>Ga0153920_1000077_pt1 | contig 37672 bp, 34 predicted proteins | sample TSNJ004MetaG_FD_104713 | JGI IMG/M metagenome (GOLD analysis project Ga0153920, IMG submission 104713) | Attine ant fungus gardens microbial communities from New Jersey, USA - TSNJ004 MetaG | ecosystem: Host-associated > Fungi > Mycelium > Unclassified | place: USA: New Jersey, Brendon T. Byrne...
CCCGGACTGGGTGCCCGGCAGCTGCGAGAAAAGATTAAAGAATAGTTCTTCCACGACACTACTTAGCTAGTTCGGCAATGATAGGGGTCGGCGGGCGCTGCCTGCCGGCGGGGCAGGGAGGATCACCCGGTCCGGGACCGGGCCCAGCGCATCACCATGCACCTTCACGATGCTATATCTGAAACCTGTGAAGCAATCTCAGCCGGCCACCCGGGAGCTGGCCCCCCGGGGCGCTAGGGGCGCTGGACGTGCAGCCCGTCAAAGACCATGGAAATCGCGTGCTGCTCCAGGCCTGCGGCGGTGATCACACCATCCTCCCGGTACCAGTCGACGACCGAGTTGATCATGCCGAACAGCAGGCGGGCGGTGGTGCGTGGCTCCAGGTCCTGGCGCAGGGAGCCTTCCTGCTGGGCCAGGGTCACCAGTTCTGCCAGCTTGCGGTCCACCGCGCGGCGGCGCTCCAGGGCAGCGCGTTCCAGGGCGGTGTTGCCGCGCAGGCGCAGCAGCAGGGTGACATAGGAGCGCTTGGCAACCAGGATCCGCACGGTGGCGCGCAGGAAGTATTCCAGGCGCTCGTCGGCGCTGCGCCCGTGGGTGTGCTCGTCCTCCACCACCGCCTCCAGGGGGATCAGGGCCTCATCCAGGGCCAGGCGCAGCAGGTCCTCCTTGGAGGGCACGTGATGGTAAATCGCGGACTTGCTGATGCCCAGCCGGTCGGCGAGCTTGCCCATGCTGGTGGCGTCATAGCCGTGGAGGTTGAAAAGCTCCACCGCGATCGCCAACACGGAGTCCTGGTCGTAGCCGGGGCGGCCCCGACGGGCGGAGACGTTAACTGTTTCGGTTTCAGACATGATTCCTCGATTATCCCATTGCGGAAGACAAAAACGGAGTGTGGGCGCAAACACCGGTTTGCCCCCACACCCCGTTGTGGCCGTACCCGCCGGGTGGCGGATGCGAACGCTACAGGTTGCGCATGTCGTAGATGCGCTTGAGCTTGCCCATGGAGCGCTCCAGGGTCTCGGGCTCAACGACCTCGATGGCGCAGCTGGAGCCAATGTGGATCTTGATCAGCGAGGCCAGTTCCTGCCCGGCGGTGGAGACCTCGTGGGCGGTCGCGTCGGTGCGGCGCTCGACCTTGACCGCCAGCTGGTCCATGCGCCCGGGACGGGTGAGCACCAGCTGGAAGTGCGGGGAGAGGGCCGGGACCTTCAGGATCAGTTCCTCGATCTGGCTGGGGAACAGGTTCACCCCGCGCAGGATGATCATGTCATCGCTGCGCCCGGTGATCCGGCCCATGCGGCGGTGCCCGGGCCGGGCGGTGCCGGGCAGCAGCCGGGTCAGGTCATGGGTGCGGTAGCGGATGATCGGCAGCGCCTGCTTGGTCAGCGAGGTGAACACCAGTTCGCCGTGCTGCCCGTCGGGCAGCACCTTGGTTTCGTCGTAGGCGTCGAGGATCTCCGGGCGGAAGTAGTCCTCCCAGATGTGGCTGCCGTCCTTGAGCTCATTGGATTCCCCGGCCACTCCCGGACCCATGACCTCACTGAGGCCATAGATGTCGCAGGCGTCCAGCCCGAACATCTCCTCCAGCTCGTGGCGCATCTCCTCGGTCCACGGCTCGGCGCCAAGTACCGCCACCTTCAGCGAGGTGCCGCGCGGATCCAGGCCCATGCGCTGCATCGCATCCCCAATGGTCAGCAGGTAGGTGGGGGTGCACAGGATGGCATCGGGCTGGAAGTCGTGGATCAGGGTAATCTGCTTTTCGGTCTGGCCCCCGGACATCGGGATGACCGTGGTGCCCAGCTTCTCGGCCGCCGCGTGGGCGCCCAGCCCGCCGGTGAACAGGCCGTAGCCGTAGGCGTTGTGCACCTTCCAGCCCGGCTTGACCCCGGACAGGCGCAGGCAGCGGGCCCCGAGGCGGGCCCAGTCATCCAGGTCCTTCTGGGTGTAGCCGACCACGGTGGCCCGCCCGGTGGTGCCCGAGGAGGCGTGCAGGCGGGCGATCTGGTGCTGGGGTACCGCGAACATCCCGAACGGGTAGGACTTGCGCAGGTCCTCCTTCTCGGTGAAGGGGAACTTGGCCAGGTCGGACAATTCCTTCATGTCCCCCGGGTGCACACCGGCCGCGTCGTACTTCTGGCGGTAGTACGGAACATTCTGGTAGGCGTAGGCGATGGTTTCCTGCAACCGGGTGAGCTGGATCGATTCGATCTCATCCCGGCTCATCAGTTCCTCGGGATCCAGCGGGTTGGGCAGCTCTTCGCGTTCGGGGTTCTGGGTCATGCTCAAATCTTTCGTTCGTGGTGTGGTGGGCCGTGCGCACCGGCGGACCGGTGCGGGGGAGCCAGACTGCTCGGGCTTTTGCTGCGCCGCCTTCGGGTGGGACGCCCCGGGGCCTGGTCGGGCGCGGTGTCAGGCCGGCTTGGGGATGGTGCGCGAGCGGCCGCGGAAGACGGCCAGCAGTTCCTCGTCTCCCTGCGGGGTGTCCTGGGTGACTCGGATGTCGTACACGCCGCTGCGGCCCTGTTGGGCGACCCGCTGTCCGTGGGCGGTCAGCGTGCGTCCGGGAATGCCTGGCTTGAGGAAGTTGATGTCCACCCCGGAGGCCACCGTGATGGTTTTGTCGCTGCCCTCGGCCGGGTTGCAGCTCAGGGCGAAGGCCGTATCGGCCAGGGCGAAGACCATCCCGCCGTGGGCGATGCCGAAACCGTTGAGCATCTCCTTGCGCAGTTGCATGGTGATGGTGGCGGTGCCGTCCCCCAGCTCCAGCACTTCAATGCCCATCCATTCGGTGGCATAGTCATTGGCCAGGATGGCGTGGGGGAGGGACTTTTCGACTTGTGTTTCGCTCATGGGCACCCCTGCAGGAATTATTTACCGAACGATCATTAGGTAATAATGAATTGTGACTCAAGTCAAGTCGGGGTGTCTACTGTTTCACGCCGTGGTGGGCAAAGAGTCTTCCGGGAATCCGTGGATGATTTGCTCCAGCAGGCCCAGGATGAACGGCTCCTTGATCCGGTTGTAGTCCATGACCAGACCCTGGTGAGCAGTGCGCTCATTGAGTTGGCCGGCCGCGTCGAGCTTGGCCCGCGCGTACGCCCGACGCACGGCCGGGTCGGAGCGCAACCGGTCACGCAGCAGCACCATCCGGCAGTGCTCGGCGCTGCCCAGCGCGAAGAGGTGGATATTGGCCTCCAGCGTGCTGCCGGTGGCCAGCTGCTTGAACAACCGGTGCTGGTGCCAGCCCGGCTCCCGCAACCAAAACATCAGCCCGGCCGCGCGCAGCTGCGGCACGTAGGAATCCTCGTCCCGCGGGTCATCCACCAGCAGGTTGATGTCAATGACCGGCTTGGCCGCCAGCGCAGGCACCGAGGTCGAGCCCACATGCTCAACCACCTGCGCGGTGGCTCCCAGGGCCTGGCGCAGGCGTTCGGCCAGCTGTTCAAAGTGCTGCGCCCAGCCCGGGTCGGCGGGCACCACCTGGATGCTGCCCGGGGCCGGTGCCCCGTCAAGATACTGGACTCCCGGATCGCCGGCGGGCTGCTGACGCAGGGCGGCCGGGTGCGCCAGCGTGCACCAGTAGCGGGTGGCCGCGGGCCAGCGCGGATCCCGCGGCGCCCGGGAAACCAGAAAGCCGCGGGCCCGGTAGAAGCCGATGGCGTCATCATCCGTGGCGGCCACCACCGTGGCCTGCTCGGCCGTGCGCAGCGCCTGCACCAGGGCCGAAGCCACCTGGCGGTGCTGCGCCTGCGGCAGCACCGCCAGGTATTGCAGTTCCACACACTGCCCCGGACGGCGCCGGTAGGCGGCCAGGCCCACCAACTCTCCGGGGGAGGCAAACGCCCCGAGCAGGTGCAGCTGCGCGCAGTGCTGCACCAGGCCCTGCAGCCGTGCCTCGTCCGGTGGGTCCGCGGCCAGCCCAAGCAGCCTGGTGAACGCCGGTTCGGCGCACCACCGGGCGTGCTCCAGCCACTGCAGCTCCACCGGCCGCGGGGAGCTCATCAGCTGTTCCCGGCCGGGTTCAGCCCCAGGGCATCGAGGGCGAACGCATAATCCCACGCCCGGTTCTTCCAGCCCTCGTAGCGGCCGGAGGCACCGCCGTGCCCGCCTTCCATCTCGGTCTTCAGCACGATCGGCTCCGTGCCGGTGCCCACCTCACGCAGCTTCGCCACCCACTTGGCCGGCTCCACATACAGTACCCGGGTGTCGTGCAGGGAGGTGACCGCGGCGATGCGCGGGTAGGGCACCGGGCGGATGTTCTCATACGGGGAGTAGGACTTCATGTACTCGTACACCTCGCGGTCCTGGATCGGGTTGCCCCATTCCTCCCACTCCAGGGCCGAGAGCGGCAGCTCCGGATCCAGGATGGAGGTCAGCGCATCCACGAACGGCACCTGGGCGATGATGCCCGCGTACAGCTGCGGGGCGAGGTTCGCGACCGCGCCCATCAGCAGCCCGCCAGCCGAACCGCCCAGCGCAACGATCCGCTGCGGGTCGGCGATGCCCTTCTCGATCAGGTAGGTGGTGGCGTCCACGAAATCGGTGAACGTGTTCTTCTTGTTCAGCTTCTTGCCCTGCAGGTACCAGTCGCGTCCCAGTTCGCCGCCGCCGCGCACGTGGGCCACCACGAACACCACCCCGCGGTCCAGCATGCTCAGCCGGGCGATGCCAAAGCCCGGGTCCATGGACATCTCATAGGAGCCGTACCCGTAGATGAGGGTGGGTTGCGGGCGGGAGAGATCCACATCCACCCGGTGCATCACGGTCAGCGGAATCTGGGTCCTGTCCGTGGCGCTGGCCCAGTGCCGGGTGGCCCGGTAGTTGGCCGCGTCATAGTTGTTCACCGGGGTCTGCTTGCGCAACAGCAGCCGGTGGTCCTCCAGGACCAGATCATAGACCCGGGCCGGGGTGAAGTCCGAGGTGTAGGCGATCCGGGTGACCGGGGATTCCAGGGAGGCGAACACCGGGGAGGCGGTGAACAGCTGCTCCTCGAACTGCGGCTCCAGCACTGGCTGCTGGGCGTCGGTGCCCAGCCCCTGCAGCGGCAGCAGCTCCACCCGCTCGCAGGTGTCCCGGCGCACCGAGAGCACCAGATGGGTGGCGGTGATCAGAGCGCCCTCGCATTTGACGGTGGGCCGGTGCGGCACCACATCGGGCCACTGCCCGGGATCGGCTGCGGCACCCAGCTGATCGCGGGGCACCAGGGAGATCCGGTTGTTCGGTGCCTGGTGGTCGTGGGTAATCAGCACCTCGTCGGCGCGCTCGCCGGGCAGCAGGTCCACCGCGTGCAGCAGGCGCAGGGAACGGTCCACCAGCAGCTGGACCTCGGCGGCCGGATCCCGCAGATCCAGCACGCTGGTCTCGGAGTATTCGGAGTTGCCGCTGGAGATCAGCAGGTGCTCCCGGTCGGCGCTGAGCTCAAAGCCCAGCCACATGCCCGGGTCATCTTCCTGGAAAATCACCGCATCCTTACTCGGGTCGGTGCCCAGTACGTGCGCCCGGATCTGGTGGGGTCGCCAGGTCTCGTCCACCACGGTGTAGAACACGCGGCGCGAATCGGGGGAGAAGGCCAACCCGTAGAACACGCCCTCGATGGTGTCAGCCAGCAGCTGCCCGGTCTGCAGGTCCTTCAGGTAGAGGGTGAAACGCTCATCCCCGGTGGTGTCCACGCAGTAGGCCAGCAGGTTGCTCGGCTCATTGATGGCCATCCCGCCCAGCGCGAAGAAGGATTCGCCCTCGGCCAGCCGGTTGCCGTCCACCAGCACCTGCTCCCCGGGCAGCTCGGCGGCCGGGTCAATCACCGGCGGGGTCCAGTCCGCCTCCAGGTCCCCGGTGTCCGCGGCCTTGACCCGACTGTGGATCAGGTAGGGCTGGCCCTCCACGGAGCGGGTGAAGTACCACCAGCCGCGGCGCCGGGTGGGCACCGACAGGTCGGTTTCCACCGTGCGGGACTTGATCTCATCGAAGATCTCCTGGCGCAGCTGCTCCTGGTTCGCGCTGATCGCCTCGGTGTAGCGGTTCTCGGCCTGGAGGTGTTCGATGACCTGCGGGTTCTGCTTCTCGCGCAGCCATTCATAGTCATCGGTGAAGGTATCACCGTGGTGGGTTCGGGTGGTGGGGCGCTTGGCGGCCACCGGGGGGTGCGGGATCTTCGATTCGGAATGCATGATCCCATCTAAACCCACCATCACCCTGCCGGGGATGGATCTAGCCCTGCGCGAACCGGCGCGTCGCCCCGGCGGGAGGATCGCCAAAGCGCGGCGGGTACCTTCTACTCACCGATGGCTTTAGGCTAAAGCAAGGAGGTATGACCCAGCTAACAAGCACAACACCTTGGAACCGCACCTTGGAAGAAAGAGTGAAACTTGGTGACAACTACACAGAATTCTGCGCGGCCAGAGCATCTGCGACCGCGCCGGGCCAGCGGCCCGCGGCAGTGGCGCCGCTGGCTGGCCAGCACCCTACTGGCCATGCTGGCCCTGGTCATCGGCGTCCCCGGCGCCGTGGCCCAGCCCGAGGACGGCGTCGAGGGCAAAACCTTCGTCATCGGCACCGACACCACCTTCGCCCCCTTTGAGTTCCGCCAGGGCGGGGATCTGGTGGGCATCGACATGGACCTGCTGCGCGCCATCGCCGAGGAGGAGGGGTTCAATGTTGAGATCCGCTCCCTGGGCTTCAACGCGGCCCTGCAGGCGCTGAGCTCAAACCAGGTCGACGGCGTGATCGCCGGCATGTCGATCACCGACGAGCGCAAGGAAGTCTACGACTTCTCCGAACCCTACTTCGAGTCCGGCATCCAGATGGCCATCGAACGCGGCAACGAGGACATCAAGGGCTACGAGGACCTCAAGGGCAAGACCGTGGTCGCCAAGACCGGCTCCGAGGGGGAAACCTTCGCCAAGTCGATCGCCGACGACTACGGGTTCGAGGTCAAGTCGCTGGACCAGTCGGCCACCATGTATGAGTCGGTCAAGGCCGGCACCGCGGTGGCGGTCTTCGATGACTATCCGGTGCTGGCCTACGGCATCGCCCAGGGCAACGGGCTGAAGACCGTGACCGAGAAGGAGCCGGCCGGATCCTACGGGTTCGCGGTGAACAAGGGCAAGAACTCCGCGCTGCTGGCCGCCTTCAATGACGGGCTGGCCAAGCTGAAGGACAGCGGGGAGTACGACAAGATCCTGGACTCCTACCTGGCCGATCCGGCCGCCTCCAGTTCCGGCGGCTTCTTCGACCTGCTCAAGCAGTCCTTCCCGGCCCTGATGATGGGTCTGAAGAACACCCTGGTGGTCACCGGGATCTCCTTCGTGGTGGCGATGGCGCTGGGTCTGCTCTTCGGATTCCTGAAGATCTCCCGCAACATCTTCGCCCGCGGACTGGCCACCGGCTTCATCAACCTCTTCCGCGGCACCCCGATCCTGGTGTGGGCGTTCTTCTTTTACTTCGGTCTGGCCCAGCTGATCGGGCAGAGCGTGAACATCTGGGTGGCCGGCGTGCTGACCCTGTCCCTGAACGGCGCGGCCTACATCGCCGAAATCGTGCGCGGCGGCGTGCAGTCGGTGGACCCCGGACAGCTGGAGGCCTCCCGCTCGCTGGGCCTGGGCTACGGCAAGTCAATGCAGAAGGTCGTGATCCCGCAGGCGTTCAAGATCATGACCCCGTCACTGATCAACCAGCTGATCATCATGCTCAAGGACTCCTCACTGCTGCTGGCCATCGGCTTTGGCGAACTGCTCTACCAGGGCCAGCAGATCTACGCGGCGAACTTCCGGGTCACCGAGACGCTGCTGATCGTGGCCGTGATCTACCTGGTGGCCATCCTGGCCCTGACCAAACTGGCGAACTTCGCCGATCGGAGGTTTAACAAGTGAGTGAAGTCAGCGAAAAGCGGTCACGCCAACCGAAGATCCAGGTCGAGGGGCTGCGCAAGTCCTTTGGCAGCAACGAGGTGCTGCAGGGCATTGACCTGCAGGTGGCCGAGGGCGAGGTGGTCTGCGTGATCGGGCCTTCCGGGTCGGGCAAGTCCACGCTGCTGCGGTGCCTGAACAAGCTGGAGGAAATCACCGGCGGCACCGTGGTGGTCGATGGCTTTGACGTCACCGACCCCAAGGTGGACATCAATGAGGTCCGCCGCCACGTGGGCATGGTCTTCCAGCACTTCAACCTGTTCCCGCACATGTCGGTGGCGCAGAACATCATGCTCGCCCCCGTGGAGCTGCGCAAGATGTCGCGTTCCGAGGCCCGCACCCGCGCCCTGGAGCTGCTGCGGCGGGTGGGGCTGGAGGAGAAGGCCGATGCTCGCCCCGCCTCCCTCTCCGGTGGGCAGAAGCAGCGTGTGGCGATTGCCCGCGCGCTGGCGATGAGCCCGGGCATCATGCTCTTCGACGAGGCCACCAGCGCCCTGGACCCGGAAATGGTCGGTGAGGTGCTGCAGGTGATCAAGGAACTGGCCGATGAGGGCATGACGATGGTGCTGGTCACCCACGAGATGGGCTTTGCCCGCGAGGTGGCCGACCGGGTGGTGTTCATGGCCGACGGAGTGGTGTGCGAGGAAAACGTCCCCTCCGAGCTGTTCGGCAACCCACAGCAGGCCCGCACCCAGGACTTCCTGTCCAAGGTGCTCTAACGGCTGGCTGCCGCCACGCAGACGGCGCCCGTTCCGGTGTCCTGGCCCTTGGGGCCGGGGACCGGGGCGGGCGCCTTCGTGCTGGGAGGCGACTACCGCCGGCGGGAGGGCAAGGGGCCGGAAGAACCTGCGGATTTCGCCGGCCGCTTCCGGCCATTGGGCGGGGGAGCGGGCCGTGCGGCGCAGCTTGTGCTGTAAGCGGCGACTCATGTTGACGTGATGCGTGACTCACCAATATACTGAACGAACGGTCGGTAAATATCTTTGACATCAGTGAGGTGAACCATGGCCGCAACCACACAGAATGATTCGCAGCTTAGCGCCGTTCCCAGTTATGAGGAACAGCAGTCGCAGGCCCGTTTCGATGCCATCATCGACGACGATTCGCGCATCGAGCCCCGCGACTGGATGCCCGAGGCCTACCGCAAGACCCTGACCCGCCAGGTCTCGCAGCACGCGCACTCGGAAATCATCGGCATGCAGCCAGAAGCCAACTGGATCACCCGCGCCCCGTCGCTGAAACGCAAGGCCATCCTGATCGCCAAGGTGCAGGACGAGGCGGGCCACGGCCTGTACCTGTACTCGGCGGCCGAGACCCTGGGCACCGCACGCGATGAGCTGAACGAGCAGCTGCTCACCGGCCGGGCCAAGTATTCCTCGATCTTCAACTACCCGGCCCGCACCTGGGCGGACATGGGGGCCATCGGCTGGCTGGTCGATGGTGCGGCCATCGCCAACCAGGTGCCGCTGTGCCGCGCCTCCTATGGCCCGTACGGCCGGGCCATGGTGCGCATCTGCAAGGAAGAGTCCTTCCACCAGCGCCAGGGGTTCGAGATCCTGCTGGCCCTTTCCCGCGGCACCGAGGCGCAGAAGAAGATGGCCCAGGACGCCATCAACCGCTTCTACGAGCCCTCGCTGATGATGTTCGGTCCGCCTGATGAGCAGTCCCCGAACTCCAAGCAGTCCATGGCCTGGAAGATCAAGCGCTTCTCCAACGACGACCTGCGCCAGCGTTTCGTGGGCATGATCGCCGAACAGGTCAAGGTGCTGGGCCTGACCCTGCCGGACCCGGAACTGCGCTTCGACCAGGAGTCGGGCAAGTGGATCCACAAGGATCTGAACTGGGATGAGTTCATGAGCGTGATCAAGGGTGGCGGTCCGATGAACGCCCACCGCATGGAGCGCCGCCGCGCCGCCCACCGCGAAGGTGCCTGGGTGCGCGAAGCCGCCGCAGCATACGCCAACAAGCAAGCACAAAGTGAGGTCGCCTAAACGATGAGCACCCAGAAGAACCAGTGGCCGCTGTGGGAAGTCTTCGTGCGTTCCTCCCGTGGCCTGTCCCACGTACATGCCGGTTCGCTGCACGCACCGGACGCCCAGATGGCCGTGCGCAATGCACGGGATCTGTACACCCGGCGCAACGAAGGTGTGTCGCTGTGGGTCGTGAAGTCCGATGACATCATCTCCTCCGACCCGGGGGCGAAGGATGAATTCTTTGAATCGCCCAAGGGCAAGGACTACCGCCACGCCACCTACTACAAGGCCAGCGAAGGGGTGAAGCACCTGTGAAGTCCGATGAACTGGATGCCACCCTGGACAGCTTCGGCGACGCGCTGGCCTCGGCCACCCGGGTCACCCCGGGCAACGCGCTGCGCCCGGAGGACATCGCCCAGGATGGGGTCAAGCCCTCCGAGGCGGTCGCCCAGTACGCGCTGCGCCTGGGGGACGACTCGCTGATCCTCTCCCAGCGCATGGCCCACTGGGTCTCACGCGCCCCGGAACTCGAAGAGGACGTGGCACTGGGGAACATCACCCTGGACCTGCTGGGCCACGCCCGCTCGTTCCTGACCTACGCCGGGCTGGCGTGGGACAAGACCGAGGATGAGCTGGCCTACTTCCGTGAGGAAGAGGACTTCACCTCCCTGCACATCGTGGAGCAGGACAACGGGCACTTCGGGGTGACGATCATCCGGATGCTGTTCGTCTCGACCTTCCAGATGCTGCTCTACCGTGAGCTGATGAACTCCTCGGATGAAACCCTGGCGGCCATCGCCGCCAAGGCCGAGAAGGAAGTGCACTACCACCACGACCACGCCGAGCAGTGGACCATCCGCCTGGGCCTTGGCACCGAGGAATCGGCCGCCAAGATGCGCCACGCACTGGAAATCATGTGGCCCTACGTCTCGGAGATGTTCGCCGACGAGCCGCTGCACGATGAGCTTGAGGGCATCGCCGTGCGCCCCTCCACCCTGCGCGCAGCCTGGGATGCGGAAATCACCCGCGTCCTGGACGCCGCCGGACTGGAAGCCCCGCAGGTGCCGCAGGCCATGTGCCGTGGACGCCAGGGCGAACACTCGGAATACCTGGGCTACATTCTGGCCGAAATGCAGGTCCTGGCCCGCAAGCACCCGGGCGCGACCTGGTAGCAATCTTTTCGAACCGAATGGGTGAGCAGAGATGACGAAGCAAAGCATGAGCACCGATCACGAGAAGCTGCAGCACATCGCCTCCAAGGTCAATGACCCGGAGATCCCCGTGCTGAGCATCGCCGATCTGGGGATCCTGCGCGGGGTCGAGCAGCTGGAGGATGGCACCGTCCAGGTGACCATCACACCGACCTACTCCGGCTGCCCGGCCATGGACGTGATCACCCAGGACCTGCACCACGCCTTCGAGGACGCCGGTTACCAGAAGGTGGACGTCAAGCTGGTGCTCTCACCGGCCTGGACCACCGACTGGATGAGCGAGGACGGCAAACGCAAACTCAGCGAATACGGCATTGCCCCGCCCACCGGCACCGGCCACCGCGGCCCGGTGACCCTGGGGCTGAGCGTGAAATGCCCGCGCTGCCACTCCCTGAAGACCCGTGAACTCGCCCGCTTCGGTTCGACCGCGTGCAAGGCGCTGTACACCTGCAGCGACTGTTTGGAACCTTTCGACTACTTCAAGGTGCTTTCATGACTGAACAAACCACACCGACGCGCCGGCGGGCCACCTTCCACCGGTTGACCGTCTCCGAGGTCCGCCGCTTGACCAAGGACTCCATCGAGGTGACCTTCGCGATCCCGCCGGAGCTGTCCGAGGAATACGACTACGTCGCCGGGCAGTACGTGGCCCTGCGCAAGGAACTGCCCAACGCCGAGGGCGAGCTGCAGGAAGTGCGCCGCTCCTACTCGATCTGTGCCGCACCGACCGGCAGCGAGATCAAGGTCGCGATCAAGCGCGACCTGGGCGGGGTGTTCTCCACCTGGGCGAACGAGGAACTGGAGGCCGGCGAGCAGATCGATGTGATGAGCCCGGCCGGCGCCTTCATCTCCAAGCACAAGCTCACCGGGATGAACGACCCGACCAGCGTGGATACGCTCACCCAGGACCACTTCGTGGCCGTTGCCGCGGGCAGCGGGATCACCCCGGTGCTGGCCATTGCCCGCACCATCCTGGAAGCCAACGAGAACACGCGCTTTGACCTGATCTACGCGAACAAGGCCGCCATGGACGTGATGTTCCTGGAGGAGCTGGCGGACCTGAAGGACCGCTATCCCTCACGGATGGCCCTGCACCACGTGCTCAGCCGGGAACAGCGCATCTCCCCGCTGCTCTCCGGGCGCATTGACGCCGAGAAGCTCACCGCCCTGCTGAACTCCGTCATCCCGCACGACGATGTGGACGAATGGTTCCTGTGCGGTCCCTTCGAACTGGTCCAGCTGGTGCGCGACCAGCTCTCCGAACTGCAGGTCCCGGCCGACAAGGTCCGCTTCGAACTGTTCACCACCGGTGAGCCGAACCGGCCGCAGGGCCAGATCGGCCGCCCGGTCGAGGTGGATGAGAACGAGGAAAGCTACGAAATCACCTTCAAGCTCGATGGGCTGCAGGGTGAGGTCAAGTCCCCGGTGCGCACCAATGAGACCGTGCTGAACGCCGCGCTGCGGGTCCGCCCGGACGTTCCGTTCGCCTGCGCCGGCGGGGTGTGCGGCACCTGCCGCGCGAAGGTCACCTGCGGCAGCGTGAAGATGGCCGAAAACTACGCGCTGGAGCCGGACGAGATCGAGGCCGGCTACGTGCTGACCTGCCAGTCCCATCCGACCAGTGACAAAGTCACCGTCGACTTCGACGCCTAGGAGCCGCCCGATGATCGAACTGAACATTGCCGATTCGGTGGCCACCGTGGTGCTGAACGCACCGCAGAAGATGAACGCGCTGGACGAGGCGGCCCTGGCCGAACTGTCCGAGGCCTATGACCAGGCGGCCGCCCAGGTGCAGTCCGGTCAGGTGCGCGCCCTGCTGCTGCGCGGAGAGGGCCGCGGGTTCTGTGCCGGACGGGACATCTCCGGGGTGAACCCGGCAGACGATGACGTCATGGGCTACCTCGACGGCAAGGTGCAGCCGCTGCTGCAGAAGATGTCGGCGTTTCCCGCCCCGACGTTCGCCGCGGTGCACGGCGCCTGCCTGGGCGTCGGGCTGGGCCTGGCCGTAGCCACCGACGTGGTCTACGTGGCCGAGAACGCGAAGATCGGCTCCCCGTTCGCCAACCTGGGCGCCACCCTGGATTCGGGCGGCCACTGGTTGTTCACCGAACGGCTCGGCGCCCACCGGACCCTGGATCTGATCTATACCGCCGAACTGATTTCCGGCACCGAGGCGGTGCGCTCCGGGCTGTTCTCCCGGGCCTTCGCCGCGGAGCAGCTGCTGGAGCAGACCGGGCAGATCGTGGCCCGGGTCGCCAACGGCGCCACCCAGGCGTTCGTGGCCTCCAAAGAACTGGTCGCCCAGATCCGTGACGAGCGGGTGGGGCTGTGGGCGTCCATGCGCGCCGAGAACAAGGCCCAGGCGGCCCTGTGCGACACCGCCGACTACGGCGAGGGCTTCAAGGCCTTCCAGGAAAAGCGCGCGCCGCGGTTCACCGGCCGCGGCTAACAGCACTGGCGAACACCGCCACCGACCGCACGCAGCCTCCGGGAAAAGACACCGTCTTTTCCCGGAGGCTGCCTGCGTTGACCGGCACTGCGCCCAGCCGGAGGGGCAACGCGCCGGAACAGCGGCCGGCCCAGGGGGCTGCGGGACGCCCCCTACCGGGTGTCGGCGTCCTTGAAAATCAGCAGCGTCTGGGTGTCAAGCACGGTGGGCAGGGATTGGAGGCGTTCAAAGACCACCCGGCGCAGGTCCAGGTTGTCCTTGGCCCGCACCAGCAGGATCACATCGAAGTTCCCGCCCACCAGGCCCACGTGGTGCACCTCCGGGATGGAGGCCAGATGGTCCCGCAGCTCCCGCCACGAATGCTGGCGCAGCTTCAGGGTGACATAGGCGCTGGCCTTCAGGCCCGCCTTGACCGGGTCGATGACCGCCGTGTACCGGGTGATCACCCCGGCGTCCTGCAGGCGGGCAATGCGTGAATAGGCGTGGGCCCGCGAGACGTGCACCCGCTGTGCCACGGTGGTCACCGACTGGCGTCCGTCCCGGGTCAATTCGGCCAGGATCGCATGATCCACGTCATCGAGTTTGATCTCGGTTTCCTTGCTCACCAAAGCTCCTGAAACTGCGGGCGGACGAGTTCTCGTCAAAGCCCTGATGAATGAACTATTCGTCTACGAGTATAGGGAATATTCCCGCAACTTTCTGGGATCAGCCGCCGGACTGGCGACGAATAGTCATCGTTACCCATAATTGTGAACAAAGAATGTATTGGTGAGTGATTTCACACGACCCTCTGTCGTGGGTCACGCACCCGGTCAGGAAAGGTGGGTTGCCATGAGCACCGAACCCCGCGAAGACCTCATCACTGAAGTCAGCCGCAAATTCGGCATTTCCCCCGAGGACTACATGCTGCCGGCACGGCACATGATCAATCTGCTGAACCCGGACGGCTCGCTGCGCTCCACCGAGGAGCAGGGCGCGGAGCCGGGGCACGAGTACCCGCTGCCCAGCCCCGCCGAACTGCTGCGCGCCTACGAGGCGCTGGTGGTCGGGCGACGGGTCAACGACCAGAACTCGGCCCTTGTCCGCCAGGGCCGCATGGCCGTCTACCCCTCCAGCCACGGGCAGGAGGCCTGCCAGGTCGCTGCCGCGCTGTGCCTGCAGGATGGCGACTGGCTTTTCCCGACCTATCGGGACTCGGTGGCGGTGATGACCAAGGGCGTGGCCCCGATGGAGGTCATGACCAGCTTCCGCGGCGAATGGCACTGCGGCTACGACCCGAAGCAGTACCACGTGGCCCCGATGTCCACCCCGCTGACCACCCAGCTGCTGCACGCGGTGGGTGTTGCCCACGCCGCAAAGCTGCGCGGGGAGAACACCGTGGTGGTGGCCATGTGCGGCGACGGTGCGACCAGTGAAGGCGACTTCCATGAGGCCCTGAACTTCGCCGCCGTGTTCAACCTGCCGGTGATCTTCTTCGTGCAGAACAACAAGTACGCCATCTCGGTGCCGCTTTCCCAGCAGTCGGTTGCCCCGTCGCTGGCCCACAAGGCCGTGGGCTACGGCATGGCTGGCGAACGCGTGGACGGCAACGACCTGATCGCGCTGATGGCCGTCATGGGCCGCGCCGTGCGCCTGGCCCGCGAGGGCTCCGGCCCGCTGATGATCGAGGCCCACACCTACCGCATGCAGGCGCACACCAACGCCGATGACGACAAGCGCTACCGCGAGGACGCGGAGGTGGCCGAATGGGTGGCCAAGGATCCGGTCAAGCGCATGGAAGCCTACCTGGCCGACTCCGGGCTGCTGGAGTCTGAGGCCACGCAGCGGATCACCGACCACGCCGAAACCGTGGCCAAGACCCTGCGCGACGGGATGAACCAGGACGCGGACACCGACCCGCTGGAGCTGTTCAACCACGTGTATTCGACCCCCACCGCCCAGCTGAAGGAACAGTCCGCACTGCTGGCCGACGAACTAGCCCGCGAGGAGGCATAAGGTGACTGCAACCGCATCAGCCGAGAACGGCAACGTCAGCGCCGAAACCGCACACGCCGCCGCAGCCAAGGCCGCGGCCAACCAGCCGGTGACCTTCGGCAAGGCCCTGAACACCGCCCTGGCCGACGCGCTGAGCGCGGATGAGTCGGTGGTCATCTTCGGCGAGGACGTCGGAGTGCTTGGCGGGGTCTTCCGCATCACCGACGGGCTGACCGCCCGGTTCGGTTCCCACCGCTGCTTTGACACCCCGCTGGCCGAATCGGGCATCGTGGGCATGGCCGTGGGCATGGCCATGAATGAGATGCGCCCGGTGATTGAGATGCAGTTCGACGCATTCGCCTACCCGGCCTTCGAACAGATCGCCTCGCACGTGGCCAAGATGCGCAACCGCACCCAGGGCCGCCTGCCGCTGCCGATGGTCATCCGCATCCCCTACGCCGGCGGCGTGGGCGGGGTGGAGCACCACTGCGACTCCTCCGAGGCCTACTACGCCCACACCCCGGGGCTGAAGGTCTTCACCCCCTCCACCGTGCAGGACGCCTACCTGATGCTGCGCGAGGCCATCGACTCCCCGGACCCGGTGGTGTTCTTTGAGCCGAAGAAGCTGTACTGGACCAAGGACCAGGTGGACCTGGAGGACCTGGCCCGGCAGTACGAGGCGCAGCGCGCGGCGAAGACCGAGGGCACCGCCCGCATCGCCCGCCCGGGCACCGACGCCACCCTGGTGGCCTACGGCCCGAGCGTGTCCACCGCCCTGGAGGCGGCCAAGATCGCCGCCGAGGAGGGCCGGAACCTGGAAGTCATCGACGTGCGCACCATTGTGCCGTTCGATGATGAGACCGTGGCCGCCTCGGTACGCAAGACCGGACGAGCCGTGGTGATCGGCGAAGCCCAGGGCTTCGTGTCCGTGGCCAGTGAAATCACCGCCAGGATCCAGGAGCGCTGCTTCCACTCGCTGGCGGCCCCGGTGCTGCGGGTGACCGGGTTCGACATCCCGTACCCGGCCCCGACCCTGGAAAAGCACCACCTGCCCAGCGCCGAGCGCATCCTCGACGCCGTCGACCAACTGCAATGGGAGGCCTAACGTGATCAAGACATTCCTGCTCCCCGACCTGGGGGAGGGCCTGACCGAGGCCGAACTGGTGCGCTGGATGGTCGCCGCGGGGGACACCGTGGCCGTGGACCAGCCCATCGCCGAGGTGGAGACCGCCAAGTCGCTGGTGGAGATCCCCTGCCCGTTCGAGGGCGTGGTGCACCAGCTGCACGGGGAAGCCGGGCAGATGATGCTGGTTGACGAGCCGTTCATCTCCGTGGCCACCGAGGCCGGGGAAGCCGGCGGCCAGGACTCCGGTTCGCCCGCGGACTCCGAGCCGGCCGAGGGGGCGCTGTCCTACCGTGAGGAGGAGCGTGCCGGAACCACGGCCCCGCAGGCCGAGGACGAGGGCAGCGGCAACGTGCTGATCGGCTACGGCACCGGCGCGGCCAAGTCGACCGGCAGCCGCCGGCGCCGCCCGCGCGCCGGCAGCGTGATCACCACCCCCGGACCGGCCAACGAGCAGGCCCCGCTGGTGATCAACCCGATCGTGCGCAAGCTGGCGCGCGATCACGGGATCGACATCGCCACCGTGCAGGGCACCGGCCAGAACGGGATGGTGCTGCGCAGCGACATCCAGTCCCGCATCGACTCCGGCGCCCCGGCGGCGGCCAGCACCCCGGCCCCGGCAGCCACCCCGGCCCCGGCCGCGGCGGCCAGTGCCCCGGTCGGCGCCGGGCAGACCGATTCACGCACCGGCCTGCCGGTGGCCGAATCCACGGTGCTCTCCGGTGTGCGGCGCACCATCGCCAACGCGATGAGCACCTCGCGCCGGGAAATTCCCGAGGCGACCGTCTGGGTGGATGTGGATGTCACCAAGCTGCTGAAACTGCGCGCCAAGGTCAAGGAAAGTGCCGGCAGCGCCCCGAGCATGCTGGCCATCATCTCCCGCTTCGCGGTGCTGGGCCTGAAGCAGTTCCCGGAACTGAACAGCCGCATTGAGGTGGGGGCCGACGGGCAGCTGACCCAGACCCGCTTCGACGGGGTGAACCTGGGCTTCGCCGCGCAAACCGAGCGGGGCCTGGTGGTCCCCAACGTGCGCGGCGCGCACCAGCTGAACGCACAGCAGCTCTCGGCCGAGTTCGCCCGCCTGGCTTCGCTGGCCCGCGAAGGCAAGGCCGGGGTGTCGGACCTGTCCGGCAGCACCTTCACCATCAACAACTACGGGGTGTTCAACGTGGATGGCTCCGCGGCGATCATCAACTACCCGGAGGCCGCGATCCTGGGCATCGGCCGGGTCGTGGAACGTCCCTGGGTGGTCAAGGGCAAGGTCAAGGTGCGTTCGATCTGCGAGCTGACGCTCAGCTTCGACCACCGCGTGTGTGATGGCGGCACCGCGGCAGGCTACCTGCGCTTCGTCGCCGATGCGATGACCAACCCGCAGCACGCAGTCATTTCACTGTAGCGGCCACCGTCATCCGGCGTGGAGCACGGCGCCCGGCTTTCGAGCCGGGCGCCGTGCTTTTAACCCCGGAGGACTCTTTCGGTTCGGGATTTGCCCCACCGGGGCCGCGCGGGGGAGGATCAAAAGCAAAGAACGATGTGACCTGCAACTATTTTGGTGCTGGTCCATGCAAACAGCGGCGGCAGCGGATGCCGCGGCGCTGACCCCACGAGCCCGAGGAAGAGCCATGAAGCAGCCCACAGGACCGGTTACCGTCAAGCACCGGGCGGTGAGTTCACTGCTGCTGCTCGTGCCGGCGGTGGCGGTGCTGGTCACCCGGATGCTGCTGGGCGCGCAGGCTCCTAAGGTGGTGGCCACCCACTGGTCGGGGCTGGACTACCCGGATGGCTTCAGCAGCTTCGGCCCGTTTTACGGGGTGTGCCTGGGGATTGCCGCGGCCGGGGCGCTGCTGGGCCTGGCCGGGATGGGGGCCAAGCGTCCCACGGCCCAGCTGCTGATGCTGTTCCTGGGCGGCCTGGCGGCCTGGACGAGCGGAACCATGTTCATCGGCTGCGTGCTGCCGACCGTGCTGGCAGGGGACCCGGCGCAGGCGCAGTTGGGCGCCTGGATCCTGGTGCTGATCGCCGGTTCGCTGCTCGGCCTGGTGCCGGCCTGGATCAGCGGCGTGTACCGGCAGGCGAACCGGGGGATGAAGCAGGAACGCGATGAACGGATTGCCCAGGGGCAGGGACGGAAACTTCCCCAGGCGCTGCCCGTGGCGCAGCAGCCCCTGCAGCGCAGCGTGAACGCGCCGGTGTGGCTGTGGGTCCTGAGCGCGGGTCTGCTGGTGTTCACCGTGGTCATGTTCTTTGTGCTCGACGGGTCGGCGGAGAACGGTGGGGTGCTCGGCCTGCTGACCGGACCCGTGCTGCTGTTGTTCGCCCTGGCGCTGCTGTTGGGGATATGCCGCATAACCGTGCGGGTGGATGAGAAGGGGCTGCTGGTGACCTCGGGGATTCTGGGCTTCACGATGCGCCGGATCCCGCTGGGGCAGATCCAGAGCGTGGACAGTGAGTGGATCGCCCCGGGGCAGTGGGGCGGCTGGGGCTGGCGGCTCTTCCCCGGCGGCTCGGCCATCGTGTTCCGCGCCATGGACGGGCTGGTGGTGCACACCACCGGGGACAAGCGCTTTGCCGTGACCATGGCGGACTCCGAGGCCGTTCGCGACCAGTTGCTGGCGCGCATGCACCAGGCCGAACCGCGCGATTAGCCTGTCAAGGCGCCCAGCCCCGCCGGTGGTGGCGGGGCTGGTGCGTAGGATTGGAGCATGAGCGAACAACCCTTCAGCCTGCGTCCCCTGGCGCTGAAGGTCTACTCACCCTCCCTGCTCTACGGGGTGGGCGTGGGGGCCGTGGCCCCGATCATTTCACTGGCGGCGCTCGGTCGCGGGGCCGACACCGCCACCGCAGCACTGATTGTCACCCTGGTCGGGGTCGGCTCCCTGCTGGCCAACGTGCCCGCCGCCGTGTTGACCACCCGCTACGGGGAACGCATTTCCATGGTGCTGGCCGCAGCCTGGGCGAGCCTGGGCATGGTGCTGGGCATTGTCCCCAGCAACCTGGGACTTTTTGCCCTGGGGGTGGGCATGCTGGGGATGGCCGGGGCCGTGTTCAACCTGGCCCGGCAAAGCTACCTGGCCGAGGCCGTGCCCATGGAATTCAGGGCCCGGGCCATGTCCATGCTCGGCGGGGCGATGCGCATCGGCGTGTTCATCGGGCCCTTCGCCGCGACCCTGGCCATGAAGTGGCTGGGGCTGACCGGGGCGTACTGGGTGGGCCTGCTGGCCATGCTCATCGCCATGGTTGTGTGCCTGTGGATCCCCGAACTGGCCACCCGTGCCGAGCCGGCCGCCGGCAACACCCCGAACGGCACCTCGATGGTGTCCATTGCCAAGGCCCAGTGGCGGATCCTGCTGGGGTTGGGGCTGGGGGTGGTGTGCATTTCCGCGGTCCGCGCCACCCGGCAGGTGGTGCTGCCGTTGTGGGGCGAGAACATTGGCCTGGACGCGGCCACCATTTCCCTGATTTACGGCCTGTCCGGGGCGATTGACATGCTCATCTTCTACCCGGCGGGCAAGGTCATGGACAAGCGGGGCCGGGCCTGGGTGGCGGTGCCGTGCATGGCCACCATGGCGTTGGCGCTGTTCCTGCTGCCGCTGACCGACACTGTGGGGGCCATGTTGGCGGTATCCATGCTGCTGGGGTTCGGCAACGGGATCGGCTCGGGGATCGTGATGACCCTCGGGGCGGATTATTCACCGCCGGTGGGCCGGGCAAAGTTCCTGGGCCTGTGGCGCCTGATGTCCGATGCCGGGGCCATGGCCGGCCCGGTGCTGCTCTCGGGCCTGGTCGCGGTGGGCACCCTGGGCGCCGGGGTGTGGGCGCTGGGCGGGATCTCGGTGCTGGGGGCCGGAATCTTTGGCTATTTCATTCCCCGCACCCGCCGCGCCGGCTAGGCCATCAGCGCCGGCGCGCCGGGCCGAGCACCACCGAACGCAGGCACAGCCCGCTCAGCAGGGCGCTGGCCACGATGTGCGCGATCCCCAGCCCCGCATAGAGCACCAGCAGCGGGTCCGGGATCTGCTTGATGTGCGGGTGGGGCAGCAGCCAGGACAGGGCGATGACCGCCGCCCAGGCCAGCAGGGCGAGCAGCCCGGCCCTCCGTGACCAGGCGGTGCTCTTCACCTTTGCCGCCAGCGGCTGGCGGGCCTGCAGGATGGCGCAGCCAATGACCATCCACCACCCGGCCATCACGAACCCGGCGGCGATGTCCGAGGGCCGGTGCCAGCCGGAAATCAGGGTCGCCAGCCCGGTGACCGTGGCAAAGCCCCAGGCGAAGGGCCCCACAACCGGGCGCAGTCGGGGAGGGGAGATCACATACATCAGCCCCATGGCCGCCGCGGCGGTGGTGGTGTGCCCGGACGGGAAGGAGTTCATGGCGGTGCCGAAATTGAAGTCCGGGCGCTCCAGGACAAAATGCTTGAGCAGCTGGGTGCTGCCCACGGCCGCCACCGCCGCCAGGCTGGCCACCGCCGCCCGCACGAAACTGCGGTCCCGGATCACCCGATAGATCAGGAACAGCACCGCAATCACCGCGCACATGGCCGGCAGCAGATCCAAGAACGCCCGCACCGGCGAATCAAGTCCGGTGCGCGGCCACCAGTTCACCCAGGCCAGGAACGCGGCCTCATCGGCCCACTGGCCCGGACGCAGCCGAACGAAGAACAGGTACTCCACGCAGCCCACCACGCCCAGCAGCAGCAGCGCCCACCACCACTTCAGATGGCGCGGCCCTTTCACTCGCCTGGAATCTCGCATGTTTCCAGATTGTCACACATCAAGTCGCCCCACAGCCCGCCCGATACGCGATACCGAACACATTGTCCTAGGCTGGTAGGCATGGAGAACCAACTGCCCAGCCTCGATGAACTCAAAGCCAACTCGTTTGTGGTGCGCCTGCCGCTGCGCGTGAAGTTCCGGGCAGTGGTCGAACGTGAGGCCCTGCTGCTGCAGGGACCGGCCGGCTGGGGAGAGTTCTCCCCCTTCTTGGAGTACGAACCGGCCGAAGCCAGCCGCTGGCTGGCCGCCGCCATCGAGTCCGCCTACCAGCCCTACCCGGAGGCCACGGTGCAGCGCATCCCGGTCAACGCTACCCTTCCGGCGGTGAGCACCGAACAGGTCGGCCGGGTGCTGGAACAGTACGATGCGCCGCACACCATCAAGATCAAGGTCGCCGAACGCGGTCAAATCCTGCAGGACGACATTGCCCGGGTCGCCGAAACCCGGCGCCTCTACCCGCAGGCGGCGCTGCGCGTGGACGCCAACGCCGGATGGACCGCCCAGCAGGCCGTCGCCGCCCTGGCCCGGCTAAGCGAATACGACTTGGAATACGCCGAACAGCCGGTACCGGGCATCGATGACCTGGCCCGGCTGCGCGAGGACCTGGCCGCACGGCACATTGACCTGAAGATCGCCGCCGACGAATCGGTGCGCAAGCACACCGACCCGTTGGAGGTTTCCCGCAAGGGTGCGGCGGACTTGATGGTCATCAAGGCCCAGCCGCTGGGCGGCATCCGCCAGGCCCTGCAGATCGTGGCCGAGGCCGGGCTGGACGCGGTCGTCTCCAGCGCCCTGGACACCTCGGTGGGGCTGGGCCAGGGCGCCGCACTGGCCGCCAGCCTGCCGGAGCTGAAGTACGCCTGCGGGCTGTCCACCGGCACCCTGTACAAGGATGACGTCACCGAGCAGCCGCTGCTGGCCGAAGCCGGCTACCTGCAGGTGCGCCGCCCCGGCGTCAGCCGGCAGAAGCTGCGCCACTACAGCGTGGAACCCGAAGGCCGGCAGCGCTGGATGCAGCGCCTGGAGAGCTGCTACGCCATCCTGGCCGGACAGGACCTGGCACAGCGTCCGTTGGCCTGAGGTTAACCTTCCGGTTCCCCGGCGATCACCCACGGGTGGCACGCTCTTCTTGCGCCCTTCCCAGCGCACGATGAGCCACCGCTTCACACCCCAGCCCAGGCACCGGGCTCGCGGCGTGCGGCACCACCACAGAAAGTGATCCCTGATGCAAACCTCGCGCCGGCTGCTTCCCATGCACGGTCACACCCGCGGCAACCGTTCGGCGGCCACCTGCCATTACAAGTGCGGTGACGCGTGCGCCGCGCCGCAGGCCAACACCTCGGACAACGAGTACTTCAAGGACATCGCCGATGCTGCCCTCTCGCGGCGCAGCATGCTCGGACTCGGCGCCGTGGGCGCGGCGGCCGTGGTGCTGGGCCCCTCCCTGCTCTCCGCCCCGGCCGCCAGCGCCGCCCAGGCGGCCCAGGGAACCCGCGGGTCGCTGCCCTTCACCGCCATCGCCCCGGTGTCCCGCTCGGTGGACGGCATGAGCGTGCCTGAGGGCTATGACTGGCACCCGATCATCCGCTGGGGTGACCCGTTGTTCTCCCGCAAGCAGGCCCTGGACCCGGCCAAACCCTCGGCGAAGGCGCAGGCCGCACAGTTCGGCTACAACTGCGACTACCTGGACATCATCGTGGACAAGTACTCATCACATCGCGGGGTGCTGGTGGCCAACCACGAATACACGAACGAGGAAATGATGTTCCCACCCGCCTGGTTTGAGGCGAACAAGGACGAGGCCCGTCGGGTCGCGCTGGCCGCGCACGGCATGTCAGTGGTGGAAGTGCAGCGCAAGAAGAACGACCGGCGTTGGAACTACATCGTGGGCGGCGAACGCAACCGGCGCATCACCATGCACACCGAGTTCCGCATGACCGGCCCGGCCGCAGGCAGCCCGCTGCTGCGCACTCGTGAGGACGATACCGGAACCCGGGTGCTGGGAACGCTGAACAACTGCGCCGGGGGCACCACCCCGTGGGGAACCGTGCTGAGCGGGGAGGAAAACTTCGACCAGTACTTCCGGGGCCGGGGCACCGCGCAGGAAGCCCGGTACGGGATCAAGGCCAAGGCCACCGGCCGCGGCTGGGAGGAGAGCGAACCGCGCTTCGGGCTGCACCATCCCGGCTATGAGAACGAGGCCAACCGCTTCGGGTGGGTGGTGGAAATTGATCCGCAAAACCCGGACTCGGTCCCGGTGAAGCACACCAGCCTGGGCCGGTTCAAGCACGAGGGCGCCAACGTGCGCATCGCACAGAACGGCAAGGTCATCGCCTACTCGGGTGATGACTCGCGCTTTGAATACCTGTACAAGTTCGTCTCGCGCGACACCTACCGCAAGGGGGACCGTGCCCACAACATGACGCTGCTGTCCCACGGGGATCTGTACGTGGCCACCTTCAGCGGCAATTCCCCGGCCCACGAAATCGACGGCACCGGAACGCTGCCCACCGACGGAGCCTTTGACGGCACCGGGACGTGGGTCCCGCTGGTGCTCAACGGGGCCTCCCAGGTACCGGGCATGGCCCTGGACGAGGTCCTGGTCTACACCCGGCTGGCCGCTGACAAGGTCGGCGCCACCAAGCTGGACCGCCCGGAGGACGTGGAACCCAGCCCGGTCACCGGCAAGGTCTACGTGGCCCTGACCAACAACTCCGAACGCGGCAACCATGACACCGAGGGGGCCACCGAGGTCAGCCCGCGCCTGCGCAACCGGGACGGGCACGTACTGGAGATCACCGAGAACCCCACCGACGCGACCGCCAACGAGTTCAACTGGAACATCCTGCTGGTGGCCGGGGATCCCAAGTTCAATTCCTCCACCTACTTCTCCGGGTACCCGGCCGACAAGGTTTCCCCAATCTCCTGCCCGGACAACCTGGCCTTCGACTCCCAGGGCAACCTGTGGATCTCCACCGACGGGGCGCCAAGCACCATCGGCTACTCCGATGCCCTGCACAAGGTCACCCTGGATGGTGAACAACGCGGGCGGGTTGAACAGTTCCTGGCCGTACCGACCGGCGCCGAGACCTGCGGCCCGCTGATCCGCGACAACGATCAATCGGTGTTCGTTTCGGTCCAACACCCGGGGGAGGGCGGCAGCTACAACGAACCCCAGTCCCTGTTCCCGGACTACGTCAGTGACGGTCGCAAGGCCAAGAAGGGCCAGATGCGTGGCCCGCGACCCACCGTCGTGCAGGTGTACCGGCGCACCAAGGCCATCAAGGGCCAGGGCCGGGGACCGGGCAAGTAGTGGGCAACGGGAGGCGGTAGGCGGCAGGGACCGGCGGGGCAACCACTAGACTGGGGCAGGTGGGAGCTGAACGAAGCACGGCGCACACCGCCAACGAGTCACCCAGGGACCTGCACCACCGTGAATCCCTGCCGAATACCGCCATCGATACCGCCCGGGACGTGTTCCGCACACTGATCGGCGCGGGAATCCGTGACCTGGTGCTCTCACCGGGTTCCCGCAGCGCCCCGCTGGCCTACGCCGCAGCGGAGGCCGAGGCCAGCGGCAAACTGCGCATCCACGTACGCATTGACGAACGCTCCGCCGGTTTCCTGGCACTCGGCATGGCCCAGGCCTCCGGGGCCCCGGTGGCAATTGCCATGACCTCCGGCACGGCCGTGGGCCAACTGCTGCCGGCCATCATGGAAGCCAACCACACCGCCACCGCGCTGCTGGTCCTCTCCGCCGACCGTCCCGAGGAGCTGCAGGGCACCGGCGCCAGCCAAACCACTGACCAGCGTGGACTGTTCGGCGTGCACGTGCGTGCGAACCTGAACGTCCCGGCCGGAACCTCGCCCACACCAGCGGTAGACCAAGCCCTGCGGGCGCTCGCCGGGACAAGCAAGAGCGCGCCGGGCCCGGTCCAGCTGAACCTGCAGTTCCGCGACCCGCTCACCCCGCCCCGGGACAGTGATTTAGGCGCACAGCAGTGGGCCCAGCAGATTCAGCCCGGGCGCTGGGCAGGGGAGCAGCCCGACCTGCCGCGCTGGGTGGTGCCCGGCGCCCTGCCGGCACGACGCACCGTGGTGTTGGCCGGGCATGACGCCGGCCCCGAAGCCCAGGCCTTCGCCCAGGCCCTGGGGCTGCCGCTGTTGGCCGAACCGTCCTCGAACGCACGGTTCTCGGCCCAGCTGATCACCCATTACCGGCTGCTGCTGGCCGTGGCCGGGGAACGGATCGAGCGGGTGGTGCTCTTTGGCCGCCCCACGCTCAGCCGCCCGGTGGCCCGCCTGCTGGCGAATCACAACATTCCCAGCGCCCTGTACCAGCCCCGGGCGGTGTCCTGGTACGCCCCGGGCCGGCGCCGCGAACGGCTCGTCGCAGACCCCGTCCAGCTCATCGAGTTCGCCGGCACCGCCCCGAAGGGGTGGCTGGACGCCTGGCGGAGCCTGGACGCGCAGGCACAGGGCATAGTAAGGGACCTGCAGCCGTCGAAGCATGTCAACGGCTACCAGCTGGCCCAGCTGTTGTGGCGCCACCGGCAGGGGCCGTTGTTCATCGGCTCCTCCAACATCGTGCGCGACTTTGACCTGGCCGCTGCCGGGGATGACCGGCCCGGAGCCCGGGTGTACGCCAACCGGGGTCTGGCCGGCATTGACGGGAGCATCTCCACCGCCTTGGGCCTGGCCATCGCCAGCGGCCAGCCGACCCGTGCCGTGCTGGGGGACATCACCTTCCTGCACGAGGCCTCGGCCCTGCTGCTGGCCCCCGATGAACCGCGACCCACCCTGGACGTGGTGGTGTACAACGATGCCGGCGGGGCGATCTTCTCCACGCTGGAACACGGGGCGGTCCACGAATCGGGGCGGTACGGGCAGGCGGTGGAACGCCTGTTCGCCACCCCGCACACGGCCCGACTCGACGCCCTCGCCCAGGCCTACGGATGGAAGTACTACTGCCCGCAAAATTCCGGCGAGCTGGAGGAACTGTTGGCGGCACCCCAACGGGCCGGGGTGCGGCTGATCGAAGTACGCGCCCCGCGCGAGCAGGTCCGCGCCCAGTCCGTGCAGTGGGCTGAAGCCGTCGGTGCGCTGCCCTGGCCCGAACGGTAGCCCAGCCTGCTCAGGCCATGGCACAAAGACACCGCGCACCCAAGGGTGCGCGGTGTCCTATTTCTGCTTGGGCTGCTGGGTTCCGGCCTAGATATCCACGTGGGTGGGATCCAGGACCCGGCGCAGGAAGTCCTGGGTGCGCGGCTGCTGCGGGTTGCCGATCACGTCGGCTGCCTTGCCCTCCTCAACTACCACCCCGTCGTCCATGAACACCACGCGGTCCGCCACTTCCTTGGCAAACGTCATTTCGTGGGTGACCACCAGCATGGTCATGCCACCCTTGGCCAGTGACTTCATAATCGCCAAGACCTCGCCCACCGTTTCGGGGTCCAGTGCGCTTGTGGGCTCATCGAAGAGCATCAGCCGCGGTTCCATGGACAGCGCGCGGGCAATGGCGACGCGTTGCTGTTGCCCGCCTGACAACTGATCCGGATAGCGGCTGCCAAAATCACCTAGTCCCACCCGGTCGAGATTGGATTGAGCAATCCTCTTTGCCTCGCTCTTGGGCCGTTTTGCGACCTTGATCTGGGCAACGGTGCAGTTCTCCAACACGGTCAGGTGGGGGAAGAGATTGAACTGCTGGAAAACCATGCCGACATGTCGGCGCATCCTGTCCAGATCCACATCAGGATCCGTAGCCTCGAAACCGCCGACATGAATGGTGCCGCCGTTCGGCTTTTCCAGTAGGTTGACGCAGCGCAGGAGAGTCGACTTACCCGAACCGGAGGGGCCGATCAGGCAGACCACCTCTCCCGGTTCGAGGTTCAAGTCGATCCCTTTGAGCACTTCATTGTTGCCATAAGACTTGCGCAAACCGGTGATGTTCGCGCCCGCTGCTTCAAACTTTTGTTCTGTCGTAGATGTACTCATGATGCTTTCTCCTAGCGCTTTTGCCGGGCGGAGGAACCCTCAAAACGACGCGCGATCAGGCTCAATGGAATGGTGATGACCAGATAGAAGGCACCTGCCACGATTAGCGGAGTAATGCCCGCTCCCAAGGCGGTAATTCCCTCGCGACCAAATTTTGTAATCTCGTATTGAGTCAAGCTCATGCCCAAAATAAACGCCAGAGAGGAGTCCTTGGTCAGAAGAATGACTTCATTGGTCAGCGGCGGCAGCACGATTCGAAAAGCCTGGGGAATGACGATGGTCACCATGGCTCGCCAAGCTGGCATCCCCAACGACCTTGCTGCTTCAGTTTGTCCCTTGGGAACGGCTTGCAGGCCTGCACGCAACGTTTCGGCAATGTATGCGGCCGACACCAAACCCAACGCGACCATGATGTTTACCGGTTGCGGCCAGTTTGATTCCGGAAAGGCGACAGGAACGCCGAAGCCGAATGCGAGAAGCACGAGGATTGCCGGAACGCCGCGGAAGAACTCGATGAAACCGGTGGCGAACCAGCGGTAGGGAGCAAAAGACGCCATTTTCATGAGCGCCAACAGCAAACCCAGCACTAGACCGAAAGCAAAAGAAATAATGGTGTAGAAGATTGTGTTTTTCAGCCCGACAAGGATGAGATCGGGGAACATCGATCCAATCTTCTCGAAAGCGAAGAACGAGCTTCGGATTTGTGGCCAGTCGGCAGCAAGGATAAGTACTGCGAGAACAACGACGAAGACCGCTATTTGAATGATCTTGCTGATACGAGCCCGTTGACTTGTGGTCATAGCCATGGAAGAACCTCATGGTTGTCGGGCGCGGCGCTCCAACTTGTGATTGAAGCGCCGCGCGAAATCATTGAAGTGTGGGAAGCGGTCTCCTCGCGAAGACCGCTTTAGAAGATTCCTACTTCTGCCCCAACCACTTGTCGGTCATCTTGTCCAGGTCACCCGAGCTCTTCAGCCGGTCCAGAGTGGAATTCACCTTGTCCAGCAGCTCGGCGCTGTCCTTCGGCACCGCAACACCAAGCTTTTCACCGGTCTGAATCTCTTGAACGACTTCAAAGTCCGGCTTGTCCGCGATCGCATAGCGCAATACGGACTGGTTTCCCAGCGCCGCATCCGCCTTGTTCGAGGTCAAGGCCTGGAGCTGAAGACCGGAGTCTTCATAGCCGATGGTTTCCAGTCCTTGTTCCTTGCCGTATTTCTCACCGGTGGTAGCCTGCTGAACGGCGACACGCTTGCCCTTGGCGGATTCAACATCGGTGATCCCGGACCCCTTACGGGCGACCAGCATCAGGTCGTCATCCAGGTAAGGTTCCGAGAAGTCCATGTTGGCCTTGCGCGCATCGGTGATCGAAATCGACGACATCGCGATATCGCACTGAGTCTTGAAGAGGCCGGACTCGATCGAGTCGAAACCTGCGGTGATGACGCTCAGTTTCAAATCCATGTCCGAAGCAATCTCGTTGGCGATATCAATGTCCAGGCCAACGATCTCGCCGTCCTTTTTGAATTCGAACGGTTCGTAGGGAACATCGGAGCAGACCGTCAACTGTCCAGCGGTGCGGGGAGTGAATCCACTGCCCTCGGTGTCCGAGCTGCCGTTGTCGGAGCCGCCACAGCCGGTCAGGGCGATGAGCGCTGCTGATCCGATGGCGAGAGTGGATAGTACGTTCTTCTTGAAGGTGCGCATGGAACGGGACCTACTTTCAGGTGATGCGAGTTACAGGCGTCCTGATAATCATAACCATGACGCGGCCCACCTGAGATTCGCATCACACTGTGTCACGTGGGAATAAGCATTACTTGCTCATTGCCCACCTAATCCCTCCCCAGCCGTGGTGAAGTGTTGGGCACTAGGACTTGTCAGCGGGAAACCGCCAAAAGGTCAAGATTCAAAGTTTGACTGTGAATGCTGTTTTAGTGCGGCCCCGACCTCGGAGGTGGGTGAGGTGCGTAGCCATCACGGCCGGGCCGCATCTCCGGCCGCTTGATAGCCGGTGCATGGATTTTACTGGCGCTCGGCGTGCAGGGCCTGCAGCATGGGCCGCATTTTGGCCCATGATTCGGCCAGTTCTGATTCCGGATCCGAGCCGGTGACGATCCCGCAACCGGCGTACAGGCGCATATTGCTTTCGTCTTCCAGCACGCCTCCGCGCAGGGCAATGCCAAATTCGCCGTCGCCGCGCGAATCGATCCAGCCCACCGGTCCCGCATAGGGGCCGCGGTCCAGCCCCTCCAGTTCGCGCAGCACCTTCCCGGCAAGCTTTGTGGGGGTGCCGCACACCGCAGCGGTGGGATGGAAAATCTCGGCGATATCAAGTGCGGTGGGGAACCGGCCATCAGAGCCGGGGCGCAGCTCGGCGCTGACATCACTTGCCAGGTGCCAGACATTGGGCAATTCCAGGATGAACGGTTCCTCGGGGGCCTGCATGCCGTGGGAAATCGGATCCAGCGCCAGGGTCAGCGAGTCGATGGCCAACTGGTGCTCCACACGCTGCTTCGGGTCACTCAGCAGGACTCGCTGTGGGTAGCCTGCTTCCCCGACCGGAGCCGTGGCCCGGTCCAGTGTGCCGGCCAGGACCCGCGCTTCGGCGGTGCCGTTGGTGACGCGCACCAGCATTTCCGGGGTGGCACCCACCAGCCCGTCCACCGAGTAGGTCCAGCAGTTGTCATAGCCGCCAACCAGCTCCCGGACAACCTGCGCCAAATCGATGCCGCCGCTGCTGTGGGCAATCACGTCCCGGGAAAGCACGAGCTTGGAAATCTCGTCACCCTCCAACACCTTCAGCGCCTGGGTGACCGCCTTCAGGTAGGAGCCTGCGGTCAGGTCTCCGGGCTGCAGGCTGATCGTGCCGTGCGGGGCGCCGGTGTAGGCCGCCTCGTCCAGCAGCTCCTGGCACCGGGCCAGGGCGTAATCGTAGGTGAGCTGCTCGGTGTCCAGGGTGTCGCTGGTGATGGTGATCCACGAAAGCGCTCCGTCCTTGCCCAGGACCACCTCCGGGATCACCAGCCGGGAACGGTAGTTGCTGGTATACGAGAATGCGAACGCGCCGAAGGCCACCGGCCCGCTGCCGGGCTGGTTGATTGGATCGATCACGGTGGCGCGCTGCACGAGGTCGGTAAACCACTGCCGTGCGTCGGCGAAGCGTTCAGCCCCCTGGGTATGCAGACGGGCCACCGCCCCCAGGCCCACCAGGCCGTCACCCTGCCGGGTCCACACCAGGGCTCGGTGACGCAATGCGTCGAGCACAAAGGACGGGTCGGTGTGGTCGAAACTAAAGGTCACACTGGCAAGAACAGGCAGCTCCTGCTGCACGAAGGCAGGGGAGGCGACAGGCAAATCGGCAGACATGATACGGCTAAGCCTACCGCCGAAAGCGCGCGGTGAGGCTGTGCTGGTGGCCGCAGTCACGCTCCGGCCCAGTGCGCCCGTGCGCCGGAGTTGTCCTGCCCACGAGGTGGGGGCGGTAAGGGTGTGCCGTGTACCGCTGTGCCTTGTGGCCTCTGGCCCACGGCGAAGATAACAGCACCGCAAAGAGAAAGAGGAGGGCCACATCGGCTAGAGTGATAGAAGTTTCGGAAGCGGTGCGCTGCCGAGGAGTCCTCCTGGGACGATAACCAAACCCGTTGAAAGATTAAGTAAGCCGTAAAACAGTGACTGATTCGAAAAGCAACTGGACCGCAGCCGGGCATGAGGTTCCGAACTCGATAGAGCTGAATCCGGAAACCGCGGCACTGGCCGCGACCATCAATCTTCCAGCAGGTTTCGCCCCGATTGCCGAGGACCCGGAGTTCGGCCCGGCCGTCTCCACCGGGCTGGCCAAGGTCGAGAAGCTGCTGCGCGACGCAATCGCCAACTCCGACCCGCTGATCGACGCCTCCTCCCGACACCTCGTGGAAGCCGGCGGCAAGCGGGTGCGCCCGCTGCTGGTGCTGCTGACCGCGCTGCTGGGCGAGGGAATCGACGACGATGTCATTAAGGCGGCCGCCGTGGTGGAACTGACCCACCTGGCCACGCTTTACCACGATGACGTCATGGATTCGGCCCCGATGCGCCGCGGCGCCCCGACCGCCCACGAGGTGTGGGGCAACTCAGTTGCCATTCTGGCCGGTGACCTGATCTTTGCCCGTGCGTCGGTGCTCGGTGCCGAGCTGGGCCCGGAAGCGGTCACCTGGCAGTCACGCACCTTTGAGCGCCTCTGCCTGGGACAGCTGCACGAATGGATTGGCCCGCGCGAGGGGGACGACCCGATCGCCCACCACCTGCAGGTCATCAGCGACAAGACCGCCTCCCTGCTGGCAACCTCCGGCGCCTTTGGTGCCCGTTTCGGCCAGCGCCCGGAATATGTGGCGATCCTGCGCGAATACGGCGAAAAGGTAGGCGTGGCCTTCCAGGTGGCCGACGACGTGATCGACCTGGTCGCCACCAGCGGCAACTCGGGTAAGACTCCGGGGACCGACTTGCGCGAAGAAGTTCCCACCCTGCCGGTGCTGAAGCTGCGTGAAGCCGCGGCACACGGGGACCACGATGCAATCGCGGCCCTGGAGCTTGTTGACGGTGATTTGAGCAGTGACGAGTCGCTGGCCCAGGCTGTTGCGGCCGTCGGAGCGCACCCGGCAACCCGCCAGGCCTGGGAAGTGGCCCGCCAGTGGGCTGATGATGCCATCAAGGTCCTGGAGCCGCTGCCCGAAGGCACCGTGAAGCACGCGTTGATCGCTTTCGCTGACGCCGTGGTCACCCGCGAGGCCTGAGCGTTGAAGCGCCCTTGAGGGGGCAGACCAACAGATGTCAAAAAGGATCGGCCGGCTCCCATGCGGGGCCGGCCGATCCTTTGTCATGCCGCGGTGTTGTGCCATAGGTAAGTGATAACGCCGTCTATGTCGGTTTTCCTGATGCAGCTGCTGCGAGCTCGGTTCCTTTGCAGAACCGATATCGAGGGGCTGCAGAAAAACAAGTTGCGGTCCCTGGTTCACTCACCCAGGGATCGTGATCGGTGCAATGCGTTCAACGGGTGACGCGAAGATCAAAGTAGGACAAAAAGATTCGCGATGCCTTCGGTTTATTTATCCCTTCCCTCAGCTGCCCTTCCACGGATTGCTGTTGCTGTTCTCTGCGGGTCTTGACGCTTGGCTAAATATATGCAGGTCACAGAACCTACCTAGGCAGTCAAATACCTAGCGTGTTAATAGCTTGCAAAGGGTTGACGAAGCGCAGAAAGTAATTAGTGTGTACTAAAAGTGAAATGATGTGCGTAAGGAGATCGAACGGTGTTGAAAATCAAGAAGATGTTAACCACTGGCGCGACGGCGCTCTGCCTGACCGCCGGGATGGTGGCCCTGGCTCCTGCCGCCCAAGCGGACACCCAAACTCGGTGGTACAACAACTTGCAGGTTTGCCAAGCGGAAACCAATGCTCGGGCGAAGCACCTGCGAAATAAGGGCTACACGGTCAGTATTCAGAGGTATTGCAAGGGGGAGCAGTACATCGGTTACAGGCCGCAGTATCAGTCGATTCTCTACTTCAACTGACGCTCGCAGAAGAACCCCGAGTCTGCTGAAGGTTCGGGTGAGACTAAGGTTTAGGCTGCAAGAGCGACAGCTCGATCATTGCAGCCTCGAACGCCGGCGACGCAGCCATTTGCTGCCGCTCGTGTGCTGCTCGTGCCAAAAAGGCGCCCGAAAGGTCGTCAGGTGCTCGACCTACGTGCAGACCAGGACTAGGAAACCCGCCGCAACTCCGCCTCGGTCAGGGCGAAGGGGTGGCGCTCGGAGAACACCGCGGCACGCAGCTGCTCGGCCTTTTCCGCCCGGTCCGCCACCGGCACCCGGTGGCGCAGCTGGCGATAGAGCATGTCATTTGAATAACGGGCAAAGACGTGCTGGTGATAGTGCCACACGTGCTGGTTGCCAGCGGGCTCATTGTGCTGCCGGGTGCTGGTTCCCTCCGGAGCCCAGGCAAGTTTCATGGCCAGGGCAATCCGGCGGGTCTCACGCATAATCGCCGCGCCGACCTCATCATCAAGGTCATAGAGGGATTCAAGGTGGGCGGTGGGGATGATCATCACGTGTCCGCCGTATTTGCCGAACCCGTCACAGGCCATGATCGCCGCCGCGTGACGCGTCTGGTAGATCATGTCTGTGGGAGCGCACAGGTTCCCCTCGCTGAACGGCAGGTCATTGAGCAGCTCGCAAAACGGGCACTGGTACCCGGCCGGGGCGTGGGAATGGTGCAGCACTAATTCTCCAATTCCGCGCTGAGCTCCTCGAACACCCAGGCGAACATGTCCAGCGTGAACTCGCTGAACGTTCCTTCCTCACTGGTCCAGTTGCCGCGCGCGTTGTTGCGGCGGTAAACAATCGGATCGGGCACGTCGAGCTGGTTGACCTTGAAGCCCCAGACGAATTTTTCCTCCTCGTCCTCCAGGAACAAGAGGTAGCCGTCCTCCACCTCCAGCTCCTCAGGGTCGAAGAAGTAGTGGTAGGCCTCCATGAAGTCCTCGCAGTTACCTAGCGAACGGTAGAACTCCTCCAGCACCTGGGGGATCTGCACCCGAGACTCCTCCAGTGCCCCACCCAGTTCCGCAGCGCTCAACCCGTCACTCTGGCTCCAGGCGTCATCCAGATACTTGGGAACCAGGGAACGGAACTTCTCAATGAACATGTCAGCCATGTCAATATCCTATCGACTCACGGCCCCCGGCAGGGAACCGGGGCGGCGCTCGCTCAGGCCAGTTCCAGGGCGATTAATGCGATCCACAGCTGCACCCGGTCGCCGGTGACCGTCGGGTCGTAGCCGGAGAGCTCGGTGATCTGCTGCAGCCGGTAGCGCACCGTGTTGCGGTGCAATCCCAGCGACTCGGCCACGGCGCCGACCGAACCGTCCAGCTTGAAGTACTCGCGCAGCGTGGTCACCAGTTCGCCGCGGTTGGTCCGGTCGAATTTCTGCAGCGGCCCCAGCGCCTCGGCAGCCAGATCGTGGATGGGCACGTCCTTGGCGGTGAGCAGCAGGGAGGTCAGCGACAGCTTGGCCGGGGCATTAACCCGTTCCCCGTGGCGCAACGCCTCCAGTGCCTCAAAGTAGCTCCACCGCACCCCGCGCGCCCCCGGATAGCTGCCGCCGTAGCCAATGGACGCCTGAATCCCGGCCTTCTCCAGGTACTCGCTGATCAGCGTTACCGCCTGCGCGGCCAGCTCCTGGGGGAGCAGCATCGCCAAACGGTCATCGATCATCGAGGTGACCTGGTGCTCTAGCAGCGGGGGCAACGGCAGGCTCGGCAGCACCGACGCGGCGGAGACGGCCTGGATAAGGATGGCCACGTGGTTGCGCTGCCGGTCCAGGCCCAGCGCCCGCAGCCGGTCGGCGGCCTCGCTGCCATCCAGCGTGCCGGCCACCAGGTCGGCCAGGATCTGCCCGTTGCCCAACCGGTGGGATTCAAGCAGCCGCGCCTTGTTGGCCAGCTCCAGGCCAATCAGGGACTGGGCGTACTCCACCAGCGCATCGTGCTCATAGGGTTCGGCCAGGTACAACGCCCCCTGGTCGCGCATTCCGGTGGCGATCGGCAGCTGGTGCCAGGTGCCCGTGCGGAAGTCCGGACCGTAGATTTGGGTGCCGTACAGGGAGACCGCCACGTCGGTGCCCAGCATGTTCGCCAGCTCGCCGAGCATGCTGTCCAGGCTGGAGGAGAGCAGCGTGCGGGTCAGCCGCTGGTGGGAGTTCAGCAGCTGCTGCAGCTGCTGCAGGTGGAAGCGGTTCAGTTCCTCGGCAATCAGCTTGGTGATTGCCGCGAAGGGGGTCTGGTACGGGACCTCGAAGACCGGCAGGTTGACCTCGGCGGCCGCCTTCAGGATGCTGTGCGGCACGTTCTTGTGCCCCAGCCCCGTCCCGTACCCCAGGGCAATCACCCCGTTCTCGGCCAGCAGGCGCACGAACTCGCGCTGGCTTGCGGTGGTCTTCTGGCGCACCCCGGTGGTCAGCACGATCTCCTCGCCGGTGAGGAACTCCGAAGGGTCCAGCAGCTCGGTGATCGCGGCCCACGTGATGGATGTCTCGCGGGTTTTCGAAAAGTCATTGAGCGGGCGCAAATCAAGCTCGTCATGCTCAAGCAGGGCTCCAAGGGTGATTGCCATGCTTAAAGTTTAGGCTCTGAATTGTGCGCAGCCGCGATGGGGAAAACCCCTTGACAAGGAACTAAAACAGCCATTTCACACATATGCTAGTTGTTCTAGGTTAGGTTAATCACATGAACACTCCATCTTCAGTACGAGGCGCCCGCAAGGCGACAGGACAACGCGAGGTCTTCTCCTCGCGCAAGTTGTTCATCCTGTCCGCCATCGGCTCCGCTGTCGGTCTGGGAAACATCTGGCGTTTCCCCTACGTTGCCTACGAAAACGGTGGCGGCGCATTCTTGATCCCCTACCTGGTGGCGATCCTGTGTGCCGGCATCCCGTTGCTGTTCCTTGACTACTCGGTCGGTCACCGCTTCCGCGGCTCCGCCCCGCTGGCCTACCGCCGCCTGAACCGCAAGGCCGAAGTGCTGGGCTGGTGGCAGGTGCTGATCTGCTTCATCATTGCCATCTACTACGCCGCGATCATCGGCTGGGCGGCCATGTACGCCTGGTTCTCGCTGAGCAAGGCGTGGGGCGATGACGCCGAAGGCTTCTTCATGGGCGAGTTCCTGAACGTGGCCGATAACGTCGGGGTATCCTTCGACATTGTTTCCCGCGTCTTCTTCCCGATCCTGGCCGTATGGGCGGTGACCATCATCATCATGGTGGCCGGTGTGAACAAGGGCATTGCCCGTGCGAACGTGGTCTTCATGCCGCTGCTGATCGTGATGTTCGTGCTGCTGGTGGTTCAGTCGGTCTTCCTGCCCGGCGCCATGGACGGGCTGAACGCGTTCTTCACCCCGAACTGGGAGGCCTTGATGAACCCGGCGGTGTGGGCGGCGGCGTTCGGCCACATCTTCTTCTCCCTGTCGGTGGCCTTTGGCATCATGGTCACCTACTCCTCCTACCTGCGCCGCAAGACCGACCTGACCGGCTCGGGCTACGTGGTGGCCTTCGCCAACTCGGGCTTTGAGATCCTGGCCGGCATCGGCGTGTTCGCCGCCCTGGGCTTCATGGCCCACAACACCGGGGCCGCAGTCGGCGACGTGGTCAGCGGCGGCATCGGGCTGGCGTTCATCGCGTTCCCGACCATCGTCTCGCAGGCTCCGCTCGGGGCCCTGCTGGGCGTGCTGTTCTTCGGCTCGCTGGTCTTCGCTGGCCTGACCTCATTGATCTCAATCCTTGAGGTGATTGTCGCGGCGTTCCAGGACAAGCTGGGATGGAACCGCAAGGCGGCGACCCTGATCGTCACCGTGCCGATCGGGCTGATCTCCCTGGCCCTGTTCTCCACCACCACCTCGCTGTACCTGCTGGATACGCTCGATGCCTTCGTCAACCAGTTCGGCATCCTGGCCTGCGCCCTGGTCACCGTGATCGTGGTCGGCGCCGGACTGGGGGCCCTGCCGAAGCTGGCCAAGCACCTGAACCGCCACAGCTCCATCAAGCTGGGCACCGGGTGGATGGTCCTGGTCGGCGGCGTTGGCCCGGCAGCGCTGGGTTACATGCTGCTCAACGAGCTGCAGAGCAAGATCGGCGAACAGTACTCCGGCTACCCGGCGTGGTTCAACGGGATCTTTGGCTGGGGCATGGCCGGAGCGCTGATCGTCTTCGCGGTGCTGCTCTCGCTGATTCCCTGGAGTCGTGGCTCGAAGCTCAACGACCCGGAATTCGAACAGCACAAGGCCAAGGTCCTCGATGAGGAACTGCCCGACACCACTGTGAAGAGGTACTAGCCATGACTGGAATTGCCATTGTCTTCATGATCATCGCCATGCTCACCATCTGGGGTGGGCTGGTGCTGGCACTGATCAACCTGTCACGTCACCCGGATGTACCCGATGATCCGGAAGATGACCTGATCGAGGCACCGACCCAGCTGTAGCCGGGGCTGCCAGAACACCTCGGGGCGCGGCGGTGGGGAAGCGATTCTCCACTGCCGCGCCCTTGTCTGTGCAGCTGCACAAATACTGCTTCGCGCGCCTGTGCCACGGCGGTTGGCCGCGCCGAAACCGCGTCATATCCTGCTATGAGTACGACAGACTTAGGGCCGGCAGGATCCAGGCCCGGCCCCCATTTGAGGAAAGGAGCTTGCTGTGGACGTCTCATACCGTATCGAACAGAAGCGCAAGGTAAACGGTGCATTCCCAG
>Ga0153920_1000078_pt1 | contig 37455 bp, 33 predicted proteins | sample TSNJ004MetaG_FD_104713 | JGI IMG/M metagenome (GOLD analysis project Ga0153920, IMG submission 104713) | Attine ant fungus gardens microbial communities from New Jersey, USA - TSNJ004 MetaG | ecosystem: Host-associated > Fungi > Mycelium > Unclassified | place: USA: New Jersey, Brendon T. Byrne...
ACTTTATCCGAAGTTTCTTTATTCAGTGCCGTAGCTTTTTGCATGGATTTTGAATCAAAAGTCTGAACGGCAATTGTAATCTCTGCAACATCAGGAGTCAACTCTGTATTAGCCTGTGAGCTTACTGAAATATACCCTCTCTCGCTTGATGTTGAAGTCGAAATCGCCTGTGATGAAGTTGAAGCAAGTCCGATTAATAAACTTAATACTGTTACTGATAATAAAATTTTTCTCATATCTTTCTCCTTAACTATATAAAATAAATGTCATACACAAATTTAACGATGTCATGATGTAAAAAGTTTAAATTCTATTTTTTAACCTCTTCTTGTTTAACTTCTGTAGAGTTATTTGTCTTTTCTTTTTCTTCAAAGGTCTTAATTTCACTTGATTTCAAAACAGCAGAATTAGCGGATTGAGCTTGAATCTTAATTCTATCCATTAATTTTTTCAATTCTTCTTCTGTTAATTCCGAAGAATTTTTTAAAGCAACCAAATATTTTTTCTTATCATTTACCATATAACAGGCAATTGCAAAAATGGACCAGAGCATAATACCTTGATATATGCTGATGAAAGGTAATGAATTGCCTACAAAATTGTAAGAAGCTATATAATTCCATATATGCATAGCCAAATATCCCGGAAATACTATAAAGCCCGCCGCCAAACAAATACCTATAAACGCAATCATTAACAATCCTCGTATACCTGATATTTGTATTATTCTGGTTTTTCTTTTCATAAATTAATTTCCTTCTTTTATTAGTTTCAGAAATTCATCTTCTGTTAATATTATAACACCTAAATCTTTAGCTTTCTCTAATTTTGATCCGGCATTTTCTCCAACAACAACATATGAAGTATTTTTGGATACCGAAGAAGGCGTCTTACCACCCATTTGCTTGATTTTTTCAGATGCTTCATCTCTTGTCATACTTTGTAATGTTCCGGTCAAAACAAAAGTTTCCCCTTTGAATTTATCAGAAACCGGCGCTGATACTGGAGTGGGAATTACACCCAATTCTTTTAAATCACTAATCATTTTTATATTTTCATCATTTCTGAAAAAATCATAAATTTCTTCAGCCATTTTATCACCAATACCATCAATGGAATTTAATTCTTCTTTAGACGCGTTTTGAAGTTTTTCTAATGTACCGAATTCATTTGCCAGAATATCAGCAGTTTCTTTACCGACATTTCGTATGGATAATGCAGTTATAAAACGGTTCAGAGGGTTTGTTTTGCTGCCTTCAATTGCATTGTGCATATTATAAGCAGATTTTTCCTTAACTAAATCCAACTGCATCAAGTCTTGCATTGATAACCGATATAAATCAACAGGATTTGATATGAATTTTTTTTCATAAAGCTGATTTATAATTGAAGGACCTACATGTTCTATGTCCATTGCATCTTTAGAGACCCAAAACTCAATTTTTGCCTTAATTTGATCTGAACAATTCGTATCTTCGCAATACAAATTCACTTCACCCTCACGTGCAACCAAGCGAGCAGTGCAGGACGGACAGGTCTGTGGAGGCTGATATACAGGTCTTTTCTCATGATTTTCATCTTCCATTACTTTTATAACTTTAGGAATGATTTCTGCGGCTTTTTTAATTAAGACTTTATCACCAATTCTTACATCCAGTCTTTTTATCTCGTCAAAATTATGTAAGCTTGCCCGTGAAACTTTGCTGCCGGCTAAAAATACAGGTTCTAATATTGCAACAGGAGTTACCGCGCCAGTTTTACCTACGCCAAGTTCTATTTCTTTCAATGTTGTTGTTGCTTCTTCGGGAGGAAATTTAAAAGCAGTCGCCCACTTCGGAACACGGGATGTAAATCCTAAATCCTCCTGATAATCAAGGCGGTTCACTTTAATTACCACACCGTCTGTTGCATAATCCAACGCATTCCTTTTATTTTCCCATTTTTTGCAGTATTCAATTGCTTCTTCAATATTTTTGCATAACTTTGTATTAGGATTGGTTTTAAATCCTAATTTTTTCAAATACATTATTGAGTTATATTGAGTTTTCTGCAAATCACGCTTTTCAAAAATTCCGCCATAAACAAATATGGATAAATCTCTTTTTGCTGTTATTTTACTGTCAAGTTGTCTGATTGAACCGCTTGCAGCATTGCGAGGATTTGCGAATATTTTTTCTCCTTTAGCTGCGTTTTCTTCATTTAATTTTTCAAACGAAGATTTTGGCATATAGACTTCACCTCTTGTATCAACATTAACATTCTCAAATAATTTTAGAGGGATAGCTTTTACTGTTTTAAGATTATTGGTTATATCTTCGCCTATTTCGCCGTCACCTCTTGTAACGCCTCTTACAAAAACTCCGTTCTCATAAGTTAATGCAATAGCCAGTCCGTCAATTTTTAATTCGCATACGAGTTCAACGTCATTGCCGTATTCTTTTGTTATTTTTTCATACCATTTTTCAAGTTCTTCGTAATTATATGTATTATCAAGACTATATAATCGATATTTATGTTTATGCGGCAAAAACTTTTCACTGACTGACCCTATACGCTGTGTCGGACTGTCAGAGGTTTTGAATTGCGGGTATTTTTCTTCTAACTCTTTTAATTCTTCAAACAGCTTATCATATTCAAAATCTGAAATTTCAGGGTTATCCTCAACATAATATTTGTAATTGTGTTTATTAATTTCATCTTTTAAATAATTTATTCTTTTTTCTTCTATCATATTTTTATGCTGTTCCTCTTTAATGGCTTGTTTAAATGTGATTAACTTTACGATATAAATTTCATTTTTTTCGTTTGGATAAAATAAAAACCCCAATATTAAAATCAATAAAATCGTAGTTATGTTTTTCATCCGCAATAATCTTATTTTGACATCACCATTAGTAATTCGCGAATAACTTTTGTTGCGACTGCTGTAGAAACACCTGAACTATCATAATCCGGAGCAAGTTCAACAACGTCGCATCCTATTATGTCAAAGTCTTTCAAATAATTGAACCAGTCAATTAGAGTATTAAAATCCAATCCTCCTGCCTCAGGAGTTCCTGTTCCCGGCATGATTGAAGGATCTAATACATCCAAATCAACCGTCACAAATATTTTTTTGTCTTTTAAAGAATCTAATCCCGAAAATTCATGAATTAATGTTCCGTGTTTTTTCATAAACTCAAATTCTTCTTTCATTCCTGAGCGGATTCCTATTTGTTTTATATTCGCAGGTCCTATTATTTTTGAAATATGTCGAATTACAGCAGAATGAGACATTTCTTCACCCATATATTCTTCTCTCAAATCTGTATGCGCGTCAAAATGAACTACAGCCAAATCTTTGTGAAATTTAGAGACTGCTTTTATAACAGGTAAAGTTACAAGATGTTCTCCGCCGATGCCAAAGACTTTTTTCCCGTCTTTGTATATATCTTCCACATTCTGTTCAATGACTTCCAGTGTTTTATAAGTATTGCCGAGAGGAAATTCCAAATCGCCTGCATCATGGAAATTCACATCTTCTAAATGCTTATTAAAAATTGGAGAGTATTCTTCCAATCCCCAGCTTGCAAGTCTTATTTGTTCAGGAGCAAACCTTGAGCCTGATCTATACGACACCGTCCCGTCAAACGGCAAACCAAGCATTATTATATCGGATGAATTGTAATCTGCATTTTGCCCCATCCAGTTTCTGTCTAAAAACGGTCCTCTTAACATTCTTTGTACTCCTTCATTTTCTTTTATTTTACTATAAAAAGATTTATATATATATTACCTCTTGCTTTTTAAATAAAAAGCATTAAAATAAATTATATGAAAAGATTTTTATTACTCTTGATTACTTGCTTATATATATCGGCTGCAACAGCGGCAGAAACAGACTATGAGCAGATATACAGAGAATTGCCTATCCCGACACTTCAATATGTGCATGGAATAGATCCGGGAGAAACATATGATACAAAAGATTCTACCTGGTCGCCATATCCGCTTTTCAGATTAACTTCTCCAATATTTTTCAAGTCAATTGCCATAGAACCCGGATACTATCTTCTGACCCCCAGAGAACATCAAGGTAACTGGTATATGCTTTTTAAAGAAGCGGGAAAAGTTAAATATGTAATACCCGTCTATGACAGAGATATTACGCCGGAATTATTTTATGATGAAAATTTGCCAAAACCTAAATTAACATTCTCGCAAAAAGTACATATAAAATCTCTTGATGTAATAGGAAAATTTGTCCCGAGTTCAAAAAGGAAACCTGCGCCTCAAACTTATCTTGAAATAACGGATTTGGATAACCATTTTATTTCACTGGTTATTTATTGGGGCAATCACAGATATTACACTATTTTCAGAACTATACAGCTGTAAATTTAAGACCGCATAATGTAATTATCTTTTTCTTATCCTTCTTTTCAACAGAAAAAATTGATTGCAATAATTTTTTAATAAACAATTTTCGTTCAAATTGGCTTAAATCTCTGACGTTATTCACTTTATTATAGAATTTTCTTGTTTTCTTTGTTAAATAAAGATTTTTCTCGATATCAATATGAGCAAATCTCTCTTTTACTTTATTGAAATATTCCTCTTTATAAATTTTAGGAACATCAAAAATATGCAAATACAAGCTCTCAATCTCAAGAGCTTCTATAAGAAATGAGTATTCTTTTTTTATTTCATCACTTATGTCATAAGATAGAATTTTTTCTTTGCACAATTCAAACAAATCAAAGTGAGCAAATAATCTTTTATCAGCCCCTACAGGATTCATAATCGAATTTTGACGTTGTCTGTAATATAACGTTGTTTCTTTAACGGGAACAATTTTTTCTGACAGTAAAGTTGAGGTAACACTAAAAGTTACATCTTCATATCTTCTTATAGTGTCAAATCTTATATTATATTTATCAAGAAATTCTTTTTTGTAAATTTTTCCCCAGCAAATAAAAGCTCTTATAAATTGCAGTTTGTCTACAAGATTTTCATAGCATTCTTTTGTATTGTCAAATAAACGTTTAGATAAATAATTATTATAAACAAACTCGTTATTTGGATAATAATATGCACAGTTCCCGAATGCTATATCTGCATCATGGGATTTGGCATTATTGTATAATTTTTCATAAAAATCCAAGTCTAACCAATCATCCGGATCTAAAAAACTTATAAATTGTCCGTTTGCAATTTCTAAAGCATTATTTCGTGCTGTTCCCGATCCTTGATTTGGTTGTGAAATAATCTTAATTCTATCGTCTTTTGCAGCACAATCTTCTAAAATCTCAATACAATTATCAGGTGAGCTATCATTCACGCAAATAATTTCGATATCTTTTAAAGTTTGATTTAAAAGACTATCAATACATTTGGGAAGATATTCCTCAACGTCATATACCGGTATAATTATTGATATTTTCACCGTCATTTTTTAATTAAGACTTTCTCTTTATTTTTTTCTGTAACTGATTTTTCGTTATTATCCAGAATTGTTTTTAAATTGCATAAAGATTTATTATACAAGCTGTCTGCATATTCAGCTAATTTATTTTGCATTTCTGAATAATCATCAGAGTTCATATTTATAGCATTAATCATGGATTTCGAAAGGTCCTGATTGTTTTTATGCACAAAACTGTTTTTGTTATTGAAACCATGTCTTGCAACGAATTTTTCACATATAATACAAGGTTTCCTAAAACCGTAAATTAATTGAAAAGACCCGCTTGTTCCGTCAGTTATGTATCTTTCATGATCAGAATTTTCAGGATCTAACAAAGGTAAAAAGAAATCTGCATCTTCCATTTCTTTAAACATCTTATCAAAGTTTAATTTTCCTTTTATTTTTATATAAGGTTTCACCTTTTCGTCAATATCCGATAAATTTCCTTTACCCACAACAATAATTTTAAAATTTTTAAATCCTTTATCAACTATATCATTGACTGCATTTATTATTAAATCACAATTTCTTCTTTTCAAATCAAGCCCGCCAACCATGATAAACTTAGTAATTTTTTCATTTTTAGCTGTTATATCTATTTTCCCGAAGTAATGAGGATTTATTATAAGAGGTTTGGGTGATAATTTTGTATCTATATCTGCAAGCATAACTGTTTTACCTGCTTTTAGCAGTTCATCATTCGCCATATCAAGATGATGCTCGACAACAATAATGTTGTCTTTTTTTAATTTTTTGTATTTATCAAAACAGCTGATAAATTTATCTTTGCCTGTATAAATTATCCCTGAGGTAAAGAAAACATTATCGTATTCTTGAATTTTTGCGGAATTTAGGATTTTTTTCATTTCAGATGAATTTACAGCAAAAATATTTGTATACAAAGGACTTGTCCTGTATAAGGGACCACTTAAACATAATTTCGTGGTAATCAAAATGTCTACATTATAACCCATATCTATAAAATATTGCACATAACCCGGAATAACTTCTCCATGGCAATTATTCGGTTCTACTATTAAAACTGTTTTAGGCTTGATTTGTTTTTTTAGAAAATAATTAACCAGTCTTTTGTTTGATTTAATAATTTTTAATTTTATGCCTGATATTGTATAATTTTTATAAATCTCGGATTCCTTAATAGAAAAGAGTTTATCTGAAAATTTATAATCCCCTGACAAAACTTTTTTATATCGTTTTAATGTTTTAAAGTTTATATATGGGTTATTTTTTATGTCTATTTGTAAAAATTCTTCTTTTGCTTTTTCAATAAAGCTCTCTTTAAAATATCCTTTAACTTGTTTTACCCAGCTATAAATTAAATTTATGGCAAAGACATCAAATAAATATTTATATTTTGTCTTTAATTCATAAGTAACCTCTGCCTGATTTAAAAAATCCCAGCCATATTCCAAAACTTTGAAAAAATCAAATAGATTTTTATCGTAAGTCAATGATGTCATAATTGAGTTATCCCGGATATTATAAAAGACATAAGCGTCTTCCACTAATGATATTTTATCCGAAAACATTAAAGTTACAAAAGTAAAGTAGTTATCTTCAAATTTTATATTTTCAGGAAACCTGATATTATTTTTCACAATCAATTCAGTTTTATAAATTTTATTCCAAACAACACCCGCTTTTAACAAATTATATTTTTGTTCCGGAGTCGTTATAACTTCTTTGTTAGATTTAAATGTATATTTAGAAATAAAATTAGAATTGTTTAAAATACCATTAGAATTATAAATTACATTCCCGCAAGCGATATCAGAATCATGCATCTTAGATGATTTATATAATTTTTCATAAAATTCCGGCTCAACCCAATCATCAGAATCCAAAAAACCTATGAATTCTCCGGATGCGTTTTCTACTCCTATATTTCGTGCTTTTCCCTGTTTGAGATTTTTTTGATTAATAATTTTGATTCTTGAATCCTGTTTTGCATAATCTTTTAAAATATCCAAAGAAGAATCTGTAGAACCGTCATTAATGCATATAACTTCTATTTCTTTCAGGGTTTGTCTTAAGAGAGAATCTAAACATTTTGAAAGATATTGTTCAGAGTTATACACCGGTACAATTATTGAAACTTTTATGTTATTCATCACATTCCTAATATCATTGTATTCAAATAATATGACAGTAACAATTCTTTGTCAATTTAAACTAAAAAAAATAAGCCATTTGGGTATCAAAATTTTATAAAAAATTATTCTTCTAAGTCATCTGTTTTAATTTTTTCGACAACCATTTTCGCCATTTCTTTAGCGATAATATGTTGAGTTGTCGCAGGACAATTCTGTAACATACCCATAGCAGTTCTTAATGTAGCATCAATATCGTACCAGCGTCCTCTTTTTTCTTCATCAAGACCGGAGCCGACCGCGTTGATAATATCCTCGACCGCTTCAAATTTTTCATCTTCTATATTGTGCTCAATAATGATTTTAATAAGATTTAAAGCTATTCTGATTTGGGTTTCATCATCAGATTCTTCTAAAGTTTTAACGGCTTGTGATAAAACCGGGTCTTGATCGTACCAACGTCTTTGATTTAAACTAAATTCTTCTTTCATCATCTTCTCCTTTGTATATAATCAACCTTGTTTAAACATTACACCTTTTGTGCCTCTCGGGAATTCCCATTCAAGACATTTCTTTTCACAGGTAATACGGCATGCACCGCATTCCAGGCAGTTTTCATATCGGACTATCATTTTTTGTTCATCTTCATTCCACTCATATACATTCGCGGGACATATAACATTGCAGATTTTTGACTCGCATTCTTTGCATTTTTCATCATCAGGTTTTAAATGAGAACAATTATCAGGAAAATATTTTACTGTATATAATTTTTCTTCTATATTCATTTTAAAACACTCCCGATTAATTTTATTATATTACCAAAATCACTAAATAAAACAGGAATTTTTCTGTCTGTAAAAATACTTTTTATAAACTCTCTATATTTATCTCTTTTAGGAATACAATCAACTGAAGTAAATATCTTAAAAAATCCGTTTATTTTTTGCGGATAATATCCCAGAAAATCTTTACTTTTTTTATGTAAAACATCTAAAACTTCACGGTATGTATATAAATCTTTCATAATAAAAGATTTCTTGAGCGCTTCCTGATAACGTGAGAGGGTTTTTTCGCTAAAATCCTTTTTGCTGAGTGCAATGATAGCCGTTTCACCTGCGAGTTTTCCGCTTATCATCGCAAGGTTTGTGCCTTCCCAGTGAATATTATTTACAAGCATTCCTGCATCGCCTGCAACCATAACACCTGCGGCATAAAGTTCCGGCAGTTTTTTATAACCGGCTTCAGGAATAAGATGAGCCGAATACTCAAGTAATTCACCGTCTTTTATTAACGGGGCTATTGTCGGATGTGATTTCAAATCTTCCAACAAGTCATAAGGATTGATTTTTCTTTCGATAAGTTCGTTTAATGTAATCCCCAATCCGATACTTACCGAATTTTCATTGGTATAAATAAACCCGAGACCAAGCATACCCAGCATTGGACCTCCAAATAGTTGATAAATACAACCCTCATCGTCATTAATATTAAATCTTTCGTTAATTTTTTCTTCAGGGATTTTGAATACTTCTTTTACGCTTAAAGCAACATCCTCAGGCTTAATTTCTTTTTTCAATCCTATTTGCTCCGACAGCAAAGAGTTAACGCCATCGGCAAGAATTACAATATCTGAATAATAATCTTCAAGTTCTGTCTTAATACCTACAACCCGATTTTCATCAAGGATAAGTTCTCTGACAACTGTTTCTTCAACAACTATGACCCCTTCTTTCATGGCTTCTTTTGCCATCCAGCGGTCAAATTTACTTCTTATGACAGTATAACTTTCAGCATCTTCATCCTTTTGACGATAAGAAATTACAGTTGAATCTTCTTCACCTAAAAGGGCATACTTGTGTTCAATATTTTTTCTCTCCAACGGCGCAGTTTTTTCAAAATCCGGAAAAATTTCTTTAGTAGGTTTTGTGTATATTGCTCCACCGAATACATTTTTACTGCCTGCAAATTTCCCCCGTTCTATAAGAATAACTTTTTTCCCCGAGCGAGCTACGGTAACAGCAGCAGAAATTCCGGCAGGACCACCTCCTACAACAATTACATCGGTTTTATTCTCTATATTTGAATCATCTTTTGACATAAAACTCCTTGAGGAAATTATATCCGTATTATACACTAAACTATACACATTGTAAAATTGCACATCCGAGCATACATTATGTTTGGCAAACAAGATTTACATTATTTATGTATCCGTATAACGCTACAACAGCCTTTAAATACAACGTGCGCATGGTATCATGTCTACCATACCATACTGTCATTGCGTAAGTTACTGTTTGTCGGAGCGATAGCGATATAACAAACTGAATTATCCGCAATCTATTTTAGTAAATGGAAGATCGCGCACCAAACATAATATTTTGGTGTAGAATAGATATATGATAATCACAGCAGGAAAGTTTAAAGGACAAAAAATTATCGCTCCCGATGAAAATATAACCCGACCGACTTTGTCAAAAGTTCGCATGGGTGTTTTTAATACTTTACAATCAATGATAAATTTTGATGAAAGCACTTTTTTTGATATGTATGCAGGTTCGGGTATTATGGCGCTTGAAGCAATTTCCAGAAATTTTTCAAAAGCGGTGTGTATTGAAAAAAATTTAAAAGCTGCGCAAATTATCAAATCCAATTACAAAAAATTCAATCCGTCGCCTGAATTAATAATCGGGGACGGGCTAAAAATAGTTAAAAAGATGAAAGAAAAGTTTGATGTTATATATATAGATCCGCCATATCTTTCGGGGATATATGAAGAAAGTCTTAGTGCGGTAAAAAATATTGCAAAAAACATTATAATAGTAGAACATACAGAAAAAGTGGATTTTTCTGGGTTTGAATTAATAAAAACCAAAAAATACGGGAATAAATTTGTAACCTTTTTGCGTAAGACACAAGCTGTTTAATATTTATTTACAAATTAAATTTTATAAAATTTTATGATATTTTTTACTAATAATTATGATTTTTATAATACCGAAAAAACTTATCGTACTTTGAGATTAACCTTAACCGCATTTATTAAGTATTGTAAAATTACTATGGATGTAATACCTCCGATGGAGGAAAAATATATTAATAAGTGTTATAATATAAGTAGGAGAATAGAACTTTTAAAATCAAATAAGCCGTCATAAAGTATATCACGTCTATATAGTTTATAGAAAGGCATATTAAAAGAATAATGAGCAATTTACAATTTCAAAATGATCTGGACAAATTAACAGCTGTACTACCGGAAATGGTACGCAAACACATCACCTATGAGAAAATGGAAGATGTTATAGAGATTGTTTTAGATATCGGGCGAACCCCGGAAATAAGACACGCAGGAGGTAGAATAGATTATTTGGGCTGCGATTTTGTAACCGATTCAGATCTTGAATATACAACAAGCAGAATTCAGGAATTCACATCCGATAACCGTTCGGGAATACCAGGAACACTCCACAGAATAAGCGCAATAAAAAACAGACAGGGAAAAGTCATCGGGCTTACATGCAGGATAGGCAGAGTCGTTACCGGTACAATTGCCTGCATAAAAGATATATGTTCATTAGGTAAAAGTATTTTATTTTTAGGACGTCCGGGAGTCGGTAAAACGACCAAATTAAGAGAGATTTCAAGATTGGTTGCTGATGATTTAGCCAAAAGAGTTGTAATTGTAGATACATCAAATGAAATTGCGGGAGACGGAGACAGTCCTCACCCTGCAATCGGACATGCAAGGCGTATGCAGGTTCGACAGCCTGAATTTCAAAAAGATATTATGATTGAAGCTGTCGAAAACCACACGCCGGAAGTTATTGTCGTTGATGAGATAGGTACGGAAGCGGAAGCGCAGGCTGCAAGAACGATTGCAGAAAGAGGCGTAATGCTTATAGCTACCGCTCACGGAAATAGTTTGGAAAATTTGATTAAAAACCCTACTTTATCAGATCTTGTCGGAGGAGTGCAGTCAGTAACTCTCGGGGATGATGAAGCAAAACGCAGAGCTTCTCAAAAGACTGTTCTTGAAAGAGAAAAACAACCTACTTTTGATATTGTTATAGAAATTTTGGACAGAAACACGCTTGCTGTTTATAAAAACAGCTCGGAAGCAGTTGATTACATTTTAAGAGGATGGCCTATAAGACCTGAAATCAGAAAAGTGGATAAAGTTTATGAAAGTCCATCCGAAACTGCAGCATTCGGCAGCGGACAGATCCTGAAACAAGTTCAGGATGACATAGCGCGTTTGGAACAAAAGATTTTACCGGAGGCAGCGGATAGTTTAAAATTCAGTTTTTCAAGACAAAAATATGTAGATGAAGTAAAAAATTTCAAAAAAATATACCTGTATGCGGTTTCACGTTCAATAGTAGAAAAGATTATCGAAAGACTTGACCTTAACGTTGAAATTACAAGAAATATTGACGATGCAGATATAGTAATTGCACATAAGAATTTCGCTAAAGGCGGAGCTAAAATTCTAAGCACGGCAAATGATTACAGGCTTCAAATTTTTTACATAAAAACTAATTCTATGGCGCAAATACAAAAAGTTATGAAAGATGCGCTTCAAATTACGGAAGCTTCAGAAACTCTTCAAGGGTATTACGATGACGCTGAAAGAGCATTAGATGAAGCAAAAGAAGCAATAAAAAAGATTATGGAAGGCGCAGAACATATTGAACTTCAGCCCCAAAGCCATCAAATAAGAAAATTACAGCATGAACTGGTTGAACAGCATAATTTAGAAAGCAAAAGTATTGGTGAAGGCGACAACCGCCACCTAAAAATTATCGGCGGAACAGATTTTGAAAAACAGAAATTAGGGTAAATTAATTTTGCTTGCCGAGGGATTGCACTGATGGGTAAGGCTCTGTGTTGAAATAAATTCAGGGCGACAAATTCTATGATGTCTTTGTACACAGCAGCTCGGCTTCTTGCCCTCCGAACTTCCTGTCATCATGAGCAAAGAGAAGGATCTCTTTGTTTTTATTTTTGCGTTATAATCTAAAAATGATTAATGGTTATAAGAAAATTTATTGTGATTTTGACGGAACAATAACTAAAATAGACAGTGTTTATAATTTTTTCTGTCTACATGCGGATGAAAACTGGCTTGATGATGAAAAGTTATGGCAGGAAGGCAAAATTTCTTCACGCGAATGTATGGAAAGACAAATAAAAAAACTTCCTGCAATGGATAAAACTTCTCTTTATGAATTTATTGAAACAATTGAAATTGATGAATATTTTATTGAATTTTATAATTACGCAAAATCTAAAGGTATAGAAATCATTATATTAAGCGACGGTTTGGACCTGTTTATCAAAGAAACCCTGAAAAAATATTCTTTAGATATTAAGTATTATGCGAATAATTTAGTCTATTACGGTAATAGATTTTCAGTTAATTTTTGCAATTATAGTAATGATTGTAATGTTAAAGCAGGTTCATGTAAGTGTTCTAAAATAACTGAAAAAGACTTTTGTTATATAGGAGACGGGACTTCAGATTTATGCGTTGCCAAAAAGGCAAGACTATTATTTGCAAAAAATAAACTGAAAAAACATTGTGAAAACTTAAATTTGAAGTACATCAGCTTTAGCACATTCAAAGATATCTTAGAGATGTTTAATGAAAGCGAGCGTGGCATTAATGATTTACTTAACAGGGTCAATAAATGATTCGAAAATCAGAGAATTAGATAGTAAATATTGTTCATACGGCGACACCGTGCATTATAGTAATAACCCTAAAATCTTTAGAGATTGTGAAGGTTCATTTATGTTTGATTCAAATGATATACCTTATCTTGATCTGCAAATGTGGTATGCTTCCTGCAATTTAGGTTATAAAAATAAAAAAATTGCAGACGGTGTTATAGAGCAAATAAGCACAATGCCGCAAATAGCTTCTCGTTTTTTATATGACTATAAGGTATTGTTATGTGAGAAATTAGCAAAAGCAAATGAAAAAAGATTTGGTCATAAAGGTCGAATCCACTTTAATGTAGGCGGTGCACAGGCTGTTGAAGATGCTTTAAAACTTGTAAGAAATTATACAGGCAAAAATTTAATGTTTGCATTTATGGGCAGTTATCATGGGAGAACATTAGGAGCATCGGCAATAACAGCAGGATACAGATATCGTGAAAATTACGGGCATTTCGGAGATAGAGCTCACTTTGTGCCATTCCCGTATTGTTTCAGATGTCATTACGGAAAAAACTGTGAAACCTGTGATTTTTATTGTGTAAAACAATTTGAAAAGAATTTTGAAAGCGAATGTCAAGGATTATATAATCCCGCAACAGGAGAAAAAGAATACGTAGCATTCTTTGCAGAACCTGTCCAGGGTACGGGCGGATATATTATTCCTCCGAAAGGATATTTCAAAGAACTAAAAAAAGTTCTGGATAAATACGGGATTCTTTTTGTCGCGGATGAAATTCAAATGGGATTCTACAGAACAGGAAAACTTTGGTCTATAGAGCATTTTGAAGTTGAACCCGACATTATAACATTCGGGAAATCGTTAACTAACGGCTTAAATCCGCTTGCCGGTTTATGGGCTAAAGAAGAACTAATCAGTCCTCAAATTTGGCCGTCAGGAAGAACTCATTCTACATATTCTTCCAATCCTATAGGATGTCGCGCGGGATATGAGGTGATGAGTATTTTTGAGGAAAAAGACTGGGAAAATGAAATTAAAGAAAAAGGCGAATTGTTCTTAGACGGTTTAAAATGTTTAGAGAAAAAATATAAAAAAATCGGTAATGTTGACGGGCTGGGACTGGCTTTACGTATTGAATGCACCGAAGACGACGGATTCACTCCAAACAAAGCTCTTTGTGATAGCCTTCAAGAGGAAGGATTGAAAGGCGACTTGACTTATCAGGGTAAAAAATACGGTGTAGTTTTAAATAACGGTGGCTATTTCAAAAACGTAATCACTCTTGTGCCGCCGGTAACAATTTCAAAAGAAGAAATTAATATGGCTATAGAGTTATTGGATCAACTTTTTGCGAGGTTTGAAAATTGACTAAAATTGAATGCAATGGAATAGATTTTGAATTAAAGCATGATGTTAAACCGTCCAAAGCGATAATGCTGTTTCATGGATTGACCGGGAGTCCGTTTGAGATGAAAAAATACGGAAAATTTTTATTTAAGGAAGGCTATGACGTATATTGTTATACTTTGCCCGGACATGGTTCTATGGAAAATGAAATAGAGAGTATAACATGGCAGGATTGGGTTGATTTTTCCCAAGAAAAATATGATTTTATAAGAGATGATTATGACGATTTCTTTTTATCCGGTATATGTTTTGGTGCTCTTATTTCTATTTATTTAGCCATTCATAATAAAAATGTAAATGCGGTTATATCATTGTCTGCAACCGTGTATTTGGACGGATGGTCGATTCCCTGGTATAATTTTATGATGCCGCTTGGATTAAATACTATTTTACGTTATTTTTATACTTTTCCTGAGCGTGAACCTTACGGAATAAAAAATAAAATTGTAAGAAGAAAAGTTGCAAAATTAATGTCTAAAACAACGGCTGCAATGGATAATTTTCCATTAAGCTGTATTTATGAGCTTTTGAAATTTTCGAAATATATTCAAAAAAATATAAAAGTTTTATCGCAGCCTATTCTTCTTATTCATTCTATAGAAGATGATTTAACCAGCATTAAAAGTTCTAAATTCTTATATGATAACGTATCATCTAAGATTAAAGAATATGTAGAATTAAAAAACAGCTATCATATGGTGCTTTATGATTTTGAAAAAGAGTTTGTTTATGAAAAATCACTATCATTTATGGAACAGCATGTTTACAGCATTTTTGGAGAAAATATATGAATAAACTGCTGGAAGTGTTTATAATTTTTAACATAGCGCTTGTATTAATATATACTTTTGCTCATTTTGTAATTTTAAAACAGACAAATAAACCGAAGTTGAAAGCATTTTTAGGAATAATACTGGCGGTATCTTTTGCAATATATCTTGCCGGATTAGCGTTTATTTCCATTTATGCGATAATTACTAAAAATTATTCAATACTGTGTCTTTCTATATTTATTTTTATACCGTTTATCATAGGAGAAAAAGTCACTTATAAAACCCTGCATTTATACTCCCATTTACAGTTATGGGCTTTAATTTTAAGCTTGGGGTATACGATTTTTCAATACGAATTTTAATTTAATATAAATAAAAAGAGGTGTGTCTCACGACAGACCTCTTTATTTATTTTTTTAATCCAAGAAATTACTTGCCGTTAACAGCTAATTTGAATTTCTTACCAGCTGAGAAAGCAGGAACTGTTCTAGCAGGGATTTTAAGTTCTTTACCGGTTTGAGGGTTTCTGCCGATTCTAGCAGCTCTTTTTCTTGATTCAAAAGTACCAAAACCAACTAAAGTAACTTTTTTACCTTTAGAAACTGTTTTTTGGATTGTGTCTACCCAAGCACTAAGTACTTCAGCAGCATCTTTTTGTGTAACGTTTGCTTTTTTAGCAATCTCTTGTACTAATTCTTCTTTGTTCATGATTAAACTCCTTTTTTCTGTACATGATTTATTATATATAAATTATTTTGTAATGCAACTATTTTAACGGTTTTTAACATTTTTTCATGTAAAAAACATCCATATATAGTATAATTTTATTGTAATTGTATACAAAAAGTAATGAATTATTTTAAAAATAAACAATTTTCGTAAGTTTTTGCTACAATATGTTAGGAAATAAAAAATAAAACAGAAAGCGGGATAAGCATATAACTTAAGATTATTTGAGTTTATGAGAATTAGAAAAATGAAAGAAAGATTACTCTTATTTACAATAGTTTTTGGGCTTGGAATCTTCCTGTATATTTTCCAGAGTTATTTTAATACCGTTTGGGGATTGATGCTCTTAATATGTTTTATGACAATATATGCGGTATTATCATCACTTGCATACAAATTCCAGAGTCGTAAAATGCAAAAATATCCTCCGGTTGTAAATGAAAACTATAAACCTTTTATCACTGTCATGATACCCGGACATAATGAAGAAAGTGTTATCACTGCAACAGTTGAAAATATTTTGGCGATGGATTATGATAATTTTGAAATTATTGTTATTGACGATAGAAGTACCGATAACACAGCTTTCGTAATTAAGGATTTAGAAAAAAAATACGATAAAGTAACGGCATTGATTAGAGATAAAAATGCTTTCCCCGGTAAATCAGCCGTTTTAAACGATGCATTTAAACTGGCAAAAGGCGAGGCTATTCTTGTTTTTGATGCTGATGCAACCGTTAATTCGGATTTTTTATCTAAAATGGTACCGCATCTTGAACCAAAAGATGTTGGTGCTGTTCAGGCAAGAAAAATAATAAGAAACAAAGATACTAATTTCCTTACCCGTTGTCAAAATAATGAATATACAATGGACGCCCATTTTCAGGTAAGCCGTGATTCCGTTAAAGGCGCGGTTGAACTTCGCGGAAATGGAGAGTTGATAAAACGCCAAGCATTAGAAGATATAAACGGCTGGAATAATTACACAATAACAGATGACTTAGATATGTCTACACGTTTGCATATAAAAGGCTGGGATATACGTTTTTGCATGGATGCGGAAGTTTACGAAGAAGGTATTATTTATTTATGGCCCTTATTTCGTCAACGCAGACGGTGGTTAGAAGGCACTATAAGAAGATATCTTGAACATTGTGAAGATGCTCTACATTCAAAAGAAATGTCACTTCGTGCAAGTGTTGATATGTTTGCATATATTTCACAATTTATTATGCCGCTGTGGCTGATTATGGAAATATCACTAAGATTATTTAAAGTACTTGCTCAGGATGCTCCCTCTAACGTGTTATATTCTTCAGCTATTCTGGGATGCGTAATAGGCGTGGGATTTTTATTCACTGCAAGATACAGTTTAAGACGTTATGACAACTTATCAAGAATAGAAGCTTTAAAACAGTCTGTCCAAACTTCAATATACCTGTTTGTATTATGGTTTCCGCTGGTATTGTTTATATGCTTGAAAATATTATTCCGCGAGAAAGATATGAACTGGGGTAAAACAGCCCATGGACTTGTTAAAGAAGAAGAAAAACATTTAGCGGCTAAGGCAAAACGAATTACCAAACAAATAGCCGGCGAAATAAAAGAAACCACAAAAGAATTAAAAACAACAGTACAAGAAAAAATTAATAACATAAAAAACTAGACCAAATATAAGGAGATAGCAATGACACAAACAATAGACTTTGTAAGAAATAAAATAAGGAATGTTGAGAATTTTCCTAAACCGGGCATAATATTCAGGGATATAACGACAGCGTTTAAAGATGCGGAAACATTACAGCTTATAATAGACTATTTTTGTGATGCATTTAAAGACCAGCAAATTGATTATATAGCAGGAATAGAAAGCCGCGGATTTATTTTAGGAATGCCGCTTGCATATAAATTAAACGTGGGTTTTATACCTATAAGAAAGCCTAATAAATTACCTGCCGCAACTTATTGTGAAAGTTATGATTTAGAATACGGCACTGATACAATAGAAATCCATCAAGATGCGATAGTACCGGGTTCTAAAGTTCTTATTGTAGATGATTTGCTTGCAACAGGCGGAACAGCTGCTGCTGCATGCAAACTGATTAAGAAAACAGGCGCTGATTTAGTCGGTATAGCGTTTTTAATTGAACTGGAAGATCTTAAAGGTAAAGAAAAACTAAACTGCGACAAAATAGTGTCAATGTTAACATACTAAGCAAATTGATAGCTAATTTTGTTGGGTATATCTGCCCAATCTACATCGCTAAAGCACGTCATTCCGTGCGTCAGATTGACCTCTGTGCCCCGGAATCTATCAGTTAGGTTAATTAAATGGATAGATCCTGAATCGAGTTCAGGATGACAGGACTACTTACACTTAGTCTTGCCGTTCCAGGATAAGTCATCACATTTTAAATAATCCTGATTTTCATTATGAATAACCCAGCCTGCACAATTATATCCGGACTGATTTCTTTTACACAAATCCTCAAAGGCACTAACATCACCCTGAATACCGCGAGGAACAATTGCATGTTTATTTATATAAAACTGGAATGTGTCTTTCCCGTTCTGATTTGGCGGTTTAAATCCGTTTACATCTATATATAACATTCCGCAAAAACCTTCAAGTGCAGGAGAATCTCCTCTGCTTGCTGTGCAATCCGGATCTCTTACATCAACACTAAATATTGTTCCGTCATTTAAAATAGCTTTAGCTTGTTTTGCAAGAGAATTATAATTAGAATCATTTGCACCTGCAAGATTTTTATATATTACATCGGGGAAACAACCTTTGTTTCTTCCGCAGTTTTTTGTGACATTCAGATAGGGCACTAACATATTCATCAGATTCTCTGCACCTTGTGCATCGTTCTGAGCGATAAGATCCCAGTTCTCAGGTGTGCTGTTCTCGGCGATTGCAAGGTTGTAAGCATTTGACAATGTAGAATATGCTTTTTTAAGTCTTGTAACGGTTTCTTTTTCTTTATGACTTGCAATCAATGCCGGCATAGTTAATGCCGCAATTATACCGATAATTCCCAAAACAATAAGCAGTTCAGCCAATGTGAATGCATTTTTAAAACTTTTCATCTTAATCCCCTTGTATGTGTGTAGCATTACTTCATTAGTATAAACTATTTTTTCAGCCTTTGCAAGATGTAGTTTTAGCATTTTATTAAAATATGTCATTCTGAGCCTGATTAAGGCGAAGAATCTCTTTATTATTTCAAAGGGATTCTTCGGACTCAAATTGATATCTGTCCTCAGAATAACATATAATTTGACGACTGCTGACTGCTGACTATTTTACGAATGTACAAACATTATGTTTGCTAATCTTTAAAACTGCCGCCTATTTTATAATAATACGAACAGCTTATACCTGTGCCGCTTTGCGAGCAGTCTTTTTTCAAGTCATTCATATCTTTTCCTTGACCGAACGGTTCTATATGACCGTCGTCATATATATTTATACCGAATATATCCTTACCCCATATGTTAGGAGGTAAAATTCCGTTTATATCATACATGATTATAAAAATAGGTTCTGATTCACCGTCTTTTGGCAAATCTTTTATCCCTACTATTACGCCGTCTTCCGTAAAATAAATCTCTTCAAAATAATAAAGCTGACCTTTATAAACTTTAGCTTTATTCATATAACGGATACTATATTTTTTAGGTACATTTATATCTGTTTGAATTCTCATATAAGGCTTAATTAATTGGATTAGAAGCTGTTCGCGTTCTTCTGAATTTTTAGCTTTTTTAAAACTTTTTATTATATCATCGGTAATATGGGTATTGATAACGCTGAACATATATTCCAGTCTGTTATATTTTTCATTCCATTTTGAAATAAAATTAGCTTGGCGTGTATTTTCTATTGAAATTGGCATAATAAGTAAAATAACGCCTATAATTACAAATAAAGTAATAGAATATTCAAGTTTCCAATATTTTTTGTTTAACACAATAAGCCTCTTTATTAAGCCATATCAATTAATTTTTTTTCTTTGATTAATTTGTCATATACCCATTCAGGAACAAAATTTTTGCCCATAACAACCTGACCGTTCATAGCGTTCGGCGCATGGAAATCAGACCCGCCCGTTACTATCAGACCCAACTCTTCCGCCATAGATGAGAAGTATTCAACACACGCCGGAGAGTGTTTTCTATGATATGCTTCTATTCCTCGCAAGCCATAGCTCATTAATTCTTTAATTAAACTTTCAGCAATGTCAATATCATGCGGATGAGCAATAACAGGTATTCCGCCGGCATCGTAAATTATTTCAACAGCATCAAAAGGAGAAACCGTTTTTCTCGGCACATAAACATTTGAACCGTCATGAATATATTTTGCGTAAGCTTCAATTACGCTGTTTGTACCTCCGGCATTTGTAATTGCTTTTGCAATATGAGGACGACCTATACTTCCGCCTTCTGCAACCTGATTTTTAATATCTTCAAATTTTATTTTAATACTTTCTTTTTTTGCAAGGAGTGTGATAATTTCTTTTGTCTGTTTCATTCTGGCATTTTGCTGTGCTTTTAATAATTCCTGAAAGTCGCTATTTTCTGTATCCATGAAATAACCTAAAATATGAACTTCCATATTTTTATGCAATGTATTAATTTCAACGCCTTGTATAATTTCCAATTTATCTTCTTTGTTCTCTTTTTTAAGATATTCTTTTGCGATATCGTATGCCATTACGTTGTCGTGATCTGTCAGCGCAATAGCTTTTAACCCGACATCTATAGCTGTATCTACAACCTTTTCGGGCGAATACACTCCGTCCGAAAAATAGGTATGAATATGTAAATCAGTCTTCATTGTCCTTCTTCCTTTTTACCTTTATCTCTAATACAAAAAATTCTTTTTATAGCCGCTGCATTGCCTGTAGAAGTTTCAATCTCAACTTCAACAGCATTGATTTGATTCAAATCACCGCCGGCTACTTCATATCGCTCAGGGATGCCCGTTGTGAAACGAGATAAAGATGTTTGGTAATCCATACCGATTACGCCGTCAGATGCGCCGCAAAAACCTGCATCTGTTATGTATCCCATATTGCCTAAAATATTTTCATCAGCGGTCTGTATATGCGTATGCGTGCCAAAAAATGCGCTCACTCCAAGCTCTGAACAAACTCTTGCAAAACAAACCTTTTCCGCAGTTGCTTCTGCATGAAAATCAATAATCACAATAGGCGTTATTTCTTTCAGGCGCTTAATTTCTTCAACAACGCCTTCCCATGGTGAATCTACCAGATTCATAAATACACGCCCGAGAGCATTTATAACCGCAATTTTAATGCCGTTAATTTCAAAAATACGACTTCCTTCACCTTTTGTTCCGCAAGGATAATTAAAAGGTCTGATTAATTTATCTGCTGTATTGATGTATGTAAATATATCTTTTTTGTCCCAGATATGGTTGCCCGAGGTTAAGCAATGAACCCCATAATCCAACATTTCATTATAATTTTTTTCTGTTAGACCAAAACCATGTGAAGCGTTTTCAATATTTGCAATAACAAAGTCAGGCATTTCATTTTTTTCTTTTAATTCTTCCAGATAATCTCTTACGGCAAATCTACCCGGTCTGCCGACAAGATCTCCGAAAAATAAAATTTTAATTGTTTTCACATCACCTGACACTTTGTTTTCTCACCTCTAATACAGTTTATAATAGAGTTCTTTCCATTTTTCAGCTTTATTATCGTAATCATCCGCAATAGCTTTATAATCATCGGCTTTCATTCTACATGTTCTTATTTTTTCAGCAATTTCTTGTGCATTACAGAGTTCAAGAGAAATCTCTGACGGAGGATAAAGTCCGATTTCATTATTTCTAAATATTCTAATCGTTTTTTCCTTATTCATTCCTTTATAAATTGATATATGATCACCATTTTCAGATTCCAAACTTATAAAATCAATCTTATTGTTATTCGTAACACTGTAATTTTTCAATTTAACAACTTCAGCACAATTAGGGAATATATTATCGGAAGACTTATGAAATTTATCAAAAACCAATGTATATTGATTACCAATATTATATTTAATATTGTCTATTTTTATAGCAGTGTATGGATTACTATGAGGATCTGCCTTTGCATTCATTAAGTTTCCATTAAATGATATTTTTGATACTTGCATTTGTTTCTCCTTTAATACCGACATTCCGGACGTCAAATTGACCTTTGTGATTTGAAATATATCAATTTGATTAACATCAAGTTATTATTTTGCGATTTCAGTTGTTCTGAATTCTCTCACAACTGTTACCCTTATTTGACCCGGATAATCGAGTTCGTCTTCAATACGTTTTGCAATATCGCGGGAAAGTTTTTGTGAAGCTAAGTCATCAAATTTGTCTGATTCAACAATAATTCTCACTTCACGACCTGCTTGAACTGCAAATGATTGTTTGATTCCTTCGTAACTGTTTACGATTTCTTCAATTTTATTAAGACGTTTGATATAAATTTCCAAGGTATCACGTCTTGCGCCCGGTCTGCCTGCAGAAATAGCATCCGCAACCTTAACCAGAACCGCTTCTATTGTATTTGCAACAACATCGTCGTGATGAGCCTCAATAGCATGTATTACTTCAGGTTTTTCGCCATATCTTGACGCAAGTTCCACTCCAAGTTGAATATGTGTGCCTTCTTGAGTTTGGTCAACGGCTTTTCCTATGTCATGCAGTAAACCTGCGCGTTTTGCAACAGTGACATTAGCTCCTAATTCAGCAGCTAACATTCCCGCAATATGACCTACTTCAAGAGAATGTTTCAAAACATTCTGTCCGTAACTTGTTCTGTAGTATAAACGACCGAGAGTTTTTGTCATTTCTTTATTTAAGCCCATTACACCCATGTCGATAGCGGCATTTTCGCCTTCTTCCCAGACTTTCTTTTCAATTTCTTCGCGAGCTTTTTCAACCATTTCTTCAATTCTTACAGGGTGAATTCGTCCGTCTTCAATCAGTTTTTCCAACGCTAACTTTGCGATTTCACGTCTTACCGGATCAAAACTTGACAGTACAACCGCTTCCGGAGTATCGTCAATAATTAAATCAACACCGGTTAATGTTTCAAGTGCTCTTATGTTTCGACCTTCACGACCTATTATTCTGCCTTTCATTTCATCATTCGGCAATGCAACAACAGAAACTGTAGTCTCTACAACCTGCTCTATCATACAGCGCTGCATTGTTGTTGATAGAATTTCTTTAGATTTTTCTAATGCAGTTTCTCTTATTTTAGCTTCGTTTTCTTTAATTAACTGCATTTGTTCTTGAGCCAAATCCTGTTTTAATTGTTCTAATAACATATTTTTAGCGTCTTCTGCTGACATACCGGATATTCTTTCTAATTCGGTTGTTTGTCTTTGAACAATATCAGCTAAATAGTCTTCTTTTTCTAATAATTCATCAAGTTTTCTTTGAACTTGGATATCTTTTTCAGTGTATTCTTGAATTTTATCTTCAAGCATATCTTCACGTTTTGCAAGTTTTTGTTCTTGTCTTACTATTTCTTGTCTGCGTTCTCTTTCTTCTTCGTTTAATTTTTCTCGGTCATTCTGAATCTCTTCGATTGCTTTAATTCTTGCTTCTTTTAATAAGATTTTTTCCTTTTCTTCCAGATCTAAACGATCTTTTTGAGTACTTTGCTGTATGGTTTTCATTTTGCTTTGCTGGATAACCATCACAGAAATGAGGATTACCACAATAATAACCGCCAAGATTAATAAAAAGTCCATAAAGTTTACTACCTTGTCCTTTTCTATTTTTTTTATCATACACACAATGCCCGATACATATAACCTATCGAGTTTCTATTAAATTTATATTTAACTGAGTATCATTGCATATATTTTCAAAAAATTTTACCTACTACATCTGTCAACATCATAGCATGCAAATCATATTTTGTATAGTAAATTTTTAGAATTCGATACATTAAATTTGGCGTGATATTAATCATCAGATAAACCATCAAAAGTATCAGGCGCATATTTATCTAAAATACTAGCAATTCTGTTCGTCAGATTTATTTCATCATTATTATCTTTTACCGGTTTGTACTTATGAGTTGTATTCATATTTGCCGCAATTTTTTCAAAAAACGCAAAAGACTTATCTTCATAGCGCAAATCGCAATTAGGTTCTATATCCTCATATAAAACACTTAAAGGGGATTTTCGGGTATTTTTACTATGCTCTTTAAACAAACCTTCTTCACCCTCTTCAACAATTTCATCAGTCACAAATTTCATTAATTGAAAACAAAATTGATTTTCAAGATCCTTATTAAGTCGGGGCGTTTCTGTATACTTATATGTAAAATATGTATCACCAAATAATTTCTCATTGTTAAATCGAATAGAATATCCTTTAAAATTTTTATTATTAGAATAACCCACAGTAACTACTGTATCTTTATGACCCAGAGTAGAAATATCTTCTAATTTTTTTTCAAATGTATCAACGCAAGCATTGTTTTCTAAAGCCCGCGTAATCACTTGAAGTGTTGACGGAGCAATACGCGCTCCAAATGACTGACTGTTTTTAGGTACACCCGGATGATTTATAGGTTGTATTTTCATATTATAATCCTTTTTTAATAATACTCTTCACTTAGTATTTTATAATAATAAAAAATAATTTTTTTTGCTAAAATATAAAAAAAGTTAACAAAAATTATCAATGGTGAGTTTGGCAATAATAATGTTATAATAAAAATCAAAAAAGGAGAACAATGATGGACATTAAAATTTTGGGTGATATTGAATTAACCGCTTATGAGGTTTTAATAATAAATATGTTTCAAGGAGAAAAAACTTCTCAGGAATTGGTTAACAAATATGCAATAGAAAAAGATAATTTTGAAGGGAAATTTGGAGAAATTTATCTTTTAAATACTATGGAGCAATTTCCGGCAAGTAAAATTTTAGTTATTGGTTTTGGTAAAAGAGATGAATTTTGCCATAACAAACTTAGAGAAGCAGTTTATAAATCAGTAAAAGAATTACAAAGATTAAAAGTTAAAAAAGCCGCTTTCAAGCTTGACATTGATACTAAAATGGGTAAATCTGCAATATTAGGAGCTTTAATAGCTGATTATTCTTTTGATAAATACAAAAACAAAAAAGATAACAAGGTTGAAGAAATAATATTCGACGGGTTTAATGAAACTGATTTAAATGAAGCTTTGATTATAGGTGAAGCAATGAAATTTGCCAGAGATATAGCAAACGAGCCCGCGCAATATGCAACTCCGGCGAAATTAGCAGAATTGGCGCAAGGTTTTGAAGGGTTAGAAACAAGAGTATATGAAAAACACGAAATCGAAGAAATGAAAATGGGAGCATTTTTAGCTGTTGCAAAAGGAAGTGTACAGCCGCCAAAATTCATTCATATGAAATATTCAACGCCAAATCCTCATAAAAAAATCGCGATTGTTGGTAAAGGTATTTGTTTTGATAGCGGCGGTCTTGATTTAAAACCGCCTGCGTCAATGCTTACAATGAAAGATGATATGGCGGGCTCTGCTTGCGTATTAGGTATAATGAGCGTTTTACATAAATTAAACCCTGAAATTGAAGTTCACGGTATTATTGCGGCTTGTGAAAATATGCCGGGCGATAAAGCTTACAAACCGGGTGATATTTTAATCGCTAAAAACGGTAAAACTATTGAAGTTGATAATACGGATGCAGAGGGCAGATTAACGCTTGCTGATGCGTTATATTATGCAAATGAATTGGGAGTGGATGAAATTATTGATATTGCCACCTTAACCGGCGCGTGTGTTGTTGCATTGGGTTCACTGGCTTCCGGAATTATGGGCAACGATGAGGATATGATTAAAGCGATTATTGAAACAGGTAAAGAAAGCGGCGAAAGGTTCTGGCAGCTTCCTATGTTCAAAGAATACAAAGATTGCTTAAAAAGTTCTGTTGCCGATATGAAAAACACAGGTTCAAGATTCGGCGGCGCATCAATTGCGGGAATATTTTTGCAGGAATTTGTAAAAGATGTTAAGTGGACTCACATTGACATAGCGGGAACCGCTTTTTTAGAAAAACCGCAAAAAGAATTTATTCCGGGCTCAACAGGTGCAGGGGTAAGAACTTTATTAAATTACATCATGAAATAGTTTTATCTTACATAATCATATTATAGATATCTAGCTAATATTATAGAGATCCTGAAACACAGAGGTCAATCTGACATTCAGGATAACAAAAAATTATGTCATACCGGAAATGACTGTTTGTTGAGGCGAAACCGATTTACAAACTGCATTGTCCGGTATCTCTTTGTTCTTTAGCCATCATTTGACTTCCGATAGTATTGATTAGGTTTAGTTAATTTTGCTTTAAGTAGTTTTCAATCCCGTCAGCGATAGCTCTTGCACAATTTTTTTGAAAACATTTATCGGTTAGAAGTGTAATGTCAACAGGGTTTATCATATACGCAACTTCTATAAGAATACTGACTGCCTGAGTGTTTCGAACAAGAGCTAAACTGCCTTGCCGTACTTTGTCATCTACAGTCCCCAAATTAGTCACCATTGATTTTAAAACACTGTCCGCAAGAGGTTTTGCCTGTCCGTAATAATAGTATATGCTTGTTCCTCTGTATTTGTTAGGATCTAAACAGTCGGGTAAGGCATTGGCATGTATGCTCAGCAAAATTGAAGCGTCTTCATTATTAGCTGTTTCTATACGTTTATATAACTCCAAATATCTGTCATCATCACGTGTCATAATAACTTTTGCACCACGTGATTTTAATTCTTCTTCCAGATAAAGTGAAATTGCAAGATTAATATCTTTTTCTTTCTCGCCGCCGCAGCCTATAGCGCCGGATTCATTACCGCCATGTCCGGGGTCTATCGCGATTTTTATATCTTTAAGAGGCATTTTTTTATCAATCTCAGGATACTTTCTGACCTTTAAAACAAATTTATCATTATCATATTTTCCGCTATAACCGTATATTTTTTTATTCACGGGAAATTCAAACACGTATGTCAAATCCCCGTTATTTTTAACATTGTAAAAAGTTAAGGTCAAAGGATTTCCTTCTTTGATAACGTATGGCGTTTTTTTATCTGTATTAAAAATAAACGTATCGTATTCATTATCCTCAATATGCTCATATCCGTTGACTGTCGCAGGATAATTGCAATAGTCGGCTGTCGTAAACTTTACATCACCTTTATAAACCCATGCCTTTGTATTATCGTTCAGAACAACACGGTAAAACTCTCTATCTTCGCCGTCAACAAGCAAAGGGATGTCTTCTTGAAAATGTGAGAGCCTGTTTATTCCGTTATTTACCGGTGTAGACCTTATAGGAGCATTTTCATTTGAAATTACAAAACTCTTGCATTCTGTGAATTCTTTAAACGGGAAAGGCACAATTTCTATTTGCGGTGTCTTTATCGGTCTGTTGATAATATAAACGATTTTTTCGGACTCGGATTCAACAGTAAATACATTTTTCCCGTTATTTAATTTGACCGGATATGCAAACCCGCCGCCGCTGTGGACTTTTACTTCTTCTCCGTTAATTTTTAAAATCTCATCAGGATTTACAGAGCCTATAAAAAAACTGGAATCCGCTGAAATATTCACCATTGTTTTTTTAGGATAAACAATATCGAATGCAAAACAAGGGTTCATGCAAAACAAAAATACTAACAATATAAATAATTTTTTCATAATAAAGATTATAATATGCAAAAATTAATCAGGTCAAAACTTAAATTTATTTAATATTTAATTCTTTTATTATTAGTTATGCTAAAATGGTTATATAAGGGGATTGAATTTTGAAAGAACAGCGGTTAAGAAATACGGCAGTTGAACAATACAGAGAAAAAAGAATAAAATCGTTTGAAAAAATTCTTACAATGCTACATGTATTCTTTGTTCTGTTTGTTGTCGGATTGTTGATATATCTGTTTTTTGTCCAAATTATTGATGTCGGGAATTACAGAGCAAGAGCAAAAAGCCAGCGTGTAGGCAGAATTTTCTCTATGCGAGGCGATATTTTTGACAGAAACGGAATTAAGCTTGCAACAGACAAAGTTTATTCGGATGTTTATGCTCACCCTGCAGATTACGACCATGAACCTGAAGAACTCGCAAATATGTTATCTCCTATTTTGAAAATCCCGAAAGATGTTTTACTGCAAAAACTCAAAAAACAAGGACCTGTCATAACTCTTAAAAAAGATATAGATAGAAATACGGCGAAAGAAGTTGCTAAACTTCATTTAAGGGAAGTAAGTCTTGGGAAAAAGAATACCCGTGTATATCCTCAAGGAACGCTTGCGGCACACGTATTAGGATATTATAATTTTGACGCCGATATCGCTAACGGAGTAGAGTATACTGCAAAAGACAGATTGGAACACGTAATAAACAGTGTACGATACCAAAAAACACGCGACGGTAAAATTATTTATGACTTTACAACCGATCCGGTTGCGACAACCACAAATCCGAAAGGTGAAGATATAACTCTCACCATAGATGCTGCGATACAACATGTATGCGAAAAAGAACTTGAAAAAATGGTAAGAGAAAAAGATGCTCTTAGAGGAACTGTTGTTGTAATGAATCCTAAAAACGGTGAAATTTTAGCATATGCAGTTTATCCTACCTATGATCCTAATAACTACAGAAAAGCTTCCGAGTATGAAATTAAAAACTGGACTTTAACCGATGTATTTCCTCCGGGATCTACTTTCAAAGTTATAACTCTTGCAAGCGCGCTTGAGCTTGGTAAAATAAATGAACACACAAAAGTTCTTGATACAGGTAAAATGACAATCGGCAAATGGGAAATCAAAAACTATGATTACGACAAATTCCCTTACCCGGGTGAAATTTCACTTGAATATTTATTAGAACACTCGAGCAATATCGGTTCTGTAAAAGTCGCAAAAACAATGACTCCCAAAGAATTTTATGATATGTTGAAAAAATTTGGCTTCGGCTCAAAATCGGATATTGATTTGCCGGGAGAATCTTCGGGATTACTGCCTCACTGGGCGCAGTGGGATCAGGGTATTCATGCAACTATGGCGTATGGCTACGGAACATCCGTCAGTACAATGCAAATGGTATCCGCGGTTTCTGCGCTTGCTAATAACGGAGTCAGAGTAACTCCGCATATCATAAAATACTCTACTGAAGAAGAAGAAAATAAAGTTAAAAAAGTACAGGTTATTTCACCTGAAGTTGCAAAATTAATGACTAAAATGCTTACAAACAGTGTAAATAACGGTAAATCCGTAATTAAAATGGATAAATTTAATGTTGCCGCAAAAACCGGTACATCACGTAAACCAAAAGAAAATACTGCCGGCTATACGCCTTACGTTTACACTTCAACAATAGGATATCTTCCGTCATCAGATCCTCAGTTACTTATTTACGTAATGGTGGACAGCGCAAAAGGCGGAGCGGTTTGGGGCAATACGGTTGCAGGTCCTGTGTTCCATGAAGTGGCAGCGCAAGCGGCGAGGATTTTGAACCTAAAATCTGATAAAATTAATGTTAAGGAAGGAAAAAATTAGAAATGAAACTTGATGAATTAATTGAATATTTAGATTATAAAGATTTAGTAAATTTCAAAGGTCTTGTTGATATAAACGGAATTTCTTATAATTCCCAAACCACCAAAGAGGGAGATATATTTATTTGCTTGGTAGGTGAACACACAGACGGGCATGAATATGCGCAAAGTGCGATTGAAAAAGGCGCTGCTGCGTTACTTGTTGAAAGACCTTTAGATTTTAAAATTCCTCAAATAATCGTCGACAACACCCGTCATAAAATTGCCGATATTGCAGACAGATTTTATTCAAGACCGTCTATGGGCATTAATCTGATAGGAATTACCGGTACTAACGGAAAAACTACCGTCACTCACTTAATTCAAAAAATCATTGAAGAAAATCAACAAAAATGCGCTCTAATTGGAACTTTAGGTTACAAATTATCCTCTAACGGAGAATACAGAGACGCAAAACATACAACACCGCAATCGCCTGAATTACAAGCAACTTTGAGAATGATTAAAGACATAGACAAAATTGATAATGTTGTTATGGAAGTCAGTTCTCACGCTTTAGAGCAAAACAGAGTCGGCGGATGTAGATTCAACGGCGCTATTTTAACAAATCTTACGCAGGATCATCTTGATTATCATATTACTATGGATAATTATTTCGACGCAAAATCTATTCTTTTCAAAAAACTTAAAGAAGGTAATTTTGCGATAATAAATGCAGATGACGAATACGCGCAAAAGTTTTTGGATATTGTGCCTGAAGAAGTATTAATTCTTACTTACGGGGTAAAAAATCAAGCTGATGTAATGGCGTCCAATATTGATTTTTCACTAAATGGAGCAGAATTTACATTATCATTAAAAGGAAAAGAATACAAAGTAAGTCTGCATATGAACGGTATGTTCAGTGTTTATAATGTTTTGGCGGCAGTTGCAGCGGCTTATGCAATGGGTATTGATATTAATATTGCGCTAAAGGCATTAGAAAATGTAAAAGGTGTTGCCGGCAGATTTGAAGTCGTATCTAAAAAACCGCTTGTAATCGTGGATTACGCGCATACGCCTGACGGGTTAGAAAATGTTCTCAATTCGGCGAGAGAAATTACTCCTGAAAATGGCAATCTGATTTGTCTGTTTGGTTGCGGAGGTGACAGAGATGCGACAAAACGTCCTAAAATGGGAGCAATCGCGGAAAGAATTTCGGACAAAATAGTTATTACCAGTGACAATCCGAGAAGCGAAGACCCTCAGCAAATAATTACGGATATTATTGCGGGATTAAAATCAGTTAACAACGAAAAAGTTATTGTAGAACCCGACAGGGGCAAAGCAATCGAGCTTTTAAAAACGATTACCGAAAATAATGACGTTGTAGTTATTGCGGGCAAAGGTCATGAGGATTATCAAATCCTAAAAGACAAAACCATTCACTTTGATGACAGGGAAGAAGCACGAAAAGTATTTGAAGGCAGCGTTATTTAATAACATACATATCGGAGGTAAAATGAGAACAAAATTACTGATAGAGCAGCATTTCCATGGATGTTTCGGGATTGATTTTAATACCGCCAGTGTTGACGATGTTTTGTATCTTTCAAAAGAAATACTCAGATACGGTGTAGGGGGAATCTTTCCGACAATCGTTACTGACAGCGTCGAAAATACAAAACGCCAGATTAAAATAATCAAAGAAGCGGCAGAAAAACAAACCTCCGATATGGCAAAGATTTTCGGTATCCATATAGAAGGAATTTTCATCAATCCTGCAAAAAAAGGCATTCACAACGAAAAACATCTTCTTGCTCCGACGGTTGATAATTTTAAACTCATTGAAGATGATTTTATCAAAATACAAACACTTGCTCCTGAATTGGATAAAAATTTCGAGTTGTCAAAATATTTAAAAAGCAAAGAAATAAAAGTTCAGGCGGGACACTGTACGGGAAGTGATTTGTCAAGCTGCGACGGGGTAACGCATTTATTTAATGCAATGGAGGGGATTTCTCACAAACACGGTTCGACAACCCTCTCGGCTTTAATTAGTGATAATTTATATACGGAAGTTATCGCAGACGGAATCCATATCTGTGATGACGCTCTCAAACTTATTTTTAAAACAAAACCAACAGACAAAATAATTCTGGTCAGCGACTGCCTGCCGATTACAAAAAGCCATTTGGAAGATATGGTTTTTGCGGACGAAAAAATTTTTTATGACGGTAAAAAAGCGACTTCAAAAGAAGGAGTGCTTGCAGGCAGCACAGTCTTACTGCACAAAATAATCCGCATGCTTAACGAAAAAGGATTATTTAACCCGCAATTAATAGAAAATCCTTACAATTACCATAATATCAACCTTGACGGTTATGTTGAATTCGACGAAGAGTATAACATTATAAAGGTAGAAAAATGAAAAGCGATAATATAAAAAAAGGTATAGCAAGAACACCTCACCGCGGGCTTTTAATGGCATCAGGAGTAAGCCGGAAAAATATGAGCGCGCCTTTTATCGGAATCGCGAGTTCATTTTCTGATTTAGTACCGGGTCATATCGGAATGAGAGATTTGGAAAGACAAATTGAAAAAGGCATTCATTCCGCCGGCGGACAGGCATTTATATTCGGAGTACCTGCAATTTGTGACGGGATTTCTATGGGACATTGCGGAATGAGATATTCGCTTCCTTCGCGCGATTTAATTGCGGATTGTGTTGAAAGTGTTGCCGCAGCTCATCAATTAGACGGGATAGTTTTGCTTTCAAACTGCGACAAAATTACACCCGGGATGTTAATCGGCGCATTGAGATTAAATATCCCTGCAATAATTGTAACCGCAGGACCAATGCTTGACGGTAAAAGCAAGTGTGAAAAATTGACAATGATTAAAGGTTCATTTGAAGCTGTAGGTAAATTCAGATCAGGTGAAATCGATGAAAAAAGACTGCTTGAAATGGAAGAAGAATCCTGCCCGTCAGCAGGCGCATGTCAGGGATTATATACCGCAAATACCATGGCTTGTTTATCGGAAGTTATGGGAATGAGCCTTCCGTATTGCGCTACATCTTCCGCTGTTTCTTCAAAAAAACGCCGAATTGCATTTGAGAGCGGAATGCAAATTTTAGAACTTGTTAAAAAAGATATAAAACCAAAAGATATTATAACGAAAGACTCCTTGAGAAATGCGATAATCTGCGATTTAGCGCTCGGCGGTTCAACAAATTCTTTCCTGCATATTCTTGCAATAGCAAATGCGGGCTGTATTGATGTTACTTTAAAAGATTTTGAAGAAATGAGCGAAAAAGTCCACCAGATAATAAAATTAGATCCGTCAGGCGTCGCTACCATGACGGATTTCCATGATGCGGGCGGAATTCCGGCGACCTTTAAAACGTTATTCGGCGCTGTATCAGAATTAAAAAATTTAAATACAGTCTCAGGTATAAAAACAAAAGATATTGCAAAATCCGCATGGGTTGATGCATGTGTAATTAATCCTTACGATAAACCTATTACAACTAAACCGGGACTCGGGATTTTATATGGCAATCTGGCAAAAGACGGCTGTGTGATAAAAATTTCCGGAGTTGATGAAAACTGTTATGAATTTGAAGGTGTTGCTAAACCGTTTGATTCGGAAGAAGCAGCCATGAAAGCGCTTGAAGGAAATAAAATTAAAGCGGGTGATGTTGTTGTTATTCGTTACGAAGGACCGAAAGGCGGTCCGGGCATGAGAGAAATGCTCGCGCCGACTTCACTTTTAGTCGGAAAAAGTTTAGGCACAACCTGCGCATTAATTACTGATGGAAGATTTTCCGGCGGCACCCGTGGAATTTGCGTCGGGCATATTTGCCCTGAAGCGGCAAATGGAGGCGAAATCGCATTAATAGAAAAAGGCGATAAAATCAGAATAAATATTAACAAACGTTTAATAGAACTTTTAGTTGATGAAAAAATAATAGAAGAACGCCGTAAAAAGTTAAAGCCGTTCCAATTGAAATGCGAATCAGGTTACCTTGCAAAATATGCCAAGAATGTACAAGATGCAAGCCACGGTGCTATTGTAGAATAACCAGGTTATAATTATTTACGCCATTTCTTCATTAGGGCCGTTCATAACCTGTACGCCAAACTTTGTTCTGAACAGATATTTTACAGTATCGCCTTGAATTTCATGCATCATGCTGTTGAATAAATCGTAAGCTTCGCGTTTGTATTCGATTAAAGGATCTTTTTGTCCGTATGCTCGAAGTCCGATGCCTTCTCTCAGCATATCAATATTGTGCAGGTGATCAATCCATTTGTTATCAATTACCCCTAAAAGAACGTCTTTTTCCAGACTGCGGATTACATTATCCTCAGCAAACAGTTCCTGCGGTTTAAAATTTTGATCGTATTTTGCAACAACATCGTTATAGAATTTTATTACTTCTTCTTCATGATCTTTGTATGCCTTAATCGCAAAATCTCTTAATTTATTATACATAGCGTCAAATCTTAGATTTTGAATATCGGTAACATTAATGAAAGATAATTGAGGGATAATAGAATGCAATTCTTTTATCATAGTCTCCAAATCTTCGTAAATATATTCTTCAACATGTTGTTCAGGAGAAATAAAGCTTCGGATAAGCCTGTCTATTTCTTTTTCAATCATAAAGTGAATATCTTCAAGCAGGTTTTTACCGGCAAGAACTTTACGACGCTGTGCATAGAACTTTTCACGCTGAACGTTCATAACATCGTCATATTCAAGAACGCTTTTTCTTATATCAAAGTGATAAGTTTCAACTTTTTTCTGCGCAGATTGGATTTGTTTAGAAATTAACGGTGACTCAATTGCCATTGCTTCATCAACATTCAACATATTCATAAGAGCAGTGATTTTGTCGCCGCCGAAAATTCTCATTAAATTATCTTCCAATGATAAGAAAAATCTTGTAGAGCCCGGATCACCTTGACGCGCCGCACGACCTCTAAGCTGGTTATCAATACGTCTCGATTCGTGGCGTTCTGTGCCGATTACGTGTAATCCGCCGGCTTCAACAACTTTTTGGTGTTCTGCTTCCGTGATTTTTCTTGATTCAGCTAAAACTTCGTCTTTTTTCTTTTCATAGTTTGGAGAATCATGCGTAATCTTCATTTCTTCAAGTTTTTCTTTAGCAAGATACTCTGCGTTACCGCCGAGAAGAATGTCCGTACCGCGTCCAGCCATATTGGTAGCTATTGTAACAGCTCCGACACGACCTGCCTGTGCGATAATATATGCTTCTCGCTCGTGTTGTTTTGCGTTTAATACATTATGTTTAATGCAGCGTTTTTTCAACAAGTCAGACACATATTCGGATTTTTCTATGCTGATTGTACCGACAAGAACCGGTCTGCCCTGGTTATGCATATCAATAATATCTTCTACGACAGATAAATACTTTTGATTTTCTGTTTTGTAAATAACATCCGGATGATTATCTCTTACATCAGGTTTATTGGTCGGAATACTCGTAACTTCAAGGTTATAAATTTTCCCGAACTCTGCTTCTTCCGTCATTGCCGTACCGGTCATACCTGATAATTTCGGATATAAACGGAATAGATTCTGGAAAGTTATGCTTGCAAGAGTTTGTGTTTCATCTTGGATTTTTACGCCTTCTTTTGCTTCGATAGCTTGATGAAGCCCGTCTGACCAGCGTCTGCCTTCCATTAAGCGTCCTGTGAATTCGTCAACAATCATAACTTCATTATTTTTGATTACGTAATCTGTATCTTTTGTGAATAATTCTTTTGCTTTTAAAGCTTGCAGCAAGTGATGAGCATATTGAGTCGAGATATCAAATAAATCTTTTACCCCGATGAGCTCTTGCGCTCTATCTATACCATCTTCGGTCAAAATTATGTTCTTGTTTTTTTCATCAATCTCATAGTCTTCATTTTTCTTAAGTTTCGGCGCAATTTTTGCCATCATTTCATAAGTTTCCGCAGACTTTTCAAGACGTCCGCTTATTATAAGAGGAGTTCTCGCCTCGTCAATTAATATTGAATCGACTTCATCAATAATTGCATAATTATATGGACGTTGAACAAGCATTTCCTGACTTCCCGCCATATTATCCCTTAAATAATCAAAACCGAATTCATTATTTGTTCCATATGTAATATCGCAATTGTATGCAGCTTTTTTTGCTTCAAAGTCATCTGCAGTTCTGCCGCCGGATAGAATAACCCCGACACTGAGACCTAGAAACTTATAAATCTTACCCATCCACTCTGCATCACGTTTTGCAAGATAGTCATTTACCGTGATTATATGTACGCCTTTGCCTGTAAGACCATTCAAATATGCAGGTAATGTTGCAACAAGGGTTTTACCTTCACCTGTTCTCATCTCTGCTATATGTCCGTTATGAAGGAAATATCCGCCGACAAGCTGAACATCAAAGTGTCTCATATTTAATACGCGTTTACCCGCTTCACGAACGGTTGCAAATGCTTCCGGAAGAATTTTGTCTAAAGCTTCTTTTTCTAATCTTCTGTCAACATTAAAATCCTCTGACGTCGGACGTTTTGATAAAATTTCTTTGAATTCATCAGTTTTTGCTCTTAACTCATCATCGCTCATTTCTGCAAATTGCGGCTCTAAACCATTGATATGTTCAATTATTCCCGTTATACTTTTAACTTTTTTTTCGTTAGGATCTCCCAACATTTTTAATAAGAAGCTTATCATAAAATTTTCTCTCCCTGTCTTTATAATTTAAATATTATCATAGACACAGCAAAAAATTAATTTCTTAAGAAAAAAATAATATTTCACCAAACATAATGTTTGGATCGTTCGTACGCCTTTGAAACGCAAAGATATTCATAAAATGCCACATGCGTGTACCACCTTGCCGTCCCGAACATTACCTGTCATTCTGAACTTTGTTTTTAAGAATGACAAAAAAAGAATGCCTTCTTTGATTTCAAGAAGGCATTAATAAATTATTTGTTACTAAAATTATTTTTACTGCTGGAATAATGAGAATGTTTTCTCAACGTTTTTGCTTAGCATATTTTTAACGGTATCGTATTCTGTTGTTAAAGATGACAGCTCTGTATCAATATTTTTCATTTGAAGCTCAAGCATTTCTTCTTTATAATTTAATTTAGCTTTCTTGCTGGTAAATTCTGCTTCAGCTCTTGCAATTGCCTCGTCATCGGTAACTTCCGCCACATATCCGTTTCTTGTATATGCATCTTGATAGAAGTAGCCGTCATTATTTAATGATGATATAAATAATTGACCATTTTTCAGGGCATGGCTTAAATATTCCGAATCATTTACATCGCCGCCGACAGTTGTCCATCCGTTCATACAAATATTGTTAAACATCATGTTATAGAAATCTGCAACCAGAAGATCTTTTTCATTTCCTGAACTTTCAAGGTTATTGATAACATAATAATAATTGCTGTCATCTGTAACATATATAGAATCAGATGCTTTGTTTTTAATTGAATAACCCGTTTGATACCCGCCTATTGCTTGAGCATATGAAGTCATAAATGCTCTTGTCAGATTAGAAAGGCTGATAGCTTCTGCGCCGATTTTGCCGACTTTTCCCGAAACTATACAGTTGTATTTATTGGAATTTTTAACAAGGTCACCGCTAGGTGATTCTGAAGAATTAAGAAGTTTCAATGTTTCTG
>Ga0153920_1000079_pt1 | contig 37453 bp, 33 predicted proteins | sample TSNJ004MetaG_FD_104713 | JGI IMG/M metagenome (GOLD analysis project Ga0153920, IMG submission 104713) | Attine ant fungus gardens microbial communities from New Jersey, USA - TSNJ004 MetaG | ecosystem: Host-associated > Fungi > Mycelium > Unclassified | place: USA: New Jersey, Brendon T. Byrne...
ATGAATTTGAATATAAAGAACTAAATAATATTTTAGATGATGAATTCATTATAATTTTAGATCATTTAGAAGATCCTCATAATTTCGGTGCAATTATTAGAACTTGTGAAGCAGCTGGAGTAAAATCAATTATAATTTCAAAAGATAGAAGTGTTCGAGTCAACAATACAGTAATGAAAACAAGTGCTGGAGCATTATCAAGAATAAATATTGTTCAAGTAACAAACATTCATCAAACAATTATGAAATTACAAGACGCTGGTTTTTTCTGTTATGCAACCGATATGGAAGGAACCGATTATAAAAGTATAAATTATAATCATAAAAAAGTTCTGATTATTGGCAATGAAGGAAAAGGTGTTAGTCCACTTATAAAAAAAGTAGCTGATGAAACATTAACAATACCAATGAGAGGAAAAATCAATAGTTTAAATGCCAGTGTTGCCGCGGCCATTTTAATATTTGAAATGAACTAGGAGGGATTATGGAATATGATGAACAAGAATTATATAGTTTAATCTGTGAATCTAGTGAAGAAGCAAAAGAAATATTATTTGAAAAATATAAATACTTAATTGATACAATCATTAAAAAATATATTTATAAAGCAACCAAATTAGGATGTGAATATAGTGATTTATATCAAGAAGCAATGATTGCTTTTAATGATGCTGTTGATAAATTTGATGAAGAAAGAAATGTTAAATTTAAGACATTTGCCTCTTTATGTATCGAAAGAAGTCTACAAAATGTTATAATGAAAGCAGGAAGAAATAAAAATAAAATTTTATTAGAAAGCCTTTCACTAGATTATACATACCATGATAATCAACTTCCTTTAAAAGAACTTATAAGTGACAGTGTCAGTAAAGATCCACTAGAGGACATTGAAAGAAAAGAAGAACTAAATGATTTAATTGAAAGTGCAAATCAGATTCTATCTAATAAAGAAAAAGAAGTTTTTTCTTTTATGCTAAAGGGTTATGATTATCAAAAAATAGCAATTTTATTAAATAAAGATGCAAAACAAATTGATAATGCAATTCAAAGAATAAAACAAAAAATCAAAAAAATGATGAAGGAGATAATATGAAAAAGAAATTAAGAAATTCAATTATAATTGGTGCAATCATCGTAGCTTTACTTGTAGTAGTCGTAATAATTATTCAAAAAAATAAAAAGGATGCTCCTTATGAAGAAGTTAACATGAACTTATCAACACCAGGACTTAAAGTGCCAGAAGAAACTTACCCAAACAAATCTGATATGACAGTCGAAAAAATTCAGGAATTAACAGAAGAAAAAATTAATATATTAGTAGATATTATGTATAATTCAAAAATATATTATGCCAGTGAAATAAGTCCTAATAATTATAAAGCTGAAGATGATGATTTATATTATGTTTATGAAAAATCTTTTCTAGAAGAGCTTGAATATATTTTATCTGCTGAACTATTTCAAAACTTAAATGAAAACTTTACCTTTTTAAATGAAGTAAAGGGAATTAGTTATTATGTTGTGAGTGTTGAATATATTAACAAATTAATATATGAAAGCTCAATTAATACAAAAGACATAGCTTCAAAAGAAAATACGTTGGTTGCTGCTACCAATGAAAAAATCAATATTACTATAAATTTAAATCGTTGTAAGCATGAAGTTTTAGAAGAAGATGAAAATTACTGTTACATACCTTACCAACTTGAATTGATATATGAAAATGATACTTGGAAAATTAATCAATATTAGCAAGAAAATCTTGCTTTTTTTTATTTAATATGATAAATTGTTTTTAACAAGCACGAGAGTGTTTTTTATTTGGATTTATGAGGTGAATATTATGGCCAAAGAAAAAGTAACAAAAAAGAAAAAAACACAACCAAAAGAAAATAAAACTTCTTTCATCAAAAATGTTAGATCAGAAATGAAAAAAGTAATATTTCCTAGTGGCAAAGAAGTTCTAAAATATACAGTAGCAACGCTTATATTTTGTTTCTTATTAGTAGGATTTTTCATGCTATTAAATTTAGGATTATCAATTGTGAAGGGGATGTTTTAATGGATAAGTTATGGTATGTTGTCAACACTTATAGTGGACACGAAGAATCGGTAAAAGAAAAATTAGAAATGCGTACTGAATCAATGGAAATGCAAGACTATATCTATCGTATTATTATTCCTGAAACAACAGAAATTGAAATTAAAGATGGCGTAAAAAAAGAAAAGAAGAAAAAAATGTTTCCAGGTTATGTAATCGTAGAAATGATTATGAGTGATGAAGCTTGGTACGTTGTTCGTAACACTCCAGGAGTAACAGGATTTATTGGATCAAGCGGTCGCGGAGCAAAACCAACACCTTTAGTACCTCAAGAAATTGATAATATTCTAATGAATATGGGCTTAAGTAGAATGGATTTAGAAAGCGAAATTGCAATTGGTGATAAAATTAAAATTGTAGATGGACCTTTCAATGGTATGATTGGTACTGTTGATATGGCAGATCTTGAAAATAATAGATTAACTGTATTAATTGATTTATTTGGACAAGAAACACCAGTTGAAGTAGAATTATTCCAAATCAGTAAGATGTAAAAATATATCTTACTTTTTTTATGTCTTTCCCCAAAACATTATATATAATCCCTAAAAACATAATTTGACTTAGAAAAGAAAAAATGATAACATAACTATTCGATAAATCAATTAAAGGGGAAATTTGTGTGATAAATTATTTATTTAAAGTTTTTACAAGTGATGAATTATTTGAATTTTTAATGCAGTTGGAAGTTGAACAAAGAATAGTTTTAACCAATAGATATCCGCAATTAGGATTAAATAACAAAAAAGTTTCATTTAATGAAATTTCTAAAAAAATGAATATTCCAAGAAGATCTTTGACAAAATTATTAAAAAAGGCCGAAAAAAATTTGATTCATCTTTCAAAAGAAACATTAGAAAAGAAACAAAGAGAACATGCAGTAGAAAAAGCCCTAAAGAGATTTACTGAGATAAAAATCAATATTTATAATGTTCATTTTGTGTCTAAAGTGAGTTTAGAACATACTGCAAAAAGATGTAGAATTTCTATAAAATACGCTAAAGAACTGAAATTACAGATGGAACAAACCATCGAAGAAGAATTCCAAATAATAAAAAATTGCATTGAAATCTATTCAGATAAAGAAAAAAGAAATGAAGAAATAGTTCGCTTATATACAACAAAGGAAATGACTGTTGAACAAATCGCTAAACTATTTAATCTTAAAATATTATCAATACGTTCTATTGTTTCTCGTTGTAAAAAATCAACTTTTGAACGTTTTATAAGAGAAAAATATAAGATTCAAAAATATAAATTAAAATTAATTGAAAGTGAGAACGAATTAATATTAATAAATGATGAAGTAAATCAATTGGTTATAGCAAAAACAAAAAAATTAAAAAATAAAGATAGTGATTTTAATTCAAAAAAAACTTTATATGAAATATCAGTTTATAATAATATTGGTATTAAAATTGATAATGATCGATTTATTGAAGTTGAAGAAGAAGATAACAAAATTATATTTAATTTTATAAAAAGAGAAAATAATGTAAGTAGATTTGTTAATTATCAAACTGAAAAAGAATTGTTTTTTAGTGATTATGAATTAAGTTTACTTTCAGAAACTGAATTTAGAAATGAATTTGAAAAAAACAAAAATATTGAAAATATGGAAATTAGAAAATCTGAATTATTAAAGATATTAGATAAAACCAATCATCGAAGATATTTAAGTATGATTTATACTGAACTTGGAAATATCAGTAAGAATTTAAAAGATTATTCTACTGCCAAGGAATTTTATTCTCAGGCAATGGATAATGCTCGATCTATAAAATCAAAAAATAATAATGAAATAGAATATAAAAAATTATATTTTAATTCAAATTCAAATTATATTAAATTGCTATTAGAAAATAATGAATTGGATTGTGCTTTAGAATTAATAAATCAATCAATTGAAGAAAATCAGGCATATTTCTACTATAATATAAAAGGTAAAATTCTTGAATTATTAGGAAATCATAGAGAAGCAATTCAATGTTATTCTATTTCAACTTCAATCGAATCTTCTAAGAAAAACCTAGGTGCATATCAATCATACATTCGTTGTTTAATTATGCTTGGAAGACAACAAGAAGCATTTACCTTAGTAAAACACTTTAGATCGATTAATGTGGATAATCCTAGAGAATTAAATTCAAAAGAAAATGAATCTTTCATAAAAATAGAAGAAGCTAAAATTTATTATTCGCTTGGAAATGTATTAGAAGCAACAAAATTGATTGGAGAAAATGAGTCTAAATTAGATTATAATAATAAAAAAGAGTTGGGGCATTTCTTTCATTTCATGGGTGAAAAATACAAAGCGGCTTATTACAACAACTTATCAAAAAATAGAAATTCTCAAGTATCACTAAATTCAGATCAATTATTATTAGAAGAAAAAATAAAACATAGTGTAACATCTTACACTATTCCAGGCTATGATGTTTATCAAGTGAGAAATGATTTAGAAAATTCAGATTTTATTAATATATTAACTAAACCATTTACAAAACAAATAGAAAAATTTTATTATACAAATAAAATGTATTTTACTCAAGAAATCACTAATAAAGTTTTTTCCTCAGATTATTATTTAAATGCAAATAATTCAATAAAAATATTAATTCGTGCAAAATTTAGTTATCCTCAATTAGAATTGTCTAATTCTGATCTTGCGAATCAGTTTGGAATCGATACAGAACAAATTAAAAGAATAATTGATGAGTGCTATACTTCGATTGCAAATAATATTACTCAAGAAAAGGAAAAAAACAAGAAATTAGTTGATAATCACTAAAATCTGTGATAAAATCAAAAGCGGTTTCGTATATTTTATATGAAGCCAATTAAGTGGGAGGGAAAAGTGCGGACTTGCCCAAGACCACTTACACGTTAATAAATTTTAGGAGGTGTTTTCGTGGCAAAAGAAGTCGTAAGAAAAATTAATTTACAAATTGAAGCTGGAAAAGCTACACCTGCTCCACCAGTTGGAACAGTTTTAGGACCAGCAGGAATTAATATTCAAGAATTCTGTACTAAATTTAATGATCAAACTAGAGATAAAATGGGTGACGTTGTTCCTTGTGATATCAATGTTTATGATGATAGATCATTTGATTTCGTTTTAAAAACTTCGCCAGCTGCATTCTTACTTAAGAAAGCTGCTAAAGTTCAAAAAGGTGGAGCAAAAGGATCAATTGAAACTATTGCAACAATCTCAGTTGATGATCTAAGACAAATTGCAGAAACAAAACTACCTGATTTAAATGCTTATACAGTAGAAGAAGCAATGAAAGAAATTGCTGGAACTGCAAAAAATATGGGTATTAAAATCGACGGTTACGAAGAAGAATAATTAATAAATTTTTAATTAAGTCCGCTAATAAACCACAATTAGGGAGGAAATATGAAAAAGTTAGGAAAAAAATATGTGGAAGCTTCTAAAAGCGTAGACAAAAATAAAGAGTATACAATCGAAGAAGCAATCAAATTAGTAAAGAGTACTTCTATTACAAAATTTGATGGAACAATTGATTTTGCTATCAAACTAAACGTTGATCCAAAAAAAGCTGATCAACAATTACGTGGATCTCTAGTTTTACCGCATGGTACTGGAAAAACAAAACGTATTTTAGTGATTACAAAAGGTTCAAACGCTGAAGAAGCAAAAAAAGCTGGAGCAGATTATGTTGGAGATATGGATATGATCGAAAAAATCCAAAAAGAAAATTGGTTTGATTTCGATGTTATCGTAGCGACTCCAGATATGATGCCAGAATTAGGACGTATCGGTAAAATTTTAGGACCAAAAGGTCTAATGCCAAATCCTAAAACAAATACTGTAACAACTACACCTGCAAAAGTTATCGAAGATATCAAAAAAGGTATGGTTGAATACAGAACTGATTCTTATGGAAATATCCATGGAGTAATCGGAAAAACATCATTTGATGATAAAAAGTTAAAAGAAAATTTAGAATTTGCTGTAACAAGCATTGCTAAATTAAAACCAGCTACTGTAAAAGGAAAATTTATGCATAGCATAACGATTTCTGCTACAATGGGTCCTGGAGTTAAATTAGATAAAAATTCTTTTGACATTTAACAAAAAATAAAATATAATAACCTAGAAAAGCAAACCGAAGACAGTAGGGGAGAAATCTTAATTATCCTACCGAGGCGAATCTTAAATTCTTTTAAGCTCGCCCAATCGCCGAGCTTTTTTAGTGAAATTAAGCAAAAGGAGGAAGATGTATGGCAAGTACAAAAGTTCTTAACGCAAAAAAGAATGTTGTCCAAGAAATTACTGATAATATTAAAAACAGCGAAAGTGTTATTTTATTTCAATATCAAGGATTAACCGTTTCTGAATTAAGCGAATTAAGAAATGAATTAAGAAACTGCGATTCTAAATTTAAAGTCTATAAGAATACTTTATTAAAAAGATCTCTAGATGATTTAAATTTAAGTTTTGAAGGATTCTTAGAAGGACCAAATGCAATTTTATTTGGTAAAGATCTACTTGAACCAATCAAAATTATTTCAAAATTTGCAAAGAAACATGACAAAATAGAAATACGTATTGGTATTATTAGTGGATCAGTTGCAGACGTTGCTGTAATCAATGAATACGCTAACATCCCATCTTACGAAGGATTACTTACAATGCTTGCAAGTGGTATGATAGAACACGTAAGAAACCTAAGCATAGGATTAAATCTTTATGCAGAAGGATTAGAAAGTTAAGAAAGAGAGGAATTATATTATGGCTAAATTTACAAAAGATGAATTTATTAATGGATTAAAAGAAATGACTATTCTTGAAGTGAAAGAATTAGTTGATGCAATGAAAGAAGAATTTGGAGTAGATCCAAGTGCTGTTGCAGTTGCTGCTGCTCCTGCAGCTGGCGTTGAAGAAGCTGGAAGTGCTAACAAAACTGTAGTACTTAAAAGTGCTGGAGGAAACAAAATTGCTGTTATCAAACTTCTTAAAGAAATCACTGGTTTAGGATTAGTTGAAGCAAAAGGATTAGCTGACAATGGTGGAAATGTTAAAGAAAACGTTCCTGCTGATGAAGCTGAAGCTTTAAAAACTCAATTAACTGAAGCTGGAGCAGAAATCGAATTAGTTTAATTTCAAAAGAGACTAGATAATCTAGTCTTTTTTCGTACAAAGTAAGAGTGTAATAAGTAAACTTAGAAATAAGTTGAAAATTACACTCTTTTTTATTAAAGTAACTCATTCCTCTCATAATAAAAATCATTTAAGCCGGCCCATAATCGCCCGCATCAACAACTAAATTGAAGATATGGATTATCCTAGCAAGTTTTTGTGCTATAATTTAGCTAGGTGAGATTGATGAATAAAGAAAATGTGGAAACAAAAATGAAAAAATCAAGAAAGATAATAATTAGCGTATTAATACTAGTTTTAATTATAGGTTTTATACTATTTTACTTATATAATTATACTTGTTTTTTTGATGATTTATTTGCACAGAAAAATGATGAATATACTTTAGAAATGAACTATTCTGCAGAAATGGAAATTATTGAGGAATATCAACAATATACAAATATTACAAAGGATAAACGTTGGGAACTTTTTAAAAGCGGATCAAAAAGTTTAGATAAAATTTATCTTCTAGAAGAAGATTTCTTAACTAAGAAGTATATTGCAATTACTTTAAGTAATACTGGCAGTTCCAGTCATAATATTACTGCTTATGAAATTATAAATGAAAAGCTGATTTTAACAATAGAATATAATGAAAATAGTTGTGGAAATTGGTCGCCTGCATCAACAAATATTCTAATCCCCATTAATCAAGATGTAATAGTAAAAAGTTTATCTCTAAAAACAAATATTAATTATACAAAACGAGAATGTAATTCTATAATGATAGCTAAACCAATATTATATTTATATCCAGAATCTACAATGAATATATCAATTAAATTACAAAATGAATCTCTATTAAAAACCACTTATCCTAAATATATAAATGGATGGAATGTAATTGTTGAAAAAGATGGGACAATTACAGATCAAAATAATAATAAATATTATGCTTTATATTGGGATGAGAAAAATCAAAATACAATTGATTTTGAAGAAGGTTTTTATGTTACAAAGGATAATGCAATTGAATTTCTTGAAACAACATTAACAAAAATAGGACTAAATTATAAAGAAAAGAACGAATTCATTATGTATTGGTTACCGATTTTAGAACAAAATGAACAAAGTATTGTTTATTATGAACTTACAGAAGAAAGAGAACAAAATAATAAACTTTTAATAGAACCAATACCAGATTCCCTTTTAAGAATAGTTATTCACATTAAAAAAGTAAATCAAGCTACTCCAATCAAAGAACAAGAATTAGATACTTTTGAAAGAAACGGATTTGTTGCTGTTGAATGGGGCGGAATAAAATATGATTAAATTCTTTTGAAATTAGTCATTTTTAAAAATCTATTGTATCAAGTTTTTTAATTTGTTATAATTCTTATATTAGGAGGCTTATTTATGAAAATGAAATTAAGTAAGGTTATTACAATTATCTTTTGTACATTGATTGTTGTGTGGCTAGGAATTGTTTTAAGTGATTATTTTAGAGCAACTAAAGATTTAGATGCTAAATTTTGTATTAAAGAAGAAACTAAATCTTATGAAGATGGTACAACTTATATTTGTACGGGTCTTGGATACAAAATGATTCGTTATGATAGAGATTTTAAAGCTATAGAATTTGGCCCTTTCTTTATTAAAGAAAAACAAAGTTTAGAGGAATAAATGAAAAAAATAAATCAAATGAAAAAAATGTATTATATTTGGGCAATCGTTGTTGTATTGATAATTACAATATTAACTGTTGTTGGTTTTGTATTTAAAAATAAAAGTACTCCTTATCAAGAGTTAGAGGAAAAATTAGTTGAAGCGAGCAAAAAATATGTGGATAAGTACTTTCTTTATCCACAAGGAACTGAAGAAGTAAAAGTAACTTATCAAGAAATGTTTGATGATAATTCAATTGATGAATTAAAAAAAGAGGATCAAACTTGTGATGGATATGTAATTATAAAGACAGAATCAATATCTTTTTCTTATAAAGGATATGTTAGTTGTCCAAACTATGAAACTGGCGGATATAAAAAATAATAAAAAAAAAGAGGGTTTCCACCATCAGCACGATAGTCATAAGACTATCGTTTGGTAGATTCCCTCTATTTCTATTATGGATTAGTTTTTTAGAAATATACATGAATTTTAAACAAAAATTCAAATTTTATTCATAAAAAGAGTTGACTTTCATATACTAGAAGTGTTATATTATTTGGGAATTTGAATTATGGTTTTACTTCGGTAAGACCTAATTTAATGAACATTACGATACACCAGGGTGTGTGTTAATTGAGAGGAGGATAAATTAAATGGCTACAGTTAATCAACTTGTAAGAAAAGGGAGAACAGATAAAAAAACTAAAAGTAAAAGTCCAGCACTTAACTTTGGTTTAAATACATTAGAAAGAAAAACAACTAACAACACAAGTCCACAAAAACGTGGTGTTTGTGTTAACGTTGGAACAAGAACTCCAAAAAAACCAAACTCAGCATTACGTAAATATGCAAGAGTACGTTTATCAAATGGAAAAGAAGTAGATACTTATATTCCAGGAGAAGGACACAATCTACAAGAACACAGCGTAGTACTAATTCGTGGAGGTCGTGTTAAAGACTTAATCGGAGTTCGTTACCACATCGTTCGCGGAACATTAGATACTCAAGGAGTTAATAATCGTAAACAAGGTCGTAGTAAATACGGTACAAAGAAACCTAAAAAATAATAGAAGGAGGATTTAAAGATGAGAAAAAGAAGAGCAGAGATAAGAGACGTATTACCAGATCCAGTATATAGTTCAAAAGTTGTTACTAAGTTAATTAACCAAGTTATGCTTGATGGTAAAAAAGGTACAGCTCAAACAATCGTTACTGAAGCATTCTCAATTATTGAAACAAAAACAGGAAAGCCTGCTATTGAAGTATTTAATGAAGCTTTAGAAAATATTAAACCAGCATTAGAAGTTAGATCTCGTCGTGTTGGTGGTTCAAACTACCAAGTTCCTATGGAAGTAAGATCAGAACGTAGTCAAGCTTTAGGATTACGTTGGTTAGTAAATTATGCTAGATTAAGAAACGGCAAAGGTATGGCTACAAATTTAGCAAATGAAATAATTGATGCTGCAAATGGTACAGGTGGAGCTGTCAAAAAACGTGATGATATCCACAAAATGGCCGAAGCAAATAAAGCATTTGCACATTATAGATGGTAATATAGAGAGAAGGTTTATTATATGGCTCGTGAATATAATTTAGACAAAATACGTAATATTGGAATTATGGCACATATAGATGCTGGTAAAACCACTACTACAGAACGTATTTTATTTCACACACATAAAATCCATAAAATAGGTGAAACTCATGATGGAGCTTCCCAAATGGACTGGATGGAACAAGAACAAGAGCGTGGAATAACAATCACATCAGCAGCTACTACTTCTTTCTGGAAAAATCATATGTTAAATATTATTGATACTCCAGGACACGTAGATTTTACTGTTGAAGTTTCAAGATCCCTACGTGTACTAGATGGTGCGGTTGCACTTATGGATACACAAGCAGGACCTGAACCACAATCTGAAACTGTTTGGCGTCAAGCAGATGAATTTAAAGTTCCAAGAATTATTTTTTCTAATAAAATGGATAAAATGGGAGCAGTATTTTCTGAATGTTTAAGATTAATTGATCTTAGATTAGGCGTAAATGCAAAACCTCTTCAATGGCCAATTGGAGAAGAAACAGCTTTTGATGGAATTATTGATTTAATAGAAATGAAAGCATATCATTTTGACGGAAAACCTGAAGAAGATTATACTGAAATTGATATTCCAGCAGAACTTAAAGATATTGCAATGGAAAAACGTATAGATTTATTGGAAACAGTTGCTGAATACGATGACGAATTAATGGAAACATATTTAGCTGGCGAAACAATACCTGTTGATATGTTTAAACGTGCAATCCGTAAAGGTACACTGGAAGTTAAATTCTTCCCAGTATTATGTGGTACTGCATTAGGAAATAAAGGTGTTAAATTATTATTAGATGCTATTATTGACTATATGCCAACTCCACTTGATATTGAAGCTATTAAAGGAATTGATTTAGATGGAAATGAAATTTCTAGAAAACCATCTGATTCAGAACCGTTTAGTGCATTAGCATTTAAAATCATGACAGATCCTTTTGTTGGAAAACTTACTTTCTTCCGTGTTTATTCTGGATGTTTAAAAAGTGGTTCTTACGTATTGAATTCAACTAAAAATTCAAAAGAAAGAATCGGTCGTTTGCTTGAAATGCATGCAAACACAAGAAAAGAAATCAGTGAAGTATATGCAGGAGATATTGCAGCAGCAGTAGGTCTTAAAAATACAACAACTGGAGATACTCTTTGTGATGAAAAGAAACCTTGTATTCTTGAATCAATGGAATTTCCTGATCCGGTTATTGAACTGGCTTTAGAACCAAAAAGTAAAGCAGATCAAGACAAAATGGGATTAGCATTACAAAAACTTGCTGAAGAAGATCCAACTTTTAAAGCAAGAACTGATCATGAAACAGGTCAAACTATTATTGCAGGTATGGGAGAATTACACTTAGATGTTCTTGTTGATCGTATGAGACGTGAATTTAACGTTGAAACTAATGTTGGTAAACCACAAGTTGCTTACCGTGAAACAATTACTGTGGCTGCTGAATGTGAAGGTAAATATATCAAACAATCTGGTGGTCGTGGACAATATGGACATGTTTGGATTAAATTCGAACCGAATCCAGAAAAAGGATATGAATTTGTTGATGGTGTTGTTGGTGGAGTTGTTCCTCGTGAATATATTCCGGTAACAGATAAAGGTTTACAAGATGCTATGGCTGGTGGTATTTTAGCTGGTTATCCACTTGTAGATGTTAAAGCAACATTATTTGATGGTTCATACCATGATGTCGATTCATCAGAAATGGCATTTAAAATTGCAGCTAGTATGGCGCTTAAAGAAGCAAAATCAAAATGTAAAGCAGTTTTACTAGAACCAATTATGAAAGTTGATGTTACAGTTCCAGATGAATATCTAGGAAATGTAATGGGAGACTTAACAAGCAGACGTGGACGTCCACTTGGTCAAGAATCAAGAGGAAATGCTCTTGCTATTGCAGCAATGGTACCACTTTCTGAAATGTTTGGATATGCAACAAGCTTGCGTTCAAACTCACAAGGTCGCGGAACATTCACAATGACTTTAGATCATTATGAAGAAGTTCCAAAATCAATCGCTGAAGAAATTATCAAGAAAAACAGCGTGAATTAAAAATAATACTTGAAATAAGTTCAAGCATTAGATAAAATAAGATAGATAGAAATTGAGAGGAGAAATATAAAATGGCAAAAGAAAAATTTGACCGTAGTAAAGAACACGTTAACGTTGGTACTATTGGACACGTTGACCATGGTAAGACAACATTAACAGCTGCTCTTACAAAAATGTTTGGTAAATTTGTTGACTATGCTGATATCGACAAAGCACCAGAAGAAAGAGAAAGAGGTATTACAATTAATACTTCTCACGTTGAGTATGAAACTGAAAAACGTCATTATGCTCACGTAGACTGCCCAGGACATGCTGACTATGTTAAAAACATGATCACAGGTGCTGCACAAATGGATGGAGCAATTCTTGTAGTTTCTGCTGCAGATGGCCCTATGCCACAAACAAAAGAACATATTTTACTTTCTCGTCAAGTTGGAGTTCCTAAAATTGTTGTATTTATGAATAAATGTGACCAAGTGGATGACCCAGAATTACTTGACTTAGTAGAAATGGAAGTTAGAGAATTATTATCAGAATATGAATTTGATGGTGATAATTGTCCAATTATTCGTGGTTCAGCATTAAAAGCTCTTGAAGGAGATGCTGATAATGAACAAGCTATTAAAGACTTAATGGCTGCAGTTGATTCATATATTGAATCACCAGTTCGTGATACAGACAAACCATTCTTAATGAGTATCGAAGATGTATTCACAATTTCAGGACGTGGAACAGTTGTAACTGGACGTGTTGAACGTGGAGAATTAAAATTGAATGACGAAGTAGAAATCATTGGATTAAGAGACACTCAAAAATCAGTTGTTACTGGTATTGAAATGTTTAGAAAATCTCTTGACTTTGCTCAAGCTGGAGATAATGCTGGTGTATTATTACGTGGTATTTCTCGTGATGACGTAGAACGTGGACAAGTACTTGCTAAACCAGGAAGTATTACTCCATATACAAAATTCACTGCAAGTGTTTATGTATTAACAAAAGAAGAAGGCGGACGTCATACTCCATTCTTCTCAAACTACAGACCACAATTTTATTTCCGTACTACAGACGTTACTGGTGTAATTGAACTTCCTGCTGGAGTTGAAATGGTTATGCCTGGTGATAACATCGATATGACTGTTGAATTAATTTCACCTGTTGCAATCGAAAAAGGAACTAAGTTCTCTATTCGTGAAGGTGGACGTACAGTTGGTGCTGGTGTAGTTGCAGATATCATTATTGAAAAGAAATAAAAAAAATGACTTTGAAAAAAGTCTTTTTTTTATGTCACTAAAAGGGAATAAAAAAGACAATCAGACATACAAATCCATATAGAAAAAGATGATTTCTGTTAATACAGAAACCATCTTCCGACTTTCCTTTTTTAAACTTTTTTTATTTCGTTCTTGACAAAGGTTTTTGTTTTAAATTATTTTCTTTTCCTTTTTTTAATTTTGTTTTTTCAAATATTTTTTGTAATACACCATTATTTAAAAACTTTTGATATTTCATTGGATTAACAACTAAATCATATTCTCCGATAAATTCATAAATATTCGGATTAAATCCAGCTTTGAATTCATTTAATCCGTAATAAGGATTAGAAGGAGATAAGTCTCCAGTAAATCCATTTAGATCTGCAAAGTCATAATCTTTTTTATAATAATTCAATATCTCGTTATGTAAAAAATAATTCGGATTAAAATGTTTAAAATTTTGATCATATCCTGATATAACTATTTGAATTCTATTTTCATATTTAATAACTAATGCACCAGCAATGTAATAAGTTTCTTGCTTTGCATTTTTATCAGTTGCTTCTAAAACGTCATTTTTATAATTCAATAAAGCTCGATCTGAATTCATTTTTTTATTAATATTTTTTTGATTATTATCTTCAATTAATAATTGATTAATTTCTTGATTACTTTCAAGTTCTTTTTCATATAAAGCATTTGATTTATATAAGAAATCTTTTGTATCTATTCTGACTAAGAATAAATCAATCATATTATTTTTTTTAAAAACATTATAATAATTTAAATAATAGAATTTATCATTACGTCTCATTTTTTTAATAAATTCATAAAAAATATCTATTCCACTTCTTTCGGCAAGTTCAATTTTAAGACCTTTTTGTTCTGCCCTTCTAATTTTATTTCTAGTGTTTTTAGAAACATTAGAAATATTATAACTTTTCAAATTAATTATTGCATTGTAATGTGGAAGTTGTGATTCAAAATATAAATTATCTTTTAATTTATAATATCCCAATTCCGAAAATAACTCTTTTAATTCTAAATTTGTCGTAAAGCTTTTTTCTCCCGTTTTAGGATTGATTTGTGCAATTGCAATTTCAGGATTGATTTTAATAAAAACAACATTTTTCTTGGCATAATATTCTTGCAGTTTTTTTGTGAACTCTCTAAATAAGTCTTTATTAAAGTAATCTAAAATAAAGCCTTTTGGAGCATATCCATATTTTTGATGTCCTTTTATCTTTTTAAAAAGAATTAAAGAAGCAGCATAAACATTATTATTATCATCCACTAAACCAATAAAATCATATTCATAATCAATTTCAACCATTAGCATTGCATAAGCATTTGTTTGATAGTGATTTCCAAGCTCATGAGAAAAAGTAAAATCTTCAAATTCTTTAAATGTAAGCTCTCTTAAAATCATTACAATTCCCCCTTTTTAAGTAGTAAATTATTATAACATATATTTTTCAAAAAACAAGAAAATAAAAAATTTATAAAAATCCAAAATTAACTATTTGGAATTAATTAACAATTGTGCTAAAATATTAATATTGGAGGGATCATATGTATACAGATAATGAATTTAATAATAAGAAAAATAGTTTGTTTGGCAACTTATTTAGAAAAAGAACAAAACGATTATTCAATGATTTCGAAAAGAAATTTAATCAAGTAGTTAATGTTAAAATGATCATTCAAATTATTTGCATTATTACTGGACTATGTTTATTCTTATTAACAGGATTAAGTGATACTGTAGTAGCATACGTAGTAGCTGTATATGTTATAGTTTGGTCTATTAATAGTCTCAGTGCTTCAAGAAGTCAAGAATATAATTTATTTAAGAGATTCTTAATCTATGCTATCTTAGGAATAATTACTGCAGTAGCGCTTATTATTACTAAAAATGTACCATTATGTTTAGGTTTATGGATTTTAATAGAAATGTTAGTAAAATTAGATTTTATGTTTCAATTTAAAAAAATAAGTCTTTCTTCTTGGACTGTATTACTAGGTTATTCTATTTTCTTATTAATGTTTGCAATTTTAATTTTTGTAAATCCATTAAAACAATTATTATTAACTGAATTTACAGGAGTAATGCTTATTTTAACTAGTATATTAAACTTAACAGCCCTAAATCTTGTTAAAACAATTGGTGTTGATTATTTAAATGACTTTTAGGTCATTTTTTTAATTTGGTGTTACCTTGCATTTAAAAGAATTATCAACTATAATGGAGCTAGGTGATCAGTTTGAAAATAGATACTGTAGAATTAAAACAAATAGCAGTAAGAGAAAGTCAATATCCAGAAGAAGGAAAAAAAGAATTTTTACTTGTTGGAAGAAGCAATGTTGGGAAAAGTAGTTTTATTAATGCTTTAACTGGGAGAAAAAATTATGCCCGTACAAGTTCTAAACCTGGAAAAACGCAAACTCTTAATTTCTATTTAATCAACAATCAATTTTATCTAATAGATGTTCCAGGATACGGATATGCTAATACAAATAAAGACAAAACTAAAAAGTTAGGATTAATGATTGAAGAATATTTAAAAAAACGTACTAATCTAAGTCAAGTTTTTTTATTAATCGATTATCGTCATAAACCTAGTGAAGATGATATATTAATGTATGAATTCTTAAAATTTTACAATAAAAAAGTAACAGTTATAACAACGAAATATGACAAAGTAAATATGTCCGGGCGTGCAAAACAAGATAAAATAATTAAAGACGCTTTAAAACTTCCTGAAAACGAAACATTCATTCATTTTTCATCAGTTACAAAAAAAGGTCGAGAAGAAATCTTTTCTATCATTAAAGAACATATAGAACTTGATGAAATCTAAAAAATATGATACATTATAGGAAGCTTGAGGAGGATTTTTATGCTAGAAAACATCTTATTAGTTATTTCAGTTCTATTAATAGTAATTACATTAATGCAAAGTAGCAAAGCAAGTGATGCTGGACAAATCTTAGGAAATAGTAATGAAGCATTATTTGGAAAAACAAAAGAAAGAGGATTAGAATTAATCATCAGTCGCTTTACAATGTTACTTGGACTTGCTTTCTTTGGTATTTCTTTAGTCATGTTCATTATGTAAAAAGCTATTAAAAAATAGCTTTTTTTTATAGAAAAGTATTTAGAATATTAGCTTATTTAACTATTTAGAGTTATAATAGATTAGAGACAATCGGAGGAAGAAAATGAAAGAAGAAATATTAAAAATTTTAAATGAAACTTATGAAGCGAAGACTGCTATGCAAATAAATGATATGTTAGAATATAAAAAGTCTGATGAATATCGAGATTTATGCATAGTTTTAGAAGAGCTTGTTAATGAACATCAATTATTTAAGACAAAAAAAGATAAATATTTAAGTTTAAAAAATACCCCAGGAATAAAAATTGGGAGATTGGCTGTAAATAAAAAAGGTTTTGGTTTTGTTATTTTAGATCGCGAGGACGATTTATACATTTCTAAAACGGATATGAATGGAGCAATCCATAATGATATCGTTATGGCAGAAATTATAAGAAAAGGAATTAAACGCGAAGGAAAAATTATCAAAGTAATTACCAGAGAACTTCATGATATGGTTGGAACTGTCGTAAAAGTAGATCAATATTTAGGTGTCGACTTAGATGACGATAAAAAAAATATTTTTGTAAGAATATCTAAAGAAAGTATGAAAAATTGTATTGAAGGACATAAAGTTGTAGTTCGACTTACTAAACAAATCGAAGATAAAAAATATTATGCTGACGTAATTAAAATTATTGGCCATAAAAATGATCCTGGTGTGGACATAATGAGCATTGCCTATAAACATCAAATTCACGATGAATTTCCAGAAAGCGTCATAAATGAATTGGATGATATTCCTACTGAAGTAAGAGCAACGGAAAAAATTGATCGAAAAGATTTAACTAATGAAGTTATTTTTACAATTGATGGTTCCCATACCAAAGATATTGATGATGCTATTTCTTTCCAAAAAGAAAGTGATCATTATGTTTTAGGTGTTCACATCGCTGATGTTTCACACTATGTCAAAGAAAATACAGCACTAGGAGATGAAGCCTATGCAAGAGCAACTAGTTGTTATTTAGCCGACACAGTAATTCCAATGCTTCCTCATAAACTATCAAATGGAATTTGTTCTTTAAACGAAAATGTTGAAAGATTATCATTGTCTTGTGTTATGAAAATAGATAAAAAAGGAAAAATATTTGAATATGATATTTTTGAAAGTGTAATTAAAAGTTGTAAGAAAATGACTTATGAAGCAGTAAACGATATTCTTCATCGAGATATAATTACACCAGGATATGAAGAATATGCTCAAACACTAAAAGATATGAATGAACTTGCTCATATTTTAAGGAAAGAAAAAATTCAAAGAGGATACATTGATTTTGAATTAGATGAAGCAGAAGTTGTTCAAGATGAAACTGGAAAAGCAATTGATATTATTAAAAGAGAACGTGAAGATGGAGAAAAATTAATCGAAGACTTTATGATCGCAGCTAATGAAACAGTAGCAAGTCACATCTATAACATGGAACTTCCATTTATTTATCGTATTCATGGGGAACCAAAAGATGAAAAAATTGAGGACTTTATTAATTTAGTTAAAATATTAGGATATCAATTAACTGGTAAAATTACTGATTTAACTTCTAAAAGCATGCAAAGTCTTTTAAAACAATTAAATGATAAACCAGAATTTGCAATCCTTTCAAGTATGCTTCTTAGAAGTATGAAAAAAGCAGAATATAGTAAAGACAATATAGGACATTTTGGACTTGCTAGTCAAGCTTATACTCATTTCACAAGTCCAATCAGAAGATATCCAGACTTAGTAGTTCATCGCTTATTAAAAAAATACTTAATTGAAAAAGATTTATCTCTTAATACAATCAATTATTATGATCAAGCTTTAGTAGAAATTGCTGAACATACAAGTGAAAAAGAAGTGAATAGTGTGAATGCCGAACGTGACGTCCTAGATATGAAAATGGCTGAATATATGGAAGATTATATTGGATGTGAATATGAAGGAATTATTAGTACAGTAACTAATTTTGGTTTCTTTGTAGAATTAGAAAATTTAATCGAAGGATTAGTTCATGTAAGTACACTAAAAGGAGATTTTTATCATTATATTCCTGAAACATTAGCATTAATTGGAGAAACTACCAAAACTACATATCGAATTGGAAATAAAGTAAAAATAAGAGTTACTAATGCTGATAAAGAAAGTGCATTAATTGATTTTGAAGTCATCCCTTCTAAAAAGGAAGTGAAACAAAATGGAACTGAAGAATAAAAGAGCTTATTTTGACTATTACATTGAAGAAGAAATAGAGGCTGGAATCGTTTTAGTTGGAAGTGAAATTAAGAGCTTAAGACAAAACCGTGGCGATATTAAAGATAGTTATGTTACTTTTAAAGATAATGAAGCATATGTTATCAATATGTATATTCCAAAGTATGAAGAAGCAAATATTTTTAATCACGATGAAAGAAAAACAAGAAAATTATTACTTCATAAAAAAGAAATAAAAAAATTAAAAGAAAAACTAACTATTGAAGGTTATAATATTGTACCCCTAAAAGTTTATTTAAAAAGAAATCATGTAAAACTTCTTATTGGTGTTGCAAAGGGTAAAAAACTTTATGATAAAAGAGAAGATATTAAAAAACGTGATATACAAAAAGAAACAAAATATAGATTTTAATTAATAACAAAAAAAATGATTTGGAAAAGCATTTATTCTAAAAGAACTAAATGGTATAATTAAAACAGGTGAAGTAAAATGACAAAAAAAACTAATAAGAAAAAAACAAAAAGCAATTTTAAAAATAAAAAATTAATAATTGGATTAATTCTATTTATCTTTATTATTATAGCCATTATTATTGGCTTTACTGCAAATAGCAATGAAAATGCATTCCCTAAAGTAAAAGAAGAAACCCCACAGGAAGAAGTCAAAAAACTACAAATTGTAAATGAAGACAGCACAACTAGACCCTATGCTATTATGATCAATAATTTATCAATAGCTAGACCTTATCATTCTGGATTACAAGAAGCTTATTTGACTTATGAATTTTTAGTAGAAGGTGGAATCACAAGATATCTTGCCTTGTACAAAGATGCTAATGTTGATCGAATTGGACCAGTTCGAAGTGCAAGACATTATTATTTAGATTATGCAATGGAAAATGATGCATATTATGTTCATTATGGATGGAGTCCTCAAGCCCAAAGTGATATTAGTTCTTATTCAATAAATAATATTAATGGCTTATATTATGATAAATATTTCTGGCGTGATAATAGTTTAAAAGTTGCATCAGAACATACCGTTTTTACAAGTACTGAGAAATTAGCACCAGCTGCCTCAAACTTAAAATATCGAACAGAAACAAATAAAAAATTACTACTAAATTACAGCATTGAAAACATTGATTTAACAAATAGTGACGCAATTGATGCAAAAAATGTCAAAATAAGTTATACGGCATCTAATAATACTTCTTATACATATGATGAAGAAAATCAAGTTTATCTTCGTTATGTAAATGGAACTCCTCATACTGATTATGTAACTAAAAATCAATATACTGTTAAGAACATTATTATCTATCAAGTGTCAAGTTCAGTGATTGATTCATCAGGGCGCTTAAATTTAAATAATGTTGGATCTGGAAAAGGATATTATATTACAAATGGAAAGGCTATTACTATCACTTGGGAAAAAACTTCAAGAAGTGCCCAAACAATTTATAAAGATAGTGAGGGAAAAGAAATTATCCTGAATGATGGCAATACTTATATTCAAATATTTCCAACAAATCAAACTTATACAATTAGTTAGATATTCTTATCATAGAATATCTTTTTTTTGCATATTTATTTAACAGGAGGAAACAATATGATAGATTTTTTAGCAAATAATTATTTCTGGATATTACTTATTTGTGTTGTTTTAATCTTTTTATTAGTAGCATATTTAGCTTATATTATTGAAAGTGAAAAAAAACAAAAAATAGAAACAGAAATAGAAGAAGAAATAGAAAATATAGAAGTAGAACCAACCAAGGAATTAAAACAATTGAAAAAAGAAATAGAACAATTAGTTGAAGATGAATTTGTTGATGCAAATTTAGACTCAATTGATGAAGAAGGAATAGAAGTGATAGAAGTTGCTATTGAGATAGAACCAAAACCTACTGAAGAGAATAAATCAGCAAAAATAGAAGCTACTCAAATTATAAGAGAAGAAGAAAATCTTACAGAATAAGATTTTCTTTTAATATGTTCAAACAATAATTTTTCTAAGAAAATATCACCCAATTAATCTAAAAAAAATTGAAAATAGAAATCTAGTTACACTTAAAAATGATAGCTTTTCTATATTTTTTTTGTTATAATGGATTAGCATATAAAGAGGAGTGAAAAATTATGACGTTAGCTAGTGTTTGGTCTTTTTGTACAAAGGTCATTGATATATGCATAGTCTGGGCAGTATTTTATTACATTTTAAAGAATATTAGAAACAATGTAAAAATGGTTATGATCTTAAAAGGATTCTTAATTATCATTGTAATTAAATTAGTTAGTACTTTTTTAAATTTATATACAATCGGCTTACTCTTAGAATATTTACTTGAGTGGGGACCCATTGCAATTATTGTTATTTTTCATCCTGAAATTAGAGGCTTACTTGAAAGTATTGGTCGAACCAAACTACTAGGAAGACATAAAGTTTTAACCATGGATGAACGAGAAAAAGTTGTTGGCGAAATTATGAAGTCAATTGAATACTTAAAAAGAAATAGAATCGGAGCATTAATTGTAATTGAAAGAGATATTTCTCTTCAAGAGTATATTGAACCTTCAACAAAAATCTATGCTGATATCTCCTGCGATTTATTATCAAATTTATTCTTTCCCAATAGTCCATTACATGATGGAGGAGTAATAATTCAAGGGGATAGAATTACTTGTGCTGGTTCAGTATTTAAAACAAGTATGAATCCACAAATTAATAAAAGATTAGGAACAAGACATCGTGCTGCTTTAGGTGTTGCTGAAGAAACAGATGCAATTGCATTAATCGTTTCAGAAGAAAACGGAAGAATCAGTATTGCAATAGAAGGACAACTAATTTATAATCTTACATTAGATGAATTTAGATTAATGTTAATGGAAGAATTAAAACCAAAAACAGAAGTCTTTTATGAAGCAGATAGTAAAAATGATGATGAAGTAGGTGAAGACATAGATGAGTAAGATATTAAATGGTTTTGTAAAAATAATTAAAGCTTTTTACAATTTCCTTGATAAAAGAATCATTACTCCAATTAGTAGATTAATATTTTTAATTGCTCGTCGTTTCAAGGGAAATTCAAACCAAGTTGAAAAAATCTTAAATAGGCCAAATGCTTTACTTTATTTAGCACTATTCTTCTCTTTTGTTGTCTTCTTTCTAGTAGATAAACAAGTAATTAATCTTGTAGAAACAGAAGCAGAAATTTTATCAAATCAACCAGTAACAGTACTATATAATAAAGAAGCTTACGTTGTGGAAGGTTTAGTAGATAAAGTAGATATCATCCTGACTGGAAGAAAAAGCGCTATTTATCTTGCCAAACAATTAGGAGAACATGAACTTATAATTGATTTAACTGATTATGAAGCTTCTGATAAACCGATTCATGTTGCTATTTCATATAATCAAAGTGTTGATAACATTAGTTATAAATTAGATCCTTCTTTTGTAACAGTTACAATCAAGAAAAAAGTAAGTGAAAGAAGAAGTGTAACATGTGAAGTCCTAAATGAAAATAAAATGAATGAAAAATTAAGTGTTAATTCAATAGAACTTGAGAAAAAAGAAGTTGTTGTAAAAGGTTCAGCTGATGCACTAGAACAAATTGCTACAGTAAAAGCGTTAGTTGACTTAAATAACTCAAAATTTACCGAAGCAAACACGTACACTGTTGATAATATTCCACTTGTAGCTTATGACTCAGCTGGTAAATTATTAGAAAATGTTGAAATTGTTCCATCAACAGTCTCAGCAAATATTACCTTAAATTCTTATTCAGCAAGTGTACCATTAAAAGTTCAAACAACAGGAGAACTATTAACTGGAAAAGCAATCTCATCAATCACCATTAATGGTCAATCAAGTTTCTCAGTTTCCATTTATGGCGACAAAGAGATTATTGATAGTATTAAGAGTGTTCCTGTAATAATCGATGTTAGTAATCAAGGTAACAGTGGTTCAAAAAATTATAACGTTTCAATTGATAAACCATCTGGAGTAAGATCTATAAGTGCAGAAAACGCTAAAATAGTTGTATCATTTGGAGATGAACAACAAAGAACATTAACAATTGGTGGAGGAAACTTTGATACTAATAATACCTTGGCTTCGGGCTTAAGGGTTAATATAGCTTCAGATGAACCTATTACAATTAATGTAAAAGGAGTTCAATCAGTAATTGATTCTTATACTGAAGATAAAATTTCGGCATATGTTGATTTAACTGGATATAAAGCTGGAGAGTATGAAGTAGAATTGAAATTTAAGAATGATGATCCAAGAGTACAAATTCAAGCAACAAAAAAAGTTAAAATTTCAATTTCGGTTCTTCAGAGTTGACCTTAATTATATCTAATAAAAAGAGCTATTATTCCATTTGAAAATTAATGACTCTTTTTTTTTAGTGGAATTATTGATACAATACTTAAATAAAATGTTTTAAAAGGAGAAAAAAATGATTCCAATAAAAGAAATAGCTAAAAAAATCAATTTAGATGAATCTAATATTGAGTATTACGGTAAATATAAAGCAAAAATAAATTACCATTCTCAATCAGAGAAAGCAGAAGTAATTTTAGTAACAGCAATGAATCCAACTCCTTATGGAGAAGGAAAAACAACTGTAGCCATCGGTTTAAATGATGCTTTAAATAAAATTGGCAAGAAATCAATTGCAACACTAAGAGAACCATCCCTAGGTCCAGTATTTGGATTAAAAGGCGGAGCCTGTGGTGGAGGAAAAGCACAAGTAATACCAAGTGAAGATATTAATTTACATTTTAATGGAGACTTTCATGCAATTACCAGTGCCAACAACTTAATTGCAGCAGCATTAGATAATTCTATTTATTTCGATAATTTACTTAATATCGATATTAATAAGATTTATTTTAAACGTTGTCTTGATATGAATGATCGTAGTTTAAGAAACATTACAATCAATGATAAAAAAATAAATCGCGAGGAAGGTTTTAATATAACAGCAGCCTCAGAAATTATGTCAATTTTATGTATCTCTAAAGATTTAAATGATTTTGAAAATCGAATTAATGATATTATTCTCGCAAAGAAAACAAATGGCGAATATTTATATTTAAAAGAATTAAACATTACTGGTTCCATCATGGCTTTAATGAGGGAAGCACTAAAACCAAACTTAGTTCAATCACTAGAAGAAAATCCGATTGTTATACACGGAGGCCCTTTTGCTAATATTTCAACTGGCATCAGTTCAGTTATATCTTTAAAACTTAGCAGAGGACTTGCAGATTATGTTGTTACTGAAGCAGGATTTGGTTTTGACTTAGGAGGATTTAAATTCACGGATATTATATGCCGCGATTTAAATATAAATCCAAAAATTGTCTTTATCGTAACAATCCGAGCATTAAAATATAACGGAGAAGATAATCTAGATAAAGGATTAGAAAATATGAAGGCACATATTGAAGCTCTAAACAATATTAACGCAAGCTTTGTTATAACAATAAATAAATTTAATGATGATAAAGAAGAAGAATTGAATAAAGTAATTGCTTATGCCAATAATCTTGATACAACATGTATTATTAATAATGTATATGAAGAAGGAGCAACTGGAGCTCTTGCTTTAGCTAAATATATAACTTCAATGGAAACAAAACCATTAAATTTCTTATATAAAAAAGAAGATAGTATTAAAAATAAAATAAATAATATTTGCAAAAATATCTTTCATACTGAAAATATCAATTATAATGAAATCGCAAATCAAAAAATAGAAGACTTAGAAAAGATGAATTGCCATCACTTAATTTGTATTGCTAAAACTCCATTATCAATCAGTGATGATCAAAAAAAACTTGGATATCCAAAAGACTTTATACTAACTATTACTAATATCAGCATCCACAATGGCGCTAAATTAATAATAGTACATATGGGTAATATTCTCCTTATGCCGGGATTACCAAAAAAATCTAATGCAGAAATAATCTATTTAGATCATGAATTAAATATAAAAAATTTACAATAAAAAAAATTCCTTTTTCAGGAATTTTTATTTTATTGGATCATCTGTTAAATGTTTAAACAATATTCCAATATTAATTAAACCGCAGGCACCAATAACAATATATATTACTCTTGCTAACATAGAACCTTCAGCAAATAATCTTGTCACTAGATTAAAATCAAAAATACCGATTAATCCCCAGTTAATAGCCCCGATTATAGTAAATACTAAACATACTTTTTGTACTGTTTCCATAATTATTCCCTTCCTTTGCTACTAGTTTTTCCAAAAAAGATTCACTTATACATGAATATTTATAAATAATGAAAAATATAGTTAATTAGAAAAGGAAAGTGGTGAAAGTTTTGAAAAAATTTTGCTGTATGTGTTTATTACTACTTCTCGTCTTTACTGGATGTGGCAAAAAAGACGTGACAAATGTAGTTGATTCATTTAAAGACACAGTAAACGAATCAAAAAGTTATGTTCTAAAAGGAACAATGGAAATTTATAGCGATGAGGATACCTTTACTTATTCATTAGAAGCTAACTTCTTAAAAGATAATTTCTATAAAGTAAGACTTGTTAATCAAACAAATAATCATGAACAAATAATTTTAAGAAATAATGATGGGATTTACGTTATTAGTCCTTCTTTGAATAAAAGTTTTAAATTTCAAAGTGAATGGCCTGATAATTCAAGTCAATCATATCTTTTAAAATCATTAGTAAATGATATAGAAAAAGATCCAGAAGTATCGCTAGAAGAAATAGATGGGCAATTTGTAATTAAAGCAAAAGTTAATTATCCGAATAATCCAGATTTAAAATATCAAAAAATCACATTAGATAAAGATTACAATATAAAAAAGGTTGAAGTATTTAATGAAAGCGATATTGTAAAAATAAAAGTTAACTTCAGTTCAGTAGATTTAAAATCAAATTTAAGTGAAGATCATTTCAAATTAAGTGATTACGTTAAAGAAGATAATCAAACAACAAATTCTTGTGTTGGAAATGATTCTAATTGTGAAGAAGAAAAAAATAATTGTGAAGGTAGTGACTGTAAAACAGAAGAAGAAAAAGAAGAAACAACAGGAAGTATTCAAGATATCATATATCCATTATTTATTCCAAGTAATACATATCTTTCAAGTAGTGATAAAATATTAACAGACAATGGAGAAAGAGTTATCCTAACTTTCGGTGGAGAAAAGAATTTCGTTTTAGTAGAAGAAATTGCAAGTGTTTCTAAAGAATTTGAAATTATTCCAGTATATGGAGATCCATTAATGCTAAATGATACAATCGGAGCATTAAGTGCTAATTCATTAACATGGACTAGTAACAATATAACATATTATTTAACGGGAACAGATTTATCAAGTAACGAGTTGCTAAAAATAGCAAAAAGCTTAGGAGCTACCGTTTCCGTCAATGCAGAGAAATAGTCATCTATTTCTCTTTTTAATATTTGCTTTTATTTTTATTATTCGATATAATATCTTGTAGGTGATATTTATGAAAAACAATTACAAAAGTGAAGAACAAAATGAAATAAAAAACTTTATTATTATTCTAGTAATCGTATTAGTATTTATAGGCGTTATTTATGGATTTAGTATGTTATTTATTGAAAAAGACAATTCTATTTATGAAATATCCTATCAAACTGGTGAAGTGAATCCTGATATGGTAATTGCAGGAACAATGTTCAATCGACCAATTGATGAATATTATATTTTAGCTTATGATAACAAAGGGGTTGAAGCTCCTTATTATTCTCAACTTGCTAAAAACTATATTTCTAAACAAACTGATGCAACACAAATGTATTATTTAGAATTAAATAGTTATTTAAATAAAGATATATATTCTACAACCGAATCAAATCCTAAAGCAAAAAACTTAGAGGAACTTCAAATTAAAGATTTTACTTTAATTCATATCAAAAAAGGTAAAATTGTAAACTATATAGAAGATTATAATACAATTTTAAAAATGTTAGAAATAACAAACCCTATTGAAACAGAATAAAAATCTAGAATTACTAGGTTTTTTAAATTTATGATTAAAATCCTATCTTATAAAAACATTTAAATAAAATATCATTATAAAAATAGAGGAAGATAACGAATGAATAATGGGTATATGAATGACAGTGAAGATATAATTAAAATATTAAAAACAGATAAAAATGTTGGACTGACTTCCAACGAAGCTAGTTTAAGATTAGAAAAATACGGAGTTAACGAATTGCCTCATAAAAAAGAAGATAGCGTTCTTAAACTATTTTTTTTGCAATTTAAAGATTCAATAGTATTAGTAATGCTAGTAGCAGCCTTCTTTTCCTTTCTTATTGGAGAAAGCGTGGATGCTCTTATTATTCTATTTATTGTTTTAATAGATGCAATCATGGGAACAACCCAAGAATGGAATGCAAATAAAAATGCAAATAGTTTAAAACAAATGATTAAGACAATGTCAATTATTATAAGAGATGGAAAAGAAATCGAAATCGATTCTACGAAAGTAGTTCCAGGAGATATTATTTTGTTACAATCTGGAAGTAAGGTTCCGGCTGATATGCGCTTGATTAGTACTCATAATTTAACGGTTGATGAAAGTTCATTAACCGGAGAAAGTGTTGCCTCTATTAAACATAATGCCAAAATAAAACAGATTGCATCAATTGGAGATCAAGATAATATGGCTTTCGCCGGAAGTAATATTGTAACTGGGCGCGGTATTGGAATTGTAATTGGAACAGGAATTAATACTGAACTTGGAAAAATCGCTTCAGAAGTTACCAAAGCAGACGAAGCAAAAAGTCCACTTACCATTCGTGTAGATAAGTTTTCAAAGCAAATCGCAATTATGAGCCTTATTTTATCAATCTTTTTAATTCTACTATTATATTTTAAACAATATGCTTATGATGAAATCTTTCTTTCAGTAATTGCTTTAGCTGTATCAGCAATGCCAGAAGGTTTGCCTCTAGCCTTAACAATGGCTTTAACAATTGGAAGTAATCGAATGGCTAAAAGAAATATTATCGTCAAAAAAATGAGTGCAGTAGAATCTCTTGGGAGTACAACTGTAATCGCGAGTGACAAAACAGGAACTCTAACAGTAAATGAACAAACGGCAAAAAGGATTGTTTTACCAAATAATATGGAATATGAAATAACTGGTACTGGATATAATGATGATGGAATTATAAAAAAAGCTGACAAAAATGTTTTATTCATTTCCAAATTAGGTGTCTTAAATAATGAAGCTTATTTAGAAGAAGAAAATAAAGAATGGATGAGTCATGGAGATTCCATCGATATTGCCTTCTTAAGCTTAGGAAAAAAAGCAGAAGTTAATATAGAAGATATTAAAATAATGGGATCAATTCCTTATGAATCAGAAAATAAATATTCTGCAGTCTTCTATGAAGAAGAAAAGAAAAAATATGTTACATCAAAAGGTAGTGTGGATACCATCTTATCATTTTGTAGTAATATGTTAGTAGATGGAAAGAAAACGAAATTAGATAAAGAAACTATTTTATCTCAAAATGAAGATTTAGCTAAAAAAGGCTATCGAGTGATTGCATTATCTTATTCAGAATTAAGTAAATTTGAAGAAAAAGATTATTATGATGAATCAGATTTTCCGAAGATGACTTTTGTTGGGCTAGTTGCTTTTATTGATCCAATAAGAAAAGAAGTAGCAGGAGCTATAAAAGAAGTTAAAAAGGCTGGGATTAAAGTCGTTATAATTACGGGTGATCATCCTCTTACTGCATTTTCAATTGCTAAGGAATTGCAGATTGCAATAGATTATAATAATGTTGCAACAAGTGATGATCTAGATAAATATTTATCTTTAGGGAAGGAAGCATTTGATGAATTCATTAAGGACAAAACCGTATTTACTCGTGTTACACCACTTCAAAAATTAGAAATTGTAGAGTCTTATAAAAGATTGGGCGAATTTGTTGCTGTAACGGGAGATGGAGTAAACGATGCTCCAGCCCTTAAAGTTGCTAACATTGGAGTTGCAATGGGAAGCGGGACAGACGTAGCTAAAGAAACAAGTACCATGATTATTACTGATGATAATTTCAATTCAATTGTAGCAGGTGTAGAAGAAGGAAGAACTGCTTATAATAATATTCGAAAAGTTACGAACTTATTAATTTCGTGTGGACTTGCAGAAATAATCTTTTTTGTTCTATCAATTATAGTCGGCTTACCTATGCCTTTATTGGCAATTCAATTATTATGGTTAAACGTTGTAACTGATGGATTTCAAGATTTAGCACTATCTTTTGAGAAAAAAGAAGATGGAATCATGACAGAATTACCAAGAAATCCTAAAAGTTCCTTGTTTGATAAAAGATTAATCGAAGAAGTTTTAATAGGTGGAATATTTATTGGTATTATCGTATTTGCAGTTTGGGTATATCTATTGAAAGGAATAAATATGCCAGTGGAATCAGCTCGAGGTTATGTTATGGCATTAATGGTCTTTATGCAAAATATTCATGTCCTTAATTGTCGAAGCGAAAAAAATAGTATCTTTAAAATAAAATGGAATAATCCATTTGTAATTGGAAGTATAATCATTGCGATTATTCTACAAATAATATTAATGGAAATTCCAATTCTTTCAAACTTTATGCAAACAACAAGTATTCCGATAAATCACCTTTTGATATTATTCATATGTGCATTGCCTATATTAGGAATAATGGAATTATATAAAAAATTCAGCAAGGAAACTTAAATATACTTAGAAACAATTAAAACCGAATATATATAGAAAAAATCTCTAAGAGATTCTTTTTTTTTAGAAAAAATTATGCTATCATTAATATGATTGGAGGCAAAAATTGAAAACCGAACAAAATCAAAACTTAAAGACAACAATAATTATTATAATAGTGACTTCAATAATAACTAGTTTAACAACTGCAGTCATCATCTTTAATAATAATAAACTTACAAGTACAATAAATTCAATTAATTTATCTCAAGATGAAGCACTTCAAGAATTTTTAAGTATATATGCCTCTTTAACTGAAGATTATTATGAAGATATTGATAAACAAAAAATGATTGAAGAAATAATAGCGGCAATGTTCAATTATTTAGGAGAGGATTATTCAACTTATTTAAATAAAAAAGAAACAGAACAATTAACACAAAAGCTAGAAGGAGAGTATCAAGGAGTAGGAATTGAAATTATAAACAATAATGTTATTTATAATGTATTTGAAAACTCTCCTGCACAAAAGATTGGACTTCGAGTTGGCGATATTATTTTAAAAGTAAACAATGAGGATGTTATCGATAAATTAATCCCAGATTTAATTAAAGAAGGATCATCTGAAGTTAAATTAACAATTCAAAGAAATGAAGAAATACTTGAATTCACTATGAATATTGAAAACGTTATAATAAAAGCAATAGAAACAGAAATTATTGAAAAAGAGAATAAAAGAATTGGTTATATAAAAATCACAACGTTCTCTAACACTGTATATAGTCAATTTAAAACTGCACTTAGTGAAATGGAAAATCAAAATATAGATTCCCTTATTTTAGATGTAAGAAGTAATTCGGGAGGATACCTAACTGCAGCTTCTAGTATTGCTAGTTTATTTTTAGAAAAAGGAAAAGTAATCTATAGTCTAGAAAGTAAGGATGAAAAACAAGTATATAAAGATACAACAGATGAAAAAAGACAATATCCTGTTGCAGTATTAATAAATGGAGCTTCTGCTTCTGCCTCAGAAATATTAGCTGCGGCTTTAAAAGATAGTTATGGAGCTACATTAATTGGAACAACTAGTTATGGAAAAGGGAAAGTACAACAAACCAAAACTTTAGAAACAGGAGGCATGATTAAATATACTTCATCAAAATGGTATACACCAAATGATGTCTGTATAGATGGATATGGAATCACTCCTAATAAAGAAGTACATTTACCAGAATATATTGAAGGAGTAGAAACAGAAGACACTCAAAAAGAAGCTGCTGTAAATCATTTGATTGGTCAGTAGTCTTTTTTATTTACATGTGAGTTTTGAATAACTTTGAATTATATTATGTTTTTCTGTATAATAAAGATGAAAGCGGGATGTTATGTATAATATAAAGGTAGGGGATGAACTTAAAATAGAATGTTATAAGCACAATGGATTTTTGGATAGAATTAGTTCAGAAGCTACAGTATTAGAAATAACCGACGATTACTTAGTGGTAGCAAATGACCATACCAAATTAACAGATCATTTTGGTAGAAGTCACCGAACCAATGAGCCAGCAATATTATTCTTTTACAAAAAGAATTGGTTTAATATTATTGCACAATTTAAAAATCATGGACTATTTTATTACTGTAATATTGCTTCGCCATTTACAATTGATGGAAGAACTATTAAATACATTGATTATGACCTCGACTTAAGAGTATTTCCAGATGGAGGGTTTCGTATTTTAGATCGTAACGAATATAAGTATCATAAAAAAATAATGAACTACTCTAAAGAGATAGATTCCATCGTGAGATGCGAATTAACAAATCTTATTAATCAAAAAAGGATGAATAGTTGGCCTTTTCAAAAGGAAATAGTAGAAAAATACTATGATTTATTTAGAAAAATTCAGAAAAATAAGAAAAATTAATAAAAATTAATAAAAATTGAATTTTTCACTTGCAATTGAATATAATTTAGTGTATTATTAAAAACATGTTGAGGGAAACCTAACATAAAGTTAATAAATCATTCACTAAATCTTTTCGTTAAAGTGCGTAAAAACGTCAATAACGTAAAAATAAAAAAAATGTCAAAAAAAGTGTTGACAAAAAAAAAGTGAAATGATATATTAACTATGCACTTCGGAAAAGAAGGCAAGAAATGATCTTTGAAAACTAAGTAAAAAAGTCAATTTTGAGTAGCTAAGATTAAACTTATAAATTCAGATTTAAATATAAATCTTTTTTATTGAGAGTTTGATCCTGGCTCAGGATGAACGCTGGCGGCATGCCTAAGACATGCAAGTCGTACGAAGGGGCCCAATGATTTTGAACAAAGCGGAAGTGCTTGCACTGAAGCAGAGTTCTTAGGATTTGGATTTTCCCCTTAGTGGCAAACGGGTGAGTAACACGTGGGCTACCTACCTCTATGTTGGGGATAACAGTTGGAAACGACTGCTAATACCGAATGTGCTCTTCGGAGTAAAGAAGCCTTTAAAGCTTCGCGTAGAGATGGGCCTGCGGCGTATTAGCTAGTTGGTGGGGTAATGGCCTACCAAGGCAACGATGCGTAGCCGGACTGAGAGGTTAACCGGCCACACTGGGACTGAGACACGGCCCAGACTCCTACGGGAGACAGCAGTTAGGAATATTCGACAATGGGGGAAACCCTGATCGAGCAATGCCGCGTGAATGATGAAGGCCTTATGGGTTGTAAAATTCTGTTGTTTGGGAAGAACAACTAAGATAGGAAATGATCTTAGTCTGACGGTACCATTCAAGAAAGCCACGGCTAACTACGTGCCAGCAGCCGCGGTAATACGTAGGTGGCGAGCGTTATCCGGATTTATTGGGCGTAAAGCGTGCGCAGACGGTTTACTAAGTCTAAGATTAAAGCCCGAAGCTTAACTTCGGTTCGTTTTAGATACTGGTAGACTTGAGTATGGTAGAGGCAAGTGGAATTTCTAGTGTAGCGGTAGAATGCGTAGATATTAGAAGGAACACCAGTGGCGAAGGCGACTTGCTGGGCCATTACTGACGTTCATGCACGAAAGCGTGGGGAGCAAATAGGATTAGATACCCTAGTAGTCCACGCCGTAAACGATGAGTACTAAGTGTCGGGTAACCGGTGCTGAAGCTAACGCATTAAGTACTCCGCCTGAGTAGTACGGTCGCAAGACTGAAACTCAAAGGAATTGACGGGCACCCGCACAAGCGGTGGAGCATGCTGTTTAATTCGAAAATACGCGAAGAACCTTACCTAGACTTGACATCCCCGGCAAAGCTATAGAAATATAGTGGAGGTTATCCGGGTGACAGGTGGTGCATGGTTGTCGTCAGCTCGTGTCGTGAGATGTTTGGTTAAGTCCAATAACGAGCGCAACCCTCGTCTTTAGTTGCTAACATTAAGTTGAGAACTCTAAAGAGACTGCCAGTGTAAGCTGGAGGAAGGTGGGGATGACGTCAAATCATCATGCCCCTTACGTCTAGGGCTACAGGCGTGCTACAATGGCCAGTACAACGAGTCGCAACACGGTGACGTGAAGCTAATCTCTTAAAGCTGGTCCCAGTCCGGATTGGAGTCTGCAACTCGACTCCATGAAGTTGGAATCGCTAGTAATCCCGAATCAGAATGTCGGGGTGAATACGTTCCCGGGTGTTGTACACACCGCCCGTCACGCCATGGGAGTCTGTAATACCTGAAGCCGGTAGCCTAACCAATTTATTGGAGGGGGCCGTCCAGGGTAGGACAGGTGACTGGGGTGAAGTCGTAACAAGGTATCCCTACGAGAACGTGGGGATGGATCACCTCCTTTCTATGGAGTAAATACTTATAGAATAACAACCGTTTGAAACCTTCGGGGATAGCACATTTAGATGTGAAAAGGTTTCATAGGAGCTACTAAATTACTTTTTTTACTTGGTTTTGAGAGATTATTCTCTCAAATTTTTAAGAGATTCGTCTCTTGGAGATTTTGTTCTTTGAAAACTTGATAATGTAATAAATTTGAGTAGTCAATATCTGTCCGGATATTGACATTAAGATCTCAAACTCATCATATTAGTTAGATAACTTTGGTGGTTATATAAACACAAAAAAATGAACACACAAAAAATGTAAGTTAAATTAATAAGGGCGCATGGTGGATGCCTTGGCATTAGAAGTCGATGAAGGACGTGACAAACTACGAAATGCTTCGGGGAGCTGTAAGTAAGCTATGATCCGGAGATATCCGAATGCGGAAACGCACTAGTTTCGACTAGTATCCTAGAGTGAATACATAGCTCTAGTGAAGACAACCCAGTGAACTGAAACATCTAAGTAACTGGAGGAAAAGAAAGAAAAATCGATTACCTTAGTAGTGGCGAGCGAAACGGTAATAGCCCAAACCGATCTTTGGATCGGGGTTGTAGGACACTATATACGGAGTTACAAAATTTTTTGATAGCAGAATATTCTGGAAAGAATAGCTGTAAAAGGTGATAGCCCTGTACGCGAAATCAAAAAATCTCTTTAGTGTATCCTGAGTACGGCGAGACACGAGAAATCTTGTCGGAATCCACGGGGACCATCCCGTAAGGCTAAATACTCTCTAATGACCGATAGTGAACAAGTACCGTGAGGGAAAGGTGAAAAGAACCCCGGAAGGGGAGTGAAATAGAATACTGAAACCATGTGCTTACAAAAAGTTCGAGCCCGTTAATGGGTGAGAGCGTGCCTTTTGCAGAATGAGCCGGCGAGTTATGGTATAGTGCAAGGTTAAGCAGAAAATGCGGAGCCGAAGCGAAAGCGAGTCTTAATAGGGCGACTTAGTACTATGCTGTAGACCCGAAACCGAGTGATCTAGCCATGAGCAGGTTGAAGTAAGGGTGATACCTTATGGAGGACCGAACCAGGGTACGTTGTAAAGTGCTTGGATGACTTGTGGCTAGTGGTGAAATTCTAATCGAACTCGGATATAGCTGGTTCTCCCCGAAATAGATTTAGGTCTAGCCTCGGATAATGCAGCTTGGAGGTAGAGCACTGAATATGCAATGGCCCCGTCCAGGGGTACTGAGTGTAATCAATCTCCGAATGCCAAGTGTTGTAGATCCGGGAGTCAGTGTATGAGGTGATAACGTCCATACGCGAGAGGAAAACAATCCAGACCGTCAGTTAAGGTCCCAAAATATATGTTAAGTGGGAAAGGATGTGGAACCGCACGAACAGCTAGGAGGTTGGCTTAGAAGCAGCCATCCTTTAAAGAGTGCGTAATAGCTCACTAGTCGAGTGGTTCTGCGCCGAAAATGTACCGGGGCTAAACATATTACCGAAACTGCGGATTTGTATTTTATACAAATGGTAGGGGAGCGTTCTAAGGGCGCTGAAGATAGACCGTGAGGACTATTGGAGCGCTTAGAAGTGAGAATGCCGGTGTGAGTAACGTAAGGAAGGTGAGAATCCTTCCCACCAATCGACCAAGGTTTCCAGGGTAAAGTTCGTCTTCCCTGGGTTAGTCAGGACCTAAGGCGAGGCCGAAAGGCGTAGTCGATGGACAACAGGTTTATATTCCTGTACTGCTTATAGGACTGATGGAGTGACGGAGAAAGATAAGAAGGGCCTATTATTGGATTTAGGTCTAAGCGCAAAGGCTGATGCATAAGAAAATCTGTGACATCGATAAGGCTGAAGCGTGATGGCGTCGATTCCTACGGGAATCTAAGTCTTCTGATTCTATGCTTCCAAGAAAAACTTCTAAAGATATGCTATAAGTACCTGTACCGAGAACCAACACAGGTGGTCAAGTAGAGTATACTAAGGTGAGCGAGAGAACTATGGTTAAGGAACTCGGCAAAATAACCCCGTAACTTCGGGATAAGGGGAGGTCTCTTCGGAGACCCGCAGAGAATAGTCCCAGGCAACTGTTTATCAAAAACACAGGTTTCTGCTAAAGCGCAAGCTGATGTATAGGAGCTGACGCCTGCCCAGTGCTGGAAGGTTAAGAGGATGTGTTAGGTGGACGAAAGTCGATAACACCGAAGCATTGAATTGAAGCCCCAGTGAACGGCGGCCGTAACTATAACGGTCCTAAGGTAGCGAAATTCCTTGTCAGGTAAGTTCTGACCCGCACGAAAGGCGTAATGATCTGGGAGCTGTCTCAACCATAGACTCGGTGAAATCTTAATACCTGTGAAAATGCAGGTTACCCGCGACAGGACGGAAAGACCCCATGGAGCTTTACTGTAGCTTGATATTGGAATTAGGTGATTATTGTAGAGGATAGGTGGTAGACTTTGAAGTATAGACGCTAGTTTATATGGAGTCGACCTTGGAATACCACCCTTTAATCATTTGATTTCTAACTCACACCCATTATCTGGGTGGAGGACAGTGTCTGGTGGGCAGTTTGACTGGGGCGGTCGCCTCCCAAAGAGTAACGGAGGCGCTCAAAGGTTCCCTCAGAATGGTCGGAAATCATTCTAAGAATGTAATGGTATAAGGGAGCTTGACTGCGAGACCTACAAGTCGAGCAGGTGCGAAAGCAGGACATAGTGATCAGGCGGTAGAGTATGGAATTGCCGTCGCTTAACGGATAAAAGTTACCCTGGGGATAACAGGCTGATAGCGCCCAATAGTTCACATAGACGGCGCTGATTGGCACCTCGATGTCGGCTCGTCACATCCTGGAGGTGGATTCGCTTCCAAGGGTTGGGCTGTTCGCCCATTAAAGTGGCACGCGAGCTGGGTTCAGAACGTCGTGAGACAGTTCGGTCCCTATCCGTCGTGGGCGTAGGAAAATTGAGGAGAGCTGATCCTAGTACGAGAGGACCGGATTGGACATACCTCTGGTGTATCTGTTGTAACGCCAGTTGCAGTGCAGAGTAGCTATGTATGGACGGGATAACCGCTGAAAGCATCTAAGCGGGAAGCCTCCTCCAAGATGAATTTTCCCATTCTTAATGAAGTAAGAACCCTTGTAGACTACAAGGTTGATAGGCTAGAGGTGGAAGCGTAGTGATACGTTGAGCTGACTAGTACTAATAGTTCGAGGATTTAACTTATTTTTTATGATAGAGTAAACATTACATTATCTTGTTTTTAAAGGACAAAATCCTTTATAGGTAACGATAGCCTAGCGGATATACCTCTTCCCATACCGAACAGAGAAGTTAAGTGCTAGAACGCCGACAATAGTGTAAGCGAAGATAGGAAGTTGCCTGTTTTTTTTTGCTTATTTTTAGACCGAAAGAGGTCTTTTTTTAATTTATAAATATTTTAAATTGCATAATAGATATATAAGTGTTAAAATAATCAGTCCAAGCATTAAATGAGGTGACTTTATGACACAAATTGAAACAATGAATCATATAAATATAATTGAAGATTGGTTGAAATTACTTATTTCTATTGAGATATTAGAAAATGATTATTTTAAAGGTAATAATAGAGAAAAAATAAATTTATTAACAAAAAAGAACAATTTAATAAAAAATAAATATCAAATTTATTTTAGAACGACAGAAATGCTAGGTTCCATCTATGATAAATTTTTGGATAATATTTTTCAAAAATCAATTATTGC
>Ga0153920_1000081_pt1 | contig 37123 bp, 34 predicted proteins | sample TSNJ004MetaG_FD_104713 | JGI IMG/M metagenome (GOLD analysis project Ga0153920, IMG submission 104713) | Attine ant fungus gardens microbial communities from New Jersey, USA - TSNJ004 MetaG | ecosystem: Host-associated > Fungi > Mycelium > Unclassified | place: USA: New Jersey, Brendon T. Byrne...
ACCGCGCGCTCGCCGCGCTCGGCCAGGGATGCGGCCGTCTCGTAACCGCGTCCGCCGCGGATCTGCAGCAGCTCGTCGGCAATCTTGCAGGAAACCTCCGAACTGTAGAGCTTGGCCAGCGCCGCCTCGATGCGCACGTCCTTCATCCCGGCATCGGCCAGTGAGGCGGAAAGTTCAAAGACCGCCTCCAGAGCGTAGGTGCTGGCGGCGATGTAGGACAGCTTGGAGGCCACCGCCTGGTGCCGGCCGATCGGGTGGCCCCACTGCACGCGGGCCGCGGACCACTCCCGGGCAATCTTGGTTGCCCACTTCCCGGCCCCGGCGCACATGGCCGGAATGGAAAGCCGGCCGGTGTTCAGCGTGCTCAACGCGATCTTCAGCCCGCTGCCCTCCTTGCCCAACCGGTTGGCCACCGGCACCTTGACTCCGTGGAATCGGGTGACCCCGTTCTCAATTCCGCGTAGGCCCATGAAGGCGTTGCGGTTCTCCACGGTGATTCCGGCACTGTCCGCCTCCACCACGAACGCGGTGATCCCGCCGCGGCCAGCCGGCTGGGAGCCGGTGGCCTCATGCGGGGCGACGGCGGCCATGACCACCAGCAGCTCGGCCACCACCCCGTTGGTGGTCCACAGCTTCGCGCCGTCCAGGATGTAGTGCTCCCCGTCCTCGCTGAGCCGGGCCTTGGTACCCAGGCGGGCCGGGTCGGAGCCGACGTCATTCTCGGTCAGCAGAAAGGCGCTGATCGCCCCGGCGGCGCAACGCGGCAGGTAGGTGCGCTTCTGCTGCTCGGTGCCAAAGCTCTTGACCGGTTCGGGCACCCCGATGGACTGGTGGGCCGAGAGCAGCGCCCCGATAGCGGGGGAGACCGAGCCGATGCGCATCAGCGCCCGGCCGTAGTCAAGCAGGCTCAGGCCCAGACCGCCGTATTCGGTGGGGATCTTCATCCCGAACGCTCCGATGCCGCGCAGCCCGGCGATGGTTTCATCCGGGATGCGGGCCTCGGCCTCGATGCGGGCCGCATCGATGTTCTGCACCAGGGCATCGAGCCGGGAGAGGAAGTGGGCGCCGCGTGCGGCGGCGTCCGGGTCGGGTTGCGGGAACGGGTCGATGAGGGAGAAATCGACATCCCCCATGTACAGGCCCTTGGCGAAACTGGGCCGCTGCCAGTCCTGTTCACGGGAGGCTTCGGCGACTTCCCGGGAGCGGGCCGCGTCGACGTGGTTCAATCCGGCTTGTTGGTTCATGGCAGATCCTTAGTACCAGCGCGCAATCTGCCGGCGGCAGACTGCCAGACCGATGAGGTGCCCCAAGCCTAGCGCCGAACCGGCCCCTGGGGTAGGGGTAGGCGCCGACCCAGGACCCAACAACCCAAGGCCGGATGCACCCCGGCGGGCCGCTCCAGCAGTGGAGCGGCCCGCCGGGGTTGGGGTCCAGGACCCTAGATCTTGCTGGAGGCCTCGGCCAGGACCGAACGCAGCGTGGATTCGATGTAGTCGAATTCGCTTTGGCCGATGGTGATCGGCGGGGCCAGCTGGATCACCGGGTCGCCGCGGTCATCGGCGCGGCAGTACAGGCCGGCCTCCCACAGGGCCGGGGTCAGGTACTGGCGCAGCAGCCGCTCGGATTCCTCGTCGTTGAAGGTCTCCTTGGTGCTCTTGTCCTTGACCAGCTCGATCCCGTAGAAGTAACCGGCCCCGCGCACGTCGCCGACGATGTCAAGATCGGTGAGCTTGGAGAGGGTTTCTTTGAACTTCTCCGCGTTGTTCTTCACGTTCTCGTTCAGCGATTCGCGTTCAAAGATGTCCAGGTTCGCCATCGCCACCGCGGCCGCCACCGGGTGACCGCCGAAGGTGTAGCCGTGGTAGAAGGTGGTGTCGCCCTTGGTGAATGGCTCGAACAACCGATCCGAGGCGATCATGACGCCCAGCGGGACGTAGCCGCTGGTCAGCGCCTTGGCGCTGGTGATGATGTCCGGGACGTAGCCAAAATCATTGCACGCGAACATGGAGCCGATGCGGCCGAAGGCGCAGATGGTTTCATCCGAGACCAGCAGCACGTCGTACTCGTCGCAGATTTCACGCACGCGTTCGAAGTAGCCCGGGGGAGGCGGGAAGCAGCCCCCGGAGTTCTGCACCGGCTCCAGGAACACGGCGGCAACCGAATCGGGGCCTTCGAACTCGATGGCCTCGCGGATCCGTTCGGCGGCCCACAACCCGAAGTCCTTTTCATTGTCGGCAAACATTTCCGGGGCGCGGTAGAAGTTCGTGTTCGGTACCCGGAAGGTGCCGGGCACCAGCGGCTCGAACGGGGTCTTCATGTCCGGCAGCGAGGTGATGGCCAGCGCCCCCTGCGGGGTGCCGTGGTAGGCCAGGGCACGGGAAATCACCTTCGTCTTGCCCGGCTTGCCCTTCATCTTGAAGTGCTGTTTGGCCAGCTTGAACGCGGATTCGACCGCCTCACCGCCGCCGGTGGTGAAGAAAACGCGGTTCAGGTCGCCCGGAGCGTAGCCGGCCAGGCGCTCGGCCAGGTCAATGGCCGGTTCGTGGGCGTAGGACCACAGCGGCATGAAGGCCAACTTTTCGGCCTGCTTGGCCATGACCTCGGCCAGTTCCGTGCGGCCGTGTCCGGCGTTGACCACGAACAGGCCCGAGAGCCCGTCAAAGTATTCCTTGCCCGCATCGTCGTAGATGTTGTGGCCTTCGCCCCGGGTAATGACCGGGACGGTGCCCCCGGAGGCCAGGTGTGAATGGCGGGCCATGTGCATCCACAGGTGGTCGCGGGCGGCTTGTTGGCGGTCTGTGCCGCGTGGAGTTGTGCTCATCTCGTTCCCCAGTTGTATTCCTGTTTCTTTAGCGAGAGGTACATGAAGGTGGTGGTGCTTTTGACCCCTTCGATGCCCCTGATGTTGGCGACGACGCGAAGCAGGTCCTCGTCGTTGGCGCAGATGACTTCCGCCAGGATGTCCGATGGACCGGCGGTGACCACGCAGTAGTCGACCTCGGGCAGGGCCGCGATGCGATCCGCTGTGGTGTTGATGTCTTGGGAGGCGACGATGCCGATCATGGCCTGGCGGGTGAAGCCCAGTTCCAGCGGGTCGGTGACCGCCACGATCTGCATCACGCGGCTTTCGACCAGTTTTTGTACCCGCTGCCGGACAGCGGCTTCACTCAGGCCCACGGCCTTGCCGATAGCCGCATAGGATCGACGCCCGTCCTCCTGCAGCTGCTCGATGATCTCCTTGGAAATTTCGTCAATTGCGTGGGGGGTACTTCCGTTGTGCGGCACCGTCATTAAATATCGACCTCCCCGGTCATTGCTGGAAGCGCCGTTGCCACCCGGCCGCGGCACTGAGGTGTAATCCCGACCATACAGCGACTAAATCAGTTGCGGAAGGGCTATCGAGAAAATGATTTCGTTGCACCCTTTCGGGCGCGTAAAGGATTCTTTCGTTTGGCTCTTGTTTCGCGCCGGAAATGCTGAAAGGATAAGCGGCACCAACGACTGTGGTGCACGCCACAGTTTCCCGTGGACCTTGCTGATGAAGGGAAGCCCATGTCTCACTCGCAAAGACGACTGCCTGAAGATCCACAGATCAGGGCGCTGGCCCAGGCCCTGGCCGCCCGCTCCATGTCCCGCCGTTCGGTGCTGGGGGCCGCCGGCGCGTTGGGACTTACCGGTCTGCTGGCAGCCTGCGGCACCAGCGGCACCGGAGGCGGAACCTCGGCGGCGCCGGTGGACGTCACCGATCTGTCCGACTCCGAAAAGGTCGTGAACTGGGCCAACTGGACGCTGTACCTGGACTACGACGACAAGACCAAGAAGTATCCCACCCTGCAGCAGTTCACCAAGGACACCGGCATCAAGGTGAACTACTCCGAGGACATCGACGGCAACGACACCTACTACGGCAAGGTGCAGGGCCAGCTGGCCGCGGGCCAGGACATTGGCCAGGACATCTTCACCCTCACCGACTGGATGAGTGCCCGGCTGATCCGCCAGGGCTACACCCAGGAACTGGATCACGGCAACATCCCGAACATCTCCAACCTGCTGCCCAACCTGCAGGAGGTGGACTTTGACCCCGGACGCAAGCACTCACTGACCTGGCAGTCCGGCTACGCCGGCATCGCCTGGAACAAGAAGCGTTTCCCCAAGGGCCTGAAAACCGTTGCCGACCTGTGGCAGCCGGAGCTGAAGGGCCGGATCACCGTGTTGGATGAAATGCGCGACACCATGGGACTGCTGATGCTCGACAACGGTGTGGACATCTCGGGGCAGTGGGGCGAATCGGAGTTCGGTACCGCCCTGGATACCCTGCGCCAGAACATTTCCAACGGCCAGATCCGCCAGGTCAAGGGCAACGCGTACAAGGAGGACTTCATCTCCGGGGACGCGATTGCCGGGATCGTGTGGTCCGGGGACATCGTGCAGATGAACTTCGAGAACGACGACCAGTGGGAGTTCGTGCTACCCGAAGCCGGCGGCACCCTGTGGAGCGACAACATGATGGTGCCCATTGCCGCACCCCACAAGGCCAACGCCGAGAAGTTGATGAACTTCTACTACGAGCCGCAGGTGGCCGCCGAGGTTGCGGCGTACGTGAACTTCATTTCCCCGGTCGTGGGGGCCCGCGAAGCCATGCAGTCCATTGATCCGGAACTGGTGGACAACCCGCTGATCTTCCCCACTGAGGAAGACCTCAACCGTGCCTTCGCCTTCCGGTCCTTGGAGCCGGAGGAGGAAACCAGCTTCAGTTCCGAATTCCAAAGTGCCATCGGGGCTTAAGAAGCCGAGGGGAGCAGATTCGTAATGTCTCGTGCACAACACCAGGCAGGGCAGCGGCGCGCGCTTTCCCGGGCGATTGCCGAAGCACAGATGACCCGGCGCGGGGTGCTGGGCGGTGCGGCGGGCCTGGCCCTGGCCGGGCTGCTGGCGGCCTGCGGCACCGGGGGAACGGGCAAGACCACCACCGCTCCCACCGCCGCCGCCGACCTCTCCGACGCGGAGCAACGGCTGGGATGGGCGAACTGGACGCTGTACCTGGACTACGACGACCAGTCCAAGACGTACCCGACACTGGAGAAATTCATCAAGCAGTCCGGGATCGATGTGCAGTACTCCGAGGACATCGACTCCAATGACTCGTATTACGGGAAAATCCAGGGACAGCTGGCGGCCGGGCAGGACATCGGACAGGACCTGATCACCCTCACCGACTGGATGAGCGAACGGCTGATCCGCATGGGGTACGCCCAGGCGCTGGACCACGCCAACATCCCCAACCTGGCCAACCTGCTGCCGGATTTGAAGGACGTGCGCTTTGACCCGGGACGGAAATTCTCACTGACCTGGCAATCCGGCTACACGGGCCTGGCCTGGAACAAGAAGGCCTTCCCCAAGGGGCTGCGCAACGTTGAGGACTTGTGGGATCCGGCGCTCAAGGGACGGGTGACGGTGCTGGACGAAATGCGCGACACCATGCCCATGCTGCTGCTGGACCAGGGCGTGGACATCGCCGGCAACTGGGGTCAGGACGAATACTCCTCGGCCCTGGAAGTGCTCGAACGCAACATCGCCAACGGGCAGATCCGGCAGGTCAAGGGCAACTCGTACAAACAGGACTTCGTCTCCGGGGACGCCCTGGCCGGGATCGTGTATTCCGGGGACATCACCCAGCTGAACTTCGAGGAGGGGGACCAGTGGGAGTTCATCATGCCCGAGCGGCGGGGGCTGATCTGGTCCGACAACTTCATGGTGCCCATCGGGGCCCGGCACAAGGCCAACGCCGAGAAGCTCATGGACTTCTACTACGACCCGGTCGTCGCCGCGGAGGTGGCCGCATACGTGAACTACCTCTGTCCGGTGGTCGGCGCCCAGCAGGAAATGGCCAAGATCGACCCGGAGCTGGTCGAGGACCCGCTGATCTTCCCGGATCAGGAGTTCCTGGCCAAGGCCACCACCGAACGTGAACTGTCGGTTGAGGAAGAAACCGACCTGCAGAACCAATTCCAAGCAGTCATTGGGGTATAGGACGAAATGAACACTCAAATTCGCAGCCGGGAATCGGCCAAGACCCGCACCAACACCAGCGAAGGCGCGGATCTGCACCTGCGCAGCATCTCCAAGCGCTTCGCGGAATTCATTGCCGTGGACCAGCTGGACCTGACGGTGCCCTCGGGCACCTTCTTTGCCCTGCTCGGCCCCTCGGGCTGCGGCAAGTCCACCACCCTGCGGATGATCGCCGGACTGGAGGCCCCCAGCGTGGGCAGCATCTCCATCGGCGGCCAGGACGTCACCCAGCTGCCCAGCCACCAGCGGCCGGTGAACACGGTGTTCCAGTCCTACGCGCTGTTCCCGCACATGAGCGTGCTGGAGAACGTGGCGTTCGGACTCAAGCGCAAGAAGGACCGCGAAGCGATGCCCAAGGCGAAAGCCGCCCTGGAGCTGGTGGAGCTCGGGCACCTGGCCACCCGAAAACCCGCCCAGCTCTCCGGCGGCCAGCAGCAGCGGGTGGCCCTGGCCCGTGCCCTGGTCAACCGTCCCCAGGTGCTGCTGCTCGACGAGCCGCTCGGCGCCCTGGACATGAAGCTGCGCCGCCAGATGCAGCTGGAGCTGAAGAACATCCAAACCGAGGTGGGACTCACGTTCATCCACGTGACCCATGACCAGGAGGAGGCCATGACCATGGCCGACGTGGTCGCGGTCATGAACGAGGGGCGCATCGAGCAGATGGGCCCGCCCCGCGAACTCTACGACCTGCCGCGCACCGCCTTCGTGGCCAACTTCCTGGGCAAATCCAACCTGATGCGCGGCGAGGTCACCGGCGGCGAGGCCGGCATGCTGCGCGTGGATGTCGCAGGCAACCAGGTCCTGCTGCCGGCCGAACGCGCCGTCTCCGCCCAGGGACAGATCATGGTTGGGGTGCGCCCGGAAAAGATGCACATCGCCGCCACCCCGGATGCGGTGGAACCGGGGGCGAACCTGCTCAGCGGCACCATCAAGGACGCCTCGTTCACCGGCACCACCACCGAGTACCTGGTGCAGGTGGAGGGGATCGGCCTGCTGGGCACGTTCTCGCAGAACCGCGGGCAGCAGCCCGGGAACGTGGGGGAACGCGTCTACCTCTCCTGGGACCCGGTGCACACCTTCGGACTGGAGGGCAGCGAAAACGCGGCCGCGGGGGTGGAGGAGTCATGAGCACCCCGGTGATGACCAAGCGCGGAAAGATCGCGGACCTGCGCAGCAAGGAGGAGATCAAGGCCGAACGCAAGAAGGGGCGCACCGGCCTGTACCTGGTGCTGCCCGGCATCATCGGGCTGCTGCTGTTCTTCGCGCTGCCGGTGCTGGTGCTGCTGTCCATGTCGCTGTACACCCGCCCACCGGGCGCGGAAATCGGGGAATTCGTCCCCTCCTTCCAGATCAGCAACTACGCCACGGTGCTGTCGGCGTACTGGCCCGAGCTGCTGCGCTCCTTCTGGTTCGCACTGATCGCCACGGTGCTGGCACTGCTGATCGGCTACCCGATGGCGTACCTGGTGGCGGTGCGCCTGCGCAACCACGGGCTGCTCAAGGGCATCCTGCTGGTGCTGCTGATCGCCCCCTTCTTCTCCAGCTTCATCCTGCGCACCCAGGCCTGGAAACAGATCCTGGCCGATGAGGGATTCGTCGCCCAGAGCCTGAAGGCGCTGGCGCTGCTGCCGCCCGACGGGCACCTGACCGCGACACCCTTCGCCGTCGTGGCGGGGCTGACCTACAACTTCCTGCCGTTCATGGTGCTGCCGATCTATGCCAACCTGGACCGCCTGGACACCCGGCTGCTGGAGGCCTCCGGGGACCTGTACGCCAGCCCGGCGACCACCTTCCGCAAGGTCACCCTGCCGTTGTCGGCGCCCGGGGTGTTCGCCGGAACCCTGCTGACGTTCATCCCGGCGGCTGGCGACTACATCAACGCCGCACTGCTGGGCAACAACCGCAACACCACGATGATCGGCCAGGTCATCGACTCCCGGTTCTTCCGGGTCATTGACTATCCGGGGGCGGCGGCACTCAGCTTCGTGCTGATGCTCTCCATCCTGATCCTGGTCATTATCTATATCCGACGTTTTGGCACCAAGGAATTGATGTAGGAGCACATGATGCGACACAAGATTGGACGTTGGATCATCCCGGCCATCGGCGGGCTGGCCTTTATCTACCTGCTGGTGCCGATCGCGTACATATTTATCTACTCCTTCAATGACGCCGGCCGCACCAACCTGGAGTGGCGCGGCTTCACCTGGGGGAACTGGCTGAACCCATGCGGCGCCCCGGCCGTATGCCAGGCACTGGGCAATTCGCTGCAGATCGGGGTGGTCGCCACCGTGATTGCCACCGCGCTGGGAACCTGCGTCGCCCTGGGGCTGGTGCGCTACAAGTTCAGGTTCCGCAACGTCAGTGACCTGCTGATCATCCTTCCCCTGGCCACGCCGGAAGTGGTGCTCGGTGCTGCGCTGCTGGCGCAGTTCTTGAACCTGGGATGGGAACTGGGATTCACCACGATCGTGATTTCCCACGTGGTGTTCTGCATGGCCTTTGTGATTGTCACGGTGCGGGCCCGGGTCTCGGCCCTGGATCCCACACTGGAGGAGGCCGCAGCGGACCTGTACGCCAACCCGCGCACCACATTCTGGAAGGTCACCTTCCCGCTGCTGCTGCCCGGCATCATCGCCGCCGCCCTGCTGAGCTTCGCGATGAGCTTTGATGACTTCATCATCACGAACTTCAACTCGGGCAACTATGAGACCTTCCCGAAGTTCATCTACGTGGCCGCCACGCGCGGCATCCCGGCCCAGGCCAATGTCATCGGCTCGGCCATGTTCATCCTGGCCTTGCTGGTCGTGGTCATCGGGCAGGTGCTCAGCTACCGCAAACGCCGCGCCGTGGAAAAAGCGCAGTAAGCCGCCGCGTGAGACCACCGGCCGCAGGACAGCACCCGTGCTGCGCTGCGGCCGGTGGCGGCTGCCGGGCGGGGAGCGCCGGCCACGGTGGCCTACACTTGGTTCCCGGGGCGCAACCCAGGCGGTGGAACGACAGTGAACGGGGTACGGGGCACGATGGAAGATCAGCAAGTCTGGCTCAGCGAGGAACAACGCGAGGCCTGGCTGGCCCTGAACAGCGTGATCACCCTGCTGCCCGGAGCACTGGATACCGAGCTGCAGAACCTGCAGGGCATCACCCTGTTCGACTACCACATGCTCGCGATGCTCTCCGAGGCCCCGGAACGCAACCTGACCATGACCGAGCTGGCCTCGCGCAGCAGCGCCTCGCTCTCCCGGCTGTCCCACGTGGTGAAGAAGCTTGAGGCCCGCGGCTGGGTGGTGCGCCTGCAGTCCAAGGGGGACGCGCGTGTGAAGATCGCCTCATTGACCACCAAGGGATGGGACATGCTGGTGCAGATGGCCCCGCATCATGTGGCCACGGTACGCCAACTGGTTTTCGAATCCCTCGATGACAAGGACGTTAAGGATCTGAGGCGGATTGCGCGAAAAATTGTGCAGCGTCTGGACCCCGAACACTGGATCCTGGAGCGCTCCTGAGCCGATTTGGATTGCCGCCGATTTATTGGCTATCCTAATATGGCGTTAATCGCGCGCTTCGTTGTGCCGCCATTGCGGTGGCATGGTGGGCGTGCGTAGCCCGTAATACCGAATATCGCGACCACCTGAGTACGGGGAAAATGCTCTACCGGTCACGAAGTTCACCGTCTTACATGCTTCAAGGCGCTTCGGTTGGTTCTCACCCAGCCTGGTTACCTTCATAGTGTGCAGTATTAACGGTGTTTCACTGGTTGGCGGGACTCATAACGCCTGAGTGGTATGGGCTCGTTGGCCCTTGTCACGCGCGAGTACCGTCAAATTTTACTACTACTAACTGAGGAGTGATCATGGCAGCTGTATGCCAGGTGACCGGTGCAGTTCCGAACTTCGGACACAGCATCTCCCACTCGCATCGTCGCACCAAGCGTCGTTTCGACCCGAACATCCAGAAGAAGACCTACTGGGTTCCTTCCCTGCGTCGTAAGGTGACCCTGAACGTTTCCGTTCGCGGTATGAAGCTGATCGACGTGCGCGGTATCGACGCCGTTGTTTCCGAACTGCTTGCGAAGGGTGTGAAGCTCTAAACATGGCAAAGAAGGATAAGGACGTACGTCCGATCATCAAGCTGAAGTCGACCGCCGGTACCGGATTCACTTACGTGACCCGCAAGAACCGTCGTAACAACCCGGACCGCATGGTTCTGAAGAAGTACGACCCGGTTGTCCGTAAGCACGTTGAATTCCGAGAGGAGCGCTAAGACATGGCCAAGAAGTCAAAGATCGCCAAGAACGAACAGCGCAAGGTCATCGTCGAGCGTTACGCCGAAAAGCGTCTCGAACTGAAGAAGACCCTTGTGGACCCGAACGCTTCCGACGAGGCTCGCGAAGCAGCCCGCGTGGGCCTGCAGAAGCTTCCTCGTGACGCTTCGCCGGTGCGCGTGCGCAACCGCGACTCCATCGACGGTCGCCCGCGCGGTACCTTCCAGAAGTTTGGTATCTCCCGTGTTCGCTTCCGCGACATGGCTCACCGCGGTGAGCTGCCGGGCATTACCAAGTCCTCCTGGTAAGCACCAAAGTTTAGGGATTCGTCCCCAGCAGCATGCCGCTGCGCCGAATGGCGCGGCGGCATGCTGCCGTTAACGGCCGAACTGGATCATCACGGCCGTGGCTGGTCGGTGCGCCGCTGCCACCAGCGCCGGCGGGCCGCGGGCTCGTTCGAGGGCTGCTGTGGCTTGCGGGCGGCACGACGATCCCGCCACCGGGCCACTTCTTCCTCCACGTCGCGCAACGCCGTAATCACCGGCGGACCACCCTGCAGCTGACGGCGGGCCTCAATAACGCGGCGGTTGAAATCCTTCAGATGCTCCCGCACTCCGGCCTCGCCGGGCAGCTGGTCCAGTACCTGCTCCAGGTGCTGATCCTCAACCCGCAACGTCAGGGCCGGAGGACCCAGTCCGCTGATCTGTTCGCGCTTCATCAGGCCCTTGAGCCACCAGTCCGGGTCGCTGTCGCCGGTGACATGGTCAATCCTTTGACCTGCCAGCGCCAGGTTGTCGAATTCCCCGCGAGACATGGCTTCCTCGATCGCCGAATTGGCCACCTGCCACGCCTCATCCTCGGCGTGATACTGCAGGGGAGTGCGGGGCTTGGCCTGCGGGTCGCTGCGTCCTGCCCGCCGGGCATATTCGTCCTCGGGCAACGCCTCCTCGCTGGAGCGCTGCATCTGATAGCGGGCGGCATTTAGCGACGCGTCTTCGCCGGGGCGTTTGGACTCGTTGCTCATGAATCCATCGTGTCACCGTGCCGGTCGCTGCGGCAATAGTCGCCGTCCGCCTCCCAGTGTCGTGCCATGGCCCGTAGTAGCCTGAAAGCCATGACCAGAAAGTATCGACACGGAGCGGTAGGCCTGCTGGGGCACGGGGAACCAGCGGATACCGTCCATGCCAACCGGGAACGCTGGAACGGCTGGGGGCAGGGCAAGACTGCCCTGGTAACCGGCGGCAACGCCGGGCTTGGCTTCTTCACCGCACTGGGTCTGGCGGCCAGCGGGGCACAGGTCATCATCGCCAGCCGCTCGATGCAGCGCAGTCGCTTGGCCCGGGAGCTGATTGAACAGCTCGTCCCGGGCAGCCGGATACGGCAGCATGAACTGGACACCAGCAGCTACGCCTCCGTTGACCGGCTTGGCCGCGACCTGGCCTCGGAGGAACTTGACATCATCGTCGCCAACGCCGGCCTGATCCACACCCCACGGCAACGCCAGGTGGGCGTCGACGGGCACGAACTGACCCTGGCCACCAACTTCCTGGGCCATGCCCGGCTCATCGGCTCCCTGGCGGAGCAGTTCCGCCAGCGGCAGCTGCGACTAATTGGCCTGGGATCCATGTCCACCCGGATGTTGCCGGCCGACCCGCAGAACCTGGAACTGCACCACAGGTACAGCGCCTACCGCGCCTATACCCAGTCCAAGGCGGCCCTGCAGTGCTTCACCATGGCCCTGGACCACCGCCTGAAGCAACTGTCCTGGCCGGCCCGGTCGTTGGCCGTGCACCCGGGATACTCCATATCCGGTCTGAGCATCGCGGTGCCGGGGATCAACGAACCGACCCCGGCCCGGCGCTGGCGCGATCAGCTGCAGTCGGGCTTTGCCCAGGGCAAGCACCAGGGGGCGGTGCCGATCATCGAGGCAGCCCTGAACCCGGGGATCGCCGCCACCGAACGCGGGGCGTATTTTGGCCCGGCACTGCTCTCCAAGGGGCGGGTGCGCATGGTCAAACCGTCCCGGTTGACCCGCAGCAAGAAACTCCTGGATCCGGTGTGGGAGCTTTATCGGCGAGCCAATGACGGGACCGACCCCTTCGGCCTCTAGCAACAGATGGCACAGTCTTCACTCAGCGCCGGATCGGCGCACCTCAAAATGTGGTGAACTAGTCAAGCCGAGCGTGAAATTCCGCCAATCTCCAAAAAAATCCGCAGATTTCCGGTGATTTCGGGCGTTTCGCCCATAATCATTTGATAGGTTCTGTTTCTAGAAGACCGCGCGACCGCGTGGCGTCCAAGGCTCGTTGGGCCAAGGAAGACTAGTCCAGGAGGACCATACATTGGCTATGAACCGTAGCGAACTTGTTGCTGCTGTTGCAGCAAAGACCGATAACTCCCAGGTTGCCGTCAACGGTGTGCTGGATGCCGTGTTCGACGTCTTCGTCGAGCAGATCTCCAAGGGCGAGAAGGTATCGATCCCGGGCTGGCTGGCCGTTGAGCGCACCGACCGCGCCGCCCGCACCGGCCGCAACCCGCAGACCGGCGAAGCCATCCAGATCCCGGCCGGCCACTCGGTGAAGCTGACCGCTGGTTCGAAGCTGAAGGCCGCCGTAGCCAAGAAGTAGTCTTCTTTCAGACTTTCAACGGTGTCCGGGCTCACCCGGGCGAACTGTTGCCAGAGGCCGGAATTCATCATGGATTCCGGCCTCTGCTACATGGTGCAGGGGCCGATTCGATCCCTGCTTCTACCTGACGTAGAATTACCCACAATGGGCACGTCCAGCTCGAACCGGTAGGGGTAGCACAGTCATGAGCACAACAGCACCACGCGTCATGCGCGGATGGCTTGCTGCCGCTGTGTGCACCTGGATGGCGTTTGCCGCCCACGCCCACGCCGTCCCCACCGTCGCATCCGTGGTGGTCATGGTCCTGATCACCTGCGTCTCCGCGGTGGTGGCCATGGCGATGCTGGGGCGCAAGAACAGCCTGTTGAGTTTGAGCCTGCTCGTCTTCGGAAGCCAGGGACTCTACCACCTGGCACTGTCGGTCATGACGCACCACGGCTCCAGCCTGGTTGCCGCCACCGGCACCGGCGTGCACGCCAACCACGTCATGTCGCTGGGCGTGAACCCGCAAGCCGTCCAGGCCGAGTCGCTGGACATGCTCGCCGCCCACATGGGCGCCGCCGTGCTGACCATCTTCACCCTGCGCCAGGGCGAACGACTGGCCCGGGCCGTGCTGGAGATATTGAGCCTTTCCTTCGTGCGCCGACTGCTGCTGCTGTTGCGCACCGCCCCGGCTCCCTGGCCCCGCGTCACCACGAACACTCGTGAAGTGCCGGTGCTCTCCGGCCGGCACGACCACCGGCTGCCGCTGCTGCGCGGACCGCCTTCCGCCGTATTGACCTTCGCCTGAACCCCGAACTCAATACCTGCCTTGTCCCAGGGGAACACCTGCGGACAGGGATGGAAGGAAAACCCATGAAAACCCTGGCCATCTCCCGCCAGACGACCTACGCCGCACGCCTCTTCGCGGCCCTGCTGATCGCCGTGCTGGCGATCTTCACCGCCGGCACCGCGGCCAACGCCCACGATCAGCTGACCGGCTCCACCCCGAAGAACGAATCGACGATCAGTGAATCGCCAGAACAGATCAAGCTGAACTTCTCCGGCGAACTGCAGCACGTGGAGGGCGCAGACATGACCGTGGTGGTCATCTCGAACGCCGAGGGCCAAAAGTTCGACAACGAATTGCAGGTCAAGGGCCGGGATGTCATCGCCACCCCGAACCAGCCGCTGCCCAACGGTGAATACACCGTGACCTACCGCGTGGTTTCCTCCGACGGTCACCCCATCGACGGAACCGTGGGCTTCACCCTCGAAGGCCAGGCGGCCGGCAGCGACGCGACCGAAACCGCAGCGGCCCCGAGCACCGAGGCCAGCGACGAACCCGGCGCCCAGGATGCGGCCACCCAGTCACCGGAGGAACCGGCGACCGCGCCGCAGGAGGCCGCCGCCGGTATCAGCCCGATCGTGTGGATCATCGTCGGCGTAGCGTTTTTCGGTGTCGCCGTGGCGGTGCTGGTGAACTTCGCCCGCCGCAACAACATGAAGTAGCCCCTCCACCAAATTTCCGGCGCGGAATCGCGCCACCTCCCGAACCTACCGCCACGCCGCCGCAGCCCAGCAGTTGCCGCGCGCCGCTGCCGCGCACCCCCAACACATTTCTCCGGGGTGGCGCGCCCATCCGGCGCGCCCTCCCGGTCCACCTGCGAGGCGCGCCCAGCCCTACCCTGCGCACCCCTGGTGAGCACGCGCGGCGGGCAAGAAAGCGAACAAATCATGATGTCAAAGAAGATCTCGACCAAGTCCCTTGCCGCCCTCGGCCTGGGGGCGGCCCTGCTGCTCACCGGCTGCGCCCCAGCCGACGGCACCACACAGGAGCCAACGGCCCAGAACAGCCACAACGAACAGCACGCCAGCCGGCAGGCCGACGCGTTGACCGTTACCGACCCGTGGGCGAAGGCCGCCGAAAAGGGAATGAGCGCCGCGTTCGGCACCCTGCGCAACGACTCCGACCAGCCGGTGGAGCTGGAGGCAGTGGTGGACCAGGAACACGGCAACACCCTGCAGATCCATGAAATGGCCGGCCAGGGCACCGATGCCGTCATGCAGCAGATCGAGGGGGCCCTGCAGATTCCTGCCGGACAGAGCGTGGAACTGGCCCCGGGCGGCAACCACATCATGTTCATGGACCTGAAGCAGCCGTTGGTGCCCGCCGAGGTGGCCACCCTGCGCCTGGAATTCGCCGACGGCTCCAGCAAGGACGTGCAGTTCCCCATCCGCAACTACGACGGCGCGAACGAAAGCTACCACTCGCAGCACTCCCAGGACACCGAGGGCACCCACGAGGAGCACGGGGGAGGGCACTAAATGAGCGGGGTTCCGGCATCGACCCGCCGTGCTGAACCTTCGCGGCGCACCTTGCTGACCGGCTCCGCCGTGGCGGCGCTGGGCGGGCTGGTCAGTGGGTTCGGGGTTGGCCAGCTCACCGCCGAGCAGGCCGCCGCCAGCCCGGCGGCGCCCGAACCGGCACTGGCCCGATACCTTTCCCCGTACGGGCGCCACCAGCCCGGGATCCTGGAAAATCCGCAGGCCCACGCCGTGTTCCTGGGCATCGACATGGTGCTGAAGGGGTTGGAGCCCGCCGCGAAGCGCGAACGGCTGCGCTCGATTCTGCGGATGATCACCGATGACGCGGTTCGGCTCATGGCCGGTCAGGGGGTGCTGGCCGACACTGAACCGGAGATGGCGCAGCTGCCGGCGAACCTGAGCCTGACCGTGGGCCTGAGCCGTGCCGCGATTGGGCTGATCGGCCCCGACCTGGCCCCCGCCAGCCTGGGACCGCTGCCCAAGTTCAAGATCGACCGGCTGCGTGAAGAGTACGGCCAGTCGGACCTGGTGATCCAGCTGTGCGCGGAGGACCCCACGGTGCTGGCGCACGCGGTGCGTTCGGTGCGCAAGAACCTGCGCTCGATCACCCGGGTGAAATACGAGCAGCACGGGTTCACCCATGCCGCCAGCTCCCAACCGGCCGGTTCACCGTTCCGCAACCTGTTTGGGCAGGTGGACGGGATCGCGAACCCGAAGGATGACACCCGCCGGCTGGCGGTATTCGGCCATGAGCCGTCCGACGCCTGGTTCCCGGATGCCACCACCCTGGTGCTGCGCCGGATCCAGATGGATCTGGACACCTGGGATGAGGTGGACCGCCCCGCCCGGGACTTCGCGCTCGGGCGCCGGCAGAGCGACGGCGCCCCGCTGTCCGGGCAGCACCCGCAGGACCCGGTGGACCTGCAGGCGGTCACCGAACTGGGGCTGCCGGCGATCGCCGGGCACGCCCATGTGGCCCGGGCGATGCCCGCCAGCGGGGATGAGGTGCTGTGGCGCCGCGGCTACAGCTACCAGGAGGGCGGGAGTGCCGGCCTGCTGTTCGCCAGCTACCAGGTGGATGTGGCCCGCAGCTTCATCCCGGTCCAAATCCGGCTGGCCGAACTGGACGCCCTGAACGAATGGACCACCCCCATCGGCTCGGCCGTGTACGGGGTGCTGCCGGGCATCAGCCAGGGCATGTACCTGGGCCAGCAGCTGTTCCAGGCCGCAGGGCACTAGCGCCGTCCGAAGGGGCCCGGGCGTGGGGCCCGGCCCCTTCGGAAGCGCACATGTGAGATGCGCCAACCAGCCGCCGGAAGCTTAACGGCGGTTGGCACGCAATGAGATGATGGAGAGGCTATGGCGACACAATCACGCGAACCCCGGCAGGCTGAGCTGGGCATGCCTGTCCCGAAACTGACCCGTTTCATCATCCCCGGTGTGCTGGGCATGGTGGTGGCTTTCCTGCTGGCCGTGCTGGTCGGCGGCATCACCGCCCCCCGGCTGCTGGCTGATCCGGGCGGGTTCGTGCGCTGGGCGCTGCCGATCAGCCGGATCATCCACCACACCGCGATGTCCGTGGCCATCGCGGCACTGATCTTCGCCTCCTGCATCATCCCGCGCAGCACCAAGTCGCGCCGGCCCACCGCGGAGAACCCGGTGACCGACGCCGGCACGGAGCACCCCTCCTTCACCCGCGCCATGAACCTGACCGCAGGGGCCGGGGTGGTGTGGACGCTGGCCGCCGGCAGCGTGCTGATCCTGACCTTCTGGGACCTGGCCGGGGTGCCGATCAACTTTGAACCGAACTACACCGCCGCGATCCTGGACTACATCCTGCAGATCGCCACCGGGCGCGCCTGGGCGTGGATGATCGTGATCTCCGCGATCGTCACCTCCCTGGCCCTGGCCGTGCGTTCCCAGGTGGGGGTGGGCTTGGTGGCCGGGTTCTCGCTGCTGGGCATCGTGCCGCTGGCCTTCATCGGCCACGCCGCCGGCGGGGATGACCACTACGCCGCGGTCAACGGCATTGGGCTGCACCTGCTGGCCGTGGTGCTGTGGTTCGGCGGGCTGGTGGTGCTTGGGCTGCTGACCCCCACCCTGACCGGCCCGGCCCCGGGACGCTACCAGGACCGGCCGCTGCTGCTGGGCGTGGTGCTGCGCCGCTACTCGACCCTGGCCGCCGGCGCGATCGTGCTGATGGCCGGTTCCGGGCTGGTCTCCGCCCTGATCCGCATCACCGACTGGGACCAGTGGCTGAGCCCCTACGGCACCCTGGTGATCACCAAGATCGTGCTGACCCTCATCCTGGGGGCGCTGGGCCTGGCGCACCGCAACTGGATCATTCCCCGGCTGCTGGCCGGGAAGGTCAGTGCCGTAGCCGCGGCCTGGCGGGTAATCGCCGTGGAGGTGGCGCTGATGGGCGCCACCATGTCGGTGGCCACCGTGCTCTCCCGCACCGCACCGCCCACCCCGGATGACCCGCCGGCCGAGCCTACCCCGGCCCGGCTGCTGACCGGCTATGAGCTGCCCGAACCGCTGCAGACCTCCAGCTGGTTCACCGTGTGGCGCCCGGACTGGCTGTGGGTGGCGGTGTGCGTGTTCCTGCTGGTGTTCTACCTGTGGGCGTTCATCACCCTGCGCCGGCGCGGGGACAAGCCGAGCGTGCTGCGCCTGATCAGCTGGATTGTGGGCCTGGTGGCCCTGTTCTATGTCACCAGCGGCGCCCTGACCGTCTACGGCAAAATCCAGTTCTCGGTGCACATGGTCGATCACATGTCATTGACCATGATCGTGCCGATCTTCCTGGTGCTCGGCGCCCCGGTCACCCTGGCGCTGAAGGTGCTGCCCACACGCACCGACGGGACCCGCGGGGCCCGCGAATGGATCCTGTGGCTGGTGCATTCACCGTATTCGAAGGTCATCACCCACCCGATCTTCGCCGCCGTGAACTTCGCCGGGTCCATCGTGATCTTCTACTTCACCCCGATCCTGGAACCGGCCATGCGCTACCACGCCGGGCATGAGCTGATGAACGTGCACTTCCTGCTCACCGGCTACCTGTTCGTGCTCAGCCACATTGAGGCCGACCCGATCCCGTTCCGCTTCAACTACCCGTTCCGCCTGCTGCTGCTGCTGGCCACCGTGGCCTTCCACGCGTTCTTCGCCGTGGCGCTGATGAGCACCGACACGCTGCTGGCCGCCGACTGGTTCGGCAACATGGGCCGCACCTGGGGCGGCAGCGCCCTGGAGGACCAGGTGGTCGGTGCCGGGGCGATGTGGGCGATCGGCGAGGTGCCGACCTTGGTGATCGCCATCGCCGTGATGATCACCTGGGCGCGCAGCGATGACCGGGAGAAGAAGCGCGTGGACCGCCAGGCGGACCGTGACGGGGACGCGGACCTGGCCGCCTACAACGAAATGTTCGCCCGGCTGAAGCAGATGGACAAGAAAATGGAGCAGCAAGTTGAGCACAGGGAGCACCGTGGCAGCTAAACGATTCAGGGCCGGCGCTGGACTGCTGGTGGCCGGGCTGCTGCTGGCGGGCTGCTCGGCAGAACCACAGGCCGAGCAGATGCCGCAGGATGACATCCATGTCTCCGCCACCGCCAACCCGAAGCCCAGCGGCAAGCCGCTGCCCAGCCCCGAACCGGGCAGCAGCGAGCAAACCGGGCAGGCCTCCACCGTGGAGCTGGCCACCCAGGTCGGTGCCGTCTTCGCCGCCCAACTGGGTTTTGACCAGTCCCAGCGGATCGGCCAGGAGCAGCTGAAGGAACTGGCCACCCCGCCCACCGACACCCTGAAGGATGTGGTGGTGCTGCCCTCCCAGTGCGAGCAGCCGCTGGAGGCGCTGAACTGGTCCCCGGCGCAGCTGGGCACCGAGGTGGCGCGCACCGACTTCACCAACCAGGCCGGGAACATCGCCGGCTCGGTGGAGGTGGCCAAGGTCGCGGACCGGGCCCCGGTGGAGGAGCACTTCAAGACCGTGCTGACCATGCGCACCGACTGCTCCAGCGTGAAGCTGAACCGCAGCGAGTACACCGAGACGCTGAAGTTCAGCAACCCGCAGGTCGGCGAGGTGGAGTCCCAGCTGGCCTACACCCGGCGCGGCAACGCGGACACCGCCCAGGACACCCTGGTGCTGGTGCAGACCAAGGGCCAGTACGTGGCCATGGTCTCCTTCATCTCCGGCCAATCGCTGGCCGATGAACAGTTCGGCCAGGTCGCCAAGCAGATCATGGACAGCGTGCTGGGCCAGCTGTAACACCGCCGGGCCGGCCCCGGCTTCGCACAGCGTCATGCGCACCGCCGCCGGGGCGGGCCACGACTACCATGGACGTATCCCGGTCGGCCATCGGCCACCGGTGTCCCCAACCTAAGGAGCCCTTGGCATGAGCCCTGATACTTCTTCCGTCCGCACCGCCTACAAGGTCCGCGGCTCCGAACTGGTGGGCCGCAACTGGTTGAACACCGGCGGGCGGCAGCTGGACCTGGAGGCCCTGCGCGGCAAGATTGTCCTGCTTGATTTCTGGACCTTCTGCTGCATCAACTGCCTGCACGTGCTCGACGAGCTGCGCCCGCTGGAGGAAGAGTACCGGGACGTGCTGGTGACCGTGGGCGTGCATTCGCCAAAGTTTGAACACGAGGCGGACCCGGACGCGCTGGCCGCCGCCGTGGAACGCTACGAGATTGAGCACCCGGTGCTCGATGACCCGGAACTGCAGACCTGGCAGGCCTACGCGGCCCGCGCCTGGCCCACCCTGGTGGTGCTGGATCCCGAGGGCTACATCGTCGCCCACCTCTCCGGGGAGGGGCACGCGGCCGGGCTGCGCTCCCTGGTCGCCGAACTGGTTGCCGAGCACGAGGCGAAGGGCACCTTGCACCGTGGGGACGGGCCGTACGTGGCCCCGCCGGCCCGCGAGGGGGACCTGCGCTTCCCGGGCAAGGTCATGCCGCTGCCCAACGGGAACTTCCTGGTCGGCGACTCCGGCCACCACCGCCTGGTGGAGCTGGGGCCGGACCTGTCCAGCGTGGTGCGCACCATCGGCTCCGGGGTGCGCGGCTACGCGGACGGGGACGCGGACAGCGCCCAGTTCAACGAACTGCAGGGGTTGAGCCTGCTGCCGGCCGAACTGGCCGAGGAGGTCGGCTACGACGTGGTCGTGGCGGACACCGTGAACCACCGGCTGCGCTCGGTCAACCTGGGCACCGGCAAGGTCGGCACCCTGGCCGGCAACGGCGTGCAGCGCCTGCTGGATGCCGAAACAGCCCGGAACACCGAACAGCCCACCGAACTGGGCACGGATGCATTGAACATTTCCCTCTCCTCGCCCTGGGACGTGGTCTACCACCCGGCGGGCAAGGTAATCGTGGCGATGGCCGGCACCCACCAGATCTTCTCCTTCGACCCGCGCACCAGCGCGGTCAGCGTCTTTGCCGGCACCGGCCTGGAGGGGCTGGCCGACGGTGCGGCCCATGAGTCCTGGTTCGCCCAGTCCTCCGGGCTGAGCATCGACGCGCAGGGCACCGTGTGGGTGGCGGACTCCGAAACCAGTGCGCTGCGCAGCATCACCACCGATGAGCGTGGCCAGGCCCTTCAGGTTTCCACCGCCATCGGCACCGGCCTGTTCGACTTCGGGTTCCGTGACGGGCCGGCCGAACAAGCCCGCCTGCAGCACCCGCTGGGCGTGGCGAACCTACCCGATGGTTCGGTGGCGGTGGCCGACTCCTACAACGGGGCGGTGCGCCGCTACGATCCGGTGACCCAAACCGTCTCCACCCTGGCCAAGGGTCTGAAGGAACCGGCGGACGTGCTGCTGGATGACTCGGTGGACGGGGACCCGGTGCTGCTGATCGTGGAAACCAACGCTCACCAGCTGGTGCGCATCCCGGTCCCGGCAGAGGCCCTGTCCGTGGACAAGGGCGCCAGCCAGACCCAGCGTCCGCGTACCAAGGTGCGTTCCGGGCAGCACCGGATCACCGTGCGCTTCGCCGCCCCGAGCGGGCAGAAGCTCGATGACCGTTGGGGAGACCCGACCCAGCTGAAGATCTCCGCCAGCCCGGAGGAGCTGCTGTTGGAGGGGGCCGGCACCTCGGTGGGCCTGGAACGCACCCTGAGCCTGAACCCGGACGTGCCCGAGGGGGTCCTGCACATCACCGCCCGCGCCGCCGCCTGTGACGGGGAGCCGGGTGGGGAAATTCCGGACCACGCCGCCTGCCACCTGTACCAGCAGGATTGGGGCATCCCGGTGCTGCTGGATGCCGAAGGGGACCAGCAGCTGGAGCTGGACCTGCGCGGGGTGAACTAACCCGCGTACGGGAAGGGCCGTACGAAGAGCAAGGCAGCGGGCCGCCCGCCGGAGAGGATCCGGTGGGCGGCCCGCTGCTTTGCTTCGATGGCCGACTACGCCTCGATGAGCTTGCCGCTCTTGGCGACCTCCGGGTCGGTGCAGGAGGACAGGTCGAAGCAGCAGGGGCGGCGCTTGCCGTCCCGCAGCTTGGAGATGCTCACTTCCACGCGGCGCTGGCGGGTTGACGGGTTCTTGGTGGCCCCCACCCAGCGCACCCATTCCCAGCGGGCCATCGGGGTCAGGCTCTCCCAGGTCCCCTCCAGGTCCTGGGCCTCCTCCAGCGCCTCGGCCAGGTCCTGCGGCACGCTGGTCTCGGGCCACTGCTCGGCCAGGGTGGCCCGCAGCGTCAGCTGCTCGCCCGGGCCGCTGGCCAATGCCGCGGTGGCGTCCTGGTCCAGCGCCAGCCAGTGCCCGCGCCGGCCATCGGGTTCCAACACCACCGTGGGGGTGGTGTCCGCGGACTGCAGGCGCACGGCAACCTGGCCGCGGCTGGGCAGCAGCCCGCTGGAGTCGGCATCAAATTCAAGGATCAGCCGCTCGCCAATCAGGCGCGTGGTGCCGCTGAGTTCCAGGGTTTCTTCTGCGCTGGCCATTGCCATGTTCCTTCCGATGTGTGCCTGGGTTAATTCTAGGCACTGAAGCCCCCGGGGTGTGAAGCCCAGGCGCAGCGGGAAGCAGGCGGGGTGAAAGTTTCATGACCGCACCGTTTCGGGTCCCGGCAACGTGGCTAGACTACAAAGGGTGAGGAGGAACGCCGGCACCCGACTGGGCCGGCTATGAGAACACGTGGCTACGAAGATGTTCCGGGCACTGTCGATCCGCAACTACCGGCTGTGGGTGATCGGCGCGCTGGTATCGAACATTGGCACGTGGATGCAGCGGGTCGCACAGGACTGGCTGGTGCTCACCGAGCTGACGAACAACGACGGCACGGCCACCGGCATCGTCACCGGCCTGCAGTTCCTGCCGGTGCTGCTGCTGGCCCCCTATGCCGGGCTGATCGCCGACCGCTACGAAAAACGCAAGGTGCTGCTGTGCACCCAAAGCTTCATGGGATTGTGCGCGCTGGTGCTGGGCACCCTGGTGCTGCTCGATGTGGCCCAGCTGTGGCACGTGTACGTGCTGGCGACCGCGCTGGGGGTCGGCTCCGCATTTGACGCCCCGGCCCGCCAGGCGTTCGTCTCGGAGATCGTGCCAGGTACCCACCTGACCAACGCGGTGGCGCTGAACAGTGCGAACTTCAACCTGGCCCGGCTGGCCGGCCCCGGCGTGGCCGGCCTGGTAATCGCCGCGTTCGGCACCGGCCCGGCGTTTTTGATCAACGGGTTCTCATTCATTGCGGTGCTGTTCTCGCTGACGAACCTGGACCGCAGCCAAATCCACGCGGCGAAGCGGGTGGTGCGGGCCAAGGGCCAGGTGAAGGAGGGGTTCGCCTATGTGCGTGGACGCCGGGACCTGCTGCTGATCTTTGGGTTGGCGTTCGTGGTGGGCACCTTTGGGCTGAACTTCCAACTGACCAACGCCATGATGGCGGCCCAGGTGTTCGGGGTCGGGGCGGGGGAGTACGGCATGCTGGGAACCATTATGGCCGTGGGCACCTTCGCCGGAGCCCTGCTGGCGGCCCGGCGCTCCCGGCCGCGGTGGCGCTACATCATCCTGGGCGCCACGTTCTTCGGGGCCAGCGCACTGTTGTCCGCGCTGATGCCGACCTACACGCTCTTTGCGCTCTCCCTGGTCCCCATCGGCTTGTTTGCACTCACGTTCCTGAACAGCTGCAACACGATGGTGCAGACCTCGGTTCCGGGCCAATACCGGGCCCGGGTCCTGGCGCTGTACCTGATGGTGGTCCAGGGCGGCACCCCGATTGGGGCGCCGTTGGTCGGTTGGCTGGCCACCCTGTTCGGGCCGCGCATAGCGGTCGGGCTGGGCGCGGGCGCCTCCCTGGTCTCCGGGATCATTGCCCTGATCCTGTGGCAGAAGTTCCGTGCCGATGCGATCCCGCTGCGCCGGCAGGTGCAGCTGCTGCGGCTGCGCCACCAGGAAGAACCCACGGGACGTGAGGGCGAGGGCTAGAGCCGGCAGCCTGGCTGCGACCGGCTAGTGGGCCGGCTGTTCCACGGCGGCCACCGGGCGCACATTGACCTCGGTGGTGCTGGTGTCCAGGTTCGCGTTGAACCCGAACGCGTCCTTGACCACCTTCGGCTTCAGTTCACCGGTGCGCAGATCCTGTTCGGTCAGCTGCAGCTCGGTCTTCACCGTCAGCGGTCCCAACACCCAGGCCCCGTCATAGTAGGAAACCTTCGGCTTGGGGTAGTCGGTGATCTGCCATTTGATGGTCTTGGCATCCACCCGCGCGGTCGTGTGATACGCGAATGGGCAGTTCGTGGGCATCAGTACCTTCTGGGTGGCGCACCCATCCAGGTACTTCTTCAGCTGCTTGCTGATGTTCTGGGTGAAATGGCTGGTCGGTTCGGTGCGCAGGGCGATCTCCACCGGCTTCTGCACCGGGGAGGTGATCAGCTTGCCGCGGGTGTCGGCCTTGAAGTTCTTGGTTTCAAACCCGGCGTCCAGCACGGCGGGGAAGAACACCGGAAGCTCGGTGCGGCCCTTTTGCAGCGGGATCTTCTGGTCGTTGACCTCGATCTCGTTGACGGTGTTCGCCTTGATCTGCACGGTCGGCAGGGTGACTTCCTCGAACTTCCAGGTGTCGAAGAACATCCAGGACTTCCCGTCATGGTGCAGCGCATAGGTCGATTCGCTGGGCACCCCGTGGGCCTTGTAGTGGGCGGTGACCGTCACCCTGCCGGGTACTTCCTGATCCTGCTGGGCCGTATCCGCCTGGAATTCGGTGATGCCGGACTGGGTGCGGGAAAGCACCTCGCCATCCAGGGCCACCGCGTCCCCCTGGGGCACCTTGGCCCCCAGCAGACCCAGCGCCTCGGCGCCCTTGCCTTCCTCCAACAGCTGATGCAGGTGCTTGACCTGTGCTGCCGGGGAACAGATCGTTCGATTGCAAACTATGATCGCCGCGGCGAACAGTAGCACAAGGGCAAGTACTACGAGGGCCCAGCGCAGAGCGACTCGGGTCACAGGATTAGGTGCGTTCATCTCCCCATAAGGGTATCGGCTGCGCTGGTGAGTTCTTAAATTACCGCGCCGTACGGCGTTGCCCTCCAGGGTACCGCCAGCACCTGTCGCCGCCAGGTGTTCCGGTTCGCGCACCAGCGCTTAGAAGGGGTTCAGCAGCCGGTGCACGAACGCCTTGGTGCGTTCCTGGGACGGCTCACGCAGCACTTGCGCGGCGGGGCCGCGTTCGATGACGTGCCCCTCGTCCATGAACACCACCGTGTCGGCCACGTCCCGGGCGAAGGCGAGTTCATGGGTGACCAGCACCATGGACCAGCCCTCGGCTGCCAGCTCCTTGATGACCGTGAGCACGTCCCCGACCAGTTCAGGATCCAGGGCGCTGGTCGGCTCATCGAAGAGCAGCAGGTCCGGCTGCAGCATCAAGGCGCGCACGATCCCCACCCGCTGTTGCTGGCCGCCGGAAAGCGATGAGGGATAGGCGCTGGCCTTGGCGGCCAGCCCCACCCGCTGCAGCAGCGCGTTGGCCTGCTCCAGCACCTCGGCCTTGGGTCGGCGCTGCACCTCCAGGGGCCCCACGGTGACATTCTGCAGCACCGTCAGGTGCGGGAAGAGGTGGTGGCCTTGGAACACCATCGCCGAGCGGTCCCGCAGCACCGAGGCCTGCTTCTTGCGCAGCTGCGGGGTAAAGGTGACCTGAGGGCCGCCCGCGAAGGCGACGGTCCCCGAATCGGCGGCCTCCAGCCCGTTCAGGCAGCGCAGCGCCGTGGTCTTGCCGGAGCCCGATGGGCCAATCAGTGCCAGCACCTCACCCTCGTGCACCGTGAAGTCGATGCCGCGCAGCACCTGGTTGTCGCCGAAGGCCTTGTGCAGCCCGGTAACCGTGAGCAGCGGGGCTGCGGTGTTAGGCAACATATTTTTCAAGCCTTCCTTCCAGGCGGGTTTGCAGGGTGGAGAGAACCAGGCAGATCACCCAGTACAGGGCGGCCGCAGTCAGGTACAGGGTCATGAATTCCAGGCTGCTCGCGGCGATTTCCTGGGCCCGGCGGAACATTTCGGTGACCAGGATCAGCGAGGCCAGCGAGGAGTCCTTGACCAGGGAGATGAAGGTGTTGGACAGCGGCGGGACCGCCACCCGGGTCGCCTGGGGCAGGATCAGCCGGTAAAGAGTGCGGGTGCGGGACATGCCGATCGTGTAGCCGGCTTCCCACTGCCCGGAGGGGACCGAGAGGATCGCGGCGCGGATGATCTCCGCGGCATAGCCGGCCACGTTCAGCGTGAACGCGATGATCGCGCTGGGCCACGGGTCAATGGTGATTCCCACCGAGGGCATGCCGAAGAAGATCACGAACAGCTGCACCAGCAGCGGGGTGCCGCGGATCACCGATATGTAGATCCGGGCAATCGCAGAGACGAAGCGGTTCGCGCTGATGCGCATCAACGCGATCACCAGCGCCAGAATCAGTCCCAGTGCGAAGCTGGCCAGCGACAGGGGAATGGTTCCGGTCAGTGCCCCCTTGGCCAGGGGCCACAGTGAATCCAAAACCAGTTGCCATGTCTGGTCCATCGGTCCTCTTTCTCCTTGCGGTTTAAGCCAACTTGCCCCGAGGAAATCTCCTTGGGGCAAGTGTACGCATAGGCCGAACCCCACGGTGGGGGATGCCTCGCCATTCGTTCAGTGCATGGGCCGTGTGTGGGCCGGGCCCGCACACGGCAAAAGGCTACTTGGTGACGTCGCTGCCGAAGTACTTGTCGGATAGTTCAGCCAGGGTTCCGTCCTGGCGCAGCTCATCGAGCGCCTTGTTGATCGCCTCATGCAGCTCGGTGTCGTCCTTGCGCATCGCCACGGCAACCTCGGACTTGTCATCGGATTCAGCTGCGATCTTGATCGCGTCATCCGGCTGGTTCTTCTGCGAATCCAGGTAGGTGAGCTTGTCGTTGATCGTGGCGTCCACCCGGCCCTGCTTCAGCAGGGTGACGGCCTGTGCCCAGCCCTCCACGGCCTGCACGTTCGCGCCGGCGTCCTTGGCGGTCTCATACCAGTTGCTGGTCAGTGACTGGGCGGTGCTCTTGCCCTTGAGGGATTCGAAGGAGGTGATCTCGGTGTTGTCCGACTTGGTCACGATGACCCCGTTGGAGACGGTGTAGGGGGTGGACAGCAGGTACTTCTCTTCGCGCTGCTCGTTCACGCTCACCTGGTTGGCGATGACGTCAAAGCGCTTTGCATCCAGGCCCGCGAAGATGCCATCCCACTGGGTTTCCTCGAATTCGACCTCGACCCCCAGCTTCTCGCCGACGGCCTCGATCACCTCGACGTCGTAGCCGGTCAGCTCGTTGCCCTCATGGTAGGAGAAGGGGCGGTAGGTGCCTTCGGTGCCCACGGTCAGGGTCCCGGATTCCTGCACCTGCTGGTAGGTGGAGCCGCTGGCCTCGTCGCCGCCCGAATCGTTCGAGGAGCCGCAGGCGCTGAGCGACAAGGCCAGAACGGTTGCGGTGGACAGTGCGGTGAAAATCCGTTTCATGAGAACCCCTCGGTTTGGTTGCGGCGGGTGATGGCCTGAACGTCACAACGTCCCGGTCATATCCGAGTATTCCCTGCCCCGCCGGCCGGCGGGGAGTTTCCGGGGCGGGGGTGTCACAAAAATCCACACTCTTGACACAGCCCACACCGCGCCGGGCCGAGCGGCGGCAAAGGGCGGGCACAGCGTGAGATGGCCGCCGTGATCAGGCAGGGGCCTACACGCCCAGCAGCAGCGCCAGCAGCATCATGATCGGGATGGCGCAGATGGTGGTGATCAGCACGGTGTCCTTGGCGATCACCACGCCCTGTTCATAGCGCGAGGCGGTGACGAAGATGTTCTGCGCGGTGGGCAGCCCGGCCATGATGACCGCCGCCACGATCATTTCCGCGGGCAGGCGGAACACGAAGGCCGCCAGCAGCCAGGCGATCAGCGGATGGATGACCAGTTTGGCCAGCGAACCAATCAGCACGTCCGCCCGTCGCCCGGTGCCCGGGTCCAGGGGCTTGGAACCGACCAGCGAGATTCCGAAGGCCAGCAGCATCGCCGGGATCGAGGCCCCGGAAATCAGTTCAATGGGCGCCAGCACCAGTTCGGGCAGCTGCACGCCGGTCAGTGCGACCACCAGGCCCGCCAGGGAGCCGATGATCATGGGGTTCTTCGCGGTGGCCGAGGCCAACGCCCAGAAGGTGGTGCGGTGCTTGATGGTGGTTGCATCCAGCATGGCCAGGTTCACCGGCTGGTACAACGCCAGCTGGAAGAGGATCACCGGGGCGGCGTGGGCCATATCGCCCAGCACGTACAGGGCGATCGGCAGGCCCAGGTTCGCTGAGTTCACGGTGGAGGCGCTCATGGCCGCGACGATGCGTTCGGCGGCCGGGCGCTGCAGCCACTTGAAGGTGGCCAGGTGATAGATCCCGGCGGTGAGGAACGCCGAAATGGTGGCGATCCACAGCAGTGGTCCGAGCACCTGGGTTGGTTCGGAATCGGCGATGGCCAGAAACAGCAGGGCGGGGCTGGCCACGAAGAAGGTTAACCGGTTCAGCACCCACCGGCCTTGGTCGCCCAGCACCCCGGTGCGTCCGACCGCGTAGCCGACCAGGATGACCACCCAGATGATGGAGAAGCCGGACAGCACTCCGGTCATGACGGTCTCCTTGATCATTGTGCTGCTCGGGTGGGGCACCGGCTGGGAGTCGATCCCGCGCCAGCGGGGCCCGGCTCCCTGGTGGGTGCCCAGACGCCAAACGCCGGGACCCTGCTGGGTCCCGGCGTTTGGTCTTGCGAGCGGGCGACGGGAATCGAACCCGCGTATCGAGCTTGGGAAGCTAGCGCTCTACCATTGAGCTACGCCCGCAAAGCTCCGAGCGGCCTATTGGCGGCCCGGGCGTATCCCAGCATAGCGCAATCAGCGCCCCGGTTTTCAAGCCAATGACGCTAAGATGACCTGTGGCATGCGCCAGTGGCCACAGGTGCGGCGCTCGAACCGCGGAAATCCGCGGCCAACCGCTTGTCCGGGGTGTGACCATGATTACATCCCCGCGCGGGTGCCCGCGGCGCGCCGACGGCTAGTGGCTGCCTCGGCCCTTGCCCAGTTCCTGACGCAACACCGCCACACCCTCGGCCGGAATCTCAAAACTGAGATCGTCACCGGGATTGATGACAATCCCGGTGCCCTCCAGGGCGCGCACAATGGTGGCCCCCTGCACCTTCACACCGTAGGGTGCCTGGTCAATGTAGGTGCCCGGGATGCGCTCCAGTGAACTGAACACCGCGACCATCGGCGCCCCGGCGGGATTGGTCAGCAACATGGGCTGCGCGTTGGGGTTTTCGCCGGTGACTTCCTCGCGGGAAAGGAAATACACCTCGGCGGCCATGAAGGCGCCCACCACTGAGCCGGAGAGCTCGGGCTTGTTCAGGCCCGCGGCGATCATGTTCTCGAAGTGGGTTTTGGGCCGGGCCCGCTCCTGGTCCATCGGGGTTTCGATGATCATGTCCGGCAGCTGTTCGGGCTGCCCGGACTGGGAGGTTGCCTCTGGGTTTTCGTTGCTCATGCCCTCAAGCATGTCGCCCTTGGCCCACCCGCGCAAACACCAAATCCGCATTTTGCGGCCGAGAGCCTAAAATGGCTCTCGAGCAACCCACAAAAGATGCAAGGACTGAGCATGCCTGAATTCCGTTATGAAGATCTTCTGCCCATCGGCGAGGACAACACCCCCTACCGCAAGATTTCCTCGGACGGTGTCAATGTCGCCACCGGTCCAGATGGCAAGAAGTTCCTGCAGGTTTCCCCGCAGGCCCTGGAATTGCTGGCCGAAACCGCCCTGCGCGACATCTCCCACTACCTGCGTCCGGCCCACCTGCAGCAGCTGCGCAACATCCTCGACGATGAGGAAGCCAGCCCGAACGACAAGTTCGTGGCCCTGGACCTGCTGAAGAACGCGAACATCGCCGCCGGCGGCATCCTGCCGATGTGCCAGGACACCGGCACCGCGATTGTGATGGGCAAGCGAGGACAGCGGGTGCTCTCCGAGGAACAGGACGAAATTTCGCTTTCACGCGGCATCTACAACGCCTACACCAAGCTGAACCTGCGCTACTCGCAGCTGGCTCCGTTGACCACCTGGGAAGAAAAGCAGACCGGCAACAACCTGCCGGCGCAGATCGACCTGTACGCCAACACGAAGCCCGGGGCGGATACCGAATACAAGTTCCTGTTCATGGCCAAGGGCGGCGGCAGCGCCAACAAGTCCTTCCTCTACCAGGAGACCAAGGCGATCCTGAACGAGAACTCGATGCTGCGCTTCCTCGATGAGAAGCTGCGTTCCCTGGGCACCGCCGCCTGCCCGCCCTACCACCTGTCCATCGTCATCGGCGGCACCAGCGCCGAGATGGCTTTGAAGACCGCGAAGTACGGCTCGGCGAAGTACCTGGACACGCTGCCCACCGAGGGTGCCATGACCGGGCGCGGATTCCGCGACACCGACCTGGAGGACAAGGTCCTGGAGCTGACCCGCAACTTCGGCATCGGCGCCCAGTTCGGAGGCAAGTACTTCTGCCATGACGTGCGCGTGGTGCGCCTGCCGCGCCACGGCGCCTCGATGCCGGTGGCCATCGCGGTCTCCTGCTCCGCCGACCGGCAGATGCTGGCCAAGATCACCGAAGAAGGCGTCTTCGTTGAACAGCTGGAAACCGACCCGGCCCGCTTCATGCCCGACGAGTCCCACCCGGCCGTGGCCGAACACGGGGAGGCCACCGACGGGGTGACCGGCACCGGCGGCAGCTCCGTGGTGAAGGTCGACCTGAACAAGCCGATGGATGAGATCCTGGCCGGGCTGAGCAAGTTCCCGGTCAAGACCCGGCTCTCGCTGACCGGTCCGCTGGTCGTGGCCCGCGATATCGCCCACGCCAAGATCAAGGAACGGCTGGACGCCGGCGAGCAGATGCCGCAGTACCTCAAGGACCACCCGGTCTACTACGCAGGCCCGGCCAAGACCCCGGACGGCATGGCGTCCGGGTCCTTCGGACCGACCACCGCAGGGCGCATGGACTCCTATGTGGAGCAGTTCCAGGCGGCTGGCGGCTCGAAGGTGATGCTGGCCAAGGGCAACCGCTCCAAGCAGGTCACCGACGCGTGCAACAGCCACGGCGGCTTCTACCTGGGTTCCATCGGAGGTCCGGCTGCCCGCCTGGCCCAGGACTGCATTAAGAACGTCGAGGTCCTGGAATACGAGGAGCTGGGCATGGAGGCAGTGTGGAAGATCGAGGTGGAGGACTTCCCGGCATTCATCGTCGTGGATGACAAGGGCAATGACTTCTTCGAAGCCACCTCCAAGCCGACCTTCACCGGCATCCCGGTGCGTGCGAACTAACCGACGTCGCACCGCCTACCGGCACCAACAACGAAGGCCGCCCCAGTGGGGCGGCCTTCGTGCAGCTCTGGGGGAGGGTCGGCAGGAGCTACTGGCCTAGCCCGAACGCCCAATCTCTGAAAGCCGATTTCGCTATTTTGCCTTGTCCGGGAATTTACTCAGGTCATACTCCCAGCCGGAGACGGTGTCGAGCGTGTAAACGAGGAGACCGTCGGAAGCAGGAACGTCGAGCAGCACCCATCCTTCAACCTTTTCGCCTGGGCCGATCTGATTGGAGATTATTTTCTTCTCTGCCCAGCAACTGTAGGTACTGATTGTGCCAAGATCACCGTTGAAAGTTTTTCCGTCGCTATCGATGTATTTCCACATAATGGGGTCAAAAGTTATTGAACCATTTATGTCCTCAGCCAACGAGGGTTCGGTCTTGGCCGAAATCTTCAAAGCGACCAGTTCGCCATTCTCGGGTTTCTCTGAGTATGGTTCGGTGCATTTGACGTTGCGTACGAAGTCCTTGACCTGAAAAACAGCAGTTGTATCGCCGCTATAACTTAGGAATCCAGCGGTTTCACCGAGGTCTTTCTCGAGATTTCCCCTGATATTTTTTGAAGGGGAAGGGGAAGGTGTTGGGGTGGCGCGTGATTCCTCAGAAGACTTGTTGAGCTCAGAGTCGACAGGGGTTTCGGGAGGTGTGGAAGACTCAGACGAAGAAGCGCAACCTGAGACGGTTAGGAGAGCGATGCAAAGTGATGCGAGTGTTGAATTTCTTTTCACAAAAGAAGTTTACGACTAAAGACTCGTTACTTTGAATCATTGCATTGGACATGCGCGGTAATCCATCTTCGAAGCGTAAAATGAAATAAAAACCTGTGTTTTGTGAGGTGGAGGTACGTCCGGACACAGGATCAGGAACGCAACCCACCAGTTCGTGTTCTTACTGGCCCAGCCCGAACGCCCAATCCCTGAAGGGCGGCAGGAATCGCAGCACCATCAGGTCCTCGGGCTCCCGCAGGGAGGTCGGCGTGGGGCTCGGGTCACTGGCCTCTTGCGATGCCGCATCATCTTCCTTGTCGCTCGGGACGGGGGAGGAAGGGGCCGACTCCTGTGCGGCCTGGTCGCCCTGCTCGGTGTTCTCCATCAGCAGCTGGAAGTACTCTTCGAACGTGCCCATGTCCAGCTTCTTCATCGCCTGGGCATGCTCGGTGCCGATGTAGCGCAGGTGCCACGGCTCGTAACGGTAGCCGGTGGTTTTCTCCTGGCCTTCCGGGTACCTGACAATCAGCCCGTAGTCCACGGCGTGCTCGGCAATCCACTTACCGGCCGGAGTTTGGCCAAAGCAGGCGTGCAGTTCGCATTTGCTGCCGCTGTAGCCAACATCCGCGGCCAGACCCAGCTGGTGTTCACTGGTCCCCGGGCGGGCCGAAATCCGCTCGGCATAGTCGGTGCCGAACTTCGCCTGGTACTGGTTGAACAGCACCTGCTGGCGTTCATAGGAACGGAATGCGCTGATGACCTTCAGCGGGTGCCCGGCCTTGCGGGCATCGGCCACCAGATCCTCCACCGCGTCGGCCGCCTCATCGCGCAACTGATCACCCGAACCGGCGACGTTGCGCAGCCCCTTGGGGTGGTAGTCCTCCTCGGGCAGCTTGATGCTGGGGTTGATCAAGGCCAAAAGGCTGCTGCTGTCGGACAGCTCCTCGGCACTGACCTCGGGCACCTCATCGGCGGGGGCGGCGTTCGCGGCGGAAAGGCCGCCTGCCGCCAACAGCAGTGAGACCAGCGCGGCACTGGCTGCCCGGGTAACGGAGCGCATTGTTGGTAAGACACCATCCTTTGGGTTTTGGCACGACAACACTTCAAGGATAGTGCCTGAAGCTGGCACACAGCCATGTGGGATTGCGCCGATTCAATCGCCCCATCTGCGCCACATTCGGCCCCCGGTTACCGTCGGGGGCGCCAGCAGGATAAATTTATAGGCGTGTTGTATTCAGATGGTGACATTCGTCGGTCAATAGACAGCGGGCAGATCGCCCTGGAACCGTACTCCGAGGAAATGGTGCAACCGGCCTCGGTGGACGTGCGGCTGGACCGCTTCTTCCGGTTGTTCGACAACCACAAGTACGCCCACATCGACCCGGCCACCGACCAGCCGGAACTGACCCGGCTGGTGGAAGTCGACCCGGATGAGCCGTTCGTGCTGCACCCGGGAGAATTTGTGCTGGGCGCGACCTACGAGAAGGTCACCCTGGGCAACGGCATCGCCGCCCGCCTGGAGGGCAAGAGTTCACTGGGCCGCCTGGGACTGCTCACCCACTCCACTGCCGGGTTCATCGACCCCGGCTTCTCCGGCCACGTCACCCTGGAACTGTCCAATATGGCCACCCTGCCGATCAAGCTGTGGCCCGGGGCGAAGATCGGCCAGCTGTGCTTCTTCCAGCTCACCTCGCCAGCCGAACACCCCTACGGTTCTGGCCCCTACGGCAACCGCTACCAGGGGCAGCGCGGTCCAACGGCCTCACGCAGCCAACTGAATTTCCATCGCAGCCTCCTAGAAAACTAATTCCGCCCGCGCCGGGCCCGTCGCCCGGATGCTGGGCTAGTCTTCCAATCGGGTGCTCGGGGTCTTGATCGGCAGCAGCAACAGCAACCCGATCAGCAGCACCAGCAGGATGCCCAGGATCCCGTAGCGCTGCGCCGCCCCGGGCTCAACCAGGGGAGTGGCCAGCGCGATCGAGGTGGTGAACAGGGCCGGGGCCAGGAAACTGACCACCCGACCGGTGGTGGCGTAGAGCCCGAACATTTCCCCCTCGCGGCCCGCCGGGGCCATGCGCGCCAGCAGTGAGCGGGACGCGGACTGCGCGGGACCAACAAACAGGCACAACAGCAGCCCGAACAACCAGAAGCCGCTGGCCTCGGGGGAGAAGAACACGCCCAGCCCGGCCACCAGCAGTCCGACCAACGAACCCAAGATGACCCGTTTGGGTCCAATCACGTCATCCAGCCACCCGCCGGCCAGCGCACCGAGGGCCGCCACCACGTTCCCGGCAATCGCGAAGATGATCACCTCGTTCAGGGCGAACCCGAAGGTCCCGGCGGCAATCACCCCGCCAAAGGTGAAGATGGCGGCCAGCCCGTCACGGAAGATCGCCGAGGAGCCCAGGAAGAAGACCGCGTTGCGGTCCTCCCGCCACAGCTGGGCGATCCGCCCGAAGAGCACCTTGTAGGAGCTGGCCAGGGGGATGCGCGCGGACTGGGTGGCGGGGGACTCGGGAATGCGGAAGAAGACCGGCAGCGCGAACACCAGGAACCACAGGGCACTGAAGATCGCCACCCAGCGCAGGTTCCACGAATCCTCGGTGTTCGCCCCGGGCCATTCGAACAACGGGTCCACGAAGCCGAATAGGACCAGGGCCAAGGCCAGGATCCCGCCCACGTAGCCCATGCCCCAGCCGAAACCAGAAACCTTGCCGATCGTGGCCGGGGTGGAGATCTGGGTGAGCACCGCGTTGTAGTTCACCGAGGCGAACTCGGAGAACACCGAGGCCGCGGCGATCAGCGAGGCTCCCAACCACAGGTACTTCGGGTCCGGGGCAACAAACACGCAGGCGGCGGTCAACGCCACCACGACCAGCGAGTTCACCGTCAGCCACAACTTGCGCCGCCCGGCCGCGTCCGAACGCATCCCGGTTACCGGCACCAGCAGGACGATGGCCACCCCGGCCACGGTCAGCGCCTGGCCCAGCACCACCGAGGCGTGATCGGTGGATCCGAACAGCTCACTGGTGAGGTAGACGGTGAAGACAAAGGTGGTCATCACGGCGTTGATGGCGGCCTGGCCCCAGTCCCAGCTGGCCCAGGCCAGAGTCGCAGTATTAAGCCACGAGTTTTTTGGTCGCGCAAGATCCCGCGCCACGTTGCTTTCCATGCTCGCATCGTATCCGGTTAATGGTGATCAGAACATGAATTCGAGGCAACGGGGAAAATCTGGGTCCAAGCGTTCACTCCCGAATTTTCTGTGGTCAGGAGCGAGCAAGGTGATCTACCGGACGGTAGAAAGCGCCTTTGCACTGATAAAATGAACAGACCGGCCGTGTAAATCGTCGGACTCTGCCCCATACAAGTCGACAGAGGAGACGTGTGTTAATTATTCTCATTGCGCTTTTCGCAACTGCTGCGCTCTGCCCTTTGATTTTTCGGATTTTCCGACGCAATGGGTTCTATATTGTCGCCGTAGTTCCCGCAATGGGATTCATCTGGCTGCTCACCCGATTCCCGCAGGTGCTGGCCTCCGATCCCAGCCTGGCCAACGGGCTGCCGAACGCCCCGCCGTCAATCCAGATCCCCTGGATCCCCGGGTTCCTGGTAAACCTGGACTTCCGCCTGGACACGCTGGCCGCGGTGCTGTTGCTGCTGATCCTCGGGGTCGGCGCCCTGGTGCTGGTCTACTGTGCCCGCTACTTCAAGAACGACGACATGGGCGTGGGCCCGTTCGCGGCCAAGCTGGTCGCCTTCGCCGGGGCCATGACCGGGCTGGTCACCGCCGATGACGTGATCATCATGTTCATCTTCTGGGAAATCACCTCGGTGCTTTCCTACCTGCTGATCGGCTTCAGCCAGGCGCTGATCACCGCACGCCGCTCGGCCATGAATGCCCTGATCGTCACCACCTTCGGCGGGCTGGCCATGCTCGGCGGTCTGCTGATCCTGGGGACCTCCACCGGCAGCTACCGGCTTTCAGACATTGTGGCGGCGGCCCCGCAGCTGAGCGCCATGGGCGGACACATCGACGTGGCCGTGGCCCTGGTGCTGCTCGGCGCGCTGTCCAAGTCGGCGCTGGTGCCCTTCCACTTCTGGCTGCCCGGCGCGATGGCCGCCCCCACCCCGGTCTCCGCCTACCTGCACGCTGCGGCCATGGTCAAGGCCGGTGTCTACCTGGTGGCCCGCCTGGCCCCGGGCTTTTCCGAGACGATGCTCTGGGGGCCGCTGGCCGTGGGCATCGGCATCCTGACCATGATCATCGGCGGCTACCGGGCGCTGAAGCAATACGACTTGAAACTGATCCTGGCCTTCGGCACCGTCTCCCAGCTCGGGTTCATCATTTCCATCTTCGGGCTGGGCAACGCCGATGCCGCCTTTGCCGCGCTGGCCCTGACCCTGGCGCACGGGCTGTTCAAGGCCACCTTGTTCCTGGCCGTGGGCATCGTGGACCACAACACCGGAACCCGTGACATCCGCAAGCTTTCCGGGCTGGGACGCAGCATGCCGGTGCTGGGCACCGTGGCCACCCTGGCCGCCGCGTCCATGGCCGGGATCCCGCCGTTGTACGGGTTCGTGGCCAAGGAATCGGTGTTCGACGCGCTGCTGCACCAGGGCGGGCCGCTGGCCTGGCTCCCGGTGGCCGGCATTGTGCTCGGCACGGGCCTGACCGTGGCCTACTCGCTGCGCTTCGTGCTTGGCGCCTTCGGACGCAAGCGCGGCATGCAGCCCACCGCCTGCAAGCGCCCCTCGCTGATCTTCCTGGCCCCGCTGCTGGTGCTCACCGCCGGAACGGTGGTGCTGGGCGTGCTGCCCGGCCTGGTGGAGCCGCTGGTGAAGCACGCCGCCGGGCTCTACCCGCAGCCGATCGAGGTGCACCTGGCCCTGTGGGCCGGCTTCACCCCGGCCCTGGGTCTCAGCGTCCTGGCCGTGCTCGGCGGTGTGCTGCTGTTCGTGGGACGGGCGCGGGCGGATTATTCGGCCCGGCTGCACCGCCGGCTGCCGGCCGCGGAGGAAGCCTACCGCGGCATCGTGAACCTCACCGACGAACTGGCGATCTGGGTGACCGGGCGGACCCAGCGTGGTTCGCTCTCCTTCTACCTGGGCGTGATCCTGGCCGTGGCGATGGTGGTTCCGCTGAGCATCGCCCTGACCGTGCCCACCCCATGGCCCGATCAGTGGGTGATTGCCGACCATCCCGCCCAGATCGTCATCGGCGCCATCATGATCGTCGGGGCGATCGCGGCGATCCGCGCCTCGAAGCGTTTCATGGCGGTGC
>Ga0153920_1000082_pt1 | contig 37002 bp, 34 predicted proteins | sample TSNJ004MetaG_FD_104713 | JGI IMG/M metagenome (GOLD analysis project Ga0153920, IMG submission 104713) | Attine ant fungus gardens microbial communities from New Jersey, USA - TSNJ004 MetaG | ecosystem: Host-associated > Fungi > Mycelium > Unclassified | place: USA: New Jersey, Brendon T. Byrne...
AGACGGCTTCTATTTGCGAAATGAACTTATCGTGATAATTAATTCGGACACCTTTAATATGTTTTATTTTATCTTTCAAATAATGAATATGTTCGGTAACTTTATCAATATTCATTTGTCCGCGCCATTGGAAAGGTGTGAATGGTTTAGGAACAAAAATAGATAATGTGCATGTGATTTCGAGTCCGTGATTTAATCCTTTTTCTTTTTTGATAAGCTTGCTTCTATATTTGATTTTGTTTAACAATTCTGCCATTTCATCCATATCTTCAAGAGTTTCGGTCGGGAGTCCGCATATAAAATAAAATTTTATTTTTGACCAGCCGTTTTCATAAAGAGTCAAAGCCGTATTAATTATTTGATCTTCCGAAATATTTTTTTTGATAACATTTCTAAGCCTTTGACTTCCGGCTTCGGGTGCAAGTGTCATTGTGGATTTTCTCACGCTTTGGACAAGATTGGCAAGCTCAAGATTAAATCCGTCGATTCTCTGGCTTGGTAATGATACAGAAACTTTTTTATCATTAAAATCAACGGCTAACTCTTTGATTACTTCTTTTATGTTGGAATAATCGTTTGATGACAGAGAAAGCAGTGAATATTCATCATATCCGGTATTTTTTACTAATTCTTTTGTTATTTTAATAATATCTTCAGCGCTTCTTTCTCGGACAGGAAGCGTAACATGTCCCGGCTGACAAAAACGGCACATACGTCCGCATCCGCGGCGAATTTCCGTCACGGCTCTATCGTGTACCGCTGAAGAAAACGCAATCGGATAAGATTTTAATGCTGTTTCATAAGTTAGCGGTGCAATCCTTTTTGTAACATTGCCGCCAACAGAAGCAGACCATCGGCCCGAACCGGAAGGCGGGAGGGAAGGAAGGCAGGAAGCCCGGCTTTCTGTTTCTTTAATTAATGCTTTAATTCTTTCTTTTCTGGGAAATCCTTTTGTTTTTTCAAGTATTTCGCAAACTTCCATGACAGTTTCTTCGCCGTCGCCGATTAAAAAGACATCAATGAAATCTGCCATAGGCAAAGGATTAAAAGCGCAAGGACCTCCCGCCGTTATAATAGGGTCATCATCGGAGCGGTCTTCATTTCTGACGGGAATACCTGACATTTCAAGCATTTTTAAAACAGTCGGATATGACATTTCATATTGGAGGGAAAATCCTATCACGTCAAAATCTTTTACCGCCCGTTTGCTTTCAAGAGCATAAAGAGGCTGCGGTTTGAAATCTTTTTCCGGCGCATAGACTCTGTCTGCCATATAACGGGAGTGTTTATTTACCTGTTCATATAATACTCTTAATCCAAGGTTGCTTATTCCGATTTCATATTTATCCGGAAACGCAAAGGCATATCTGATGGCAGCTTCATCAAAGCTTTTATTGTAGGATAAAAATTCACCGCCTACATATTGATATGGTTTGCTGCAATTAAATAGGGCTTCGTGATATTTTTTAAAAAATTCTGTGTTCATAATTTTTTATGCTAAACCTTCGGGAAAATACTTATCTATTTCAATAATTGTACCATCAAGAGTATTTTCTTCAAAGGACTTTATAAATTTAAATAAATCTTCGTTAGGAACATCGTAATTATAAAGCACGGTTTCACCTTTGGATTCTCTCATAACACGCACTATATAATGACAGCCTTCCGCGTATTTTTTCAGGTGTTCGGCATTAAATTTATTCCCGTTATTGTCTTTATCAAGTCTTACATAATTAAAACCGGCATAAAACTTCACCTGCTCTTTACTTTCAGGCGGCAGTTCGTTTTTATGTCTTGAAAAAATATTTATAACCTTACGGTTAATATCATCTCTCATTATATAATTATCCCAACTTAACCGGTACATAACTATTAAACAATAATTTTGCCGGCATGTCTAAAATGTTAAGAAAAATATTTATTTTGCCATAGCAATGGCCTTCATTTCTTTCGGCATTTTTTCAATCGCATATCTAAGTGCTGTACGAGGCATAACAGCTTTATTTTTTACGACATAATCAAATACCGCTTTTTGGTCAAAATCAGCAGCGGATTTTAAAGCCCAGCCATATCCTTTTTGAACTAAATCATCAGAATCTAATAATAAAATATCGGCAATTTCAAAAATCTCCTTATGAAACAATCCTTTTTTTGCAGGACAAATAAAAGTAACGGCAGCAGCGCGTTTAACCCAGCGATTGTCAGATACTGCCCATTTTTTCAATTCTTTAATAAATTCAGGATACATTACAATAAAATGACCGATAGTATGGTTGCATAAAACATCACATTGCGCCCAATTGGAAACATATTTTTTAACCCAGCTTTCAAATACTTTAAAATCTTCCGGTTTGAAATCGGCTCTCATTGAATATGCCCAATCGGAAGCCATTGAAGTTTCTTCTAAATAACCCGACTGCCATAATTTTTCGCATATTTCAAAAACTTCTTTCTTAGTCTTGCCTTTCAGTTCCTTAAGATATTTTTTTCCTATTTTTGAAGCAGTTGATGATTTCATTCCATAAACTTTAACATCTTCTTTAAAAAATCTTTGACTGCTTTCTTTCATTTTTTCATTAGCATTTGCCATCAATTCTTGACGGACTTTTTCAATTATCTTATCCATATTTACTCCAAATTATTATACCGAATATAATTCATCAGGTTCATCACTTACCTGATAGTTTTCGTATTCCTTGATGAATTCCAAAATTTCAAGAGCAAGCTGCCTTCTCACTTCTTCAGGTGAATTTTTTAAATATTCCATTGCATGAGAAACTTTGATATTTTTATCATACCAACGGCGCATAATATAGTCATACTGGTCATCCAATGACATCTCTATTTTAAAATCAAAATCTTTTAACTTATCAATAATAAAATCAGCGCAGCGAAGCTGTATATAGTCTTCAGCTTTCTCAAATTCTGCAATCGCAACGCTAAGCGCAGGATCTATATCGTACCAACGTTTTTTCATAAACCTAATATATAATTTTTTCTCAAAAATGTCAACCAACTATTCATGTCATCGCGCACTAGTTGCGCGATCTTTAAAATAAAGATACCGGACAATGCCGTTTGTAAATCAGCTCTGCCTCAACAAACGGTCATTTTCGGTATGACATAGTTAGCTTATTTGTTGGGCAAGTATGCCCAACCTACACTCTGTTTATTAAGGATATTGTCATTCCGGGCTTGACCCGGAATCTATCAATTTAATTGGCATTGATAGACCCTGAATCAAGTTCAGGGTGACATAAAATAAAAAAAATACCTCATGCAAAATCCTAAAAAATAGTTTATGATAATAAAATAGTGCTCTGCGGGTTATAAACTCAATAGTATCTTCACACACAGACAGCGTTTAAAAGATTTAGAACACTTAAAGAAACTGTTTTTTGTACATCTTTAGGCGCTTCTTTTAAGCAGTCAAAAGCTTTTGTTAAAAAAACATTTTTATCTGTCCACCTGTTTTGCGGGTGATAATGTTTTTCATTCAATGCGACGATGTTTTTAATAGCATAATTATTTGAGCACTCTGCTATGCTTTTTAATATAAATTTTGCACAATCCGTTTGGATGTCTTTTTCAGCCATCTCAATCATGCTGATTGCCATACATACATTAGGATCTAAATCGTACCAGCGCATAAGCACCTCCTTATTATACAGATAGAATTTGTTTAATGATTGTTTTTTTAAAGTCAATAAAATGGCAAAAAATAATTGTTACAGGTTTTAGTTAAATTATGAAAGTTTCTTTAAATTTAAATCCTGTATATTTTAGAAATTCAAATATAAAAAAGACTGAAAACAAAATAAGTTTTTGTTCGACTCAACAAGGCATTCAAAATAGTAATTTACAATCAACTTGGATGCCCGTGCAATCTGTTGATATGACGCACTATACAGAAAGAAAACTTTATTCTGTCAGAGAATTTGAAAATCTGCTCTTAAATAATAAATCTGCAAACAGATATTTGGGAAATATATCTGCAGATTGGGTTGATAAAAATATGTCATTTTTAGAATATAAAGAAAAATCGGATACTATTAAAGAAGTTATTTCAAAGTTTGCCGAAAATACTCATACAATAAAAGGGATTCCGACCAGAAGATTTGAACCTTATATTAAAATATTAGAAAAAGAACTCTCAGAAACAACAGGCAAAAATACAAGCGTAAATTATCTTGCAGCTGGTGAGTATGGCAAGGTTTTTAAACTTAATATAAATAATAAAGATTATGTATTAAAAACTTTTCATAATGTAGAAGATGATCCTGAATATGGTTACTACAGCAAAGCCGGTAAAGGCGCGGAAATCCTTAATGCCAGTTATGCAAATAAAAACGCAGATAAAGGTGATTTTATAAGATTTTATTTCGGTAAATTTGCTAAAGAAAGAGATCATGACGGTTTTATGCTGGTTGAATATATTCACCCGTACAGCGGAAAAGTTTCAGAATTTAAAAATCCTATATTAAAAACTATAACAAGATATTTATACATACCAATGCCTGAAATTCTTACCAACAGGTATAAAGATACGGTATTTGATTTCGGTCATATGGATAGCAGAAAAGAATTGGCAAATCCTGAAAAACGGAAAATGGTTAATGACTTATGCTTAGCTATAGATAAAAATGACCTAACTGGTTACCGTAGGATTTTAGCAAATAATAAAAATTCGAAACATCTTGATGATTCAATCGCATATATAAAAAAAGCATTACAAGAACATGGAATATACAGGTATGCCCTGGATGATTTATATAATACATTGCAACAATTAAATTTGATAACTGACAGATATTCAATAAATTAACATATGGAAAAGTTTTGAGAACATAGTATAATGTAGTTATGAAAAAAATAATTACTTTTTTGATATTGGGTATATTTATATTCACACCAGCTGTTTCATTAGCAGAAGTGCTTCACGGGCATGCTGAGATGGATGCTCAATATCGCCAAATGGAAAATGAATTATTTACGGGAGAAGTTCAGTCCGTTGAAAAAAACGATGTAGTTATAATGACGGTTTCACAAGTTTTAGATTCAACGATAAGCATCGAAGGCGATGAGTTTTTCGCAGAAGTTACGGCTGACGTGGGCGGCAAAAAAGGTGTAGTAATTCCTAAAGGAACAATCGCGCATGGTAAAATAATCCAGAGAGCTGACCCTAAAAGGCTGGGACGTCCCGGGTGGATTGACCTTTCTTTTGATTATTTAATGACGCCGGATGGCAGAGAGATTCCGATTGAAGGTAAGATGTCCACCAAATTGCATCCCGTTGCAGAAACCTCAAAAATTATCGCACAAGACGTGGGTTATACAGTGGTAGGCGGAGCGGTAGGAGGTTTTCTGGCTCTTAATTGGCTTGGATTAGAGGCGGCAATTGCATCGCAAGGTTATACTCTTGCCGGCGGAGCGGCGGTTGGCGGCGCTATAGGATTGGGTATGGCGCTAATAAGAAAAGGTCATGATGTATTAATTGCGCCGGGTGATGAAATAAGAGTTAAAATAAATACATCAGTTCCGCTTCCCGTTTATAAAGATACGGCATTAATGCAGCATGAAATGTTTTATCCGGGACTTGATATATATATAAGCGACATAAAGCACGAACAAGATCCGTTCGGTGAAGTTAATACAATAACTTTGACAGTTATGATTACAAATCTGTCCGATAAAACTTTTTCAGGACTTGATATGGCCTTGGTTAATGATTACAACGCAGTTTTCAGACCGTCGATTTTCGGCGATACCAAAATAATGTTTAAGCAAATTAAACCCGGCGATAAAATAGCCGGAAGAATTTCTTTTGCAGTTGATAATGTTAACAGAAAATTCTGGCTGACATTCTATGACAGAAGAAACGGGAAGGCTGTTTCAAAGATTTCTATTGATAATGCTTATAGGAAAGTTTCCAGCAAAACTAAAAAGAAAAATGATAAATTAAGGCAGAAAAAAACAAATTACAAAAAAGAAGCCGACCTTCTTGATATGGATTAATGGATAATTTATATTATATGTATATTGTTAGTAGTAATATTTATGTCATCTTGAACCGAATAAAAATCGATTGAGACGTAGTCGAAATCTGATTTTGTCATCCTGAACTTGATTCAGGATCTATCAATGTTAATGTTCTAATAATCTTTGTAACGTTCATTTCTTTCTCTTTATTGCGAGTAAAGAGAAAGAAACGAACCAAAGAAAGAGAAAACGCGATTAAATAAAACGAGTTATCAGGGCACTGCGTCCCTGAAACCCCGCTTTGTTCCTTTGCACTTCCTGATTCGACCTCATTGAAGTGAGCAATTGGTCTTAGTGAAACAACAACAAAGTACCTACAAAAATGTTAGCTAGATACATATAATATAAATTATGTTATTTTATACTATTTTGCCGTTTTCTATATTATAAATTAAAACATCTTTTAAAAATTCATTCTCAAATAATACGGTATCAACTGAGGTTATGATAGTTTGCGTATTATCATTTATAGATTTTAAAAGATAATTTTGCCTTATATCATCAAGCTCGGCAAGCACATCATCAAGCAGCAAAATAGGTTCGTCGCCTGTTTTTTCTGTGATTATGTCTAATTCAGATAACTTAAGCGCAAGCACAATAGTTCTCTGTTGTCCTTGTGAGGCAAATTTTACGGCTTCGCAATCGTTTATGAAAAAAACGATATCATCTCTGTGCGGACCGACGCATGATTGACCGCGGCGAATTTCTTCAGTTCTTCTTTCGGTTAATGATTTTTTAAAAGCTTCTGCTATATCATCAACCTCATACTCATCAATTAAAAAATTGCAGTCATAATTTATTTTGAGTTCTTCTGTTTTTGATATAATTCTATGTTTTTCGCAAGCAATAGCTTCAATTTCATTAAGGAATTTTTTCCTCAAAAAGATTATATTGCTGCCGGTAATCACTAGTTGTTCGTTAAAAACATCCAAAAGCGCCTCATCAAGATTGCCGCTTTTTAAATAGCCTTTTAAAAAATTGTTTTTTTGAATTCTTATTTTGTCATATTTTGATAATCTATCATCGTATGCCGGATAAACCTGAGAAATTGCTCTGTCCAGCCAATCACGTCTGTCTGAAGGGTTTCCTCTCAAAAGCAGCAAATCCGTTGTGGAAAACAGAACGGTTTTGAGTACTGATTTAAAATCTTTTGGGCGTGATTTTATTCCATTTATTTTTAATTCGCGTTTTTTTTCTCTATCATATGTAAATTCTAATTCTACAGATGTATCGGCTTTTATTATGCAGGAATTTATCTCAACTTTTTCGGTGTCGAAATTGATTAATTCAATATTGTTAGCAGTTCTCGGACTTTTTAAAGCGGACAAAAAATAAATGCTTTCCAAAATATTGGTTTTACCTTGAGCATTTTTACCTATAATAAGAATTTTATTTGAATCAGCATTCAACTTCAAATCCTTGCAATTCCTGTAATTTTTAAGTTTCAAATCCACTAATCTCATATGATAAATTATACAGCAAAAAAATGATTTTTAATTTATTTTGTTTTACCCTATAGACGAATTTGAAATTATAGTATATAATCACATATATATAGCAGGATATATAAGGAAAAAAGATATGATCCCGATTATTTCAGAAGAAGATGCTGCGTCTGTATTTGGCGAAATATTTCAAGATATTCCGGCTTGGCGTAAGAAAATGATTCATTATTTAAAGGAAGAAAATCCGGAAATTAACACGGCAATCATTGAGGCTGCAAATAAAACGGATTTAGATCCGAAAGCCGTTGCGTTGGGCGCTTATATGACTTATATCCTTATCGAAACAGCAATAAAAGAGAGCGATGCTGTTATGAATTTTTCACAATAATAAAGCAATCATAGGTAGGTAAAAAAAATTATGTTAATTGAAGAACTTTTAGAAAAACTTGTAAAAGACGGCGGCAGTGACTTGCATATTTCAAGCGGGCTTCCACCGGCTGTACGTATAGATGGTAAATTACAGCGATACGATTATCCCCCTTTTAGTGCGGATGATGTTGAAACGTTATTATTTCCGATGCTTTCTAATGAACAAAGAAGAAAACTTGAACAGGAATGGGAGTTGGATTTTTCATACGGTATTGAAGGCTTAAGCCGTTTCAGGGTTAACTTTTACAAGGACAAGGGTAATTATGCCGCGGCATTCAGGACGATTACTTCTGATGTCCCATCTTTTGAGGCTTTAGGGCTTCCTGAAATTGTAAGAAAAATGGCGGAAAAGCCCCGGGGATTGGTTCTTGTTACAGGTCCTACAGGTTCAGGTAAATCTACAACTCTTGCGGCAATGATTGACTTTATTAACTCTAATCGTTCAGAACATATTTTGACAATTGAGGATCCTATCGAATTTGTTCACACCTCTAAACAAAGTATAATTCACCAGCGTGAACTCGGTATGGATACAAGGTCTTTTGCAAACGCGTTAAAATCAGCATTAAGGGAAGATCCGGATATAATTCTGGTAGGTGAGATGCGTGACCATGAAACAATATCTTTAGCTCTGACCGCTGCAGAAACAGGTCACTTAGTATTTGGAACTTTGCACACATCTTCTGCTTCTCAGACAGTTGACCGTATCATTGACGTATTCCCTGAAGGGCAACAGCAGCAAATCCGTGTACAGCTTGCAAATTCCCTAGTTGCGGTATTTTCACAAACATTATTGCAAAAAGTACATCCTGACGGAAGTAAAAAAGGTCGTGTAATGGCTCAGGAAATTATGCTTGTAACTCCTGCAGTTTCAAACCTTATTCGTGAATCAAAAGCGGCGCAAATTTATTCAACAATTCAAATGAACCAGGCAATCGGCATGCAAACACTTGAAATGGCATTAAATCACTTGTACAAACAAAATTTAATTACATTTGAAGATGCTGTTGCGCGCTCCTCTCGTCCTGACGAATTAAAACGGTTAATCCAATCATAAACAAACGTAACGTTTGTACATTCGCCGCCCGTGAGCTATAGCGATGTAACAAACTGAACTATCCGCAATCTGTTTTCGTAAATTAACAGATTGCGCATCAAGTGCGTGATGACAGATGTTTGTGATATAATTTTATTATGGATATAAATTAACAGAGGAATTAATAATATGACACAAATAACAAGCGAACATTCAACCCAGCAGGACCAAATCAGGCAGACAAGAATTCAAAAATTGGCTGATTTAGCAGATAAAGGAATAAATCCATATCCGTATTCATTTGAAAAAAATGCAGACGCTGCTGATTTACAGGAAAAATATAAGGATTTGGAATCCGGTGTTGAGACAGAAGATATATACTCCGTTGCAGGTCGTGTAATGGCCGTCAGAAATACAGGGATGTTTATTGATTTGATGGACAGCTCAGGAAAAATTCAGATTTTTTCACATAAAGATAACCTTTCCCAAGAACATATGGAAATTTTAAAACTGGTTGATTTAGGTGATATTTTGGGATTTACCGGAACTATCAGAAGAACTCCGCGCGGAGAACTTTCAATCAAAGCTAAATCTTTAAAATTATTATCAAAATCATTATTGCCGCTTCCTAACAAACAAATCAGCAAAGAAAAATTGGAAGAATTGGGTAAAACACATGCTTTATGTGATGTTGAAACAAAATACCGCCAGCGTTATGTGGATATGATTGTTAACGAAGATGTAAGAGAAACTTTCAGAAAAAGAAGTCTTATTATACAAAAAATCAGAGAATATTTAATCAATCAAGGTTTTTTGGAAGTTGAAACTCCAATGCTTCATACGCAGGTAGGCGGAGCAAATGCTCGTCCGTTTATAACTCATCACAATACTCTTGATATGGAGCTTGTGTTGAGAATTGCGCCGGAACTGCATTTGAAAAGACTTATTGTCGGCGGCTTATCCGAAAAAGTATTTGAGTTAAACAGAAATTTCAGAAATGAAGGCTGTGACACACGTCATAACCCTGAATTTACTATGATTGAACTTTATCAGGCTTATGTGGATTACAATGAAATGATGGTATTGACAGAAAATCTTGTAAGCACCGTCGCGCAAGAAGTTCTCGGCACAATGAAAATCCAATACGGTGAAAACGAAATCGATTTAACTCCGCCTTGGGACAGAAAAACCATGCTTGGCAGTGTTAAAGAATACACAGGCATTGATTTTATGAATATATTCACGGTTGAAGAAGCAAGAGAAAAAGCTAAAGCTATGGGTATTGACGCAAGCGAATGCGCAAACTGGGGGCAGGTTGTGGAATTGGTTTTTGAAGAAAAAATTGAACCGCTTTTAATTCAGCCTGTTCATATTATAGATTATCCGCGTGATATATCTCCGTTGGCAAAGGTTCACAGAGACAGCGAAAGACTTACAGAACGTTTTGAGACCAGAATTAACGGCTGGGAGCTTGCAAATGCATTCTCTGAATTATCAGATCCGATTGACCAAAGAATGAGATTTGAAGCGCAGGCACTTGCAAAAGCAGGCGGTGATGAAGAAGCTATGTGTATTGATGAAGATTATATTACTGCGTTAGAATATGGTATGCCTCCTGCAGGCGGTATGGGTATGGGTATTGACAGGCTGGTTATGTTATTGACAAACTCACCTTCAATAAGAGATGTCATAGCATTTCCGACAATGCGCCACAAAGAATAATTATGTTTGAGACATACAGAGAAATTTTGAATAATTTGGAAGATAATTCACATCTTCGAATAATCAGAGATTTTGAAAAGAAAGATGAAAAGCATATATGGTTCAAAGATAAAAAGCTTTTAAATCTTTCTTCCAATAATTATCTGGGATTTGCTGATAATCAAGAAATCACTAAACGATTTATGGAAGAAGCAGGATGTGAATATTCTTTAGGCAGCGCGTCTGCAAGACTGCTTACCGGGAGTTTGCCTGTATATAAAGAATTAGAGAATCTTATTTCCGATTTATTTCAAACAGAATCAACATTGTTATTCAACAGCGGTTACCATGCAAATGTCGGAATTGCGAGCGCGATTGCGGAGTCCGGGGATGTAATATTTTCTGATAAGCTCAATCATGCAAGTATAATCGACGGTATGCAGCTTTCGAAAGGAAAGTTTTTCAGATACAAACATAATGATATGGAAAATCTCGAAGAACTTTTAATCAGGGAAAGAAACAACTTTAAAAATGCGATTATAATTTCCGAAAGTGTTTTTAGCATGGACGGCGACATTGCGGATTTAAAGAAACTTGTTAAGTTGAAAGAAAAATATAACTGCATGTTGGTTATAGATGAAGCGCATGCATTCGGAGTATTCGGGAAAAAAGGACTCGGAGTTGCAGAAGACTTAGCATTAATCAATAGCATAGATTTGATTATGGCGACATTTGGCAAGGCTATCGGCTCAACGGGTGCGTTTGTTACAGGCAAAAAAGTTTTGATTGATTATTTAATAAACAAATCACGTCCGTTTATATTCTCAACGGCGCTGCCGCCTGTGAATACTGCGTTTTCAAAGTGGATTATAGAAAATGAATTGCCAAAAACTTATGAAAAAAGACAAAAAATGCTCGAACTTGGTAAAAAATTAGGCAGCCAAAGCCATATTGTACCCGTAATAGTCGGAGATAATAAAGAAACTCTTGATTTGTGCGAAAGATTATTTGATAAAGGCTATTTTACTTTACCGATAAGACCGCCGACTGTTCCTGCCGGTTCGTCGCGTATAAGAATTTCTTTGACTACAGAGATTACGGAAAAAGATATAGAAGGATTAAATTATGCAGTATCATTGGTTAAATAAACAAAATAATGATAAATTAATAATGTTTTTCGCAGGCTGGAGCTATGATTATGTTCCGTTCAAATTCTTAGACTACGGCGATTATAACGTTGTGATGTTTTATGACTATGAAAATATAAATTACGATATGGATTTTTCAAGCTATAAAGAAGTAAATCTCATAACGTGGTCTATGGGTGTTTTTACAGCGTATTTATTAAAAGATAAGCTTCCTCAATTCAAAACAAAACTAGCAATCAACGGAACGCCTTTTCCTGTCGACGATAATTACGGAATCCCTCAAAAAATATTCGATTTGACACTTGCTCATGCAGAAATGGGACTTAGAGGCAAATTTTATAAAAATGTAATCGCAAATGAAAAGAATTTTGCACGATATATGCAATCGCCTGTAGAAAGGTCAATTGAAAATCGCGTTATTGAACTTCAGAAACTTTCTAATCTTGCGAAAAATACGGAATACAATTATGAAAAATTCTATGATTATGCGTTAATAGGTAATAATGACAAAATAGTTCCAACCAATAATCAGATTAATTTCTGGGAAAAAAACGCTCCATACAAAATACTCGAAACAGGGCATTTCCCATTCTATGATTATAACGGATGGGAAGAACTTTTGGCGGAAGTCAAAACAAAAATGGCGGTAAAATAAAACTAAAAATGCAAATAAATCCGAAATTGATAAAAAAACAATTTGAAAAAAGTATGGACAAATACGATAAGAATGCGGTTGTCCAGAAGATTATGGCTGAAAAATTGGTAAATGAACTTATTAAAATAAGCGATAATTTTGAAAACATTCTTGAACTCGGTGCAGGAACAGGACTGCTTACAAAAGAATTAATTAACAGAATCGATTACAAAAATTATACGGCAAATGATCTTTGCGAAAAATCAAAAAAATTTCTGGACAAAATAATCCCCGAATACAGATTTATTAAAGGAAACGCCCAAAAAATAATTTCTATGAAAAAGCAGGATTTAATTATATCAAATGCTTTATTCCAATGGTTTAAAGATATTGAAAAATCAATGCAGCAATATTATAATTTGCTTAATAACGACGGAATAATTGCATTTTCAACTTTTTCACCCGATAATTTTTCAGAGATTCTTGATTTAACGGGCTTATCTTTAGAATATAAAACAGCTGATTATTTGAAAGCTGCAATGGAAAAAAACTTTGATATTCTTTATATAGAAGAATTTGATTATAAAATGAGTTTTGATAATCCGCTTGAACTTTTAGCGCATATGAAACACACCGGCGTTAATTCGTTAGCTGCTCAAAGCTGGACATTTGCGGATGTGAAAATATTTTGTGATAAGTACAAAGAAAAATACCCCGATATCACACTTACATATTCGCCCATTCTGATAATAGGGCAAGTAAAATCTAATGTAAGGCTGTTGGCGAATTTACGAGCCTGAACAAATATAACGATGTGCGATCTCCAATTTAAAATGATAAATTTATAGGAGATACCGAACAGCTTAATTTTTTTAATTCACGTTTGGACTTTTTTATAATAATCATTAAAACTTTACTATACTCTTAAACAAAACAGACTAAATTTATAAATTATCTACTGAATTTAGATGATTTATAAGCATAACAGTAAAGCAAAACTGAAATTATACGTTAGAATTAATAAAAGAAAGGCAGGTAGTAAAAGTATGAGTAATTGGTATCCACATTATGACCTTGCAGGCAGAATCCAACATACTAAATTAGACACAGGTATGGGTAATATGCCGTCAGCAAGAATAGACAGGGTAGAAGATACGAATACACCTGATTTCAAATCGGTGTTTTCAGGTTTGGTTGAAAATTTTAATACTGAACTTAATGCGCCTGATAATTTATTGAAAGACGTTATGTCAGGGAATTCAGGCGTTGATATTCATGATGTTATGACGGCGATGGCAAAATCCGAAATCAGTGTTAATGTAGCAACTCAAATTACCGGTAAAGTCATCCAAGCGTATGACAAAATTATGCAGATTCAAGTGTAAAATATGTAGTAGTAATTAAAAAACAGATTAGTGGGAAAAAATGGACTTTCAAAAACTTTTAGAAAACAAACCTTTATTGTATGGAATAATCGGCGGGGTGGTACTGGTTTTAGCACTCTTCATAATGATGGGGATAGTTAATTCTTCTAAAAGCGGTTCGAATGTTGTCGGTAATCAACCCTTGAAGACTAATGTTGAACTGTTGACAACAGATAATATGGGGAAAGCGCTTGAGATTCAGGCATTACTTGCAAAACAAGGTATTACTGTTCAAAGAGAATTGGATGGTACAAAATCAAAACTTATCTTAAACAAAGATAATTGTTCAAGTTTAACAAAAAAATGCACAATCACAGACCGTGATAATGCTATTATCGCTATTGTACAAAGCGGTTTGATGGATAAAAATGTCGGACTGGAAATCTTTGATAAAGGTGATTTCACATCAACTAAAGAAGATAAGAGAATAAGACTTTCACGCGCGATAAACGGCGAATTATCAAGATTAATTCGTAATATCGGCGGGATTTCAGATGCTTCGGTATTTATCTCAATCCCTGAACAAACGATGTTCACATCTATGCAAAAACCGATAACAGCAACCGTCCAGATAACAATTCCCGAGGGTGAGAAATTGGATGTGTTGAAGGTTAAAGCTATAACAAACCTGCTTTTAGGCAGCGTAACCGGACTGGAAGCTGAAAACATTGCTATTACTGATACAAACGGTAATGTTTATCACAGCATTATGAATGCCGAAGATGAAATGCTAAGAAAACTTGAAGAAAATGATAAATATATGCAGCAAAAAGTTGCGGCTCAGTTGGACAGATTAATCGGAAAAGGCAATTACGTTGTAACCGTAAGCACATTCCTCCGTCAGGCTCCGGTTGAGAAATTCAGTATAATTTATGATCCTGAAGGAAAAACAGCTGTTAGTGAGCAGTCTTTCTCTGAAGGCTTGGGAGATCAGACATCTGATTCAAACAGAAACACAAATGCGGTCAGCGTATATCTTCCAAACGGGTTACCGTCAGGGGGTTCTGATTCAAGCCAAAACAGAAACTACTCCCGTACGGCAAGAGAAACACAGTATGGTGTTACAAAGACTCAGGTTAATGAATACATAAAACCGGGCGTTGTGGAAGAGATTTCTGTTGCGGTTACACTAGATAAAGCGGCGCTCCCTGCAAACACAACTTTGGAAGAACTAAAAGATTTAATTGCAAAAGCTGCAAACCCGAAAGTAGAAGCGGAAAATGTTTCTATAGCATTCTCTGATTCAACCGATCCGTATTTGGCTTCCGATAAGCCTTCCAACCTGCCAAAACCTGATGAAACAGGCAATCCTTGGTGGTTAACGATTGCATTAAGCGCAGTAGGTTTGATAGCAGTGTTTAAAGCAGTATCAAATAAAGTTCAGCAAATTCAGGAAGCGAACAGACGCGAAGTTGAAATGCTGAGACAAAAAACTTCACAGCAAGAACAGCAGTTATCAGATATTCATCAGAGAGCCGCGCAATTAACCGAAAGGCAATCCGAACTTGCGCAAGGGTTAATTGAACAGCAAAGCAGAGGTTATATATCCGAGCAGACTCCTGAACAGCTTGTTAATACCTTATCGCATCTGTCTGCAGATTTGTCTGATGCTGATGAAGAGGCGGCAGAAAAAATTAAGAGCTGGATTGAACAGCAATAATAAAAAACAAGATTATAGGAAAGATATAAGTAATGACAATAGAAGGGTTTGATTATAAAACATTTGCACAAAATTTGCAGGAACAGGCAGGACAGCTTGTTCCGTTGGATTTTAACGAAGCTGAAAGTAATTATGTAGTCAACACTTTATTAAACTTTGCTACCATTGCAGGTGAAGCTTTATATAATGATACGGAACTTAAATTTAATTCTGAACAGGCTATGGTAATAACGCAAATTATTGCAGAGTGGTCTTTTCATAAATCCGTGGATTTAGTTCGTTCAAAACTGCCGCAGGAGTTTTGGGATCCTATAATGCAAAAAATTGCATTTACTATATTTGAAATTGCAAAACAGGCATTTAAACAGTCATTGCCGCAAGATCAGGTATTGCAATTGGTCGAACATCACGTTAAGAAAACATACCTCGATGCTATTGCAGAGTTAAAGCAAAAGAATTTAATTGATAATGAATTAATGGAGTTGGCGGCAAGTCAGTCAAATATTGATGTAATGATGCAGGAGCAGATTCAGCAGGAACAGATATCACAAGAACAAATAGCGCAGGGACAGACTGTTCCTCAGCAGGGTATACAGCAGCCGGCAGATTATAACGGAACTAATATGCCCAGACAAAATGTACCTGCTCAAGCAGCTGATCCTAAAGTATTAAAACTTGCTACTCTCGCATTGTTATTCCAAAAAATGAAGCAGGATAAAGTTCAGACAATTCTTAACAAATTCAGCCCTGATGATGCTCATTCCGTGATTAAATTCATGGGGATGCATGATTTGGAGCAAAAAGTTGATGCCCAGGCAGCAATGAGATGTTTGCAGGAAATAAAAACCAATCTGCCAAATTCAAAAACATTGAGTCCGGGTAAAATAATTAACAAAATGCAAAATATTTCGCAATATTTCGATAAATCACAATTAGAACAATTACTTAGTACTGAACGTCCTAAGGTGAAACGATTTGTATTCAATGCTCTAGAAGGCGAGTATTATGAAATTGCCCCAAAAGTTGCTAATATTGTTGCCACACATATAGAAGATAGTGTATAATACAATTAATCATGATTATAAAAAAGAAAATAAAAAAACCGGAAGTAATCGGGGAAGAAATCACTTCTAACGCAAAAATCCAAGAAAAACAGGTCGAAGAAGAAAAAATTGACTTGTTTAATCTTGATAATATAGATTTTAAGCAGCGTCAGGAACGCCGTCGCGGAGACAGACGTCGCGGGTTCAGAAGAATTGATGACAGAAACTTAATTTCACGTGCAAGAGAAGAAGCGCAAACAATTAAAGAAGCTGCAGCAAAAGAAGGATATCAGGAAGGTTTATCTAATTCTCAAGCAGATATTGAAGAAGTCAGAAACGCTATTTCAAGTTTTCTAAAAGCAAAGCAAGAGGTTTTTGAATACATAGCTCCAGATATTTTAGAAATAAGTGTTGATATAGCCAAGAAAATTATTAAAAAAGAAATAACACAAGATCCTTCAATAATAATTGATAATATTATTGAAATTATGAAAGGGCTTTCAAAAGAAGAAACAAAAATTACTCTAAGAGTAAATCCTTCTCAAGTCGGACTTATCAAGCAGGAAATCCCTGAGATAACTCAAAATATAGGCTTGGAAGCAAAAATTCTTGTAGTACCGGATGAAACGATATTTGAAGGCGGATGTATAGTTTCAACAACAAACGGTGTAGTAGACGCAACAATTGATACGCAATTGTCAATAATAAGCGAGGCTTTAAAAGAAATTTAATGGCAAGAAGTGAAACATCAAATCCTATAAGTGAAATTTTATTGGCAGTGTTTGTTCTGGCATTGATATTAATCTTGCTGGTTGAACTTCCGACAGGTGTCGTTAACTTCGCGATTTGTTTAAATATAACGCTGGGTGTAGTATTAATGATGATTGCACTATATGTGCAAAAAACATTGGAATTAGCGTCATTTCCGTCAATAATTCTTATAGGTACAATGTTTCGACTGGTTTTATCGATTGCATCAACAAGATTGATTCTTGCCCGCGGCGAAGCAGGTGAAGTAATTCACGCTTTCGGAACTTTCGTAACCGGTAACAATATGGTTGTCGGTGGCGTAATCTTCTTAATTATAACTGTAGTTCAATTTTTAGTTATTACAAAGGGTGCGGAGCGTATTGCTGAAGTTGCGGCGCGTTTTGCTTTAGATGCGATGCCCGGTAAGCAGATGACAATTGATGCAGATTTTAACGCAGGCTTAATTTCACCGGAAGAAGCTACTAAAAAGCGTGAAGATTTACAAAGAGAATCAAATTTGTTCGGCTCTATGGACGGTGCGATGAAATTTGTAAAAGGGGATACCATTGCCGGGATTATTATTGTAATAATAAATATTGTCGGCGGTTTGTGCGTGGGATGTTTAATGAATCAAATGCCTCTTGCAGATGCAGTGGCAAAATACACTATTTTAACCATAGGTGACGGTTTAGCGTCTCAATTGCCTTCATTGTTAATGTCAATAGCGGCAGGTATCTTTATGACTCGTTCTTCTGCGGCAAATTCTTCATTAGGTTCTGATGTTGCAGCGCAGATTATAAGTAAACCGTATGCATTGTTTATTTCAGCGGCATTTTTGATGTTCGTTTCATTCACTTCGGGTTATACGGGATTGCCATTCTGGCCGTTCTTCTTATTTTCAATAGGTTTAGGTTTTGCAGGATTTTCGGTGCTTATTAATGCAGATGTGCAATCTCAATTGGGACAATTGGAAAATGTCCGCCAGAATATGCAGGATCTTGTTAATCCTAATCGTATGTATGAAAGACTCGGCGTCGATGTATTAAGTTTACAGGTAGGCTCAAATCTTCTCGTAATTGCCGATCCTGATCAAGAAGGTCAATTACTTGCTAAGATTGCGGCTCTTCGTCAAAGAGTTACAGATGAGTTGGGTTATATTTTACCTAACATAAGGATTATGGATTCTTCAGCGCTTGATGCTAATGAATATATGATATCAATTCGCGGTAATACAGTTGCGACAGGATATGTATATCCAAATAAATTGATGGTTATTGCGGATCAGTGGGATGCTTCAAGAAAAGAAGTTCCTCATGATGCAATTATAGGCATTGACCCTACATATCAAACACAGGCTTACTGGATTTCGTCTGAAGATGCTAAAACATCGCGTTCAGTAACAGCAGTTGACGCTACTGACGTTATTGTTACTCACCTTCAAGAATGTGTGAGAAAACATGTTGATGAAGTTATGACTAAAACCGACGTATTGAAGCTAATGGAACTTGTTCGTTCTCAAGATCCTACGCTTGTTAATGATTTAGTTCCTACAATTATATCTACAAGTGATTTGAGAAAAATATTTGTCAATCTTATTCGTGAAAAAGTTTCTATTAAAGATATTATATTTATCTTTGAACGACTTTGCGATTATGCAAGATTTTCTAAAGAACCTGATATTTTATCCGAAAGATTGCGCGCGGCATTGGGTCGTCAAATTTGTCTTTCTAATGTAGGAGATGATAAAGTGCTTTATGCGTTAACGCTTTCGCCGGAGTGGGAAAAAGTTCTTGACGACAGCTGTCAAAGAACAGAGTTAGGCACAATGTTTTTATTAAATCCTATGCAGGTTCAAGAACTGATTGAAACCGCTGCAACAACACTTATGAGAGCGCATCAGACAAGCGGTCATCAGCCGGTAATTCTTTGTTCTCCAAGAATAAGATTACCGCTTTACCAGCTTCTTGAAAGACATATCCCGACTATTGTCGTAATTTCTTATTCGGAATTAATTACTGATATTAAAGTTGAAGCTATTGATACTGTCGGTGAAACTTATGCATTGGAATCCTAAGAAATAATGATTAAAAAAATTCTTGTATTTTTTATAAATATTTACCAGAAGATTTCACGATTAACACCGTCGGTATGCCGTTTTACTCCGACTTGTTCAGAATATACAAAACAAGCAATTATAAAATACGGAATTTTAAAAGGCGGTTGGCTTGGGATAAAACGTATATGTAAATGTCATCCTTGGCATGAGGGCGGTTACGACCCCATACCCTGATTAATAACCACATAACATATTATTAAATAAAAAAAACCACTCAGGTAATGAGTGGGTCGTTTTCTGCATCCTAATGGTCTCTTTTTAGTGTTTATTATTTAGGAGTTTATATGTTTTTGGGGTTAATGAATTCTATTTATATTTAGTGTTTCGACTACACTTAAATCTCATATAAATTATTATTTCATATTAGAATTAAAATGTCAACTAATTTATTACAATATTTTTATAATATTTTCCATAATCCAATAATAGTGTAGATTTTACACTTTACAAAAGTTAATGTTTTGTTTTTTCACTATATTTTTTTGGGAATAGTATATTTAAAAGATATGTAAATTTATCCTTTTAACTTTGATATATTTGTTTAATGAAAATTAAAGTGACTGGTTTATTGCTGTGATAGAGTGTTTGAAAGTAATTGTTAACTTATATTAACAAAATAAACTTATAAATAGCAATTTTTAACAAAATATATACTTTATATATATATAATATTTAATAGGAAAGAGTATAATATGGTAAATCAAGATTTTACACAGATGAATAAATTAGGCATGCCTATTGAAGCAGTTTCTCCTATCGGAAGTTTTTCATCCATATCTAAAACAAGAATAATGAATCCTGAACAAAATTACTTGACAGCAGGCAGAACAGCAAGCAGTCAGGCGGTTAAAGGATTTAACTTTACTAAGTTTATGGGCGGTGGTGACGGAACCAACAATATAACTTTCGGAGCTTTAACTACCGGTATTCAAACCGGCAAAGGTATCGGAATGCTTAATCATATAGGAGCAACGCATAAAGATGTTGTTATGGAGGACGGAAGTATTGAACAAGTACCGATTGAGCGGGCAAAGAATTTACATTTAATTTCATAACTTAAAAGGAAGTTTTAAAAAACTTCCTTTTTTAATGAATCTTATTTTAAATTATACTGCTGCCGGTGATTTTGACTTTTGAATACAGTCAATGAGTGTTTTCGCGACTGTTCGTTGTTCTTCTTCTGTAATTTCCGCAAACATAGGAAGCGAGATTACCATTTCAGTATTTTTCTCTGTTACAGGCAGCGAACCTTTTCTAATACCTAAATACTCATGGACTTTTTGCAAATGCAAAGGAACGGGATAATACAACATTGCGCCTATACCGTTTTCCTGAAGCATTTTGTGCACTTCATCACGATTAGGAACTTTTACTGTATATTGATGATAAACACAATAAGTATTGTCTAATTCTTTAGGGGTTTGAATATCAGAGCATTCTGCAAATAATTCATTATAGAAATAAGCGTGCTCGCGTCTTTTTGTATTCCAATCATTTAAGTAATTAAGTTTGACTCTTAATACAGCAGCCTGAATTTCATCAAGACGGCTGTTTACGCCGATTTCGTCATGATAATAACGAACAGCTCCGCCGTGATTTCTCAAAGCGATCATTCTGTCTCTTAGTTTTTCGCAATTAGTTGTAGCAAGTCCGCCATCACCCATAGCGCCTAAGTTTTTAGTCGGATAGAAACTAAAACAGCCTATATCGCCGAATGTTCCTACCATTTTGCCTTTATACTTTGCGCCTATAGCCTGACATGCATCCTCAATTACATATAAATTATGACGTTTTGCAATATCCATAATCACATCCATATTGCACGGCTGACCGTATAAGTGAACAGGCATAATAGCTTTTGTTTTTGAGGTGATTGCCGCTTCTATTTTCATAGGATCAATATTAAAGGTATCTGCATCAATGTCGACAAATACCGGTTTTGCGCCGACAATACCGATAGCCTCTGTTGTAGCGACAAATGTAAATGCAACGGTAATAACCTCGTCGCCTTCACCAATATCCAATGCGCGCAAAGCCAAATGAAGAGCATCAGTACCGGAATTCAACGCTACGCTGTATTTTGCACCGGTAAATTCCGCTAATTCTTCTTCTAAAGCTTTATTGTGTTTGCCCAAAATATAAGAACCCGAACGCAAAACTTCAATGACTTCTTTTTCTACTTCCGCGCCTATTTGCGCGTACTGACGTTTTGAATCAATAATAGGTATCATGTTAATCTCCTTCTTAAACTTACCATAATACCAGTTTACCATAGGATTATAGTGCCTTTATATAAATTTAATCCGCACACCAAACATAATGCTTGTCCATTCGCCGCTCGCGAGCTGTTGCGAGTGCTTGCGGCGATGGATAAGGCTCTGCGTCAGATCATTCGTATCTGTCATTGCGAGGAGGACAGAGTCCGACGAAGCAATCTGGCGTGTAAATTAATGTTCTAACTTTTTTTGTTGCGATGCAAAAAGAAAAAGTGAACCGAAAAAGAAAAACACGCAATTAAATGAAATGAGTCATCAGGAACTACGTTCCCGAACCCTTCTTTAATACAAGTGTATTAAAATATTAGTTAGATACTTATAATATTAATTATGTACATCTTTTAGATTGTTAATTCCGGCCGATATTATCGCCGCCATTGTCCAAAATATAAATTGAATTTGAGGTCTGAAAAATATGGTATCTACAATTCCATGAACCATAATTGCAGTTATTGCGATTGCTGCTGTTGAAATAAAAATTACTTTTTCAATATTACATGAATTAATTATAAACCTGACGGAATTCCTGATTAGAACATACAGAAATCCGACAAACGCAATTAATGCAAAAATCCCGCTTTCCACAGCTATTTCCAGAAATACGTTGTATGCGCTTAAAGCATCATATCCTGTTCTCATATACAGTCCGTAAATTTCTCTAAAATTTTGATTACCTATGCCTATTCCTAATAGCCAATTATCTTTAAACATTTCAAAAGATGACTGATAAACATTAAATCTGAAAGAATTTGAAGAATCTTCTCTCATAGCAAACATAGATAAAACCCTTGCTCTTAAAGAAGTTGAAAACAAAACTACAAAAGTCATTAAAGAAATAATTCCTCCGACAACCGTCAAATATATTTTTTTATAATCATTCCAAAGGTACTTTGCTGATACTAAAAATATTCCCGCGATTATTGCCATAAACCCGATATATGCGCCTCTACAGCCCGTTAAAAATAAAGTTATTGATGTTAAAAATGCGAATACAACCCATAAAATTGATGATTTAAATTTGTTTTTTGAAAAAAAGTATGCGGACATACCGAATAAAGAAGGAATTCCTGCAACTAAGTATCCCCCGAGCAAATTCGGATTAAGAGGTTTTAGAGTTCCGTAAACTCTAGTCATAACCTGCTCCGGATTTAAAGCTGAAACATCCTGCCAAGTGGAAATTTCTTCAACCTGAGCAAAATTCTGTAAGAAACCCACTATACCTTCAAACCCTGCACATATTCCTATTGTTGCAAGAATTAGAGGTGTTTTATTAAAATTGTCTTTTAAATATTGAGCAACAGAAAGATAAAAACCAAGATAAATAACTGTTTTAAAAAATCCTTTCAAGCTCAATGCAAACAATGTCGATCCGAAAAGGCTTATAATTATAACCATAAAATATGCTAAAAGCCAGATTTCAAAAGATTTATATGTTAATTTTTGTCCCGGTTTTGTAATTAATTTTAAGAATGTCAAAAACATTGTTGTAAGTGCAACAAAACCTATTACATCTGAAGACAAAAAAGTTGAAGTTAAAAATACCGCTAAAATCGATAAAAGAATAAATTTGTCTATGCATTGCAAAAACAAACTATTCTCATATAAATATTTTAAACTGTTTTGTGTAAAATTAAGTATTTTATTGAATATCATTTGAAGCGTTTACTGATTTTCTTAGTTCTTTATCCTCGATTTGCATAACTTTTAAGTCAGAAACCGTTCCCGTAAATTTATAGTCTTTGCCTTCCAAGGTTATAGGCAATCCTAATTTAATTTTATTACCGCCCACCACAGCACCGTCTTTTGTAATTTTGGCATTATCTGTTAATGTTATAACAACATCATATAAATATGCCTGCGAAACGTCTTCTACAACCATAAGCATTTTTGTATTTATAGCAGGTAGAACCGCTTTTTTTCGTTCAACTTTTACATCAATAATATCTAAATCTGTATAAGGAACATTCCTGATACTGATAAATGTTTTTTCATTGGCTTTTATCGGTAAATTCGTACCGGTATAAGTCAAACCTCTGATAAATACCTGAAATGATATTTTTGATGTAGCTTCGATTTGTTTTTCCGCAGTTTGTCTTATGTTTTTGTAAGTCAAGAAACCTACAACAAGCGCGACAATAACTCCGATGATAATAATCAAATCAACCGTTTTGATTTTTTTTAAAAGTTCTGAAATTTTTTCCATATAAGTATTCTCCTATATAAATCTATAGATTTTGTGCAGCTTTGATTAAATCCTGAATTGTTGTTGTAGCGCAGCCGAAATGTCTTACTACAATGCTTGCTGCTATGTTACCTATAATTGCCGCAATGACAGGATCTGCACCTGCCGCTAATGCGAGTGTGTAAACGGCCGTGACAGTATCACCGGCACCTGTAACATCAAATACTTCTGATTTGTTGAATACAGGAATTTTTGTGTAATTTGTGTTGTTCGTGTCGCTCTTGCGACCCGATAACGGCTTCATACCGGCTTCGCACAAAAACATACCATCTGCGCCGCAAGTTATCAGAATAGCCTTTGCATTTGTTTCTTTTAGCAATTTATCACCTGCTTTTTTTAAATCATCCTCATTTTCGATAAAAAATCCGACTGATTTTTCTGTATCAGGCAAGTTTGGCGTCATAGAGGTAATATTTTTATAAGAGCCTAAATCTCTTTGGGCATCAACCACAATAATTTTATTATATTTGTTTGAAAGTTCTATTGTTTTATCAATAATCTTTTGTGTAAGCGTTCCGATATGATAATTAGAAAGAATAATTGCATCATGTTCGGGAACAGCTTTTTCTATGTTCGCAATAACTTTTGCTTCAGTTTCCGGGGTTATGAATTCATTTGTTTGTCTGTCAACACGCACTATCTGCTGGGTAATAGAAGTTGATATAGAGCCTGAAATACGCGTTTTTGTCGTTGTTTTTCTTGAAGAATCTTTTACCATGTACTCATAATTGACATTCGCTTTTCTAAAAGTTTCTTCAAGCTGACCGCATTGAAAATCGTCACCGCAAACACCTATTACGCTGACTTTTCCTCCATTTAGTGCGGAAACATTATGCGCAGCATTTGAAGCGCCGCCGAGTATTAATTTTGTAATTGTATGTTGAAGAATTAAAACGGGAGCTTCACGGGAAATACGTTCTGTATCACCGTATATCATCTCATCTAATGCTAAATCACCTATTACTAAAACCTTCGGCTCGCTTAATTTATTAATGTAAGAAACCAGTTGATTCTTATCGATATTCATAGAATTTTCTCTTTCAACTAACATCTTTTAAACATAATATCACAAATATAATGTTTAGCAAACATAAAATAAAGGTTGGAAATATTGCTGCAGAATGACGATTATTATATACCACCCTGAACTTGTTTCGGGTGGTATGCGTTAGTAGCACTGTAAAAAAATGTTGTGCATCTCACGGATAGCACAAACGATCCAGCGCGAGTGAGCAGAGGCTGGAAGACGCGCAGGCGTGCGCGTCTGTAATGCCGTTTAATGCGAATGAGTAAGAAAACATTATGTTTGGTTATTTTAATTTTTGTTCTAACTTTAATAATCTTGCTTCCAGAGCTTTATTCCGGTTTAAAAGTTTTTCATTTTGTTCTTTTAATGCTTTTATTTCATCATCTTGAGACTTATCTTTATTTATTAAAGCCGTAATCTTTGCATCAAGTTGTTTAACTGCATTTACTATTGCGTAAAATATATCTTCCATTCTGATTTGAAGATATCCGTCTTCGTCTTTAAATACCGCGTCAGGGAAGATTTTTTGTAAGTCTTGAGCTATAACTCCGACTCTTGGCGTTTTCTTTTCATCTTTTTTTAACGTATAGTTAAATACTTTTAATTCCTTAATTTTATCAAGTCCTGAGGTGCTTTCTTTACCTATGTATTTTAAACGTGCATCAGAGGGATATATTGTATTGCTGCTACCCAAAAAAGAACGAAATCTTCCTTTTACATCTGTGCCGCCGTAACGCTTATGTAACCATTCCGCACCTGCAGGATAAAATGGCTCTAATTGTCCGCTGGAACGACCGTATAGATTTACATTATCATTATTTCCACTGTTTTTTCTCCAAAGAGTAGTAATAACGCCGCCTTTAACAAGTAAATTACCATTAATTACCACAGTAGAATCTTTCGTCCCGAATCCACTTATAGGATCACCTTGATTGTGTATTTCTAAGACAGCCGCACCGTTGTTAAATTTCGAAGGTCCACCTATAAAAATTCGCTCAACACTATCAGTAGCCCAAGTATCACCTGATTTAGGTCCTGAGTTTCTACCTATACAAGTTTTATTTGATCCGGTTACATGTTGACAGGCAAGATATCCGATGGCTGTATTGTCATAGCCGGTTTTTAATTTTACTAATGAATTTCTACCCAAAGAAATATTTCTTGTACCGGTTGTTGAAATACCCTGAGATTCCCATCCTATTGCTATATTATCAATACCTAAAGTATTAGTATTCATTGTATTCAGTCCGAGCGCTATGTTACGAGTACCAATTGTATTATTAGATAATGCATTTGTTCCGATTGCTATATTATTCGTTCCGCTTGTAGTATTATTTAATGCTGACTGACCTAATGCAATGTTATTTGAGGATATCGTATTCTTACTTAATGCACCGGTTCCGATTGCTATATTATTTGTGCCGCCATTATATGAACTGTTTCCGCTTAATGCTGAGTTCCCTATAGCTACATTGTTTCCACCTGTCTTATTATTACTTAATGCCGAATTCCCCAGTGCTAGGTTGTTGCTGCCTGATGTATTTATTGACAATGCCGCGTGTCCAAATCCGATATTATCTGAACCTGAAACCGTGGCGTTGCCCATTGCCGCTTGTCCTATTGCAAGGTTTCTGCTTCCTGATACGGTTTTTAACGTACTTGTACCAATTGCGATGTTATTTGATCCGCCAGCATTTGACATTGTTGACGATCCTATACCCACACTATTCGAACTGCTGACATTTGTCATTACAGATGAACCGATTGCCACATTTGATGATGCACCGGTACCATTTGTCATTGCCCCGTAACCTATTGCTGTGTTATTGCTGCCTTTTGTGTTTGTCAATGCAGATGAACCTATTGCTGTATTATAATTTGTATTATTATTGACTTTTAATGCTTGGTATCCAATCGCAGTGTTTCCTGAACCACTTATATTATTCAATAATGCATTTTTTCCTATTATTGTATTAAAGTCGCCTGTTAGGTTTTGCATATTATTTCCGAATATTAAATTGTTTCCTTTTATAAATATTCGTCCCAGAAGATCATTATTTCGTTTTAATAATATATGACTTCTTGTATTTCCTGTATCTGTTACATTTATTACTAATTTTGCATTATCAGTAATGCCGGCTTTTGGTTGCCCTATCATTGCCGTTTGTGATGCACCCACTCCGTAATATGCATCTGAATTATTCACTGTATATTTCCACGGTGAACTCTGATTTACTTTACTTCTTGTTGTCATTACAGGCGCAAATGCAGCCATTACTATGCTTAAAATTAGCAATACTATCATCATTTCTGCTAAGGTAAATCCGCTTAGCTTAATAATAGTAGATTTTTTTCTACTCTTAAATATTTTTTTAATCATCACATACCTCACTCTTTGAATTGTTTTTTTATAAATAGCAATCTTTGCTTTTTATCGTAACATATATTCATTGAGGTTTCAAATGTTTTACACCTATTTTTGCTTATAAGTGCCTTTCTGAGGGGTGTATTAACAGATCAGAGATTTCTTTTGCTCCTTCGAAGCCACGTGCAGCCATAATAGATGCAGCCAGATTTCTGTCATAGTCGACAAATCTGTGTTCAACTTCAAAACCGCCATCCTCAAAGTTTGCAATAGCATAACAGGGATTTGGAATCTTTGTCATTGGACGACCGACACTGCCGACATTAACAAGCATTTGTTTCTTGTTTGTTTGATAACCGCAAGGGATATGCGTATGTCCGCAAAATATTATATCAGCGGAAGTTCCTTCTAATATTTCCTCAATCTTCATAAGCGGCATATCCGGTAAAATATCTTCATTATTTCTTCTCGGAGAACCATGAACTAATAATATTTTGACGCCTTCAATTTCTAACTCTTTCTGCGGAGGTAAATTTCTCAAATAATCTTTATATTTATCTTCAATTACAATAACATCATCCACAAGGGCATTAGCCATCATAGGGTACATCTTTTTCACATATTCAAATACTTCGGGACTGAATTCGGCTATTAATTTATCTGTATTTCCTTGAATAATTTCCCAATCCGTTTGTTTAGTAATATATTCTAAAACCATCCTAGGCTGCGGACCGGCTAGAGCTAAATCACCCAAACAAAAAATTTTCTCACAATTTTGATTTTTAATATCCTCTAAAACACTTTCTAAAGCCTGAAAATTACCATGTATATCAGAAATAACCGCTATTTTCATAAAAACTCCTTCCCTTCTTAACTTCTCGTCCAGTGTCACAAAAACCCGAAAATTCACCGTTTTCGTGCGTTTGTTCACATCCGTTATGGTCGCCCGCTGTATAAGCAAGAAAAAACCAATTTTCTAGCTTTTGCAGAGGGCTTCTTTTATGTTAAAATCTATTATATGATAAAAAGAAGAAAATCAAAAGAATTATATATCAAAGATGTCAAAATAGGTGGAGATGCACCGATAAGCGTGCAATCTATGTGCAACACAGACACCCGTGATATAGAAAAAACTTCAGCGCAAATAAAAAATCTTGCTGAAGCCGGATGTGAAATAGTAAGAGTTGCTGTTTTAAACAGCGATGCTGCAGAAGCTGTCAAAGAACTTGTAAAAGCTTCACCTGTACCGCTTGTTGCGGATATTCATTTTGACTACAGACTGGCAATCCAATGTATTAATAACGGGATTGACGCGCTAAGATTAAACCCCGGAAACATAGGTAAACATGAAAACATTGTCAAAGTGGTTACACTGGCAAAAGAACGAAAAATTCCTATAAGAATAGGGGTAAATGCAGGTTCTTTAGAGAAAGAATTATATGAAGAAAACATACCGCTGCATGAAAAAATGGTAAAGAGCGCATTAAAGCATATAAATATATTAGAAGATTTGGATTTTGATTTAATAAAAGTTTCACTTAAATCTTCAGATGTTTTAACAACAATAGAAGCATATCGTTTAATTGCGGAAAAAATACCTTATTCGCTTCACTTAGGCGTAACGGAAGCAGGAACGCTAAAAAGCGGACTTATTAAATCTTCCGTAGGTCTAGGCACTTTACTTGCAGAAGGAATCGGCGATACAATAAGGGTTTCATTGACAGAAGATCCTATAGAAGAAGTAAAAGCAGGTTTTGAAATATTAAAAAGCCTGGGTTTAAGAGAAAAAGGAGTTAATTTTATTTCATGTCCCACTTGCGGAAGAACACAAATTGATTTGATAGGATTGGCAAAAAAAGTTGAAGAAAAGTTTAAAAATCTTGACAAACCAATTACCATTGCAACGATGGGGTGTGCCGTAAATGGTCCGGGAGAAGCTAAACACGCTGATTTCGGTATTGCAGGCGGAATAAATGAAGGTTATATTTTCTGCAAAGGCGAAATTATAGCAAAAGTTCCTGAAAATCAGCTTTTAGAAAAGTTAGAAGAGATTATAATAAAATCATACAAATAATATATGCAATGATTATGTAAAGAAATTATAATGTACTTGTAACTACTTAAAAAAGTATTTATAATATTATTTATTAATACTAACAGAGGTGGAAAAATGAAAAATAAATTTTTAATTGTTGGAATACTTGGATTAATTGCATCACAGAACTTTGTTTTTGCCGAATTAACGGTAGATCAGGCTTCTTCAGGTGATTATTTATTAAACCGCGGATACTCTCCTGTATTTGGACAGATGGTTGATAAAACCAAAGTGAATATTCAGGGGGTAGAGTATGTGAGTCCTGAGCAAAAAGAATATTCGGGATTTGTAAAATGGGTCAGAAATGTATTTATATACTTAGATCCTGCTTTAGAGAGCGATACCTTTATGAACCATGACATAAACGCTACACCTAAAATTGATGATTTATAATAAAATAATAAAATTATCCGCCCTGTTTGTAATTTTATTTAATTTATTAATTATCAATCCTGTTTATTCCGTTCAATCAACAGGGATTTCGCATGACGAAGTTTTTATTGATTACAGTAAGCTTAACGCTGCTGTAATACGCAATGAGGCGGATTTATTTTTTTATAAAGCACAGGAAAGTATTACCCCGGCAGAAAAAGACAGTTATTATGATATAGCAATGGCAAAATATTATCTTTTAACCAAAATTGATAATTCACAAATATTCCCTTTTGTCCAATTAGCAAGAATTTATGATTATAAAAAGAAAGACCGATATGCAAAAGAATATTTTTACAGAGCTAAAAATATGTCTGTAAATGACTCTTACGCCAATTATTATTTTGGCGATTTTTATTTTAAAAGAAATGATTACAAGAGGGCTTTACGTTATTATATTATTGCGTATAATAACGGATATAATAATAGATACGATTTAAATTATCAGCTTGGCACTATATACGAAAAACTGGCAGATCTGATAAATGCAAAACGTTTTTATGAGATTTCTTATTCCCTGAATCCTAATTCAGAAGAATTAAAAGAAAAAATACTATTAATAAATGAGTTAAATTACGACAAATCTGAATATTATCATTTTATCAGGGAGTAAAAAGTGATGATCAAAAAAATATACATAGCAATAATTGCACTATTAATTACAGTCTCAGGCTGTGCTGCAGAAGAAATAATTACGACAACAAAAACTCAACAGCAAGAATCATCCATATTGCAGCCGCTTTCTGACATAGATATAAATTACTATAAGGATTCTCCGCTTTATCAGCCGTTTCAGCCGGCAAAAAATGAAGTTGTTTTTAACTATTCAAAAAATCGCATAAATGCTATTGACCCGACACCTTCTACTAATAAAGCCGGAAGCTATCTACCCGGTACGAGAGGTCCAAATCAGCTTGTAATTTATACACCTTTATACGGGACAAGAACAAATACAAATGAATTTGGTGCAGAGGCCGTTGTAGACGGGAATACAGTTACTGATTTATCCGGTGCAGATTCTTTGATTCCGCCCAGCGGGGTTGTAATCAGCGGACACGGGAATGCAAAAAACTGGATAAATTCAAATATAAATATCGGAACAAAAATTTATATAGACAGAGATGCAAATCTCATACACACATTTACAACTTCTGACAGCTATATTTTTGAAACAGAAAAAAAGATTTCTGAAGCTCAACAGATGATTGAATTTTACAAAGCAAATCCTGATTACAACTGGAAAGTTCCAAACAGTTATATTAACGATGCAAGAGATTATTTGAAAAAAGCGCAAAAAAATCCCGAAGAAGTTCAAAAATATTCTAAACTTGCAATAGAAGCCGCTAATGATGCAATAAAAAGCGTTGTTCCATATAAAAGCAATGAATTAAAAGGGGTTTGGGTGAGGCCTGTTGAAAAAACCTGCGAAGATATTATCAGATCTTTGGAAATAATTCGCGCAGCAGGAATTGATAATGTATTCTTAGAAACTTATTATCACGGTAAAACAATTTTTCCGAGCAAAACGATGTCAGCTTATGGCTTTACAACTCAATATGAACAATTTGAAGGTATTGACCCTTTAAGGATATGGATATGCGAAGCGCACAAAAGAAATATGAAAGTTCATATTTGGTTTGAAACTTTCTACGTAGGAAACACTAATCCTAAAGATAATCCTAACAGTATTCTGGCTAAAAATCCGTCCTGGGGGAATAAAACAAGAAAGGATTATTCATCTGTAGACCCGACAAAATCGTCTTCAGAACATAACGGATATTTTTTAGATCCCGCAAATCCTTTTGTGCAGGATTTCTTAATGAAACTACTTGATGAAATTATAACAGATTACAAACCCGACGGAATAAATTTGGATTACATCAGATATCCAAATGCAATTGCTCAGAATATACAAAATAGTTGGGGTTATTCGTACTTTGCGCGAAATGAATTTAAAGAAATGTACGGCGTAGATCCTGTTGAATTAAATCTTTCAGACCCTTTGTGGGCACAATGGGACAATTACAGACGTGAAAAAGTTACAAATTTTGTAAGAAAAGTCGGAGCATTAGGGAAAGAGAAAAAAGTATATACAACAGCCGTAATTTTCCCTGACAGACAAGCCGCATTAAGCATGAAACAGCAGGATTGGAGAACGTGGTCTGTAAGGAATTATATTCAAGGATTTACTCCTTTGTTCTTAACCTGCGACTCTAAAATGGCAAATGCAATGATGCAGGATGTTATCAGACAAAAATCGCCTGATACGGATTTTTATGCGGGTATATTTGTAACATTTATGAGCGGTTCTGAAGAAGATTTAATCAGACAAATTCATGAAGCCCGTAAATTAAACGCAAACGGCGTTATTATATTTGATTATGCGCATTTGAGTCCTAAATACGCAAACACATTGGCAAAGAGTGTATTTGCATCAAAATCAGCTTTAAAAACTGTTCCCCCTGCACGAACAGAACCAACGCAAAAACAAAATATACAAAAAACTCCTAAGAAAAAACCATGGTGGAAGTGGCAAACATAATGTTTGCATCATTCGTGCTTCCCTTGATATGCAAAGACCATTCTCAAGATGCAACGTACGCGGGTATTTGAAAATATTTTATAAATTAAAAAAGGAGAATTTATGAAAAAAATATTATTTATAACTGTAATTGTTATTGTTGGTATATTAATAGGCATTTATGCATATTTGGGAGGGTTTACCAAAGTCGAAGTACGTATTGAAGAACAAGGCGGCGAAGTACTTGTTTATGAAAATATGAAAGGCGACTATAAAAATACCGGAAAGGTGCTTGAGAAAATATATTATTCCCTGCTTAATGATGATAAAATCGAAACTTATAAAGGATTCGGTTATTATTTAGACAATCCTGACGAAGTTAGCAAAGAAGATTTGCGTTCTGAAATAGGAGTTATATTAGAGCCAAAAGATTATGACAAAATTCCTGAATTAGAAAAAAAATACTTAGTCAGAACATTTCCTAAAAAAGAATATATCGTGACTGAATTTCCATACAAAAATATGGCATCTATTTATATGAATATAATTAAAGCATATCCTGCAGTGTTTGCTTTTTTTGACAAGGGCGGGTACCAATGGGATGGCGGTACATTAGAAATCTATGATATGCCTGCCAAAAAAACTTTCTTCAGATCTGATTTCAAGAAATAGTTTAGCTGTCGCTTACCGGTATCTCCAATATTACTGTCATCTTGAACAGTCATAATTCCCTTACCCGTAATGACTCACGTTTCAGCATGACAAATAATTACCATGTCATCCCCGCAACAAGTGCGGGGCAAGCTGCAGGCACTTGTTGCGGGGTCTATATTTTTTTTTGATTGCTTCGTCGGATTTACATCCTCCTCGCAATGACATGGATATATTTTGTCATCCTGAACTCACCTTGTCATCCTAAACTTAATATGTCATCCTGAACTTGATTCAGGATCTATCAATGTTTTTTCTAAATAAATTGATAGATTCCGGGTCAAGCGGATTTTGGCAAGAACGGAGCACAGCGAGTTCGTCCGAGTGAGGTGGACGTTACTCCGCCGAACTGCCAATAATCCAAGACAGCCCGGAATGACGAGAACGAGTACTTCGCTCTTCGTAATGACTTAATTTTTTTTATATAAAAATATAGCAAACTGCGTTATAAAATTTTCTTGCATTTCACGTTATGTTATTTCTATGGAAAAAGAAATTTTAAAAGTAATTGGAAAAAATATTAAGAAATATAGAAAATTATGCGGTTATACGCAAGAAAGATTGTCTGAACTTGCAGATGTACACCCGGCGACAATAGGCAGGCTTGAGGGCGGCGGAATCAATGTTACGGTTTTAAAATTACAAAAAATTTCTAAAATTTTAAACATAGAAGTAAAAGATTTATTTCAGTAATATCAATTTGGAATTAAGATGATTAGAAGAGCTGTTAATACTGCATTGCAGAATAAAAATTCCGTTATGTTCATAACAACCATGGTTTTTGTGGCAGGCATACTTTCTTATTTTCATGACAACGCGATATTATGCTCAGCAATCTTGACGATAGCCGGAGTAGTTGCCATTTTAAGAAATTATTTTGATTTCAAATACGTACTGTTTTGGTTATTTATGTTTTACTTCGGATTTTTCAATTCTCATTTCCAAATCAACAACAGCGACGATCTTTTACGTCTTGCCCCGAATAAGAGCACCATAACAGGTCAAATCGTAACCATTCCCAACAGCAATGTTAAAGATAAAACAAAATTCTTCTTTAAAGTAAACAAAATCGATGATAAAATAGTCAACGCAAAAACTCTTGTCACAATAAACGACGAGAATGGAGATTTTAAAGAATACAATATCGGTGATTTCTATGAACTCAAAGGAAATTTGCGTCTCCCATTTAAAGCAGGTAACCCGTCTCAATTTGATTACGGAAAATATTTACGGAATTTCGATACTTTCACTGTTTTCTATACAAACAAATCCGATACAAAATATATAGATAATACGCTTTCTTTCAAATGGGAATTTTTACAGAGTTTAAATAATCTGAGAAATAAAATCATTGCAACTCATGCTGAAAACTTGAAAAGTCCTAACCTTGAAATCCTTGGCGGTATTGTCTTTGGTGATGATGCAGTTGCGCCGCCTGATTATATAAAATCTTCTTTTATTAATTCGGGGTTGCTGCACATTCTTGCCGCATCTGGGATGAACGTTGCGTTTATTTTCGGATTCTGGTTTTTCATACTTAACAGATTTAAAGTACCGTATAAAATCATTAATATATCAGGCATTGGCTTAATTATCTTTTACACACTTATGACCGGTCTCGGTCCGTCCGTAATAAGAGCAGCGTTAATGTTAATTATCATTCTAATCGGTAAATTAATAGACAGAAGCACTCACAGCGTTTCGCTTTTAGCACTCGTAGCTTTGTTGATGCTTATTTATAACCCGGCTTTTATAAACGATGTCGGATTTCAGTTATCATTTTTGGTTACATTCGGATTGCTGACTACAGGAACAATAATTTTCGAAAAACTTCAGGATACAAAAATCCCTCAATGGTTGTCCGGCGCGGCTATTATACCTGTTGTCGCTCAGATTTGGGTTGCGCCCTTACAAATGTTTTATTTTAATACGTTCAGTACATATTCAATTTTCGCAAATATTTCGAGTATGCCATTTTTGAGTGTTGTAAGTTTTGGCGGTTTTATGAGTTCTATTCTTGCAATATTTATGCCGTTTACAAAATATCTCTGCATGTCTATAGATTTTTGTTTGAATTACGTTTTGACAGCAATTGTTATGATTTCAAATTTCTTTGCAGAAATGCCGAATTCTCTTATAAGCACAACTCATCCGAGTATAATGCAAATTTTGATATATTACACAACTATTCTTTTAATAACTCTGATAATTAAAATCGGATTAAATAAAAAAATTGTTATTGCTTCCTTTTTTCTATTATTTACTCTCGGTGTTTCAATGATAAGCATTCCAAACGGTAAGCTTGAAATAATTACATTCGATGTTCAAAATGCAGATGCGTTTTTAATAAAAACTCCCAAAAATAAATACTTTATGATTGATACCGGAAAAGCCGGATATAAAGGCGGAAAATCTCAAGCGGAAATAATAATCCTTAAATATTTGAAAGACAGAGGAATAAAAAATATAGAAGGTCTTATCATAACTCACTTTGACAGCGATCATTCCGGCGGAGCCGCAGATGTTATCAATAACTTGAAGGTAAATAAAGTTTATCTGGGTTCAATGAATGACAATTCCTTTACTTCCCAAAATATATACAAAGCCCTAAAAAATCAGAATGTTACAACTGTTGTGTCTTCAAATAACAGTGAAATATACACGGATGAAGACTTAGTGATAAAAACTTATCTTGCAGATTCTAAAGAAGACAATGAAAACTCAATTATAACACTATTAAATTATAAGAATTTCAATATGCTGTTTATGGGCGATGCGGGGATTTATGCTTTTGATAAAGTTAGGGCAGATATTCCGCAAAACATAAATATTCTAAAAGTCGGACACCACGGCGCAGCCAAAGTCGTTGACAATAAAATGCTAAATCACTTGAATAATCAGATTTCCATTATATCTGTCGGCTCAAATATTTTCGGACATCCTTATAAAGGCACGCTTGATACTCTCAGAAAAACCGATATTTATAGAACAGATAAACATAATTCCGTAAAAATTGTTTCTGACGGAAATATTTATAATCTCTTAACTTATGATAAAGAAAAACGAAAATACTCAAAATCTAAACAAATTAAAATAAAAGATTAATAGCAAAAAAAAAAATGTTCGGATTTTAAATACTATGTAACAAAATAATAGGAGAATAAAATTAATGAATAGCTTACAAATAGGGAATAACAATCAACCTGCATTCGGCGGGAAATTAATGATAAAGAATATGGAGAAAGTTGCAAAATATTACGGACCTGAAATAAAAAATGTAATCCTCAACAACAATTCTTTGAATGAAGCTGCAAAAAATAAAGATGTATTAGTTAATATCTCAAGAAGATTTGGTTTCAGCCTTGACGCCTATGAACGTTATCCGTTTATGGAGCCGCTTATATTTAAGCCTAAATTAACAATATCTTTTATAAAAGAAAACGCGGGATTTTTACAAAAACTATTTGGCGCAAAAAATATTAGAGTAAACTTAAATAAAAACGGCAGACCTTTGTTTAGTGAAGCAAATGTTATATATAAGTTAAATATCACATTGAACAATCTGTCTGATAAAATCAAAAAATTAAGCTAGTAATTAATTCAATTCTTCATTAATTAAGTTCTTCCAGGGCTGATTCAATTTCGTCAATAACCAACTGCGCTGCAACTTTTCTATTCTCCGCGGTTGTAATCGGTCTGCCTATAACCATAAAATCAGCTCCGGCAAGTATTGCCTGACGCGGAGTATCAACCCGCACCTGATCATTCACGGATGCCCACGTAGGACGAGTTGCAGGACAAAGAATTATGAAATCCTCGCCTAGTTCCTGTCTGATACTTTTTGTTTCTTCTGCGTTAGCTACAACGCCGTCTAAACCGCTCTCTTTTGCAATTTTTGCAAGCCTTAG
>Ga0153920_1000083_pt1 | contig 36466 bp, 38 predicted proteins | sample TSNJ004MetaG_FD_104713 | JGI IMG/M metagenome (GOLD analysis project Ga0153920, IMG submission 104713) | Attine ant fungus gardens microbial communities from New Jersey, USA - TSNJ004 MetaG | ecosystem: Host-associated > Fungi > Mycelium > Unclassified | place: USA: New Jersey, Brendon T. Byrne...
CCTCCTGGGCTAATTATATAATGATGTTTTAATATATATCTATTATGACAGATTCTAAAAAAAAGGAATTACCCTCTTTTTTAAATATACCAAATGACCCTGTTTTTGTCTCAGTTCTCAAATCCGTCCGTAACCGTCGTTTGGTATCTCCATTGAATTCTTCTATCTTCTTTATTTAAAAGCCAAGGAGAGTCCAAATACGGTGGCAGAGACACATATTCCGCTGTTGACTCTGTATACACTTTTTCTCGGGACCAAGTATGGAGCCAAAGTCACACAACTACATATATGGTGCGATACGAATTCCGACAAATTTGGATTTGTAAATCCTGTTTCACTGGTATTCAAACTTCGACAATTCGAATTTGCAAACTCACTTTAGTGAGATTCAAGTTCCGATGAAATCGGATTTACTACTGCTTCATACTTTTAGTACAGAACCAGAGGTTCATCTGTCTTTGTCCTTAAATAAAAAATCAGCTATTAGCAAAGATAAAGACAGAGCCAACTTCACCGCAGCGGAGAAACCAAAATCTGTACCTGGTGAAATTAGCATTATGTGGCGTTCCATTCTTTGTTATCAGGCCGACTTTGATTATACCAATACAACTCGACTACATCAATAATCTCCATATGACTGCCATTCATATATGTTTTGATAGTTTTTAACTAAAATTAAACGTTGTTTTTCCATCTGGTTGTAGTACTAAAGAAGCACTAAATGATTTGCCGGCTTTTGAGACAAATCCAGATAACTTCTTAGTTCTCTTTTCATCAACTAAATCCTTAAGATCACTTTCATTAATTTCTTTACTGGCAATTTTGTAACTCAAGCTAAAGCCACAGTCTTTTTCACATCTCCAAGCCCACTTATCGCTGATTATCTTTGCTCCACAACAAGGACACTTATATTCATTTTTTGTTTCCTTTGGCTCCGACTTCTCAAATAGAAAGTCGACTTTACCTTCATTTAATTGCAATTTTGCTGCAAATTTATTTCCGGTTTTTGATTTGAATCCACTAATTTCCTTTGTGATACCTTTTTCTATTAGCTGTTTTACATTTGTATCAGTGATTTTCTTATGTGCAATTTCAGCAGCTATAGCAAATTCACAAAGTTTTTCTTTCTTTCCTGCACAGTACCATCCAAATTTCCCTTTCATTAATGGCCTTTCTTTACAAACCGGGCAGGTGAATTCGGTGGAGCCAGAGCCACTCCAACCCGTATGTTTTATGGATGAGCTTTCAATTTCCTTTACAGTCTCTTTTACGTATTCAAGCATTTCTTTTTCTACTTCTTCATATGATAAAAGCCCTTGTCTGATTTGTTTTGTTTTGTATTCCCAAAGAGATGATAACGCCGGACTGGTAATAGAATAGTATTTCAAATTGTCAATATATGTATTTCCTTTATCCGTCATGTAAAGCCCGCCGGATTTTCCTTTTCGATCTTCCATATAGCCATCTCGAATTAAATCTTTGATAATTGTTGCTCTTGATGATTCTTGTCCAAGCCCTTCTGCTTCTTTTAATGCTTCTTTTAATTTTTTATCGTCTACATATTTCGCTGCGTTTACCATAGCTGCAAGCAAACTGCCTTGAGTAAATCTTTTTGGTGGACTTGTAGTTTTTTCAACAGTTTCAAAGGAATCTATTTTAATAACTTCGCCTTGTTTATAATTGGGTATTATTATTTCACTTAACTTTTTATCAAAAATAACAGTCCAGCCTTTATCCATAACTTTTTTTCCATTTGATTTAAATAAGTTTCCATCAACGTCAACAATAAGTGTGGACTTTTCTTCTTTTAATGTTGGCAGAAAATGAGCTAAGAACTGTTTGTAAATCATAGTACAAATATTTAATTCTTCCTTCGATAATTTAAAAATATCTGGAATCTCGCCTGTCGGCATTAATGCATCATGGGAGGCTTTAGTAACTTCGGCATCGTTAACGATATTTTTGTCTTTCTTAGTTCTATCAATATCAGTTAAAGTTATTTTTGATGTGAATACATCCAAACTTGGAATATGAGAACACGCATTTATGAAATCATTAAAATCCGTCGCCTTTGCCTCTGAAATGTAGCGTCCACTGGTTCTGGGATAGGAAACAATTTTATGAGTCTCATATAATGATTGCACGATATCAAGAACTTGTGTTGGGCTATAGTGGTATTTTGAATCTGCCTCCGCCTGCAATGCTGACAATGAATATAACAGTGGAGCTTTTGTTGTGTTTTTTTTGTTTTCTATTGACTTAACAATACCATTCTTAGGCAATTTACTAATAAAATCATCGGCTTCTTTTTCAGTTTCAAACCGCTTCGATTTATATATATACTTTAATTTCTTAGGATCTGAATTGTCTATTTCTTCATCAACTAAATTTCCCGAAAATCCATCGCTATATTTACAGTCAATAGCGAAGTCCGTATGAGGAACAAATTTTTCAATAGCTTTGCAATTATCATAAACCAGCTTCAAAGTCGGAGTTTTTACACGCCCAACATGACTTATACATCCAGCCTTCACTGTTATGCCAGTAGTAAAATTCATTCCAATCAACCAATCCATATGTGAGCGAATTAAATATGATTCTGTCATATGAACATCTCTTGGATATGAATAAAAATCTGTCAACGACATAAGTGCTTTATATATACTTTTATCGGTTTGATCTTCGGCAAAATATCTTAATGCCGGCATTTTTGTTATATTGAGATGATTAGACAGTAAATAATAAATTCCATTTCCCTCAACATCATTATCTGTACCAACAATAATTCCATCATAATTATTTTCTTTTAATGTTTTTTTTATATTGTCAATAATTTTTGACATGGAAGCGATTTTATCAATTTTAAATGTTTTAGGAATCATTGGTAAATCAATATCTTTCCAGGAACAATCCCATTCTGGATACTCCTTTGGTTCAATTAATCTACATGCATGACCTGATAATGACAGAAAATCTATTTTTCCAACTTTTAATTCTATATCCACTTTATGTTTGTTATATGAGTTTTTTATATCTTTCATTAATGAAGGTTTTTCTGCTAAAAACAAATATTTTTTCATAATCTCTCCTTTTTTATTTAGTATGTAATAATTTGCAGGTGTACTAACTCAAATTGAATCAATTTTAGAATTAATAAAAACATAATAGTTTTAAGAAACTTAAACAAAAGGAATTTTTTATGAAAAACCAAAAACTTTACTGCTTATTTACAGGCACGGTATTATACGCATTATTATTAACTGGTCGTACTAAAGCAATCACATTTAACAATAGTAATAAAGATAGCAAATCTATTAGTTATATGTTTGAATATAAAATCAAAACATTACCGGCAGAAACGATAGATACTAATACTCAACCAAAATTAAGTGATAGTAAAGTAAATACTATAATTGTTAATGGTAAAATATTTAAACTGCCATGTTATGTTTCGGAATTAACTGCTGCTGGATTAACATTACCGAAATCCGATATACTTAAACCTAATGCTATGAATATAATCAATTTTGAATCCAAAGCCAGTAACTTTATAAGAGCCTATATTTATAACGATACAACCTCTGAACAAGATTATATTAATTGCATTGTATATGGCATTGACTTTGACCTTGGCGCATCATATAATGAATTGTCTCCTGCAATTTCAATAGCTGGACTACAATATGGAATTACATTTGACGATATGAAAGAAACTTTTGGAACACCAACAGAGTCGTATGTTTCAGAATTATATTCCATATATAAATATGAGACAAAAACATATAGTTTAATATCATCTTTTAAAAAAAATATTTTAATTGGAATGAGTTTGTATAATATTTCTTAATTGAAAAAGCAGATATATTCTGCTTTTTATTTTTATTCTTTATCATACAATTTCAAATTTTCTCTGAGTAATTTATTGATATATCGTTTGGACTCTATTTCTTCTTCTGTCCCTGGTTCTCCATTTGTTTCTAGTATCCATATCAGAAATGAAATATACGAATTTATATCAGATCCAATTTTTTCTTTTAATTCTGCTTTTGTCGGCCACCAATCATCACATTGATATGTGTTTTCCTGAAGTCGATCCACCAAAGCATCATATTCATCAAATGTCATTTTTTTCATTTTTTATATCCTCTTTTCTTTTTTTAAAACTCATAAAATCCGTATTATCACTTTACCTTCCATTCGTCATTTTCAACTCCTCATTAATCTGCTGTTTTACAGTAATTATTCGGCTTAGTGCTGTATACTGCTTATCTACAGATTCAGTTATGTTACTGATAGCCTCTTTTCTATCAATGGCATCTTCTATTTCTTCCTTTTTTAATTTTTCTCGTTTCGCTTGTCTTACATTTATTTTTGCAAGCGAACTTAGGTATGCTAAATACGGAAAAGAATTACCCATTTTCATAATTAATTCTTGAATATATGGTAAATCATGAATTGATATAGTCGCTTCGTTAAATGCAATATTAAATGAGAATTCTTTATACAATAGATTTGTTAAATCAACTGGTTCTAATTTAAATAATTCTTCTGGGCAATAATCCGATATTATTTTTTCTTTTCCTTCCATAATACCTCCCTACTTTATAATATTATGATTGAAATGGGTCATTTTGTTAACTACACAAAAAGAAAAAATACATTAGTTATGTATTTTATTTTTGTATTTCTGTATTTCGATTTATTGAACTACTACCACTTACAGAAGTGATGGATTCCTGTTTCACTGGGTCTACTTTTGCTCTTTAAGCAGAGCCCGAAGTTTTACAATCCCTCCACAGGATACGGGCAGTCTCTACCCTCTTATTTCATTGGAATAAATCTGTTTGTTTTAATGATCTCTTTTCCATGCCAGCCAGCTTTATAAGTTAGCTGCCTTGCAAATTCTGACCAAGATACGTCCGCAATGTCCCTGGTAAGTTTATAGTTCTTCATCATCCCGGAGACATTTAAATCTTCCATGCAGATGACATCATAATCCTTTATTTGACAGATGAAGATTATGAGAAAAAGTTTGATCACAAGAAATTCTATTGATTAGAGAAAGAAAAAACACCTTGAAAAGGTGTTTTTATGTTTTTATTATTTATAGGTCACCAAGCTTACTTGATTTTTAAAAAACTTATGCACGGGATAATATCGCCCGACTCATTCCACATCCATGACTAGAAGCTCCAAAAAGATTCTCGTATTCTTTTTCATGGAAACCATCCTTATTAAGTGTTAACCATCTCAAATGACCGCCGGAGTCTACTGCACCTTCCAAGTAAAATGTTCGATTACCAGGATTGACTTCTAATAAGTCAGGATTTCGATGACCAAAGACTTGATATGTGTTCTTAGTTGTTGTATTTGCAAAAGTGTTTGCAATACAAGGCAGATCAGAATAAAATCCCACACCATGTATCAATTGTTCTGTAGAGATGTAATCAATGTGTTCTGGGAGTGTAGCAATTCCACCATGCGTATTTATTACATTTTTATCATAGAATTTATACCAATAACACTCTTTCATATTACGATACAACCTACGAACATCTTTTTTGTTTAAAGATGATATTTGTGGCAATGTACGCTCTTCAAATTCTGGAGTATATTCATTGATCTCATTTGCCCAGTTCCACATCCATCTCTCATGGTTCCCTTCACAAAAAACCACATTATGATTATTTTTTATTGACAGCAGGAATTTCATAACATCCAAGTTTTTTGTTCCTTTGTCTGTATAATCGCCTAAGAAAATATAAAATTCATCATCTCGCAAATTACCATTTGCCTTAATGGCTCCTGATAAAACGTTATAACATCCATGAACGTCACCTATATGATGGACCTTCTTATAACCGGACAAATCTATTGGTGCTTCGTACACTTTGTTGAGTTCACTGGGTTTGATAATGTTTAAATTATGTGGCAGCTTTTCATTTTCGAAATCCTTATAAATTTCATCAATAATGCCTTCTCTTACCTGTTTTCTTCTTGACCTATGTATGTTCCAGTATTTTGCTGTTTTTATTGGAACTTGTGTAAAGTCAATAATATACATTTGATAACGATATTTCACTGCTAAGGCCTGATATATAGCAATTGTTTTACTTTTGCTATTGATTCCATCAATAACAGTAAATTCTCCACTTTTCATCCGTTCTTCAAGAATTGAAATCAATGCTTCGTCTGCTGTTTGATTTTTCTTAGGGCTGATTGCTTCCTTTCCATAAATTGTTTGGATTGGACTTTGATATAGCATCCGGATGTTATCATAGGATAATGTATAAATCAACAGTCTATTTTCGTTTGTCCATAAAGTTTTTCCAACTCCTGGAGCTCCTCTTAATACTAAAAGTTTTCTCATTTTTACCTCCATGTTTCAATGTTCGTAAATAATATGGATTTATTTTTATAGAGATAAAAAAAGAAGCCACAGGCTTCTTTTAAAATCACGCTAAACTTTTATATTATGCTCTTTTTCAAATGAAAGCAAATCATCAATCGCTTCATCAAATGCTTTTTCTGTCTCTGCGTTTTTTGTTTGTAATATAATATGACTTGTATAAACTGCATGTTGTTTTTTAGCTTTGTATTCATGCCATTTTAGCTAAACCGAAATGTTCAGCTTCGTGTTTATCAACAGCATTAGCACTCCAGCTCTCATAGTCACAATATTCACACTGGCGCATGGTATATTGTTTCATCATGGTTTTCATTTCTTAGTTTAATGATTATCTAAAAAAGGTAATGATCCCGCTTCATTTTCTCAGCTATGTCACCCTCACCAATCGGCTCAATATCAATAAGATAGTTCATCCCATCTTTGTTGATAATCATCTTACCTTTTTTCGGTGATCCATAACCAGCCTCATAGCCTTTTAAATCATTAATTTTTCTGGCTAAATCTGTAATCAGGATATAATTGCTGTGCTCTGTCGCCTTAAGTTCTTCTTCAGTGTACCTTTTTGTTGTTTTCATTTGTTTTTTCTCCATATTCTCTAATTATCTTTGTCTAAATTAGTATGTTACTTTAAAAAAAGAATAAAACCGTTTTCACGGTCTTATTCTGACGCAAATTCATCGAGGTAGGATGCACTTCTGTCGCAGCCTCTGCTCATGTCTCCAACCCTGTTTCTATTATCTATTCTCCCTCAGTTACTTCACCTTGCTCTCCTTCTGATGTAGCTTCAGCAATTGGTTCTGCTGTTTTTTCAAATTTCAGCCATACACGGCCTAATTCCTCGCCTTTGATACCAATACTCCACTCTCCAGGTTCAATGGCTTCCAGAGGCAAAGTCAAGCTTCCATAAGTAGACTGGAAGGATCCTGTATCGCCACTTCTATTGTAAGTATAGACAGCGCCAGATGGTGATGTGACAGTTGCTTCCGAAACAGCATGCTCAGATTTTTGCCAATCAATTAACACATTTGCTTGACCACTAATTCCATCAGTATGCAATGTCAGTTTACCTTCACTTTTGCCGGCATGAATAAAGCTATCAGCATTTCCACTTGCTATTATCTGATTCATGCTAAGTGAATAATCTTTTAAGTTATATGCATTAACCGTCCAAACTCCAGACTTCATTCCATCTAAGTGAATAGACAAGCATTCTTTATCCGATTTTTTACTCTTTTCTAATTCAAAAGATTCACCATCTGGTGAAACAATCTCTGCCTCTGACTCTTTATACGTTAAACTATCTGGATTTTCATTACCTTTTAAACGGTACAGTAATTCCAGACTAAATTCTTTTTGAGTAGCATCAATCTCTATTGTAAATGTATTTGAGGCTTCTCTTTCTGTTTCTGATTTTTCACCTCTTAATTTATCATATTCTTCTTTTGTTATTCTTTTATTTCCTTCTATTTTGTAAAAATATGGTACGGAGAAATCTACACCCGCAATTCCTTCGGAACGATTATTATCAACATATTTAAATACACCAACACCATTAACAAAGTAGTATCCACTTAATAAATAGTCTGGCATAACAATTTCTGCATAACCATCCGGGTTTAATAAATAGTCATTAACCTGATACATTTCCATAGATGATAGGATATGTGTGTCAACTGTTGCAGGAATCTCATAATGTGTGGTTCCTACATATAAGTCAACATTAGCCACAGAACCCATCTTTAATCCAGAGACAACACCACTTTCCGACAAATTATCTGTTGTTATTAGTTTACCAGCCACTTTATCGATGATTACCAGTGCGGATTCATTTGTTATCTGTACACTTGCTAAGCCAACACCTAGAGATGATGTTTTATCATAAGCAGATGTTCCTATAACATATTTGGCTTTTAATGAATCATCTGGTTGTAAATTATAAATACCAACTGACCAACCCTCATCTTTAAACCGTTCTAATGTAATGTTGGATATTCCTGTCGATGTTGAATAAACTAAGATATCATCTTTATAAAGTGTAGGAATTAATGAGTCATTTGTAGTAAAGCTAATGATTCTTGAACTGTCTTCCGCTTTTACTATTTTGTTTTTTTCTGTTAAATTCGATTGATTAAAAACTACTGGATAAAAACCGGATTCATTTTTTACATAAAACATGTTGTCTTGTAAATTTTCCAAGCTAACTGATGTAAGCTCTGTTGAATTAGTTTTTGTCTCTTTTTTTTCTTTTGAACTGAATGGCAAGCTACAACCTGCTGTCAGTATTGAAACACATAATATAATCGGTATTATTTTTCTCATAGTATCCTCTCCTTGTTAGAATGTTTTAAATCCGTTCCAATATTGGAACAAAACTCTTGCTGTTATTTCTTCTTTTTTTACAAAATGGGTTTTCCAGTATCTTGCATCATAAGAGTTATTTCTATTATCACCCATACAAAAGTATGAGTTTTCTGGCACTTCAAATTTCATATCTTCTAATACAATCATTGGTTCGTTTAAATAATCCTCATTAATTGGGTGTCCATTGATATAGACATGCCCAATTTTAGAGTCAGGGTCGGTTTGGATAATCTCAACAGTATCGCCAGGCATCCCAATAATTCTTTTGACATAATAAACAGACTTATCATCCGGAGCTTTAAATATTATAATATCCTTTCTTTCTGGATCTGTACCAAATTTATAGGCTAATCTATTTCCTATTAACCTGCTCTTTGTCATAATAGTGCTTTCCATTGAGCCTGTTGGGACTACTGCATTTGCCATAACAAATGAAGCAAAAAACCAATAAATAATAATAACTGGCAGCATTGGTTTTATTTCTTTTAATATTTTTTTAATCATGTCATTTCCTTCCTTATCTTGTCCACTAATCCTGTGTACCTTTTATCAACTGTTATTGTATGAACAGAATCACTTAATGCCGAACTTATATAAATGATTTTCACTCGCTTCTTGGCTCGCGTTACTGCAGTAAACAATAGGTTTTTGGTTAGCATGTTTTTATATGTATCTGGTAATACAATTATGACATCATCAAATTCACTCCCTTGGCTCTTATGCATGGTTATGGCATATGCTAGGGAAAGATCTTTTAATGATTCTCCGACAATTTTCTTTGTTTCACCACTTACATCAATTTCAATTCCATCCTTTATAATGCCAGACACATAGCCAATATCTCCATTACAATAACCATCGTTGTAATTATTCTTGTGGAATATGACCTTGTCTCCAATTCTGTAATTAACTCTACCATAATAAAACGTCTTATTCGTTTTACACTCTTCTTCTGTTGTGCCAGCTTCTATAATCTTGGCAATTTTTTTATTAATTTCAAAAGCACCACAGCCGCTACCTTTTATGGGTGTTAACACCTGAAGTGATTGTAAACCGCCTTCTTTGCACCAATTATTAAAACTGTCCACCAGTTTGGTAATAGCCTCTTTATCATCTGATGCAGACTCTATCATAAACTTATCATCTTTAGTGAAGTTCATATCACCATCTAGTATCTTATAAGCGTTTTCAATAATTGAATTACTGCCAATTTGACGATAAACTTTTGTTAGCTGGTATACCTTGAAATATTGGCTTTTTATTAAATCATTTAATATATTTCCAGGTGCTACACTTTGCAACTGATTAACATCGCCTAATAAGATAATAAGACTTCCCGTTTTTATTGCTGGGAGTAGCAGCGAAAAAGTTGCTGTATCTACCATAGACATTTCATCAATTACTATACAGTCAGCATCAATCGGATTTTCACTGTTATAAATAGTTGGTTCGTCGCTTCGCTCATATGGTTGATAATCTATGGTTTTATGAATTGTTTTAGCTTCAATCTTTGTGACATCCCACATTCTCTGTGCCGCTCTTCCAGTTGGTGCTGCTAACGCTATTTTATTTTTAGGAAAAGCTTCTATATACGAGTGAATAAGCTCATTAATAGTAGTCGTTTTTCCTACACCCGGGCCACCTGTAATTATTTTTACTCCAGTTGTTTCCAAAGCCTCATATGTTTTATATTGTTCCTCAGAATATTTTATTTTAGATTCGGTTTCTCGCCTCTTAATAATTTTTTCAATATCTTCTTTAAATATTAAATCTTTACTGACTGATAAACGAGCTAAATGCCTTGCTATTATCTGTTCTTGTTGATAAAAGTCTTTTCGATATATCCGAACTCCATTTTTTACAATCTCAATCTTTAATCCTCTCATGGATTGTAGTTTTACAGCAATTAACGGAACCGGAATTACAGTATCTGAATAAGATGACTTTTTTGATATTGAAGCGATTTGTCTTATTAACATTGATTGAATACAATAGGTTGCTCCGTTATTCTCAAGAAGTCTATTTACCGCTGTATATATTATTGATTGCATACGTTCGTTACATAAAGGATCCATGTCTCTATTTTTTCCCATAGCGTCAGAGACATAAAAATCCATTCCAATTGAATTTCCAGCTTGATATGGGTGTGATTTTATCCTTTTCAAAGCGTGTTTCCCATATTTCTTCATTAAATTATCACAGTCAGATAAACTTCCACCAAATTCTGTTACAAATTCTATTAAAGAAGAACTGTCTAATCTAACCAGACTTTCATAGAGTTCTTTCACTTTCCATTCATCGATTTTTAACTTCTGTATTAATTCTTCCAGACTGTCATTCCTTTTCACAAAGTTAATTATATCTGGACCAGTAATTTCAAGTATCTTTTTAGGCAAAGTATTACTAACCTTAAAATCATTATTTCTCTCTTTAAGGAATTGTATTGTCCTTTTAAGTAAAACCTTACTAAAGCTTTCAGTTGGTGTTATTGGGTTAGCTAATTTTATATTAAATATAGTTCCCGAAGAATCCCATTCGCCGGCGACTCTTAATAATATATCCTCGGGCCAAAAAGGAATAACACCCTGGCACTCTACATACCCAGACTTATTCCGTTTTACATCAATTTCATCTGTCTCAATTCCAAATACAGTGTCTCCTGTATAGGAATTTCGTCTATATATCTTTTTAAAAATTCCTTCCATTTGGTTAACCATAGTATTATCCCTCCAATAATAGTATCTGTTTTTTGAGTCTTTTCGTTTGATTTTTTTAGATTTATTTTGCAAATATATTTGGCATATTAATTGGTGTAAAAAGAAAAGAAGGAGGTTATAAGAGTCCGGTGTCTAGTAATAATATCTAAACATTGACTTAAATTGCTATGGATAAAAAATTTTATCATGACATAATAGAACATTCCCATCCAGACAATTACAAAGAAAATGATTCTTTAGCAATTAAAGCGCAGGCTGGTGATATTCGAGCAAAAGAAGAATTGGTTCAAAGAAATAGCAAGTTTATATATTATCTTGCCAATAAATATGTAACAGACCAATATTCTCAAGAAGATTTGTTTCAAGATGGAGTTATTGGTATGTTAAAAGCTTTACATACTTATAAACCTGAAAGTTCAAGCTTTACTACCTATGCGTTTTATTGGATAAAGGCTGAAATGAGGTCTAAGGTTTCAAATATATCATCTGATTTCTACTATCCAGTTAATTTTTCAGACAAGATGCGAAAATATGAAAGACTAAAGAATACTTGTCCTAAAAACAAATATTCGAAAGAAGAATTGGCTGAGTATGGACTTACACAACTGGATTTTGAAAATGTCGAGAAATATAAACGTAAAAATTGTGATTCTATAGAGTCCTTATCCGAAAACAACTATTTTATATCCAGTGATGACCTGGATTCATTAGAAATGTCTATGGATGAATTACTGGTAACGAATGAACTTTGTAAGCTATTTGACTCAGAACTCAAAAAATTGCTTAAGCCAATGGAAGAATCTGTTATACGCAGCTTTTATGGAATAGGTGTTGATCAAATGAATATGTCTAAGATTGCTAAGCAATTAAATAGGTCACGGCAATATATAGGAAGAGTTAGGCTAAATGCACTTGAAAAACTGAGTCAGAGTGAAAAATTGGCTGAATTTATTGATTTTTAAAAACGGTATTTACCGTTTTTTATTTTGCATATTTTTATCACATTATCTTTAAAATAAGATAAAAGGGAGATGTTTGTATGTATTATGATATTGAAAAAATTAAGGAAGATGCAACTCCTATTGGAATTCTTAAATATTTAAGTAAACCTTGTGTGAAAAGTGGAAATTCTTTATTTATTGAATGCCCAACCCACAAAAAAGTTCTTGGTAAAGTGGATCAACACATCAGTAATTGTGTTATTAATGTAGATGATTTTGATAAGGCTTTTTATTGTCATGGTTGCAATACTTCTGGCTCTGGCTTTGATATGATTGCGGGTTATTTGGATTTGGATTTGCAGAATGACTTTTCTGAAATTTTAAGAATTGCCGGCGAATCCTGCGGTGGTTCTGAATACTATGTAGTTGAGAACTCGCAACAAACGAAAAAGACAAAGAATAAAAATTTAGAAGATTTTAGGCTGACTTCAGAAGAACTAGCCCTATTAGGCCTAAAAGATAATATTTTCTCTACTAAATATATAAGCTCTTTTGATGAATCGTTATTATCTGACGATTATCAGCTGACTAAAGACACTAATTTGAATGTTTATAATGACAATGCTCTTCATAAAATATCTTATCTTGAGTCAACTGCATCCAGACAATCGCTAAACTCGCTACCTAAAACTATTTATTTATATATTATTAAGGATACTATTCTTAAGAAAATGGACTTATATAAAAGGTTGGTTATGGATGATAAACTAGCTGGGAATGAGTTATTCGCAGAGTTAACACTTATCCAAAAACAGAGTATATCCGAGGGATTAAAGAATGTGTTTAGACAAAAATATTTAAAAGTAAAGAGTTGCTTTTTAAAAGTCGCTTCACCTGAAGAAATTTTGCCGATTAATGATTCTTGGTTATATGATTTTGATATAATTGATGAAGAATTAAAGCCTGATAGTTTATTCTAACCTCAGGCTTTTTTTATTTCCTAACTTTCGAATAGGCAAATTACCCTCATCTGGTTTTCCACTTAAGAGATCGGGCATTTTTAATATCTTTTTAGATATCCAATATTCTTCATTGTCTTCAAGGGTATTATCTTCATCCACGTCCATAATAAAAAAATGACCAGGACTTTGTTTTGTAGGTGAGATATATTCCAATGCTGATCCGTTTTTATATATTATAAATATAGTACAATTACCTTTAGCATTTATCATCTTTGCTTCGATATTCTTTGTTTTATTTAGACGTTCTACCAATGATTTATTTAATAGATATTGTTTGACTATATCGGCAAAGGGACTGTCTGCCGGTATTTTTAACTCATCCGTTGCAAATAATAATGGCTGGCAATTAATTGTTTGATTAACCACTGATATTACTGCTTCATTAGAATTTACTTTATGATTGTTTTTTATATCATAAAGTCTTTTGCTGTCTTTGTCTATCTTGATTAGTGGAATGGATTTATCTTTTGATTTATGATTACAATAAAGAATTAATTCATTTTGTTTATTTATAATCAGTTCATAGGACACCTCTCCATTTGAAAATGTACTTTTTACAAATTCATAAACTTGAATTAAACTATAATTTTCCGGATTATACATATATTCTTCTAATCCGCTATCTATGGTTTGCTGAGTCTTTAATAGTTCTTTAATATCATCTTGGTCTTTATATGCTCCATTTATAATATATCGATTACCATCAAATATTATTTCAAATTTGATTTTATCAAACACATCAAAATATATGATTTTATATCCTACATCGGCTTCGTCTATTTCATAAATAATATTATTACTGTCCATCCATTCCTGCAATGTCTCAGTCTGTTCTGGAGCATTATTTTTAGGCTTGAAAATACTTTTCAAAAAATTCATAGGCATCCTCCTTATATTATTATGTGAGATTTATATTTGGATTTTTCTATATTAAAATTTAAGTTATCTTATTTTTTTTAACTCCATTATTAGTTTGTAAAAGATAACTAGAGGTCCAAATTGAAAGGAGTTATGGTTAATGTTATTGGATATCGAAAAAATTTCATATGTTACATCAAATAGAACCGCTCAAAATGCATTTACTCAGCTGTTCACGAAAAACTTAATAAGTATTACAAACAATGACATTACAGAAATTAAAGCTATTTACAAAGAGATTATGGATTTGAATTGGAAATCACAAAATTGGTGTTCTGCTCTTTTAGTAGAAAATCATAAAAAGCTTTCTGAAACAGTTAATAAGCTCTACTTGAAGATTTCGTCGCTTGTAGACTACGATTTTGAATGTGTGTATTTAACCGACAAATTGACCGTTTGTATGTCATTTTGCGAATTTTTACAAAGTAAAAAAGCAGGATAACCTGCTTTTTTTATTTTCGTGTAGATAGCTTAACTTTCAATTCATCTTCTTCCCATTTTCCAGTTAAATCATATTTATACCTTTCACCATCTATCTTCAGTTCTGCAGATCCATTTGTACAAATAGCATCGCAGTCTTGGTCAATTCCATAATCATGACTAATGATAGCCATTAAATCTACATATTCTTCATTATATAGGTTATTCCTGAAATGAATGGGATAAATATGTGCTGTTGTGATATGATCAATATACAACACATTATGACCAATTCCAATACCACTAATAGTCTCTGGTCTAATCTGCTTTTTCTTAAATTTGAAATCAATCATTTTTCCTACACCAATTATAGAAATCACAGAAATAAAGTTTCCGTTTTCCCAGGATCCTCTAACAAATACGGCATATTCTTGAGATTTTATTGAAATAGTTGTCTTGCCTCCAGGATTAACCGCTTTGGCATGAACTTCTCCATCACATTCCATAAATACCGCAATATCGGTAACAAGAGAGTTTCCTGTCTCCGGAATCTTTAATGGTACTACAATTAATCTGGCCGCATCTGTTTTAGCTATAAACCCATCCTCATCACAAATATTTATTGTAAGGTTATATTCATCTGCTAAAAAGTCTTTTTTTGCACGAATATAGTCTGACCCTGACTGCATTTTAAATCCAATAGTTTTTTCTTTTGCTTCATGTACATGTTCTGTTTTTATATCCATTACAATATCTTTCTGTGAGGTGTTTATAACACCATCAGCCAGCTTCTCTATTTTATTAGAAGCTTCCTTAACATCAATGTCTCCAGTTTGTTTTTGGCCAGTTGAAAGATTAAATACTGTTCCTGTAGCTGCTGGTTTTGATATTTCATCCAATATCTGTTCCTCTACATATTTACGATCTCTTTCAGATTTCTTCTTCTTTAATACCTCTAACATCTCTTCCGGATCTAAATCAACGGTGCTTGTCTGAAAAACAAGTGGAGCTTCAGGTCCTTTTTTTTCTATTTCTTTTAGCTCTGGTTTTAATGTATTAAGCTTGAACTTATTATCTGGTTCTTTTGCTATCTCTGGTTCTGGCTCTAATATCGGCTGCGACTCAGATTCAGTAATTGGTACAGAGGCAGGTTTAGACGTTGTCACGAGTTCTGGTTCTGGAGCAAAAACAAACAGCTCATTATTCCTTCCATCACCAAAGAGAGAATCACCGTCCCACAATAAATTATCATTATCTTGAACATTAACCGCGCCGGTGGTGTGGGTTACCACATCAGTGATGCTGTCAAACTTCATCTTTGATGGATTTGCATCTTTTTTAATCTCTTCCTGTTCATTGGCCGGTTCAATACTTACGTTTGGCTGCTCTCGATTTAATAAAGAGCTGTTAGGATTTAATAAAGAGCTGTTAGGGAAAGTCTGGATGGGAGCCTCTTTGGGTCTTAAGTCTATTTCAGCGATTTTCTCATCAACTTCCGGTTCACTTCCTTTTATTGAATCAATACTCTCAGCCTCTTCATCTAAGTCAAAATGATAATCGTCCCAGAAATGATCATAATCCTGTTCGTTGTCTTCTTTACCAAATAGCGGGCTTGTTAACTCAGATTCCGAATTTGGAACATCTTTATCAACAGGTTTAATCAGTTCGACACCTACTGGAGTTATTATTTCCTTGGAATTTCCTTTTACTGGTGATTTTACTTTGGTCTCTTTAGGCACAACTTGATTGTTATTGGTCTCTGGTTCTGGCTCTGAAACTAATTTTGTGTCTGGAACCGAGACAACGACAGGATCTGATTCTAGTACTGGATCTGGTCCTAAAATAGAAACAGACACTGAAACTTCTTCAGGGATATAAGCAGGTTCTGATTTTGTAATCGGTACAGAGCCAGGTGCCGGTTCTAGCACTGGAACTGATACTGTTTCCGAAAGAACAACAAATGGAGAAACGACTTTTTTGTTCTTTTCTAAAATCCGGTCAAATTCAGTTTGTAAAATGTTTTTGATTGTCGGAATTGCAAATTCACACATTCTATTATCTACATTTATAATTATAGTAGTGTTATCTTCCGAAACACTACAGCCACAGTTATTTCTTAATAACAGGGCGGCGGCATTGTTTCTCATTCGATATACAGATGCAAGTGCTTTTTTATAGTATTGCTCTAAAAGCTCTTCATCACCATCAAAGCGAGGATGTTTTATTGCTTCATCACGTTCATTCTCTGTCTCTGTTTTCAGAATATCAGCAAGCGTAAGTATTCGTGCTAATTTATTGATTTTTTCTATTCTGTTTAACATTACTCTCCCTCCTCATCCTTTTTGTTTTTCTTGCCAAGAAAGGATAGAAAGCTTTTCTTTTCTTTTTTTGATGCTGTGTCTTTATCTATATCCCATATTTTATTTGCTAGATCTAACAATGCATTCCTGGCATCCTCAGTGTATTTTACCGAGTCATTATCTAGAACAATAGGAGTTCCGGCATAAATGCGATTTAAAAATACTGTCTTTGAAATCGCTGGAATTCTGGCAATTAATTTCATGTTATATTGTTTCTCCAACTCATCAGCTGTAAAATAAAGTTTTTCTACACTAGTACCATGTTCTTTAAACGTCTTATTATTTTCAATATTCTCGTTTAATATCCAACTGATTTTTTCGGTTAAATGAAGTTTATTTAAGACTCCAAGATATCTTAAGTTGTTTCGAATGTTGTTTATATCAAGGTTTATAATATAAAAACATCTTTCAGCTTTTTGTAGTAATGGATATGTAGTGATATGGAACATAGATGAGTTCGTATCAATAATCACGACATCATACTTCCTTTTTAAAACCTCTAATAAATAAATGTAATATTCAGGAGAGATTTTTAAAGAGTCAATTTCTTCCGGAGTCAAAGTCGATCCGGCCAGAACATCTAAATTATCCAGTTCTTGATAGGTGGTCAAACATCTTGAAATTATTTCATTTACTGCATTACAATCATTATCGTCTGAGACTAAGTTTCCTCTGTCAAAAATCGTACTGATTGCCTGCATTGCCGTTTTCATGTTTTTCTTTTTATCTTCTTTGATATTTAGAATCGTTCCGATAGAAAGTGTTTGAAGATCAGCTTCAACCAAAACAACTCTTGGCTTTTCACCATCTTCTTTCTTCTTTCCATATTTTGCAATTGCACAGGCTGTATTTACAGACAAAAATGACTTTCCGGTACCTGGTTTTACAGATGTAAAGACAAAGACATTTTCTATATAATTCTTGCCTATATTTTTTGCTTGGGCTAATCCTGAAATTGGCAAATCAAACTTTTCAGTGATTTCGGTATTGTTTAAGATATTTTGGGCTAAATAAGAAACAGAATCCTCTGTCTTAGGGTTTTTAATTAAAGTATCAATTAATTCAAGATTCATTTCTTTTGAAATACAAATATCGTAAATTCCATTTAGCACTAATTTTCCCAGATCATCGATTCTCTCCTGATCCCTTGTATTTAATTGTCCTGCAAGGTAAATAAAGCGGGTATATGTATATTCTTTTTTTAAAATTGTCAACATATTAATTAAATTATCATCACCACTTAACAGATCAGAAATAATTACAATTTGAGGGTTCTTATTACCAATGTCAACATATAAGTCATGCCTTTTTAATACTGAACCTATTACTTCACAATTTTCTAGTTTACATACAAGCTCATCTAATTCCGGAATTCCAGAGGCCATCAGTATTTTATATACTCGGTCGTTAGTCATAGTTGCTATCCTTTCTGATTTTTTATTAATTCTCATTATTATTATGTAATCTTTAACAAATTTGATGAAAAAAGAATTTCAAAAATAAAAAGATGCTCTGCAAGCATCTTTATACTACCCGGGACATTTGTTCTTCTATACAGCGAATTCCTTTTGATGTCTCAATATAGCGAAACACTTTAAATTTCCTTTGTACCTTTTTAACTTTTTTAAAAGGATTTTTAATTGTAATCACTGTGTGCCGGCAATCCCATGCAGCTTTTGACCAAAGTCCAACAACAACTAATAATAGTACTAAATTCATAATCGTTCCTCCAACTGTTCATTTGCAAACAGTATGTGATAATAAATGTATAAACAATATTATTATTTACAAAATATTAGGCAAATCGAACTTTGTTGGAGTTTGAACTTACTAAAGTGAGTTTACGAGGCTACTCTATCATTACGGGTGATTAGTTATTGATGACACTGGCACTATCTTTTATTCTTAATACTTTTCTTGTATAGGGTGTTGATGAAACACCATTTCTCCCGGTATTGTAAGCAGCCAGGGCCATGCTTTCATTATAACCATTTGCTTGCAAACATTCGGAAATCATAAAAACTCCGCATCGAATTGATTGGTATGAATCTAGAAAATCCGTTATACCTAATATGTTTCTTAATCTTTTATGGTTGCAACTATTAATTTGTGCAAGGCCATAATCTTTTGTTCCATTTGTATTTGTATGTATTGTGCTTGGATTAAAACTTGATTCACAATAAAGTTTTGCTATAACCATTTTCTCATATCCGGGAATACCATATTCTGCACACATCTCATATACCCAGTCCTGTAATTCTTTAGACAGTGCGGCCGTATGTCCTCCATCATGTACCGTGTAATATATTCTTTGTTCCTTTGAATATTCAGGATCGTTTACTGCAACCGCTGATGCTATTTTTGAAAGTTCTTCTGCTGAAAGACTTTCGATAACAACAAAGTCCTCATCATCTAGTTGGTATTCTTCACTAAGATAAACCGCATCCTTTATCTCTATCGCTTGTGTTGACAATGGTTCCGCTAATATGCAAATACATACTGCAAAGCTCATCAATAAATTCATTTTTTCCATAATTAGTGTAGGTGCTCCTACTCTCCTTTATTTTATTCGCCTTTTTTATTATGCAAGATTATAACAAAAGTGTTACAAAATATTACGTAAATATTATATTCTTGTTTTTATATTTTTCTTTCATACTATTTTTATAAAATAAAAAGGAGAGTATTATGAGTTTAAAATCAAAAATGATTAGGGTAAAGTACAAAGCTATGAAGCAGCAACAGAGACAGGCAACAATTCGGAGAGAACACCTAGCTCAGAATATGATTCGCAAAATGAACCAACAGATTCCATTAATTAAGGAGTATAATCAAAAAAATCCTAAGGATATGCAAATCGTTCCTTATGGTAAGATTCATAAGTTGATGGTATAAAAATAAGGGCATATGCCCTTATTTTTTTGCTTTATTAAAAAATGCCATACAATCTTCTAACGTTTCACATGTTGCTAAAAATCCTGATTGATGCACAAACAGTAGCCCTTTAGAATATTGACCTAAAGAATAAACGTCTTGTCCTCGGATTTCTTCCGGAAAATAAAATCTTTTTACATTGGTATTTTTATTTATTCCATTACTTATTTTCTCTTTCTCATTCATATCTAAAGCTAATATATTATATCCACCTCGTTCTGATGGAAATACAATAGCCTTTACATTATTACAGTTTTGAGTCAGATAATTGTTTGGTACATATTTTTCAAATATTAGTAGCTCTTTTATATCTGAGTTGTTATAAGTTCTTCGGCACTCTTCCGCTGCTGGTACTAAAGCATTGATACTTTCGATTCTATTTTCAATGATATCTTCTAATAAGAAAATTTTCTTCTTTCTTGGCATTAGTGATAATCCTAATACAATTGGTGATGTCTTATATTTACCATAAGTCTTGCTGATTTGTCCTAAAAACGTTGTTATAAATAATTCGTTTTCTTCATTTTGGAACATATCTTGATAAACATTTTTCCATGCTTCTATAGAATTCGAATATCTAGCAACAGATTTTCTATGGTTATATTTTTTGCTTATGTTTTCAAAGGCGAAAACAATGTCTTCTTGGAGTGTTCTACAATACCTGGGAATAAAAGTAGATTGTTTGAAGTGGTTAATTATACTTTCTAATAATGGTAAAAAAGCTTTAACTGCATAGTCAAATGCGGCGTCCGACTCCGTCTCTGAATTCCATTTGGGATTAAAATATTCAATTGATGATGATAGTAAGTTTGAATTAGATGTCGTATCGCAACGATCTATTTCACTAACAAACACCTCGTCAAACAATTCAGCATTTTCTCTATCCATAAAGTATGAGCTAAAGTCCTTCCATAACAATCCGAATGCAGCAAAGTTCTTTCCATTACTTCTCTTCTTTATTTCAGTATGATGATCATACTCTCCTCCACCCACATCATAAACAATTCCTTTAAAATCTTTAGGAATGTTACTTGTTCTCGTATATGTAAAATCCGAATTAAGTAATTTTAGTAAGCAGGTGGATAATACATCATCAGCATGAAATGTACCATTATGCGTAATTCCACCATATTTAAGTTTTTCTAGTAGAGCCATCATTATATCCTTTCTTTTTTCATACAGATATAATGATGGATGAATTATCTTTTTATCTCATCTTTCATACTAAACGAGCAACTAATTTACAAAAGGAGATTTTATGAGAAAACATTTATTATTTGCTTTACTAATGTGTAGCTTGATATCATTCCCAATTTATGCTGAAACTTTTGTGGAACCACTAACTGTTGAATATGAATTGCCGGGAGAATTGATTAATGTTAATTTATTGACTGAAAAGGAAATTTTGTATGTTGAATCAATTTCTGCAATTAATGATTCTGCCGCAGTCACAGGGACAGCAATAAGTAAACAGTATACTTATATGGGAACCTTTAAACTCACATCATACTGTGCGTGTGCAAAATGTAACTATCCTTATCATGGACAGCCAACAGCTTATGGGACAGATTATGTGGAAGGCAGAACAATTGCTGTAGACCCAAAATTTATTCCGCTTGGAAGTTATGTTGAAATTAATATTCCTGGTGAAGGTTGGCGCAGATACAGAGCTGAGGACTCAGGTGGAGCTATTAAGCAGAAGAGAATTGATGTTTTTGTGAATGGCCACAGTAATTGTAATCAATCTCGGTATAATGGAAACTGTGAGGTTCGTTTGGTAAAATAGTAAAAAAAGTCAGTTAGCCTGGCTCTTTTTTATTTCAAACAAAATACTGCTTCATTTTTCTTTCCAGTGTAACATCAGTAAGCAAAATGTGTGACACTTAAGCTTGCATCATCATCCTTGCCATTTTTTAGCGTTTTACATAAATAAATAATTTATTAAAATTATCAATACAGGTGTTTTAATCCATAAATAATGTTATAATATAAAAAAGAAAGGATGTGTTATTATGCCATTGCCAAAACAATACCATACAATTGAAGACATATATAATTTACAGGATGGCATCAGAGCAGAGCTTCTTGATGGCCAGATTTATTATATGGCTCCGCCATCAAGAGCCCATCAACGCCTAGTGGGTGAAATTTATTACACAATAAGTCATTATATTAAATCAAATAAAGGCCATTGCGAGGTTAATGTATCTCCTTTTGCAGTATTTTTAAATGCAGATAATTCGGTATATGTGGAACCTGATATCTCTGTGGTATGTGACAAGGACAAATTAGATGATAAGGGCTGCCATGGAGCACCAGACTGGATTATAGAAGTTGTCTCTCCAGGTAGCCGTCGGATGGACTACTATACAAAATTAGCAGTTTATAAAGATGCAGGTGTCCGATTATATTGGATTGTAGACATAGATAAGGCTAATGTCGTTGTCTATGACCTTGAACATGAGGCGATTCCATCTATATTTAGCTTTAATGAAGCTATACCTGTTGAAATCCATAATGACTTCAGTATTGACTTTTCAACATTTCATTTGACTAACTGAATAGTAAATAAAAAGGAGCTGAGGCTCCTTTTTACCATTTTATTTTATTATACAGATTTAAAATATAATCCACACTATCTTCGGTACCTGTCATAATATAATATTTAAGCCTGGTTTCCGATATCTTTCTTCGATTTTGGAGGGTTAACTCACCATATATTCCATCTATATTAGGATATAAACTTGAAGTAACTTTTATATTATCGTTCATAACTAAAAATATTGTGTCTATAATCTCCTGGCCCTTAATACAAGTTACTGTCTCATTTGTCTTTTTTATAATAATTGGTGGCAATGGCATTCTTGATAATATCAGTTCAATAATATTCGAATGATATACTGGCTTTATTATAAGTGATTGGAAATCATGATCATTTATTATATGTTGTACATCAGCGGTTCTCTGATCACAGAAAACTTCTGCCACGCTTATGTCTTTATCGTTCATATTTTCTCTTCTCATCCCTTCATTATCATATTATTAATATGTGCATTATCCTTAACCGACAATAATAATATCTCTTATTCTGCAAACATACATATTAATATTATAATATATTGTAATAATTTGTAAACATCTTAACATTTATTTTTCTACTTAGGCGAAAATTCATATCTACTTCAGATTTTTTTGATATTTGGTTTACATTTTAGGTTTTTACACTATAATATATGTAGAGAGGTGATAATATGATTAATTTAAATGAAGTAAGAGAAAAAAAGGAAGAACTTAAAAACAAACAAATAGAAGAAACAAAAGATGAGTTATTTGCTGCTGGACGAAGATTCTGTATGAAGCAAGAAAGTGGAGTTGCTACTCAAGAAGATTTTCTCCAGTGTCTACGGGAAATGGGCGAGGCAAGAGAAAAAAGAAAACAAATTATGGATAAATAAAAAAGAAGATTCTTTGGACAGAATCTTCTTTTTTGTTACATTAATGAAAATTACTCCTATTTTGCAACCTTAGTGTATGAGTCTTGACATTCATTTGCCACCAAACAGTTGATTACATCATAAGCTTCTTGAGCCACTCTAATAGAATCCTCATCTGAGTTTAAAGCTTTCAAAATGAAATTTCCAAATCCGTGTTTTTTGTTAAGGCTGTTTAACCTACAAAGGCTTTTTTCAAATTTAGTTGCAGACATATTATCCTCATATTTATCATATTGGATGTAGGCATCTACAACAGCTTTTCCAGTTTCCGTTACAGCGAAATTCATAATAGCTCTCGTTAATAAAGCTTCATTTAATAATTTAGTCATACTTGACTCCCTTCTTTTCACTACTGTGACTGTGGAGTTTTTTATACTCCATTTTTCTTTTACTTAAATATAATGGTGTTTAAATTTAAAAAATAAATTAGAAAATAATATAACACGATTTATATGGTCTTTTTCGTATGCAATTTTTTTGCATACTATTATCAAAAGATAAAAAAGGAGAAAATATATGAGAATTTTATTAGTTGGAGGAACCTTTGATAATGAGGGCGGCCGAATGTCTGGTATTGTAAATAAGATGTATGGAATCCTTAGTACTATGCCCGGGATTGAGTTAGTAATGTTTAATGGAAACTATTATTCAAAACTTGAATCAATTCTAGACGAAGTTAAAAACTATGATGTCGTCTTTTGGATGGCAAATGTTCCAAATGATTATCCTAAAATAAGAGAGGTTAAAGTAGTAGCACCTCATGTACTACTAGTATCTTCAAAAAGAAATGATAATGGCAAGTATTCTTTTCTAGAACTTGTAAATCATGCTTTGTGTTTAAAAGCCAATTTAACAATTGAATTTATCAAACATGATGATATATATTATTTGCGAGCGTTTGACCCACTAGGAACTCTTTGGTATGAAGGTATGAATTTGATAAGTCTTCTTCATAAAATTATTGATAGATTGAATTTCTTATTATTAATTACCAGACAGCCTACCATTAGAACTGCAGATGATAAAGACATTATTATGAATTGGTATTTTGACAGATATAAAAAACAAGAATATAAATCTGAAGAAAATGTTAATGTCCTATATCAGGAAGAGTTTATATCATTAGTTAAAAGCTATGCTGAAAGATTTCATGAGATAATGACTCCGGCGAAGAATGTCTCTCGCTTCTTAGGTAATGCGAGTTTTCGTCCAGATTGTACACTCACTAATTTCCGGTGCACAAAAGGATTCCCATCTTTTAGGTCTGACAAATATATTTTTGTAAGTCAACGAAATGTTAATAAGGCGTTTATCTCTGCCGAAAACTTTGTCCCAACTTATCTCTTAAATGAAAAAGTATATTATTGTGGTGATACTAAGCCATCAGTTGATACACCTATCCAATTAAGGCTATATGATAAGCTACTAAATATCAACTATATGATTCACTCACACTGCTATATCAAAGGCGCACCATATACAAGCACCGCAATTCCTTGTGGAGCCATGGAGGAAGTAAATGAAATCTTGCAGGTTATTGACAATATTTATAAATCTCGTCATGAAGATTTTTATATTGTAAATTTAATCGGACATGGCAGTATCTGTATGGGTGCTAATATACAACTTATATCAGAAATCAAATACAAGGGCAGAAACATGCCAGAGACAATAATTCCCAATGACCTAGATTTTAGCGATGTGCAAACTGACAGTGATATGGAAGATTTGGCTGATAAACTTGGTATATCTACTGAAATTTTGTGTGATGAATTTTATGAACTGAAAGCTAAAGGAACTCCTTGTGAAGGATGTAAAAATTATGTATTTTATCCTTCTCTGTTGCCCTGCAATAATTGTAGTAGAATTTCTAAGGATTGGTATCAAAAAAAATAAAGACAGAGTCAGCTCTGTCTTTTTTATTATATATACACTCCATTTGCAACGGCCTTATTAAATCCGATTAGATTTTTATTACAACCATTTAGACATTTCTCTGATAAGAATGTCATTGATTCTGGTGTTGTATATTTTTCTTTTCTTTTTCTAAAACACTCTGCTAAAGAGTAATCTTTTATATTCACCATATCTTCTGGTTTCACCTTATCCCTGTATAAATGACTACAATCGTAACAATATCCATCAACATCAATTGTCATTTCTGATAACTGTATGTAGCAAGGAATATTTTTATTTTCTTCAAACCGACATTCCACATTTCTAAAATCAGCTTTACAATATAATTTTAATTGTTTATATGAGTATGAATTATCTATCTCTTTAAAATACTCTAATACTTTAGGAATATAGTTTTTAAACATGTCTTCTATTTCTTCATCTGTAAATGCATAGTCAGGGTCAGAGCCTTTGTAATTGCTATAGTATAAGTTATATACCTCAAAATTTTCTTGAACAAATTTTGCAAGTTCTAACATATGTATGTAAGTTTTTCTATTCAATACTGCTGTTATTGATAACATTTTTCCTGACATTTCTTGAGAGTATAATTTCATATTTGAAACCACCTTATCAAAAGATTCTATATTCATTGTTTTGTTGAATTCATGTTTATAAGGTGTATCAAAAGAAGATTTTAATTTATCAATATATGTGCTATCAATTTTTTTGTAGGCATTAGTATTTGATGATACTTGTAACCCTTTTTTCTTTGCATATGAAAAAATCCCTTCTATTTCAGGAACAACAGTGGGTTCTCCGCCAGTGAAGTGAATTGTGTGACCACCCATATTAGCATATTCATCAATAATTTTCTTAACTAATTTTAGTTTCATTGTTTTCTTCGAAAAGTTCATATTACAATACTGACATCTGAAATTGCAGCTTTCTGTTAAGTGCACTGTCAGCCTTTCTAATGTTGGTAATTTATTTTCCTTTATACAATCAATCGTTTCATTTACTCTTAGTTGAAAATCGTCCCAATAATTTGATAATTCTAACATTTGTTTTTACCACCTTTTTATTTTAGTATGATAGTTATTAAAAAAAGAGACCTTTCGGTCTCTTTGGCTTACTCGGATTTTTCATCTCCATTTTTTAATTCCTTATCGATTTCTGATGCAACAACTGCTTTAGTAACATTGGCTTCCACATTCTCTGGAATACCTGTCAGATTTACATTTCTTGTTACCTTCGCATCGTATGTATCAGCTCTCATGATTTCTTTCAAATCTACACCAGTTGTTTCTTTCATGGACTCGAATAACTTTGCCATAACCACTGGAACATTTCCAGCTACAGAACCAACAGCGGAGTCGGTGTCGCCATTACCACCACCAATAATAGTAATCTTATCGATCTGAGATAGTGGTTCGGCAATTTTGCCGGCAACTTCTGGCAACACCTTAATCATCATCTCAGCCATAGCAACTTTGTTGTACTTCTGGTAAGCTTCGGCTTTCTTTTCCATACCTTCGGCTTCTGCAAGGGCTTTTGCCTTGATTGCAGTGGCTTCCGCTTCTCCTTTTGCTTTAATACCTTCAGCTTCCTGAAGCATTGCAAACTTCTCGGCTTCTGCCAGAGCTTTCTTCGCCTCTGCTTCTGTCTCCTGCTCGTATTTTTTAGCTTCAGCTTCACGCTGTCTTCTCGCCAAATCTGCCGCTGCTTTCTGTTCTACAGCGTAACGCTCAGCATCTGCTTTTTTATTGATCTCCGCTTCCAAAGTCTGCTGCATAACAGCAACTTCTTTGCTCCTCAGTTCTGCTTCACGTTCTGCTTTTGCAATCTTTGCATTGACTGTAGCTGTCTGAATGGTCTTTTCCTGTTCCTGTCTCTGAATCTCATAAGCTGCATCTGCCTCTGCCTTCTTTGTATCTGACAGTTTCTGAAGTTCAGCTTTCTTAATATCCAACTCATTGTTTCTCTGTGAAATTTCCGTCTGAGCAGCAACTCTCGCTTCATTAGCTGCTTGGTCAGCTTCAGCTTCTGCAATAGCCACATCTTTTTCAGCTTGCGCTTTTGCAATGGAAGCATCTTTTTGGATCTGCGACATATTATCCTGACCCAAAGCAATAATAAGACCTTTTTCGTCATCAATTCTCTGGATATTGCATGAGATAATTTCTACACCCAAAGCATTCATGTCTACTTGAGCCTTTTTTTGTACTTCATCACCAAACAACTTTCGATCTGTACAAAGTTCCTTCAATTTCTGCGTTCCAATAATCTCTCTCATATTACCTTGAAGAGAATCCGTTAATGCTCGTACAATATCTTCTTCTTTCATGTTCAAAAAGTTTTTCATCGCAAGGTTAAGTCCATCACCATCTGTTTTCACTCTAATTTTTGCAATTGCATCAATGTCGACTCCGATGAAATCCTGAGTTGGAATGTATCCATTTGTTTTAATATCGACACTAACCTGCTTTACAATCAGGATATCTTTTCTTTCTAAAAATGGAATTTTAATTCCTGCCCGGCCAAGCAAAAGCTTTGGTTCTTTTCTAAGACCTGAAATAATAAATGCTTTATCTGGTGGTGCTTTCACATAGCCAGAGGCTAACAAAGCTAATACTCCAATTATCAAAACTGCTGCAATAATAAAAACTGGATTCAAAACAAAACTCATAATATATTTCTCCTTTTTATCTTATAATTTGATTACAGATACATAATGTATTCTTTTCTCATTAAATAACTTTTATTTTTCTTTTGTTATAAATTTTCTGGTTATTACTACTGTTATGAATAATAATATATATTTTATTAAAAATAGCATCAGAGTATCTTCCAGAATCAGAGGCAAAGGCTTAACGGTAATTTCCTTTATCCAAAAAAAGATGAAACAAATTCCAAGCATAAGACCAATCGATACGTCTTTCAATTTGTGCTTAATATCATTGGTTTTATTCTCTCCATCACACACCAAGGTGTGATAAAGTATCAATAATAATGGTATATCACTTAAAATCAGGGTAATGGTTGCATTCGTAGCCGCATACGGAATTATCATAACGGAACCAATTGCATAAACTGCTATAAGCCATATACTTCGCTTGTTTACTACTGTAGAATTCATAAAGGTCTCCTTTCTTTTATTTTCTTTAGTAGTAATATGTAAGAAAACCTTAAAAAGGTGCGAATAATAATATCAATAATATAGATATTTCTTCAAAAATTATTTTGTAGATAGTTTTGCATGAGTAAGAAGAGGCGGTCAGTCTCATTGAATGCAGTATAATTTGAACTGCGTATGGTCATATTGGATCGATATTAAAAAGTATCTCTGACCCAGAGCCAGGGTTTGATTTTTAAGATGACTAAAAGAACAAATGTGCCGCATATAGAAATACCAGTAATATAGGTACACGTTTTTCAGCCAAGGAATTTATAAAGAACTGACTCTGTTTCTATTTTTGACTTTAATTTTATTTTTTATATTAGGGTTGATTCAATTTTTCCTTTTCTGGACTTATGTTCGCAATTTAGGGTAGTTCGTAGAGATACATTTAAAGAAGAGAAAATAATTTCTAAAGATAGGGCAAAAATGAAATCAAAAACAAATGCAAACAAAAGAGTTTTTATATTCTCTTTTTGTTTTCTATATTTTTACTATTTGAAAATACTATAGAAAAAACAACAAATTGCAAGGCAATTTAGAGAAAAAGAAAAAAGGAAAAGAAATACCTTTTTTAATAGGCTTAATAATTATGTTGAAATAGTTCGTTTTTGTTTTTCTTTATTACTTATTACGCAATTTTACATTTGCGTATATACAAAAAGTCGCTTTGTTAGCGACTTAATCTTAATAATACGTTTCATTTATAGGAAAACTTGACTCTGGATTTGGTTCTGATTCTAATTCTGCTTTTAAATCTGGTTCCGGATCAGTTATCATTCCTAATATTCTCTTTTCATTATCATCTAGTTGAATATTATAGTTTTTTGACTTATCCTGTATATCCTTAATAAGCTTTTTCCTATAGTCTTTTAACGAAGAAGTTAATTGATTGTATGGTATGGGTAATTGTTCATTTAAAGAACCTGTGTTTAGGATTCCCATAATTTTAACTTTGCAGTCAGACACATCCTCATTTTCCAATAATTTGTTTAAAGTTGAAACAATTTTTAAGTTTTCCACAATCTCTTTTAGTGCTTGTTCTTGTGTATCTGTTTTAAATATTTTTGCCATAATGCAGCCTCCTTTTTTATACTTTAATATTATGACAGAATCAAATCTAACATAATAAGAATAAGAACGAATAAAGGAGTGAAATTTATATGGCAAATAGAACTAGGGATTATTATAGGAAAATGAGAGAAAAATCCATTAACAAGAAGGATAAAATCATCAAATCCTATAGAGCCGATAGTCTTCCGTCAAGTGTTTCTGAAGATACCGATATCCATGATTATGATAGTTCATACGGTAATATTCACCCTTATTGGGTTGTGAAAAATAAGGGCCGTCTTTCAAAATCTAAAATACATTGCTCTTGTTATATGTGTTCTTTTCATGAAACATCCGTATCTGACAAACGTAAATTGATGTCAATGAATGAAAAATTAGAAGACTATGTAAAGGATGAATGCGAGTGGGCCGAGCTTGGTCTTTCTTATGCCACTGATGTCTGGTCTTATAATCATGCTTCTAGATTTAAAAACAAAGTTATTAAAAAACTTAATAAATCAGGCACAAGAAACAACGGGCTTTGTGGAACTCGCCTCGGAAACGAGTCTGCAAACCCATATGTTTTTTATAGCCTTTTGGCAGAAAAAAAAGTGTTTTATAGTCTCTTGGCGGAAAAACGGCCGAAATGCAGTGGCAACATTGCTTTTCTTGCATCCGATATTGATTGCATTTTGAGTAAGATGCACAATGATGTGTCATATAAAAATCTCGATCGCGTTCTTTGTCCGCAGGATATTTTGAATTATATAAAAAACAGTGACGATTATAAAATCCAAAAAATTGCAAAGGATTTATTGTTGATTTGACGTTTAAAAAGGCCTATGGCCTTTTTTTCTTTCATACTATAAAAAAAGATATAGAAAAGAGGTTTTATGAACATAGAATTTACAAATAGGAACATTAAGAAGCTAAGTAGTTTAAAATCTAATGTTAGAGAAACTATGCAAATTGCAATTTTAGAAAAATATGTAGATGGTGCCGTTGTTCAAAGTGATAGTAATTTAATAAACTTAAGAGAGTCAAGGGAACTTTTTAAAGATTATTTTGTTAAAAATATGGGAATATCTTCTGTTGCTTTCGATAATACCATTCCCTGCTTAGAACCAATCTATTCATCTGGTCTTATCGAAAATCCTTACTTGAAAAACATCTCATTGCCACACCTTGTTTTCAACGATTTAAAGCTTGAACAAGCTTCTTATCAGACACATGAATTTGCAATAATAAACGAACCGACTCAGTCTCATGACTTAAAACGCAACTTTCATATTGGTGTATTTGATGGCCCGGCATTAACTTATGTTCTAAAAAATAAATATTTTGTATGGATGAGCATCTGCCCTATGGAAATTAATACAATGGTAAAGCCAATAAATGACGCATCTGGCTCTGTTCTTGTTCTTGGTGGTGGATTAGCATATTATCCTTATATGACTTCATTAAAAGATTCTGTGACGGACATAACCATTGTGGAGAACAATCCGAATGTTTACGAGATTATAAAAAATTACATTCTTCCGCAGTTTCCGAATAACAAGTGTAAAATCCTTTTAGATGATGCCAAACTATACTTAGAAAAAAATGATTTATCTTTCTATGATACAATCTTTTTTGATATATGGGCCGACAATATAAGTGGTGCTGAGTATTACAAAGATTTCGTAAAGTATGAGTTAAAATATCCGAATATAAAGTTCAAATATTGGCTTGAAGATTCTATTTTAGATACATTTGTAGTGAATATTTCAGAGTATTTTGATGTAAAGTTGGGTACAGAAGATTCTCAAGAATGTTTTAAGCGAATCGCTCCGGACTTATGGAACTATATGGAATCTATTGATGACACCATAAAGAGACCAGATCAATTTGATTACTATCTAACAAAAAAATTTGCTAAGACATACCTCTTAGGACAAGAACTCACATAATATAAAATAAAAGATGATTGGAGAAATCAAAAAATGATAACAATGATTGAACCTAAGAAAAAATTGAAATTTTCAGGAATCCCTGTTATATGCAAAGACTGTTCCTCTGAATTATATCAGAGTGAATACGAAAAATGCAGCATATGTGGTGCGTACTTATGTCCTACATGTAAGAAAAAGCATTTTTGCTAAAATAAAAAGAGCCATTAATGGCTCTTTTATTTTATGTTAATAAGTCGTTGATAGTTAACTGGTAATTTTTCATTAATAAAGTCACATTGCTGGCAACGAAATTGAAGAATATTAGAAATTAGGTCGCTGTCAGAGTCATGGACTGAGCCAAAGCTTTTACATAAGCTACTCTCTCCTGGTTTCAAGCTGCCATCAGCATCAATCTGTGGCGTACAAAATTTAAAATTAGATTCTAATTTATTAATTGTTCCTGCTATACTCTTAGTTTGTATTTGTTTTGTAATTGATATGAAATTAAAACATTTTGAACACTTTGATTCATAGCTATATTTGTTAACTAATGCCCTTCCCTGCGGATACATATATTCAACTGTATCACAAAACATAACTTGCTCTAACCCATATATTTCATTTCTTATATTAGTTCTTTTAGGATAATAACGAGCATCATTCGTTATCTGTATTGCTATCCGGTTATCAAATTCAATAATTTCCTTTAGAATCGATGGATTATTTTCAAAATAGATTCCATTGGATGCTATCACAATTTGAATGACATTAAGTGTGTTTTGGCATATGAATTTCACAACATTCATAAAATCAGGATGTTCTGTTGGTTCTCCTCCAGTAATAAGCAAACTCTTGCAGTTCATTCTATTTATAAAACTTATAGATGATATAATGTTTGCCCATGTCATGTTAATGCCATCAGATACACAAGAGCTGAGACAATGACTGCATTGCATTTTGCAGCATGTGGTTATTTTTAAAAGCATACAAATTACCTCCAGCTCTTATTATATCATTTACTTTGTATTTGTCTATAATGATCTGTTTCTATTTATTCAATATTAAAATTACACTCATCTTCTGTTTCACTTAGCTGACTAATACAAGCTGAAATCATCTTAGCATATTGTGTTGAGTGAAGGCCATAACATCCCAAAGAATAGGCCGAGTTTTGTTCAATTAATAATGTTCTTGCATCATCCGTAACACCAAAGTCAAGACTGCAGGCAGCAGGTCTATCTGGTTGTGTTTTAAAAGCATCTATAGCCTCTTTAATTATTTCTGTGTTTATTTTATTCATATGAATATAATTTCCCTTATATGGTCTTAAATCAATCAAATTGTCATAATAAATAAAACCTCTGCATTCATATATAAATTTCACTGGTTCACTACAATAGATCGCCTCATTTTTATAGCAACTGCCACAACCGACTAAGTCTTTAGTCGTTTCAATTAAGGTTCCGGTAATGATTTTGTCATCAATTGATTTAACAAATACTGGCCATAACTCTGGCTTTGAATTAATATTATTTATCGTATCTGTCCATATTCTTCTACCCAAAAATGGCTTTAGCACATCCGGATAGCCAACATCTTTTGTTTCAATGTTGAATTTAGATAGTAAGTACTTCACCTGTTGAATTCCATCTAAAGCAATATCTCCTTTTTCATATTTATCAAAAATTTCATAAGCAAAAAAGTAATCAATAATCTCAAATCCCATTTCATGGAAGCCTTGTGCCGCAGTTGCGATATTATAGTTGAAATACATACTATTGCATTTTTCATCAAAGATTTTCTTTTTTCTGGCATACACTTTCATGGAAACGCTCTCCTCACTTACTGATTTTATTTGCTAATGAACTTGCAGCATATGACTCTGGCTTTACTACGCACTCATAACCATATGATTTAATCCAGCCAACAATACCAGGAATTAATTCTCTGGTTTTACCTTTTTCACTATGTCCTGCATCCACATGGATAGCAAAGTTAGTATTTAGAAAGAAGTCTTCATACCTTTTATCGGTTTCGATTTCTTTCATTAAATCATTGGCCAGACTTAGACTTTGTTCTGTTTCATAGTTAAGCTTTGTTCGAACATCATTAATTTTATTAATATGTGTAATTTCATAAAAATAGATGCCACCGTGCCCTACACACCGTAAAGCAACCACAATAACCACCTTTGTATCTGAAAAATTTTGACTGTCTGTACCTATTGTGAGGTCAAAATCAGAACCAAAGCCCTTGTTTTTTGCATAATAATTATTCATTATCATCATCATTCGTTTTGTATCAACGTACCCATAGGTAGGACTTTCCATCTCAACCTCTCCTTTCTTTTCTCAAACAAATAATTAACATATCTTTGACTTTGCTAATAATTTTTCTACAAACTTTTTTCTTTTTATTTTATTCCACCATTGCTCACTATAACTCTGGTATCTTATTGCTGCCATGCTCCCGGTGATGGCAGCTATTGTGTCTGTATCTCCTCCTAAATTAATGGCCTTTAAGATTGCATCTTCATAATTAGTGGAATTCGCCATGGCCCATATTGCAGATTCTAATGTATCTACAACATATCCTGTACTTTTAATCTCATCAGCTGGCATATCTATAATGGCTCCTGTCAAAATTCTTTCATATTCTGAAGCATGATAATTTTTGATTTCATTTTTAATTTGAAATAGGAGTTCATGCAAATTCTGATCATTTCTTAGCAGTTTCTTGATCAAAAGGATATAAATCAAACACCCAATATTGGAAATGTAATGTCCATGCGAATTCTTATTGATGGATGTTACAAAACTTAATATTTTATCAATATCATCACAATCTATGAATGCTATGGGCAACATCCTCATAAGTCCACCATTACCATTCGATCTAATATTGTTAGCTCTCGGATTTTTTCTTCCTAATATAGAATATATTATTCCTTTCATGCAAGTCTTTCCAACATCATATGGTATCCTAAAAAAGTGATTCGTAAAGCAACCAAAAAACATAAATTTTGCGGCATTCAAATTCCAATGTTTTTCAAAATCAACATGATTTAATGATTTTAATACGCAAAGCATTAAACTGGAATCGTCTGACCAAGTCCCAATTGGCAATAGGAAATGGGCATCATTTATGCTGCTACTACGAATTTTTGTACACTGAAATGTTCCTCTTTTCTTAAACTCATAAGGCATTCCGACTGCATCTCCAATAATGAAGCCTTTGACAGATAAGTCTAAATATTTCTTTTTGTTCATATCATTCACCTCTACATAGATTGATTTATATGTTCAATCTTATTTTTCTATTAGTATGAAGGATTGATATGAAAAGCACACTCGAATTAACACTAAAAGAGATTAGTGTAATTATAAAAGCTGATCTGTTAAATGAAGGATATTCTTTTTTATGCAAAAGGCACATAACAAATATTCAAAATCAAAAAAATCCATCTTGCCAAGATGGACATGTAAGGTTCGTTGCCGATTTACATTACTACTCAAATGCTTAGCTTTTGACTAATCCAATAAGTGTTTTTCAACATGATTGGAATCTCCCAATCCCTACAAGCACAATATGGGAGTCGAACCCATCTATCCGGTTTTGCAGACCGTTGCCCTACCGCAAGGCGAATTGTGCATATTTAAAAATCATGTAACCAGATATTCTGACCAACCGAGTTAATAAACTTTCTTCACTTCAACTAATCTCCATAAATTCTTTATTAATATATTTATTATGTAATAAAAACAAAAACACAACTAAAAAAATATATTTCATTAATGACTCCTGCCGGATTCGAACCGAGCATTCTGACATTGAAAGTGTCAGGTCCTAACCTTTAGACCAAGGAGCCAAAACTAAGGTAATATGAATCAAACAAACATTTAAGGAAGCAAAATTCCTCATGCTGCCATTACATTACATCCAGAAAACATTACAGTAAATTAAATAATCAGATTTCCAACAGCCTCTACCCAATAATCAACAGAAATATCATCAATCTCTTTTGGATATTCTCCCTTTAGTTCTAACAACATTCGATAAAACGCTATTGCCTCATCTCTCATTTCAAAAATCATTAAACATTTTAAAATTCGAGTGATTCTAAGATAATTATGATTTCTTGGTGTAATCCAATTTTTCTTTCTTTCAATAAAATTATCATACTTTTCTATTTTATCCTTCTCATATTTTAAACCATAAAAATCCAACATAATTGTGAGTGATTTCTTTATGTTTTCCTTAATGTCATGATACAAGCCTTTGTTTGTTAATATCTTTTGTACTTCATCTTTATTTAAAACTGGAATATATGGTTTTACAGATGATGGTTCATATAGCGGAAACATAAATTGTATATAATTGTGAATGTATTCTAATTCAGAGTTTTTCATGTCCCAATAATCTTTCAGATAATAACCATCATTATTTTTTGTTTTATTTTGGAGAAATTTTAAGTAGGAGAATTCTTCGAAAGTTTTTTCCAGTTTCCTATTCATATTTTTCTCTTTACTTTTAAATAAACTTGTTATAAAACGCATAACCTCTCCTTTATTATCAGATTTTTATTTAGTGTTTGTATACCTGGCGGAAATGAACGACTAACAACTTTACCACTTGGGTACAGAGTCAAAGTGCCAAAATTCGTCCTATGATATATAGATTAAACTTCCACCTGGACTTATATACCTTGCTATTTAATAATATAATTTGCATTATTCTTACTCTAAAGTATGTTTGATGTAATTTAGCTTCATGCCTTGCCAGTTAAAATAGTAACCTAATTAAATGATTGTTTTTGAATAATCACCCGCTTC
>Ga0153920_1000084_pt1 | contig 36451 bp, 31 predicted proteins | sample TSNJ004MetaG_FD_104713 | JGI IMG/M metagenome (GOLD analysis project Ga0153920, IMG submission 104713) | Attine ant fungus gardens microbial communities from New Jersey, USA - TSNJ004 MetaG | ecosystem: Host-associated > Fungi > Mycelium > Unclassified | place: USA: New Jersey, Brendon T. Byrne...
ACTTCTACTCAATCGAAGAAAACCCAGACCTAGCTATCGATACTATCGTCGTGTCAAAATTGTATAATAAACAATTTTTGAGATCTAATAGAATTCAGTTCCCAACTGACATCGCCCTGCCGGCAAGAAAATCAAGCGACTCTCCCTCCTCTCCGGCGGAGAACGCTCCCTCACCGCAGTGGCGTTGCTTGTCGCCATCTTCAAGGCCCGGCCGTCCCCGTTCTATGTAATGGACGAAGTTGAAGCAGCACTGGATGACGTGAACTTAGGGCGGCTGATCACCATCTTCGAAGAGCTGCGCGAGTCCTCGCAGCTCATTGTGATTACGCACCAGAAGAAGACCATGGAAGTGGCCGACGCGCTCTATGGCGTGACCATGCGTGGAGACGGCGTCACCACGGTGATTAGTCAGAAGATGGCTCACCGAAGCAATATCCAGTAATTTCCCAAAGTGTGCGCATACGCTCGTTAGAGTTCATCCAGACAGAAATGAGTTCTGACATGCAACCTGCCGAACCGAGGGGTCGTACGGAGCCCTTCGCAATTTCTTCGAAATTCAACATTGACGGAGAATCTGAAGAAATTTTCATCAGCATTGTGATTCCTGTTTATAACGCAATGCCGTACCTAATCGAGTTGTTGGACTCTTTAGACGCGCAGGACATGTCGAGAGCTTCGTTCGAATTGATAATCGTCAACGACGGGTCCACCGACGGGAGCGGCGAGGTCGCGGAAGAATGGGCTGCCTCTCGTCAGCAAGTTCAAGTGATCCATCAAGAGAATAGCGGCTGGGCCGGCAAGCCACGCAATGTTGGCATAGATCTTGCTCGCGGACAATACGTCTACTTTCTTGATTCGGACGACTGGCTAGGCTCAGAAGCCTTGAGCCGTATCAGTGAATTCGCCTTGAAATACAAACCCGACGTGATAGCACCCCGTTTGGTTCCTGCGGGGGGACGAAAAGGGGGTGGTGCTCCATTCGACCGTACCCAAATAGATGCCTCGCTAGACGACATGATCAAAACACTGATGCCAACAAAGCTTATCCGAACTAGTTTGTTGCGGAGTGAAGGTATTCGATTCCGAGAAGATAAAGTTCGGCTTGAAGACGGCATGGCTATGGTTCAAGCATATTGTGCTTCGAAACGTAATAGTATTTTGGCCGATTACGACTACTATTTTCTGCGGGCGCGCGATGACGGACAGAACATTAGTGCCAAACCTATCGAACCGATCGGCTATACAGAATCATTAGCTCATATCGCTTCGACACTGAGAGACAAAGTATCGGATCGAGAACACAGCCAGGAGCTGATCGCTAGCCTCTTTGCCCGGAAGGGACTGAAGATCTATCGTGGTCAGCGCTTTCTAAATTACCGCGAGGCCAAGAGGAAAACATGGATGACGGCCCATCGAAGTTTTTTGGAAGATTTTCTCCCGAACGATCTACATCGCTTTCAAGGTCTGCGTCGCCAGAAGGTTAAGTGCATTCTAAATGGAGACCACGAGGGATTATTACAGCTTGCGGAACAGGATCTTGTGGATGAGTTGTCTCCGAAACTCGAAGGTATACATTCTGCAACACTGACTTTGCAACTGACGATTACTGCCCCGCTATATTCCTCTCCTGTGCGTAAATTGCTCGTCGTTCAACGCGCTACAGAACGAAAATTTCAGGTACCTGTAAGGCATGACGAAAAGACTCTGCTAGATTCGAAGTTCGGCGCATCCATTCGATTTGGAGCTTTGGAAGGACGAATGGATCTTTACCTTGTCCTTGCTGATGGACGCGCGAAGCGCATCCAGTTTGACTCGGATTCAGAGTTTCGAGCTTCGGGCTTGCGTGTCTATCGAACAGTCCAAGGTAACGCCAGTATCGATGCCCGCCAGCTGAGTCTTCGGTTGCCGCACCGAGCGATTTATGCATTGTCGAACTTAGTATGCCGCATGTTTCGAGTTGCGTGCCGAAGGACTAGACACCGTTAGATGCCAGAGGAACAGATTGCTATCGCTCCTGTTCGAGTAACTGATCACCGAAATCGGAATAACGGTTTGTGTTTAGAATCCGGGCGAGACGAAGTAGCTTCTCTGCCGCATTCAAGTGTGCACAGTAAGGAAACCTCGTGATCGTTGCGGTTCCGTTTCACCGAGGAGCTCTCATTCCTGCTTATTGATACTTGCTGGAGCGCGTTTCCGCGGAGCCGACGACAGGTTTCCAGGACAGGTCAAATTTTCTTGCAACTTGCAGTGACCGGACGCTTCCATTCATGCAGACTGTAAAGCGGTTGTAATACGCTCACTGCTGGCTTGTATAGGGAACTCTACGACCAGCCGCACCCATACCGATTCATGGCCGCGCGAAAAAATGGTTGAAACTAGGCGGAAAGTACTCAGATTCTGAACTCAAGCGTCGACGGCCTTGATTGTGGTGGGGGTAAACAGCCAGGTAACCACTCCAACTAGACATACAGCTCCTGAAGCGCTCAGCGCCACCTGGTAGCTAATGTGGTCTGCCATAAGCCCGGCGATCAGCGGTCCGATGATCGCACCCAAGTCGGTGGCCATTTGGAATCCTGCCAACGCCTTGCCACCGTTACGCCCAGCCCCAATGACATCCGCTACGGCTGCCTGTTGGGCGGGACCCAGGATGCCGCCACCGAAGCCGGCGAGGATGGAAAAGATGATGAAGGCCGGCAGGGAAGTGAAGTAACCCATCAGCACGATGGAGGAGAGCAGAATGGCCATGCCAAGAAGGACCGGCTTCTTGCGTCCAATCGCGTCGGTCAGCTTTCCGGAGAACGTCAGGGCGACACCATTGCCCACGGCGAAAATGGCCAGGGAAATACCCGCCACGCGTTGGCCGGTTCCCTCACCGAAGACCGCCAGGGCAAAGAGGGGGATCATTGAGGTGCGGATGCCGAAGGCCAGCCAACCGTAGCTGAAACCGGAGGCCATTGCCGCGCGGAAGGTGGGGGAGCGCAGCGCTTCACGGGTGGTCAGCACCGGTACGGGCGCGCTCGGCTCAGCCACTTCGCTGTCTTCAAGTTTTTCCTTTACCGGTTTGCGTGCCAGGGCGAAGTACACCACGGCTGCGGCGATCAACAGCGCCACACCATAGATGAGGAAGGGCAGGCGCATTCCAAAGGGGGCCAGCAAGCTGCCGAAGACCGGTCCCATGACATTGCCCAGCAGGAACGCGCCGGCGTACATCCCTGAAATCCGGCCGCGTGATCCATCCGGCGCCAAACGGGCGATGAGCGCCATGGCCGAGATCGTGAACATGGTGGAACCAAAACCGCCAAGCCCGCGGGCAACCAATAGCTGTGCGTAGTCCTGGACCGCGGCACAGAGCAAGGTGGACACGGCAACCAGCGACACTCCGGTCACATAGATTTTCGGTTCGCCCAGCTTGGCGGTCAGTACTCCGGCCACGGGCGCGAAAATCAGCCGCGCAAACGCAAAAATGCTGACAATGATGCTGGCGGCTGCTGCGCCCACATCAAAGCTCACCGCATACTGCGGAAGGATGGGGGCAATCAAGCCGAAACCGAGGGCAATGATGAACGCGGCAATCAGTAGAATGGTGATCTCGCGGGGAACCCGCAGGCGTTCGGTGCGTGGAGCAATCTTGGGCATATGTGCTTTGCCCGCTGAATCCGTACCGGGCAGCGCGGGCTAACCAGCTTCCTTGTCAGGGGAGTGTTAACGGATTGAACTGCCAGCCAACATCATAGTCTGTGAGATGATTCTAAACGTGACTGATCAGCTTTTGACCATAATCATCGTGATCGCAGTCATAGCGATCGTCGGCATTGGAACCATCGCGTTGGTTTCCAAGGGCCGCAAACCCAAGACCCCCTACACCAGCGAACGCGACGCTAATGATCCGCCGGCCGGTACCGGAACCCTCACCGAGGAACGCCCGGACACCGACACGCTGGCCCCCGAGGCTCCAGCTACTGGCGCAACGGCACCGACGGTTGAAGAAGAGCCGGCGCTCCAGCTAGAGGTTCCGGCCCCGGTGCAGGGCCGTCTGGCCCGTCTGCGTGCCCGACTGACAAAGTCGAACAACGTTTTCTCCAAGGGTCTGTTGGCCCTGCTCAGCCAGGACAACATCGATGATGACGTCTGGGACGAGATCGAAGAAAACCTGCTCATGGCAGACCTGGGAACCGAACCGACCCTCGAACTGGTGGACGCATTGCGTGAGCGGGTCAAGATCGAGGGCAGCAAGGACCCGGCCCGCGTCAAAGCAATGTTGCGCGAGGAACTGCTGAAGCTGGTGGATCCCACCATGGACCGCAACTACCTTCCGGAGCCGCACCCGGACCGCCCGAGCATCCTGATGGTGGTGGGTGTCAACGGCGTTGGCAAGACCACCACCATCGGCAAGATGGCCCGTGTGCTGGTCGCCGAGGACAAGGACGTGCTGCTGGGAGCGGCAGATACCTTCCGCGCCGCAGCGGCAGAGCAGCTGGCGACCTGGGGTGACCGGGTTGGCGTTCCCACCGTCCGCTCCGAAATCGACGGAGCGGACCCGGCCTCGGTGGCGTATGAAGCCGTTGCCGCAGGCATCGACCAGCAGGTGGACATCGTCATGATCGACACCGCGGGACGACTGCAGAACAAGGTCGGCCTGATGGACGAACTGGGCAAGATCAAACGCGTGGTGGAAAAGAAGGCCACCGTAGATGAGGTCCTGCTCGTGCTTGACGCAACCACCGGCCAGAACGGGTTGTCACAGGCCAAGGTGTTCTCGGAGGTAGTGAATGTCTCCGGCATCGTGTTGACCAAGCTGGACGGTACCGCCAAGGGTGGGATCGTCGTGGCCATCCAGCGGCAGTTGGGAGTACCGGTCAAGTTGGTGGGGCTCGGCGAAGGTCCGGATGACCTTGCCCCGTTTGACCCCGAAGAGTTCGTGGACGCCCTGCTCGAAGGGTAGCCACGTAATTTCAGCACCTCGGCAGTAGCCGGGGTGCTGAATCATTTAAATGACCGTGAGCAACACGAGACAGCTGGGAGGGACTCCTACTCGGCGGGAACGGGACAGAAGCGAGGCGCCAGCGGCTCAATGCTATTTCGGCGTGTCGCATCCGGATGCATGGAGGGAGCCCTGAGAATCCGGGGAAGTAAAGCTGCCCGTGCGACGTCGCGTGACAGTTACCCAAGCCTTTTCCCAGAGAAGTCGGGTAAAAACTATGCGCAGGATCGTTGGAATTCCGGCTATCCAAAAGCATTGACCGGCCTTTCTGCGGGTCAATGCGCGTCTGTGTCACCAACACGAAGGACCACTGTCTGTGAGCCAGCAGCTGAGCACTAGTCTGCCTGCACCACCGATCAAACCCCGATCCAGTTTTCGGGGAGACATTCAGGGGTTGCGTGCCCTGGCGGTCGGCGTCGTGGTGCTCTACCACTTTTGGCCGCACCGGCTCACCGGGGGTTTCGTGGGCGTGGACGTCTTCTTTGTGATCTCCGGTTTTCTGATCACCGCGCATTTGATCAGCAAGGCGCCCCGCACGGCGAAAGACGTTGGCAAATTCTGGATGCGGCGGGTTCGCCGGCTCCTGCCTGCCTCGTTCTTGGTGATCCTCTCAAGCATTCTCGCGGTCTGGGCTGTGGCACCTGCCACCGTCTGGCGGGACTGGGGCCTGCAGGGGTTGGCCTCCACCTTCTATTTCCAGAACTGGTACCTCGCCGGAACGAGCGTGGACTATACGGCCGAAGGTGAGGCCGAGAGCCCGTTCCAGCATTTCTGGTCCCTGTCCGTCGAGGAACAGTTCTACTTCATCTGGCCGATCATGATTGGTCTGCTGGTGTTCGGGGCGCTGCGTGCAGGCATCAAACCCCGCGCTGCGGTACTCGGCGGTGTCGGGACCCTGTTGGTGTGTTCACTGGGCTACTCGGTATACCTGACCGAGCAGAATGCCGGTGTCGCCTATTTCTCCACCTTCACTCGAATGTGGGAGTTTGCGGTGGGAGCGCTGGTGGCAGCACTTGGCCCCCGTCTCTATGCCGAAAGCCGGACCGGGTTTTCTGCTGTGATGGCCTGGGTAGGGCTGCTTGCCGTCGCCGGAGCCGTCCTGACCTTCGACGGCAAAACACCGTTCCCCGGAGTGGCTGCTGCCATTCCCGTGGTCGGTACCGCGCTGGTCATTGCCGCGCATTCAAAGCACCGCTTCTCACCGGACCGGCTGCTCGGTCTACCCATCATGCGCTTCACCGGGGATAACTCGTATGCCATCTACCTGTGGCATTGGCCAATCCTAATCTTGGCTCCCTTTGTCCTGGATGGCTTCTTCGCAGCCGAAAAGATCATGGCACTGGTGATCACCGTGCTTTTGGCCGTGCTGACACAAAGACTGGTGGAGACCAGATTCCGCCGGCTCATGGAACGAGTACCGCAGTTGTCCGCACCCCGATTCCTGGTCACCGGGTCGCTCGTGCTGGCCTTGATTGTCGGCGGTTTCCAGCTCACAAGCCACCAAATGATGCAGGGCGCCAAGGACGTGGACGCCGGAACTGAGCGGGTGAAATCCGAGGTCGGCATTGACTGCTTCGGGGCTTCTGCCATGAAGGATCCCGACTGTGCAGACCCCTCTGAAGGCTATGAGGTTCTGGCCCCTAGCCCGTTAGTGGCAGAGGAAGACCGGCCGCCGGTATACGAGGATGATTGTTTTGCGAGCAGTAGTTCAGAATTTTCGGATCGGACCGTGTGCCACTATGGGGAAGAAGACGGGCAGATCAAGGTTGCGCTCGTCGGAAATTCTCATGCCGGGCACTGGGTGCCTGCGCTGGACCCGATTGCCGAACACAATGATTGGTCCATTGATACCTACTTGGCCAGTGCCTGTGCGGTGTTGGGCGAAGAGCAGGAGTTTGATTCCAAGGAACAGGCAGCTGGCTGTGATGAATACGGGGACTGGGCAATCGAGGAAATCACCAACGGCGACTATGACTTGATCATTTCCTCCAATCGGATGTCCGCGCCCATCATGGGCCACTCCCTGGAGGAGAGCGAAGACCCGGCAACAGAAGCCTATGGACAGGTCCTCCAACAGTGGGAATCGGCTGGCAGCCGCGTCGTGGTCCTGCGTGACACCCCGTGGCCGGGAGAGACATTGGACAACGTGCCGGACTGCGTCTCGAACAACGATGACGCGGTGCAAGAGTGCAGCGCGCCGGCGGATACCTGGGTTCCCATGGACCCACAGGCAGATGCCGTGCAACAACTGGCGAATCCTCGGATTTCCGTTGTCAACATGAACGACTACTTCTGTTCCAAGGACACCTGCCATTCAGTGATTGGAGGGGTCATGGCGTACTTTGACCACTCTCACCTGAGCGAGACTTTCGCCCAAACTCTCACTGACCCCTTGGAAAACCGCTTAAGGGAGAACGTCGTCGATAACAGGATGTGGAAGTAACAAGAACCTCTCCGTAGGTGGGGAGACCGCCAGCCAGGTGACGTGCCCACCCCCAGGAATCATGCAACACCCAGTGGGAAGTGGAGATTCTCAGGAGAATGGATAGAATCGTCTCCTGTATGTTTGGATGCCGCAGAGGAGTCCGAGCTGAGAAGGATCCGAGGAAAGTCGCCGGGAGACGTTACGTGGGAATTACCGAATTCGAAAACTCGCTGATCGAGCTAATCCGGGCCAGGAATCCGTTGCTGTACGTCGAGACCTTCGAAGAGGCGCGGGTTGTCGGCGCGGTGGAGAACATCGCAACTAATCCGAAGCTTAAACGCGACCGCCAGGTAGTTAGCTACACACTGAGCTCCGGGCTGCACCGATTGGGTGAGCAGGGCAAACCCACCGACCCGGTCGCGGCCATCAACGAGGCTGCGAAATACCAAGAGCCCACCATCTTCGTGTTCTACGACCTGCACCACTTCATCTCAGCTTCCGGCGCCGGTTCCCAGGTCGATCCGAATGTGGTGCGTGCGGTGCTGGATGCGGCACGGTCCTTCCGCAGTGGCGCCGTGGCACACACCATGATCCTCGTGTCCCCGGGCATGACCCTGCCGGTGGATCTGCAAAAGGAAGTTACGGTCCTGGAACTGCCGTTGCCGAACCGTGAGGAAATCGCCGCTATCCTCGATGACATTATTCTAGCCAACTCCGCACAGATCAGCGTCGAGCTCACAGACGATGACCGTGACCGACTGCTGCAGGCGGCGCAGGGGCTCACGCTGGGCGAGGCGGAGAATGCCTTTGCCCGAGCCATCGCCAATGATGCACGCCTGGAACCTGGCGATATCGCGCTGGTGCTGGATGAAAAGCGCCAGACCATCAGGAAGTCGGGCCTGCTCGAATTCGTGACTGTCGGCGAGGACATAGACGACATCGGTGGCCTTCAGAACCTGAAAACCTGGTTGCGCAAGCGCAACGGGTCCTGGCTTCCCAGTGCCGCCGGCTGGGGCATACCGGCCCCCAAGGGCGTATTGATCACCGGGGTGCCTGGCTGTGGCAAGTCATTGACGGCCAAATGCATGGCCTCACTGTGGGGCCTGCCCCTGCTGCGCATGGATATTGGCAAGGTCTTCTCTGGTCTGGTTGGCTCGAGCGAGCAGAACATGCGTGACACCCTGAGACTGGCCGAGGCGGTTGCCCCATCGATCCTGTGGATCGATGAGATTGAAAAAGGCTTTGGCAGCAACAGCGGGGGAGACTCCGGAACCAGCCAACGCGTTTTCGGCACATTCCTGACCTGGCTGCAGGAAAAGCAGGCCCCGGTTTTCGTGGTGGCCATCGCCAACAAGATCAACGCCCTGCCGCCCGAGCTGCTGCGCAAGGGGCGCTTCGATGAGATCTTCTTCGTTGACCTGCCCACCTATGCCGAGCGTGAGGAAATCTGGCGCATTCAGCTCGAACACCGGCTCGCCAGCGCACCCGAGGCCGCTGGAGAGGTTTCAGCCAAAGACCCGTCACTCATGGAGCGCGTGGCCCAGGCCAGCAATGGCTTCTCGGGTGCCGAAATTGCCGAAGCCGTCGTCAGCGCGTGCTTCGATGCGTACCATGAACGCCAACCACTGCGCGAGGCGGACTTGCTGCGAGCGATCAGCAACACGGTTCCGCTGGCCACCATGCAAGCCGAACAGATCCGGGCGGTGCGTGACTGGGCCAGCCAGCGAGCGGTGGCAGCCACCGCGGCCGTGGACGAGGAAGAATTTGCGGCCAGCACCTCCGGGAGCGCGGACGTGACCAGTTGGCGTGGCGGACGCCGAATCGATTTCTAGGGGGAGCACCGATGAGTTTGGAAGTTTTCCTGATCCCCGTCGGGATCATGGCGGTCAAGGCCGCGCAAGAACTACATAATGCTAAGAACAGGCAGTACGAGCAGGCATTTGAGTCCACCCGAATTCAGGACCAGCAGTTGCTCATTGAGGGGCTGGATGCACTGGGGATCACCGAGCACCAGGTGCAAGGGGAACTGGTCACGGCGCAGACCAAAGCCGGGGAAGCGGTGTTCGTCCGCGAGTCGGACCGCTACCTCGCACAGATCAGAAACGAGCAGGAGACCACAGGCGCGCTCGTAGAGGAGCTACATCAATCGGTGGGCCAGATTTTGCAACGCAGGAACGTGGAGAAAGTCCAGGCCCAGGCGCGCACCATGGGTATGCGCCTGATGGAGCAGCGCACAGTTGATGGCAGCGTGCAACTGGTGTTCGAGGAGGCTTAGTTGTCAAAGAAATTCGTCGTAACGATTGGCTCGGACGGCATGATTTCCGCCGAGACCAGCGACATTACCGGTGCCGCGTGCCTGGATGAGTTGGCCACCATTGAAGCGCTGGTTCCCGATGCGAGGGTGGTCGACTCCCGACTGACCGGTGACTACTACCGAGCCGCCGTGCAGGAGCAGCATCTATCGGTATTGAATACTGTTAAAAATCAGCGGGGCCGGCCATGAACTCCACCTACCGGCGTTGGGTTTGGACCCTGCTAAATAGCGTAGGCGTACTCTGGCCCGCCATGACCGCGGGACTGGGTTCATGTGTGGTCTTTTTCTATCGTGGTCTGCGGATGCGCAACCGACGCTGGTGCCTTATTGGCGCTGTAGCACTGACAATGACGGTTGTCACCTTCACGCTCATGCCAGAAGGCGACATTGAGACCATCAACGGGTCACGCGTGCTCTACAACCTGGTGATCATGCTGCTACTCATCAACTGGGCCGGTTCCACCATTGTGGCCCTGGCGCTCAATCCACGCTGGTTGCGCTTTTTGGTTGAGACTTCTCCTGCGGTACCAGCCGAAGTACGTGCGAGCTACCGGCAACCCCAGCGCCAGTCAGTCCAGGAACCGCTGCTGGGACAGCAGCAGAATCAACAGTGGTGGACCCCGACCGATACCTCGGCCACGTCTCACACACAGGCCCCGGTTAATCCGCCAGCGCCGAGCCCACATCGTGGCGTGCCCCAGGCCGATACGGCCGCTCCAACCTCGCCTGGCTCAGCGGCCCGACCTTTCGGCGCTCAGTTTGCTCGTCACCTCTCGCTACCGGACGAACCGGTCACGAGCATTGAGGTTAATCACGCCAGGCCCGCTCAACTGCAAGACCTGGGTCTGGGACCGGCTGACATCAACTCCATCCTTGCCGCCCGCGAACGCATCGGCTCGTTCAACAGTTTTGAGGAACTGCTGGAATCCAGCGGGGTGGCGCCGCACGTCCTGCTCCCGTTGCGCTCCAGGCTGGAATTCTCCGCCAACCCCACGCGCAGTAACCGGCGCGGCTCTCGGACCCTGGACCTGTAATGCCCAGTGCACTGAGGGTGGCCCGGGTCCTGCATGCCACCCGTGCCGAAGGTCCGCATCTGCGCAGCGCCATCTGGGTGCAGGGGTGTTCCATTCGCTGTAAGGGCTGCATCAACCCGCACCTGTTCACCGAACGCGGGGGAACCCTGCGGGAAGTCGGTGACATTATTGCCGAGGCCCAACAGCATGAGGTTGAGGGCATCACTCTGATTGGAGGGGAACCCTTTGACCAGGCGGCCGCCGGAGCGAACCTGGCGGAGGCCGCCCAGGCAGCGGGGCTGGGAGTGCTCACCTTCACCGGTTACACCATGGAGTCCCTTCAGAACCGGGATCCGGACGCGGCGCGACTGATTGCCGCCACGGATCTGCTGGTGGATGGTCCCTACCGGGAGGATGAACCGGAGACAGAACGCGCGCTGATCGGTTCAGCCAATCAGCGTTTCATCCACCTCAGCGCCCGCTACGAAGACTACGACCCGGTCTGGGCGCCAAACCGGGTGGATGTGAGAATCCATCCGGACGGGACAGTGGAGCTCGGTGGTTTCCTGGACAGTGAAAATCTGCGTGAGTTCTCTGCCCAAAGTGGCCTATTGCGCCGGCGGCGTTCCTAAAACCGGTGTTGTGAGGTTCGAGCAACTCTAACGGCTACCATCGTGCGGCGGTCGGGGAACACTTATGTGTTCCCCGACCGCCCTCGTTTTTTCTGGGAGTAACGTCCCCGTAACCGCAATGACCCGCAGCCGTCACGGGACAACTATTTTTGTCATCAGACCGAAACGCAGACCAGCGCACCGCTGAAACAACTTCCCAGCAAGATTAAGTTCGTGGGGATGCCCAAGGACGTGTACCGCCCCTTGCAATCAAGTAAAGAGACACTTTTGCGAAGGTGATGGTGAAGGCGATGGAGATTTCGACAGCCGAGTTGTGGACGCTGATGGCCGCAAGCCTGGTGGTATTGATGACCCCGGCACTGGGTCTGTTTTACGGTGGGATGACCCGGGCCACCGGGGTCGTGAACATGATGTTGATGAGCTTCACGGCCGCGGCCATGACGGCGGTGGTCTGGGTGCTGTGGGGCTACTCGCTGGCGTCCGGCGAGCCGATGTTAGGTGGCCTCCTCGGTGGGCCGCTCAATGATTTCGCCCTGCTGGGCACCGACATGGCAGATCTGTTGTCTGTCGGCTTTGCCGGGGCGTTTGCGATGATCGCCGTGGCCATCATTTCCGGGGCGATTGCCGACCGTAGCCGATTCGGGGCCTGGCTGCTGTTTGTCCCGGTGTGGGTCTCCCTGGTCTACGCACCGGTCGCCTTCTGGGTGTGGGGCGGGGGATTGCTGGATGCCAACGGATGGCTGGGCCAGCGCTTTGGTGAGGCCATTGATTTCGCCGGCGGGGCGGTGATCCACACGAACGCCGGTGTGGCGGCCCTGGTGCTGGCCCTGAAGCTTGGGCCGCGGCACAATTTTCATGACCGCCCGCAGCCGCACAACACGCCGTTGGTGATGCTGGGAGTGGCCCTGCTCTGGTTCGGGTGGTTCGGCTTCAATGCGGGCGCTGCGAGCACTGTGGAGCAGGCCGGACTGATCTGGGTCAATACCCTCATTGCTCCCGGCGCAGCGGTGCTCGGGTGGATCCTGGTGGAGAAACTGCGCGGTCAGCGTCCTGCCTCGGTGGGAGTGGCCTCCGGCCTTGTGGCCGGGTTGGTCGCCATCACGCCGGCTTGCGCCAACGTGGCGCCGTGGGCGGCGCTGCTGCTGGGTCTGGTGGCCGGGATGGCCGCGGCCTGGGCGGTGAACTTGAAGTGGAAGCTGGGCTATGACGACTCGTTGGACGTCGTCGGGGTGCACCTGTTGGCCGGCCTGGTCGGCACCCTGGCCCTGGGGTTGGTGGCGCTGCCGGGGCTGGAGGAGCCGGCTGGCCTGGTCTACGGTGGCGGGCCGGCGCTGCTGGTCTCCCAGCTGGTGACCTGTCTGGTGGTGGTGGTTTTCTCGGCCACCGTCACCTGGGTGATTGCCCTGTTCGTGGACAAGCTCATCGGTTGGAGGGTCGATGGCTCCACGGAGGTCGCTGGCATTGATGCGGCCGAGCACCAGGAGTCCGGCTACCAGCTGGTGCGCTGACCGGGTCGTGCTGAATCAACCTGGCGCTCCTGGGTGGGGAACTGGCAGTAGTCGTCGGTTTCCCACCTGGGGCGGCGTTCAGGAAGAGGTGTCCCAGCTAAAGACATCGCGTACCGGATCGTGGCGCCAGGCATCGGCGTTGCGTCCGGGGCGGAAGGCGGATACGGTCGGATCCCCGGGAATCCAGAACCGCCACGGGAAATCGATGCCGCCAGCGCTCCCGGCGACCCCTACCCGGGGGCCGTGGGCAATGTTTTCTACCCGCTGGGAGGGCAGTTCCAGGTGGAACGGGGCAGTGAATAGGTCCAGCCCGTCATGTTCGGCCCGAGTGATGCCCAACGCCGTACCCAGGTTTCCCGGTCCGCGGGCCAGCTGCGCGTGGTTGATGGGCGCGGGCGAGCGGCCATTGGCCGCCTGGTGGCGTTTGGCGGTGCGGCGTTCAACGGCCAGCTCCTCTCCCTCCATGATTTCCCCGCCCCGCAGTAGCACTGCCGAGGCGGTGCCGGTGGGGGAGCAGACCAGGTTGATGGCGTAGTGCACCCCGTAGCTTAGGTACACGTAGGCGTGGCCGGGAGGGCCGAACATGGAGGCGTTGCGTTCAGTCTTGCGGTCCTTGGAATGCGAGCCGGGATCATAGGGGGGCGGGGTCCCCACCCCGTGGTAGGCCTCGGTCTCGGTGATGCGCAGGGTAACGGCACCCTCGGGGCTTTGGACGCTCAATCGAGCACCGAGCAGCTGGGGTGCGACCTCAAGTCCGTGGGCGGTGAACAGTTCGCGATCCATGAGGCCAGTATGGCATTGACCGCCAGGGCGCCGGCGGCGGCGGTGATTTTGCGTTGAGTTCTTCACGCTGGCGGCGAATCGGTGCCGAACCATGCCGGGTTATTGATATTCTTGATGGTTGAGTCCTGTGCGCTTTGCTTCGCGCACCACACGACCTACCGAAAGAAGTGCCCGGCACGTGTTTAATTCACTCTCCGATCGCCTGACAGCCACCTTCAAGAACCTGCGCGGCAAGGGCAAGCTCACCGAGGCCGACATTGACGGTACCGTCCGGGAGATCCGACGGGCCCTGTTGGATGCGGATGTCGCCGTGCCGGTGGTGCGCGCCTTTGTGGCCCAGATCAAGGAACGTGCCCTGGGTGCCGAGGTCTCCGAGGCACTGAACCCGGGCCAGCAGGTTGTGAAGATCGTCAACGACGAGCTCGTTGAGATCCTGGGTGGGCAGACCCGCCGCATCAACTTGGCAAAGAACCCTCCCACGGTGATCATGCTCGCCGGTCTGCAGGGTGCCGGTAAGACCACCCTGGCCGGCAAGCTGGCCAAGCACCTGAAGGCCGAAGGCCACACCCCGATGCTGGTGGCCTGTGACCTGCAGCGCCCGAACGCTGTCAAGCAGCTGCAGATCAACGGTGAGCGTGCCGGGGTGCCGGTCTACGCCCCGCACCCGGGCGTCTCCTCCGAATTCGACACCCCCACCGGTGACCCGGTGGTCGTGGCCCGCGACGGTGTGGCCGAGGCCAAGGCGAAGCTGCATGACGTGGTGATCGTTGACACCGCCGGCCGCCTGGGCGTGGACGCCGAGATGATGGCCCAGGCCGCGAACATCCGCGCCGCAATCAACCCGGATGAAGTGCTCTTTGTCATTGACGCCATGATCGGCCAGGATGCGGTGAACACCGCCCAGGCCTTCCACGAGGGCGTGGACTTCACCGGTGTGGTCCTGTCCAAGCTGGATGGTGACGCCCGCGGTGGCGCTGCCCTGTCGGTGGCCTCGGTGACCGGCAAGCCGGTTATGTTCGCCTCCACCGGCGAGAACCTGGACGACTTCGAGATCTTCCATCCGGACCGCATGGCCAGCCGCATCCTGGACATGGGCGACATCATGACGCTCATCGAGCAGGCGGAGAAGAACTGGGACCGCGGCGAAGCGGAGCGGATGGCGAAGAAGTTCGCCGACCAGGAAGACTTCACCCTGGATGACTTCCTGGCCCAGATGGCCCAGATCAAGAAGATGGGGTCCATGAAGAAGCTGCTGGGCATGATGCCCGGCACCCAGATTTCCCGTCAGCAGCTGGAGCAGTTTGACGAGCGCCAGATTGACCGGGTGGAGGCCATTGTGCGCTCCATGACCCCGCACGAGCGCAACGCCCCCAAGATCATCAACGGTTCGCGCCGTGCCCGTATCGCCAAGGGCTCGGGCGTCTCGGTCTCCGAGGTCAACCAGATGCTGGAGCGCTTCACCGAAGCCCAGAAGATGATGAAGAAGATGGCCTCCGGCGGCGCCATTCCGGGCATGCCCGGTGCCGGCCGCGGCGGGGCCCGCAAGGCCAAGAGCAAGGGGAAGGGCAAGAAGCAGAAGTACGGCAACCCGGCCAAGGCCGCCCAGGCTGAGCTGGAGGCCAAGAACAAGAAGGCCAACGCTCCCAAGGGTGCCGCCTTTGGACAGGGCGGGGTACCGGAGGACTTCGACCCGTCAAGCCTGAACCTGCCGTCCGGGTTTGAGAAGTACCTGGGCAAGTAGCTTCCTGAGCTGTTCGGGGAGGCGACCAACATTGTTGGTCGCCTCCCCGAAGTGTTTTAATTCCGTTTCTGGGGCTTTACCGGCCTTGCTGAGCAGCAGAGGGCTGGTGAAGGGCAAGTAACTTCCTTGGGTGGTCGGTCTCCCGCCAGTAGCATCTTGGCATGACATCACATTCCAAGCACCTTCATTCCCTGACTCTCATGAGCGTGGCACTCCTTGGTGCTGCCACCCTCGCCGCCTGCACCGCCGAGCAGGACTCTGCCGGTAACACGGAAACCTCCAGTCAGACTGCGGCCGACAGCTCGCGGTTGGACGCCATCAAGAAGGCCAACCAGCTCAAGGTCTGCACGACGGGAGATTACCGTCCCTTCACCTACCTGGACCCGGAGTCCGGCGAATGGAGCGGCATCGATATCGACATGGCCCAAGACCTGGCAGAGGAGTTGGGCGTGGAGGTGGAGTTCGTCCAGACCTCCTGGAAGAATCTCATGCCTGACTTCCTGGAGAAGTGCGACATGGCTGTCGGCGGGGTCTCCATTTCCTTGGAGAGGGCCGAGCAGGCGTACTTCAGTGACGCGACACTGGATGAAGGAAAGACACCAATCACCTTGTGCGAGAACGTGGAGAAGTACGACACCGTCAAGGAAATCAACCAGCCCGGCGTCCGCTCCATCACCCCCATTGGTGGAACCAACGAAAAGTTCGCAGACGAGCACTATCCGGAAGGGGAGATCATCCGATTCGAGGATAACAATGCCATCTTTGATGAAATCATTGCTGGCCGTGCGGACGTGATGACCACGGACGCCTCGGAAACTCGGTGGGTGGCCCACGAGAAGCCCGAACTATGCGCGGTGCACCCGGATAAGCCGTTCAACTTCTCACAGAAGGCATACATGCTCCCGCGCGGGGATGAAGCCTTCCGACAGTACGTCAATCAGTGGCTGAACATGTCCAAGAATGACGGCACGCTGAAGCAAGCCGAGAAGCCCTGGTTCGGGTAACTTTCACAGTTCTCGGACCCGGTGTGGGTGCCGAAGCCGCATTCGAAAAAGTGGCGTGACAACCCGGACGCTGGGGCCAGGCCTCTAGTGGCCGGGTTGTCACGCTCCGCGGAGCCTGTTCCTAGCTGCGGCTGGCAAAAAGCGCAGGGAAGTCACTGTCCCTGAATTCCCGAGAAGACGTCGTGCCCGCACGGTGCTGTGCTTCCTCGTCTTGGCGCAGTTCTACCCTGCGGATCTTGCCGGAAATGGTCTTGGGAAGATCCGAGAACTCCAGGCGCCGGATCCGCTTGTAGGGAGCCAGGTGCTTCCGGCAATAACCAAGGATCGCCTCGGCGGTCTGCGCGGTCGGGGAGTGCCCCTCGGCCAGGATCACAAAGGCCTTGGGGACCGAGAGCTTCATGTCATCGGGGGAGGGGACCACCGCCGCCTCTGCCACGGCGGGGTGTTCCAGGATCACCGATTCCAGTTCGAAGGGGCTGAGCTTGTAGTCACTGGACTTGAACACGTCATCGGCGCGTCCCACGTAGGTCAGCACCCCGTGCTCGTCCCGTTGGGCAATGTCACCGGTGTGATAGACGCCCTCGCGCATTGCCTGGATGGTGGTGGCTTCGTCTTTGAAGTAGCCCTTCATCAACCCCACGGGTGGGTTATCCAGGCGCAGACAGATCTCACCTTCCTCGGCGACCGCGCCGGTGGTGGGGTCACGCAGTTCCACGGCATATCCGGGCATGGGCCTTCCCATGGCGCCAATGGTGATGCGTTCACCTGGAGGGTTGGCAACCTGGACCGTGGTTTCGGTTTGCCCGTAGCCATCCCGGATCACCTGACCCCATGCTCGGTAGACATGGTCAATGACTTCGGCGTTCAGTGGCTCGCCCGCCGATACCAGCTTGGTTGGTGGGGTGGCCAGTTCTCCCAGGTCCGCCTGGATCAGGTATCGCCAGACGGTGGGTGGGGCGCAGAAGCTGGTGACATTCTTGGACTCCATCTGCTGCATCAGTGCCCGGGCGTCAAAGCGTTCGTAGTTGTACACGAACACAGTGGCCTCGGCGATCCATGGGGCGAAGAAGTTGGACCAGGCGTGCTTGCCCCAGCCGGGGGAGGCGACGTTGAGGTGGATGTCGCCTGGTTCCAAGCCAATCCAGTACATGGTGGCCAGATGTCCTACGGGATACGAGGTGTGGGTGTGCTGCACCAGTTTGGCCTGGGAGGTCGTGCCGGAGGTGAAGTACAGCAACAGGTTTTCATCCGCAGCCGTGGGGACGTCCAGCTGGAATTCGGTCGGAGCGTCTTCTGACTCTTGGTAGTCCAGGATCCCCGGTCCTGGCGTTCCGTTCACCTGCACGAGCGTGTAGTTCCCCGAGACCTCACTGAATTTGGGGATCTGCTCTTCATTCGTGACGACCCAGCTCGCATTGCCGCGCTGGATCCTCTCGGCAAGGTCGCTACTTGTCAGCTGTGTGGTGGAGGGGATGATGACGGCACCTAGCTTCATGCCCGCCAGCATGACTTCCCACAACGCGATTTCGTTGCCCAGCATGACAATCATGGTCTCCGAGCGTTCGAACCCCTGATCGGAGAACCACCGTGCCACCTGTGTGGAACGCCGCGATAATTCTGCCCAGGTGTAGCTGGCGGTGCTGCCATCCGGCTCGGCCAGGATCAGCGCCGGGCTGTTGGCCCGTTGTGGGTCCCGAGCGACCTGGTCAAACCAGTCATAGGCGAAGTTGAAGTCCGTGAACTGCGGCCAGCTGAACTCCTCGCGTGCCCGCTGATAGTCCTCGCGCAAGGCGAGCAGCTGGTCTCGGGCGGCACGGAACTTGGCGGTGTTGTTCATCTGGGTCCTTTCACCTGCAGCGGCAGCCCCCGCTGTGTCATCAGCATGTGGGATGCACTTAAATCCCAGACAAATATACTCTGGTGACTAATCTGGGCGAAGTGTTGCGTCAAACTGCGGGAGGAATTTGTGTTTGAGGCCGCGTTTTGATCAATTGCATTCCTTCCCTCTCACGCATATACGCCTCGGGGGATGAGGTTCATGTCGCGGGCTGGCAGCCTGCGTTCTGCTATGGGGGTGAACAGCACCCCGGTTACAGAGTCAATCTCCGATTTGGCTGCAAGTCATCCTTTGGGTCGACCTCGTTGTGCCCGATACTGCCTGATCTCCGCCTTGGGATGCCCGCTCGAATTGGAGCCGCCCATAGGATGAAGCAAAGACCCGATCTTTGGAAGGGAATCCGCCGTGAGTACCCAGGAATTCAATACCGCCGTAGCCGTCTTCAATTATGACGTCCACCGCGACGATGCCCAGCAGCGGGTCTTTGAGGCCCTCAGTGCGTTTGACCTCGTCGGCTATATCGAGGCGGCAGACCGCGAGGGTGCCAGTACCTACGTCCACGCAGAACTGGCCCTGAACGAGGACGAGCAGCCGATGACGGCGTGCACCTCCGGAAACCTGTCGGTCTCCCAGCAGAGCCTGGAGCAGCTGGCCGGGAAGCTGATGGAAGCCAGCGGTGCCAACAGGCTCTACCTGGACGGCGACTTGGCGGCCGGCACGGAACTAGAGCACCCCGAGGACGCCGGAGCCGATGACGGAATGGAGATGGAGACCGACACCGAGGAATCCTTGCAGGCGATTGCCGGTCCAAGCTTGCGCCGCAGCGATTTGGCGTTGTCCGCGATGGGGCAACCAGGCTCGTGGCTAGTGAGGCAAGACGCTTCTGGGTTACTCGCGCTGCGCCGCGGTGAACCGGTGGAGATCATCCTTGGGCGGAAAATGGTTCCGGCGCTGGAAATCCTGTGCCACGACGAGGCCTACGAGCTGCGATTCCACGCACGCCGGGGAGCCGTGAACGTCAACGGCAGTGTGGCCGCGCAATACTGGATGGGTCCTGCGCAGCGGGCTGTTCCCACTGTCGCGGCAGAAAGCGCCGCGGCAAAGTATCAGGCCGATTTGGCGCAGTGGCTATATGGAATTGACGAGGAGGAGCTGGCCGCCCTGGAGTCGTTGTGGCCACAGGCCGCTCGTGAGCTGCGCGCATTGTCCAACGAGCGCACCGAGGAATCCCTCCGCCAGCTGGTGGGCAACCTGGGGATGCCGTCCGAGCTGATTGATGCGGTGCGTGATGAACTGGATCCCACGGGTTTTGAATCCCTCAAGGGAGGTCTGTTCACCGGTCTCGACCAGGCCCTTGAGGAGGAGATCTCAGACGCCAAGGGAGTAAAGAGACTGATTTACCGGACCGGCTGGAGCCCTTCGGCGTTGATTGGGTCCTCACTGGTGATCCTCGCGGCCGGCACGCAACTGAACCGGTGGATGCGTCGCAAGGCCAAGCCCGGTGCAGGATGGCGCCGAACCATCATGTTCTTCTGGTACTCCGACGCCATCTACTACGTCGCCCGAGGTCTCCGGCAGGTGTTGGCGAAGAAGCTCCCCAAGGCGTAGGAGCCGCACCTACCTTCGAGGGGAGAGCGCGCAGGAGACAAGAGCAGGAGCTGCCTGACTGACGCGAATTCGTCAGCCAGACAGCGCCTGCTCTTGTGGTGCTACTCCTGCCTACGTGTTGGCAGGTGCCGGCCGCTGGGGGAGTTAGGAGCTTTGGGACTTCACGGCCGGAAAGTCCGAGTCGCGGTATTCGACTCCGCTCATCGATTCGCCGCGATGGCGTTCCTCTTCGGCCTTGCGCAGCTCCACCCGCCGGATCTTGCCCGAGATGGTCTTGGGCAGATCCGAGAACTCCAGGCGCTTGATCCGCTTGTATGGGGCCAGGTGCTCACGGCAGTAGGCCAGGATGCTTTCTGCCAGCTCCGGGCCCGGGTCATGCCCGGGCGCCGGGATGACATAGGCCTTGGGCACGCTCAGGCGCAGCTCATCCGGGGCAGGCACGACCGCGGCCTCGGCCACCCCCGGGTGCTCAATCAGCACCGACTCCAGTTCGAAGGGGCTCAGCTTGTAGTCACTGGACTTGAACACGTCATCGGCGCGTCCCACATAGGTCAGCACCCCGTGCTCGTCCCGTTCGGCAATGTCACCCGTGTGGTAGAAGCCGTCACGGAACGCGTCCGCCGTCTTCTCCTCATCCCCGAAATACGAATTCATCAATCCCAACGGGCGGGGATCAAGTTCCAGGCAGATCTCGCCAAGATCCCCCTGCTCACCGGTGGCCGGGTCCACCAACACCACGTTGTATCCGGGCATGGGACGGCCCATCGCCCCAATGGTGATGCGTTCGCCCGGAGGATTGGCAATCTGCACCGTGGTCTCGGTCTGCCCGAACCCGTCCCGAATGACCTGCCCCCAGGCCCGCTCCACCTGGCCAATGACTTCCGCGTTCAGTGGTTCACCGGCCGAGACCAGCTTTGCCGGAGGATTCTTCAGGTGACCCAGGTCCGCCTGGATCAGCAGCCGCCACACGGTGGGCGGGGCACAGAAGCTGGACACCTGTTCGGCGTCCATCTGCTCCATCAGGGCCTTGGCGTCGAAGCGGTCATAGTTGTACAGGAAGACCGTGGCTTCGGCAATCCACGGGGTGAAAAGGTTGGACCAGGCGTGCTTGGCCCAGCCGGGGGAGGCCACGTTCAGGTGAACGTCCCCTGGCTCCAGGCCAATCCAGTACATCGTGCTCAGATGGCCCACCGGGTACGAGGTGTGGGTGTGCTCCACCAGCTTCGCCCGGGACGTGGTGCCCGAGGTGAAGTACAGCAGCAGCGTTTCATCGGCCCGCGTGGGCTCATCCAGGCTGAACTCCACCGCAGCGTTCAGGGAGTCGCCATAATCCAGGACACCGGGTGTGGGAGAGCCGCCGACCTGGATCAAGGTGAAGTCGCCGGGAACCGATGCAAACTTCTCCACCTGGTCCTGGTTGGTCACCACCCAGCGGGCGTCGCCGCGTTCGACCCGGTCGGCCAGGTCTGCTGGGGTTAGTTGCACCGTGCAGGGAATCAACACCGCGCCTAGCTTGATCCCGGCCAGCATGGTCTCCCACAACTCGACCTGGTTGGTCAGCATGACAATCATCCGGTCAGAGCGGCGCACCCCCTGATCCGAAAGCCAACGGGCCAGCTGGGTGGAACGCTGGGAGAGCTCCTTCCAGGTGCGCCGGGTTGAGGTGCCATCCATCTCGTTGATGACCAGTGCCTCTTTCCCGCCGCGCTCGCCGGACGCCACCTGGTCAAACCAGTCAAAACCGAAATTGAAGTGGGTGAACCGTGGCCAGCTGAACGTGTCCCGTGCTTCCTGGTAGTTCCCTCGCAGGGAGAGCAGGTGGTCGCGGGCGGCTCGGAACTCTTCGGTGACGTTCAATGCGCTTACCTTTCGCTTGCAGGCACGAGGCTTTCCGGATCAAGGGTGATCCGCATCACTGGACAATATACTTTGATGTCCAACAATTTGAAAGGGTGTCACGGTGAGGCAGGGGTTTGGTTAGCGCTGCTCGAAGCGGTTCAGCTTGTGGGTGCCGTCGCAGAAGGGCTTGATGGCCGAGCCGCCGCAGCGGCAGAGGGCCACGGTGCCCCGCCGCGGCTCAATGACCTCACCATCGGCGTCCAGGATCTCGAAGTCCCCTCGCACCAGCAGTGGCCCGCGTGGGCACACCGTGATCTGAGTGTTCTCTTGTTTGTTCTCCTGGCTCAAGCGGCTACTCCTGCCGGTTCGCGCAAGGAGGAGTTGCCGGACTCCCAGGCGTCCAGCTGCCAGCGTCCCACCATCGCGTCCACCGCGGCGGCCGCCTGGGCGCCAAAGAAGACATCCGGTGCCAGGTCGGGCTGGTCTTCCACCAGCCCGCCGGCCAGGTCGCGTCCGGCGATCTGTTCATGAACCGCGTCGGCTTCAACGTGCTCGTCGAAATAGTCCGTGACCGGTGCCTCGAAGCCCAGTCTGCGGAAGCCACGGGCATAGGCGGCGTTGGGCAGCGAGGACGTCATTTCATAAATGGCCAAATGCCCGGTGATCGCGCCGCGAAGCCGCCGATGCATTCCAAAGAGCGACATCATGTTCACCGAGGCCATGGTGATCGCCGGTACCTGCTCAATGTAGGCGCCAAAGGTGTTCTCCAGCCCGGCGCCGTGCATGGTGGTCGCGAACAGCTCGCTGTGCATGCGGCCCAGCTGTCCGCCGCCGTACTCATCGGCCTGAATCTCCACCATGGCCGCCTTGGCCCGGCCCTCCAGCCGCGGAATCGCCCAGGTATGCGGATCCGCCTCCTTGAGCTGGTAGACCGACTTGTGAATCAGGAACTCGCGGGCCTGCTCCAGCGTGGCGTGCCGCTGCACATACTTGGACACCGAAGGCCCCGAATCATCGGCGGCCAGTTCAAAGAGGCGTTCGGCCACGGCCTCGGCCCGAGGCTCAACCCCTGGAGCCGAACCGGCGGCCTCCCGCAGCCGGGCCTCGAAGCGTTCCTCAAGCTTCCGGCGCTGGACCAACAGGCTTGGCTCCCACTCCCAGGCGGCATCCACCTCGTCAAACCCGCGGTAGGACAGTTCATAAATGATAAAGAGGCCCAGCTGAATGTCCTCGTCGAACAGCGGGTCACTCTCGGCGACCACAGCACGGCTGACCACGTCGGCCAGGATCGCGGTATCCGCGCCGGCAGGCTGGCGCAGCACCGAGGCCAGTTCGGTGGTCAGTGGTCCACGAGGTGTTGGAAGCTTCATGGTGTTCCTTCTCTGATGCTGAATGTCGGCTACAAGCCGCTGACGTTGGCCATATCGTGGCAGTATTCTCGGCTCAAGACCAGCGCTGACAGGAAAGGCCAAGGTATGGCATCTGCAAGGCATCGCGCCGCACCCGGTTCCGGGCCAACTGGGGTCGCCAACCTGCCGCTACCCCGGTTGGAGGCCGAATACATCCTGCCGCTGAAGTGGGCGGACACCAGTGGCGATGACGAGCTCGTCTCCTACCTTGAAGAATTGTCGCAGTGGGTGGACATCACCATCGTTGACGGTTCGGCGCCGCCGGTCTTTGCGGAGCATCGGCGACGTTTGGGGCCGCTGGCCCGGCATCTTCCGCCGGAAGGAGTGAAGCCGCCCAATGGCAAGGTGCACGGTGTTCTCACCGGGATTCGCCATGCCCGTCATGAACGGATCGTGATCGCCGATGATGATGTGCGCTATTCCAGGCAGAACCTAGGGCGCGCGCTGGATTTGCTGGAGCAGGCCGATCTGGTGCGGGTGCAGAACTACTTTGACCCGCTGCCCTGGCATGCCAAATGGGATAGCGCCCGGAGTCTGATCAACCGTGCCTTCGGCTCGGATTATCCCGGGACGCTGGTGGTACGGCGGAGCCTCGTGGCCGGCGGGTACCGCGGTGACGTGTTGTTCGAGAACTTGGAGATGATCCGCACGGTGCTGGCGCGCGGAGGCACCGAAGTGCGCGCGGATGACCTGCTGGTGCGGCGCCTGCCGCCGCAGACTGCCCACTTCCTGGGGCAGCGGGTGCGCCAGGCCTATGACTCCCAGGCACAGCCGGTGCGGCTGCTGGTGGAGCTGTCATTGCTGCCCCTACTTGCTTGGCTGGCCAGGAAACCAGCCAGGCTGTTGCTGTTCATGGCCGGCACTGTTGTTCTTGCCGGGTGGGGGCGGCGTGGAACACAGGGTGCCTTCCCGTGGTCCACATCCATGTTTGCACCCTTGTGGGTGGCCGAGCGAGCCATCACGTCCTGGATAGCCCTGGGCTGGCGACTGGCCGGCGGGGTTCCCTATGCCGGAGGGAAGCTCAAGCACGCGGCGAGCTCGCTGCGGGACCTGCGCAGGGCGCAAGGGAACCGATAGAGTACCGCAGCCGTAGCGCCCAAAGTTTTGAGCATGGAACTAGCGAAAACACGACGGCCCGTCGACGAGATCTGCTGATGCGTCGACAGGCCGGGTGTTTGGTTTCCCCTAGGTGTGTCCTGGCAGGGCTAGAGAATCAGTGGGCAATCTCCAACAGTTGATTGAAGCTTCAAGTAAATTCCGGTAGACTTCAGTCCACGAGGACCAATGATCTGTGCCGGGAAGGTGGCCGCGATGCGCGCGCGCGAAGAGAAACTATCCGATGAGTTGAGCATGAATGCCGTGCAACTCAAGGTCGGGGATATGCAGCTGATGAGCGATTACTACCAGAAGGCCCTGGGGTTGACGGTCCTGGCGGAAGACCATGACGGGCTCACCCTGGGACGCGGTTCCAGTGAACTGGTCAAGCTGCGGCACGCGCCGGAACTGCACCTGCCAAGTCGTGGCGAAGCCGGGCTCTTTCACACGGCCCTGCTCTTCGATAGCCAGGAGGACCTGGCGGCCACCGTCTACACCGCCGCCCGCTTCGACAACACCCGGTTCGTGGGATCCAGCGACCACCTGGTCTCCGAGGCCTTCTACTTCACCGACCCTGAGGGCAACGGGATCGAACTGTACTGGGACCGCCCACGCGATACCTGGCGCTGGGAGCAGGGCAAGGTTGCCATGGATACCATCTACCTGGATCCCAACCAGTACCTGGAGGCGTACCTGGGGCATGCGGCGGTCGACCGGCAGGCGGAAGCCACCGCCGGAGTGGGACACGTACACCTGCAAGTCGGTGACGTCTCCACCGCCCGGCAGTTCTACGTCTCAACGCTCGGGTTTGATGAAACCACTGCGCTGGGGGACCAGGCCCTGTTCGTCTCGGCCGGAGGCTACCACCACCACATGGCCATGAATGTCTGGAACTCGCGGGGTGCCGGGCCGCGCCGCGACACCCTTGGACTGGGTGAGGTGCTGATCAACGTGCCCAGCAAGGATGAGGTCGGCAAAATCGCCGAACGCCTGGACTTCGCGAAAATCCAGCACCACCACACCGGCGCGGAACTGCGCTTCAACGACCCCTGGAACAACCACCTGCGCGTGGCCGTCGAGTAGATCCTGGCAACGCAAACGGGCCTAATCTCGCGATAGCAAGATCAGGCCCGTCAACCCTTAGGTACCTGGGGTCTCGGTCGGTTCCTGCGGGGGCTGTTCCTGGATGTCCTTGAGCTGTTCGAAGGACATCATCAGGGACTTGAGCTGCGCGTACTCTTCGGTCTTGGCATAGGCCCGCATCCGCTCGACACCCTTTAGATCCGCATCCACGTCGGTTAGTTCATCCTCGGGCCCGATCTTGCGCTCGAAGGTTGCACTGCCGCCCTGATAGTTGAACGGCACCGCAACGGCCGGATAGCCGGCCTGCTGGTCTGGGCTGAGCTCGGTGAGTTCAATGACCGCACTGTCCGGGCTGGCGGCGTCCGCCACGAAGGTCAGGTGCGCGCCCTTCTCCTCATTCAGTGTTCCGCCATCAATCAGGACATTGTCCTTCGCCGGCGGTGGGATGGCCTCCTCGGCCCACGGGTCCGCCCCGGTGCGCAGCGTGGCCATGACCTGGCCATCGGGGTTGGTGAATTCGATGCTCGCGGCCGCTTCGGGGTTGTACTGGTAGTACTCGTTGGTGATTTCCTTCATCTGCCAACCCTTGGGCAGCTTGACGCTGAAGTGGCCGTTGGCGATCTGTACCGTCTCGGAATCAACCTCGTGCTCGGTCGTGGCGCTCTGTGAAGCCTTCGGCTTTGCGGGTGCATCGGAGGTGGCCTGCGAGCAGCCGGCCAGCAGTCCCGTTGCCAACAACATCGAGGCAAGTGTGGCTCCCGTGCGGGTCATTATGTGCATAAAGGCCTTTCGTAGAGCCTGGCGTCGACCTACCGGGCGATACGCCGCTCAAAATCGGAAATGCAGCGGATCAAGCTGATCCGCTGCCATTTGTTCCGACGCTATGCCAGGCGATGACGAGCGTTCCAGTTACACGAGCGGACTTCAGCGTCTTCCTAGTGAACATCCGGGCAGCATTGACGGAGAGATCAACCCGTGATGGTGCTCGCTGGGCCGCGGTACAAAGGCATGTCGTTGTGGAAGTAGTGCGGGCATGCACAGGGCTGCGCCGCGAAGGGTTGACTAGGGCCTGTTCAGTGCCACGCGCACACCGAACCCGATTAGCACGGTCCCGGTGATCCGATCCATGATGGTGACCCCCTTTTCCGTGCGCAGCCACTTGCCCGCCAGGGAAGCACCGAGAATGAGCACTGCTGCCCAGAGCATGGTGAGCAGCACATGGACCGCCGCCAGCGCCAGTCCCATCAGCAGGGCGTTGGCCCCGCTGGGGGTGAACTGGGGAATCACGGCAATGTAGAACACGCCAATTTTCGGGTTCAGCAGGTTCGTGGTCACGCCCATCCCGAAGGCCTTCCATTTGCTGGAGGCAACCGGAACCTGCACCGCGTCAACCTTCTTGCGCCGCAGGCTGCGGTAGATCATCTGCGCGCCGAGGAACACCAGATACGCGGCGCCGGCGTAGGTCAGGATTTGATAGGCCAGCTGTGAGGCCGCGAGCACCGCCGAAGCCCCGGCCGCGGCAATGACACCCCAAGCCAGTACTCCCGTGCAAATCCCCAGGGCAGCCACCGCGGCTTCGGCACGGCTGCGGGCCACCGCTGAGCGCAAGATCAAGGCGGTGTCCACCCCGGGAACCAGGGTCATCAGCGCGGCCACCACGGCAAAGGAAAGCAGGGCAGAGGTAACGGTCATGAAACAAGGATACGGGGAAGAGATGGCTGCCCTTGCCAGATTGGGGTTAGGTCTTTGAAGCCGTGCGCCCGGTTACTCCCGGCTTCTCCTAGGCGCGCTTCAGCAGGGCGGCAATGGCCTGCCCGCCACCGATGCACAACGTCACCACGGCATATTGGCCTTCCTTGCGAACCAGTTCCATGGCCGCCCGTAGCGTGAGGATCGCGCCGGTAGCTCCCACGGGATGGCCCAGCGCTATCGCTCCGCCATAGGGGTTGACCCTATCCGCCGGAAGATTCGCATCCCGAATCACCGCCAGGGCTTGTGAGGCAAACGCTTCATTCAGTTCAATGACATCAATGTCCTGCGGTGACAGGCCCGTCTCCTCAAACAACTTGCGCAGGGCAAAGGTCGGCGCATAACCCATGTACGCCGGATCCATGGCCGTGACGGTGACGTGTTCCAGGGTCGCCAGCGACGGCAGGCCGTGGGCGCGCACATAGGACTGCTTGGCCAGTACCAGGGCCGCAGCCCCGTCATTGATGCCCGAGGAGTTTCCGGCCGTCACCGAGCCCTGTGGGTCAAAGACCGGCTTGAGGCCGGCCAACGACTCCAGGCTCACCCCGGGGCGCGGATGCTCATCCACGTCCTGGGCTCTACTTCCCACCAGGGAGGCGTCAACGATTTCCTCGGCAAACGCCGCCCGAGCCTCCCGGCCGGTGGCCAGCTGCTGGGACCGCAGCGCAAACTCGTCCTGGTCTTCACGCGTGATTCCGTACTTGCGGGCGACATTCTCGGCGGTGGTGCCCATGTGCTTGTTGCTGAAAGGATCGGTGAGCATGGCCACGGTGCCATCCAACAGCTTGCGGTGTCCCAACGTCCTGCCGTGGGAGGCGGAGTAATCCAGATATGGCATGTTGGTCATGGACTCGTTGCCGCCGGCGATCACCACCTCGGTGGTGCCGAAGGCTAGTGACTGTGCGGCGCTGAACACCGCCTGCAGGCCACTGCCGCACAACCGGTTGACGTTGAACGCCGTTGTCCGCTGCGGCAGCCCGGCACCCAGGGCCACCCGGCGGGCGTTGTAGGACTCCGGGCCCACCTGGCCAATGCACCCCATGATGACCTCGTTCACAGCATCGGCGGGAACCCCGCTGCGCTGCAGCGCCCCGGAGACCGCAGCCGCACCGAGCTCTGCGGTGGCCAGGTCCCGGTAGAGGCCATTGAACTTTCCCACGGCGGTGCGCGCCCCGGCGATGATGGCGATCTTGTCGCTGTGCTCCACGTCCAACTCCCGATCTTCAGCCCAAGGTTTTTGACAGTCTACGACAAGACCTACGTGTCGAAGTGCGGCGACATCAAGCGAAGTTCAACCGGTCTTGCCGAGCATGCCGCGTGAGGCCGCGCACAGCCGTGCGTGAGGTGGAGCATGCCAAGTTGCCCCGCAGATAACGACTGTTTAACGATTGGTTGCCACACCCCGAATCGGTTAGGTGTCACGGTGCTAAAACTTGGAAACTGTAACTCATGACCTCGAACCATGGCCGTGTGCTGCGTGCCGCTGCAATGACCCTCACCGGACTTATGGCCCTCAGCGGGTGTGCTGTCAGCCAGCCTTCCGCCCCGGATGACGTCAATTCGCTGCAGCAGCTACCGGACACCACCGCCAGCAGTGAAGCCGAGGGAGGCAACACCCGGCTCACCGGACTGAACCGGGTCACCACCAGCAATGAGCGGCTGCACATGTACGCCGCGCACCTGGAGCTGAAGGACCACCCACAGATCAGCCGGGCCACCCGGGAATCGGTCACCGCGAGCATTGACGCTTTCCTGGCTGATCACCAGGACGCCCTGGATGAGGACGTAACCGCCAAGCCAGAACTGAACATCAACTCCCAGGCTGCCTCGGCTGACCCGAGCGTGCTCGGGGTCTCGCAGCAGATCTATGAATTCGCCGGCGCCTCTGGCGCCAACAGCTACCGCACCCAATGGTTTGATGTTCAGCAGGACCGCGAAATTCCCACCGGGGAACTGTTCTCCTCGTCCGAAGCCTGGGACCACGTGCGGCAGATGCTCGCCGAGCAGGCCAACAGCAAGGCCGGCATCGATCTGGAATCCGTTACGGATCTTCCCGAGGAGGCCACCGATGACGTGCAGTTCACCACCAGCGGGGACCTGCAGGTCCAGGTGGACGAATATCTGATCGCTCCGGGGTCCGAGGGCACCATTGTGCTGCAGCTGGATGCCGGGCGCATCGACGGGCTGCTCTCGGATCTGGGCCGCGCCGCCCAGGGTTCGGTGGTCGAGCATGATGCAGCGCCAACCCCGGAGCCGGTTCCCGGGACGTCGGAGAGCGACTCGGCGACGCCCGAGGAAGAACAGCAGCAGAACACTCCGGCCCAGGTACCCGATGCCAGTCAGGTGGACTGCAGGGAAGCCAAGTGCGTGGCGCTGACCTTTGATGACGGCCCCGGTGCCAGCACCGGGTACCTGCTCGATTCGCTGAAGAAGGAGGGGGTACCGGCCACCTTCTTCGTGGTGGGGCCCAACGCCCAGGCGCGCCCGCAACTGCTGCGGCGCATGCAGGCCGAGGGGCACCAGATCGGCAATCACACCTTCTCCCACCGTTCCCTGCCCGCCCTGGCCTCCTCGGAGGTGGCCAAGGAGCTGCTGCGCACCGACGAGGCCATCAGCTCGGCCACCGGGTACAGCTCCACGCTGGTGCGCCCACCCTATGGCGCCCACAACAAGGACGTGGACCGGATCGTGACCTCCCCGCTGATCCTGTGGGACGTGGACACCCTGGACTGGAAGCACCGCAACACCAACAAGACCATCTCCACCGCCATGGACGAGGTGCGTCCCGGGTCGATTATCTTGATGCACGACATCCACGCCAGCACGGTGGCCGCGGTCCCAGGGCTGATCCGACAGCTCAAGGACAAGGGCTACACCCCGGTACGGGTGGACCAACTCTTCGCCCACTCAAAGCTGAGCGCCGGAAAGGCGTACTACCGAGGCGAACACCCGGCTTCCTAGTATCGGTACCTTGAAACGGGGCGCGCCGGCAGCCGGTTGAAAAGATGGGAACAGCCCGTATCAACAAGGACGGCCGCTGAACCCCACTGTGTTGCCTAGGGCTACGTTGTCCCTGCCACCCGTGAACCGACGGCAGCCTGGCAGGTGGGGGAGGGGAAAGAGCCCTGGAACGTGTTGCAGCCAACACGACCACGGAATTGGTTTCCCTTGCCCTGCTCTGGCATAATTGCAGGGTACTCGATTTGATGTGGCCCCTCTCTCCATGTCAGGTCCTGTCCTTAGAACCAGCCCAGTATGGCTTGCCCCACAAGCGCAGAAACCGCTGGTTCGACCATGTTGAGAAACAGGAGTGACCACAAAAGTGGCCGTTAAAATTCGTTTAAAGCGCTTCGGCAAGATGCGCGCCCCTCACTACCGTGTGATCGTCATCGACTCGCGTGCCAAGCGCGATGGCCGTGCCATCGAAGAGATCGGTGAATACCACCCGACCGAGAACCCGTCGAAGATCCGCATCGACTCGGACCGTGCCCAGTACTGGCTGTCGGTTGGCGCTCAGCCGACCGAGCAGGTGCACGCTCTGCTGAAGATCACCGGTGACTGGCAGAAGTTCAAGGGCATCGAGGGCCAGGAAGGCACCCTGAAGGTTGCCGAGCCGAAGCCCGAGTTCGTTGCCCCGCAGAAGGGTTCGGTGATCCTGCCGGAGGCCGTCACCCCGAAGGCTGACAAGCCGGCCGAGGCTGAAACCGCTGAAGCCACCGAGGCTGAGTAACCATGCTCGCAGATGCGCTTGACCATCTGGTGCGCGGCATCGTCGACGAGCCGGAGGACGTCAGGGTTGCCCTGAAGTCCACCCGGCGCGGAGACCTGCTGGAAGTACGCGTGCATCCCGAGGACCTCGGTCGCGTGATCGGGCGTCAGGGCCGCACCGCACGGGCACTGCGCACCGTGATGGCTGCGCTGGCCAACGAGCCGATCCGGGTCGATGTGATCGACACGGACCGCAAGCGTTAGCCGCGAAACCTTGAAGTCTCGCGCAAGGTGACTTCACTGCAAGGGGAGTTCCCGCCCAACCAGGCGGGAACTCCCCTTGCGCTTTCCAGCCCTTTGAATCACCCACCATCTTTTGCTGCTGCCGCACTAGACTATTGCCCAGACAGCACCACCGGCGGTTGCCGCCCGCCCGCCGCAACCGCCCCTATAGTCACCGCCTTCCTAAGGAGAATGATCACCCCGTCATGCGCATGCAGGTTGCACGTATCGGTAAGCCCCACGGTATCCGCGGCGAAGTCACCGTCCAGGTCCTCACCGACGCCCCGGAGGAGCGCTTCGTCAAGGGCGCACAGTTCCACGTCGTCAACGGACCGGTCGATCGGCTGACCATCCGCAGCGCCCGGTGGAACAAGGCCATCCTGCTGCTGGGCTTCGAGGAGATCGCGGATCGCAACGCCGCCGAGACGCTGCGCCAGGCCCGCCTCGAATTCGACACCGAAGAAGAGCAGGAGGATGACCAGGACCAGTGGTACGAGCACGAGCTCGTGGATCTGAAGGTCATGCTGGAGGGCGAACAGGTTGGGGTCATCACCGAGATGCGCACCGGCACCGCCCAGGACCTGCTGGTCTTCAAGGGCAACGACGGTGAGGAGGTCTTCCTGCCCTTCGTTGAGGAATTCGTTCCGGAAATCGACCTGGAGGCAGGTACCATGACCATCACCCCGCCGGCCGGCCTGCTGGAGGTCAACCGCGAAGAGGGCGGGAAGAACTAGCCCATGCGCATCGATGTCATCTCGATCTTCCCGGAATACCTTGCCGCCCTGGACCTGTCGCTGATCGGCAAGGCCCGCACCCAGGGACTGCTGGATCTGAACGTCCAGGACCTGCGCGAGTACACCTACGACCGCCATCACAAGGTGGATGACACCCCCTACGGCGGGGGAGCGGGCATGGTCATGAAGCCCGAGCCCTGGGGTGAGGCGCTGGATGCGGTGCTGCAGACCCCCTCCAGCTCCGAACGTCCCACGCTCATCGTCCCCTCCCCGGCCGGAGCCGTGTTCAACCAGCAGATGGCCTATGAGCTGGCCGAGGAAGAGCACCTGGTCTTCGCCTGCGGACGCTACGAGGGCATTGACGAGCGCGTCATCGACTACGCGCACGAACACTTCAACGTCATCCCGGTATCCATCGGGGACTATGTCCTAAACGGGGGAGAGGTGGCCGTGCTGGTGATGGTCGAGGCCATCGCCCGGCTGATCCCCGGGGTCATCGGCAACCCGGAGTCGCTGGTGGAGGAATCCCACTCGGATGTGCTGCTGGAATACCCGGTCTACACCAAGCCGGCTTCCTGGCGGGGCCGCGAGGTGCCCGAGGTGCTGCTGGGCGGCAACCACGGTCGGGTCGCCCGCTTCCGGCGCGACGCGCAGATCCAGCGCACCGCAGCCCGCCGTCCGGATTTGATCACCCAACTGGATCCCAGCACGCTGAACCGCAAGGACCGCGACCAGCTGTGGCATGCCGGGTTCGCGGTGCAGGACGGACAGATCATTCGCAAGTCTGAGCTGGACTGGGGTGCGGAGTCGTAAATCACCGTGGCCCCGCCCACGGTCCGTTGGCACCAGGGCGCAGGGTTATGGCAGAATTATCTCTTGGTGTGTTTTGTCTTGCCGCCTGCCGCAGGGGGCGTTGCAGACATGAGAAACCACCGCACCGACAAGCTAGAGCCTTGTCGGTGGCTATGACGTTTCAAGGGCATGTGCACCGCACATGCGCCTTGCCAATAAGGACAGGTGACCTGCGGCAGTTGTCCTAGGAGATGCACCAATGCATATTCTCGACGAGCTGGATTCAGCTTCACTGCGCAACGATGTTCCCGATTTCGGTCCGGGCGACACCCTGAACGTTCACGTGAACATCATCGAAGGCAAGAACTCCCGTGTCCAGGTCTTCAAGGGCTACGTCCTTGGTCGCCAGGGCCGCGGTATCGGTGAGACCTTCACCGTCCGCAAGGTTTCCTTCGGCGTGGGCATCGAGCGTACCTTCCCGGTACACTCCCCGATCATCGAGAAGATCGAGGTCGTGGCCCGCGGTGACGTGCGCCGTGCCAAGCTGTACTACATGCGCGACCGCCACGGTAAGGCAGCTCGCATCCGCGAGAAGCGCGAATTCGGCACCAAGAAGTAGTCCGCATTCTTCCATGAATCGGATTGCGCGCGCCGAGCGAGCAGTCACAAAGCGCCGGACCTGGTCTTGGGTCTGGCGCTTTGTCATTGCCGCCATCATCCTGGGATTCCTGGCCACCATCACCATCAGGGCCACGCTGCTGGATGTCTACCACATCAAGTCGGTCTCCATGCAGCCCACGCTGAACCCCGGTGAATCCATTCTGGTGGATCTGCGCGCCTACGGTGAGCAGGGACCCGAACGCGGGGACGTCGTGGTCTTTGACGGCCGCGGCTCCTTCCTGCCCTACCAGCGCGCCTCCTTCGCCGACACCATTTCCCGTGCCCTGCACTGGAGCGGCTCCAACTCCAGCTACGTCAAAAGAGTCATCGGCGTGGGCGGGGACACCGTCGAATGCTGCAGCCCCGACGGGCGGCTGATGGTCAATGGCCAACCCATCGATGAAGCGTACGTCATGCACGGCAATGCGCCCAGCGAACAGAAGTTCAGCGTCCAGGTGCCCGAAGGGCGGATCTGGGTGATGGGGGACCACCGTGAGAAGTCCGAGGACTCCCGATCCCTGCTCGGCGCCAGCGGCGGGGGCATGATCCCAGTGGACCGGGTGCTGGGCGAAGTCACGGAAGTGATCTGGCCGCTGGAGAAGCGCCACCCCGTCGAGTAAGACCGTCCTGGACCGGAGCCTACGTCAGTAGAAGTCGAGAGAAATCCTAACGGCAAATTTCTCCTTTTCGAGCAGCTACTTCGAGCCCCTATTTGGCTCCTTACTGCCCTCTTGTCGTGCCCTGAATCGGCTGTATTTCGCCCTCTCAGGGGTAATCGTCTGCTTTCGGGGGAGACAGTTTTCTGCAAACCCTCAAGATCCGCTAAATTTTTCTCTTTGTGTCGCCTTATGTGACGCGCCGAGAACTGAGTGATTTCAAAGATTTTTTTACGTATTCCTTCAGGTGTTGGTTCTTGTTGAATGAGAATCGTTCAAGCTTCAATGGTTGAACCGTGTCTGTCGTGAGCCTTATGTCGCATACCTTCTGACTAGTGCGGAATAATCGATCGGCAAACCGTAACAGCGGCCTTGCTTGCAAATGAATCGAAATATCCAAAAGTTCGCAAGGCCTGACGTGGGAAAACCTACGATGCTTTTCGGATGAACTGGATCGTTTTGTCCTTGAATCTGATTATCTCCTCTGGATAGGGTTTCGATTTGGTAACACATCTGTGCCCTGCTCGCGTTTCAGATAACAGATCGACGCTTCGCAGGGCTTCGCACCAAATGGGAGAAGCCTTTAATGCCAAGTCCTAAACGTATGATCGCGCAGCGTGGTGCCGTCGCCGTTGCCTCCACCGCCTTGGTGGTTGGCAGCAGCGTCTTGGCATACCCCGCCTTCGCGACTGAGGCGCCAAGCGATGCACCGGCAACGCCGTCTGCATCGGACGTCGCGGTGGACACGACAGGCCTCGCTGAGGCCATTAAGCGCGACTTGAAGAAGTCGCCCGAGAAGTACCTCGAAGAATCTGAAGCAAATGTGCTAGCCGGTGACTTGAAGAAGGCGTTGGCTAAGGCAAGCATTGAGGCAAACGTTGTCATCGAGGACGGCGTGGTTGTCGTCCAGGTATCGGATGCCAATCTGGAGAAGGCCAGTAAGGTCATCGAAGCCGCGCAGGAGAAATCGTCGGATGTTGAGGCTTCAGCCGAAGCCACTGATGCCGCTGAAGATCCGCTGAAAACAGAAAGCGCAGAGCCAAAGGCCTCCGCTTCTGAATCACAGAAGGCAACGACGGAAAAACCTCAAACGGCTGAGGCGCCGAAGAAGACTGAAGAGGCTGCCACGGCGACTCCCTCGGAATCAATGGAAGAAACTCCTGCTGCACCCGAAGAGCCCAAGGATGAGAAGGTCCGTTTGGAACCGGGCGACTTGGGGAAGTACAGCGACCCAGTGAAAACTCTAAAGGCACTGCAGAAGCACGTGGATCCCGCACAGCTCAAGCGGTTGACCTCGGTGACGGAGACAGCCAGCGGCAAGATCCGCATTCGGGCCTCTGGGCCTGCAGAGGTTGAGACCAGCAAGCGCGCACGTTCGCTGGCCCCAGATGAGGCCAGTGTCACCCTCGAGGACTTCGCCGATGGCGCTGGCAACGTTGAGCTGGTTGCCGGCGGTGACCAGGCCGCCGCGAACCCAGCAGCCTTGGAGGACATTTACGGAGGGATGGGTTACGCCATCACCGATGACGGGAACTTCAATGGATCTGTGGGCGTATGTTCTGTAGGTTTCAACGCCTGGGACCCCTCCGGCAATGATGCGATTATCACCGCGGGTCACTGCACCAATGACGGCACTACCCTGCAGACCGCGGTGGCTGAACACGGGGCGCCGGGTGAATTCCAGGGTGTTAGCGCACTGCTGGGAACCTTTGGCTTCAACCAGTTCGGTTTGCCCAACAACGAAGGGTACAGCCCATATGATCCAAATTGGGAGAACTGGGATGCCGGTACCGATATTGCCGTGATCGATGGCATCAATAAGGACCTGAATCTGCACGCCGGTGTTTCGAAGTGGCCGGCGGGCAAGGATGAGCGTGATTCCTGGCTGAAAATCACCAGCTACGGTGAAGCTGCTATCGGTGCCGAGGCCTGCAGCGTAGGACGCACCACCGGTTGGACTTGCTCCAAAATCACCGAAGTGGGCATTTTCTTCGTCGGCGGTTTCAAGAGCGATACCCGAACTGTCTACGGCTACACCGCGCCCAATGCCGACTTCAGTGTGCTGAACCAAGGCGACTCGGGTGGTGCGGTGGTCGTCGGTAACCGCGCAGTGGGCATCAACAGCGCCAACCATCCCGGCACCGACGGTGTCAAAGGAACCGGTGACGAACTGGCGATGTACACCTCTTTGGTGGACGCACGGAAAAAGACGGCAGTGAAGAACTACGAAGTTAAGCTCTTCGTCAACGCTCCGAAGGTCACTTCGCCGCAGAACGGCAGTGAAATTGATACCGGATCGACCATCACAGGAACCGTCGCCAACCCTGGCCCTAACGCCACTGTCGAGGTCCTGGTAGACGGGAAGGTCGTTGACACTGTTGACGTCAACGGCGGTAAGTTCTCCTTCAAGGCTCCGCAGACGGAAGGTCAGTTCACCTTCGAACTACGGGCCAAGAGTGGCAAGTTCAATGAATCCGAGCTGACAGCCGGTAACTACACGCTTGTTGCACCGGAAGAAACCGAGGAGCCGACCGAGGAGCCGACTGAGCAGCCTACGGAGGAGCCGACCGAGGAGCCGACCGAGGAGCCGACTGAGCA
>Ga0153920_1000085_pt1 | contig 35976 bp, 29 predicted proteins | sample TSNJ004MetaG_FD_104713 | JGI IMG/M metagenome (GOLD analysis project Ga0153920, IMG submission 104713) | Attine ant fungus gardens microbial communities from New Jersey, USA - TSNJ004 MetaG | ecosystem: Host-associated > Fungi > Mycelium > Unclassified | place: USA: New Jersey, Brendon T. Byrne...
ACGTTCGGGGTCAGGCAGAAGCCGTTCTCGGTGCTCGGGTAGCCCTGGCGCAGGGTGTGCATGTCGAAGGGCACCGACCCGTAGTGCATCATCAGGTCCGGGCGGTCCAGCCCCTCTTCGGTGGCGGCGAAGATGCCGATCTCCCACCACTGGGTGGAGGTTTCCACCATGGGCTTCTTGGCCTCCCACTGGATCACGCCCTCCGGGTGGTCCTGCAGGTGCTCGCCGACGCCCGGAGCGTCGACCACGACCTGCACACCCACCTGGGACAGGTGCTCGGCCGGGCCGATGCCCGAGAGCATCAGCAGCTTGGGCGAGTCGATCGCGCCGGCCGAGACGATCACCTCGCGCCGGGCGTTAAGGGTAGTGGTGCGCCCGAACGCGCCCTCCACCACGTCCACGCCGGTGCAGTTGCGCTCGGCGTCGAAGTTCAGCTGGCGCGCCTGCAGGCCGGTGAGCAGGGTGAAGTTCTTCCGGTTCCGGATCGGGTGGATGTAGGAGACCGACGAGGAGGAGCGGGTGCCGTCTTCGCGGCGGTTGATCTGGAAGAAGTTCGCGCCGTTGATCACGGTTTCATCGTTGTTGAACTTCGTCCGGGGCAGGCCGATCTGCTCGCAGGCGTCCAGGATGGCCACGCCGCAGGGGTCCTCGGCCGGAACGTTCATCAGCTTCACCGGGCCGGAATCGCCATGGTGCGGGGCCTCGGGCCCGGCGTCCTCATTGGTTTCCAGCTTCTTGTACAGCCGGTAGGCCATCTGCGAGTTCCACCCGGTGGCGCCGAACTTGCTCTCCCACTCATCCAGGTCCTCGCGCGGGGCCCAGAAGGCGATGCAGGAGTTGTGGCTGGAGCATCCGCCCATCACCTTCGCGCGCGAGTGGCGCATGAACGAGTTGCCGTTCTCCTGCGGTTCGATCGGGTAGTCCCAGTCGTACCCGGACTCCAGCAGCTCCATCCAGCGGTTCAGCTGCAGCACCTCATCGATGCCGCGGTCATCGGGGCCGGCCTCCACCAGCGCCACGCTGACCTCGGGGTCCTCACTGAGTCGGGCCGCCACCACGGCGCCGGCCGATCCGCCGCCGATGATGATGTAGTCGAAGTCGGTTTTTGCACTGTCCTGATGCATCAGTCATTCTCCTCGTCGTTACTGCACGATTGCGTTGCTACACTTCTGCGTTACCTTGCGTTGGCATTGTCTTGCTCAGTGTCTGTGTCTGTGTTTGCGGCCCCGTCCGCCGCCGGGTCAGCGAAGCCGTGCCGCGCCGGTCCGGCACGCACCGGTGGGCAGGGGTCCGGCGCTGCGCCAACTCCCCCGCAGGAGGCTGGCGCAGCGCCGGAACGGGCCGCGTGCGGCTCGCCTACTTGGCGGGGAACCAGCCGGTGACGTGGGGATCCAGGTTGTGGTAGATGTGCTTGGCTTCCTGGTACTCGCCCAGTCCGGTCGGGCCCAGTTCACGGCCCACGCCCGACTGGCCGTAGCCGCCCCATTCGGCCTGCGGCAGGTAGGGGTGGAAGTCGTTGATCCACACGGTGCCGTGGCGCAGGCGGGCGGCCACCCGCTGGGTGCGCGAGGCGTCTTGGCTCCACACGGCTCCGGCCAGGCCGTAGTCGGTGTCATTGGCGATGGCCACGGCCTCATCCTCGGTGCGGAAGGTCTCCACGGTGACCACCGGGCCGAACGCCTCGTCGACGACCACGCTCATCCCGGAGCGGACCTGGTCGATCACGGTGGGCAGGTAGAAGTGCCCGGAGCCCAGGCCCGCGCCGTCCTCGTCGGTTGCGGCCCGTCCGCCGCACAGCACGCGGGCGCCCTCGGCGATACCGGCCTGCACGTAGGCGTCAACCTTGGCCAGGTGCTCGGCGGAGATCAGCGCGCCGGTCTCGGTCCGCTCGTCGAACGGGCCGCCCAGGCGGATCTGCTGGGCGCGGCGCACCAGTTCGGCGGTGAACTTCTCGGCGATGGATTCCTCCACCACGATCCGGGCACCGGCCGAGCACACCTGCCCGGAGTGCACGAACGCGCCGTTCAGCGCGTTGTCCACCGCGGCGTCGAAGTCGGCGTCGGCGAAGATCACGTTCGGGTTCTTTCCGCCCAGCTCCAGCGCCACCTTCTTCACGGTGCCGGCGGCCGCGGCGGCCACCTTGCGCCCGGTGACCAGCCCGCCGGTGAAGGAGACCAGGTCCACGTCGCGGTGCTCGGAGAGGATCGCGCCGGCTTCGACCCCGGTGCCGGTGACCAGGTTCGCCACCCCGGCCGGCAGGCCGAGCTCATCGAGCACCTGCATGGTCAGGATCGCGGTGGAGGGGGTCAGCTCCGCGGGCTTGAGCACGAACGAGCAGCCGGCGGCCAGCGCCGGGGCGATCTTCCAGGCCGCCTGCAGCAGCGGGTAGTTCCAGGGGGTGATCATCGCGGCCACGCCGATTGGCTCATGCACGATCCGGCTGACCACGTTCGCGTCCCCGGCGTCCACGATCCGTCCGGCCTGGTTGCCGGCCAGCTTGCCGAAGTAGCGGAAGCTGGCGATGATGTCGTCCATGTCCAGGCGGCCTTCGACGATCCGCTTGCCGGTGTCCAGGGTTTCGGCCAGCGCAAACTCCTCCTTGCGCTCGCTGATCCGGTCGGCGACCTTCAGCAGGAAGTCCCCGCGCTCTCCGGCCGGCACCGAGGACCACACCCCGGAGTCGAAGGAGCGACGGGCGGCGGCAATCGCGGCCTCGGAGTCCTGCTGGCCGGCCTCGGAGACCGTGGCCACCACTACCCCATTGGCGGGGCACTGGATGGTGCGGGTGCGCCCGGAGGCCGCCTTTTGGAACTTCCCGTCGATGAACAGGGTCGCGCCCGAATGCAGCAACGGGTTTTCGTTGCGGGGAAAGTCGGTGTCCTGTGGCAGGCTCATGCTTGCTCCTTAGTGGTTGAAATCGGTAGGGAGGTGGTGTCGAAGTCCGATTCCCAGTCGGTCTTCGAGACCCCGTTGCTGTTGATCAGGCTGGGCCCCTCGGCCTCGACCTGGGTGGTCAAGAACGTCATGTGCGCCTCGTACTGGTCCAGCACGTCGCAGATCAGCTGATCCTTGTTCAGGCCCATCAGGTCGTAGCCGTGGCTGCCTTCCTGGGAGAAGACCTCGATGCGGTAGTAGATGTCGTTGCCGGCCGAAACCCTGGCGTAGCTGGGCACCGGCATGGCCACCGGGTAGATCTGGTACTTGAAGGGCCGTTCATCCCCGTTGCTGACCACCAGGTCCAGCGAATCCAGCTCCAGGTGCTCCACCCGTTCGATATCCAGTGCCACTTCCGCACCGCGGGCGGAGAACTCCTGGCTGACCTCCTCCAGGGCCGGCAGGGCCACCTCGTCCAGGTAGCGTTTGGTGGCCCGGTGCCCGGGGTAGTTCATGGTCCGGGCCAGGCGCTGCTTCCAGCTGCGCCGGTCGTTGGGGGTGCCGATGCGGCTGGAGAGCAGCTTGTGCATGGTGTGCTTGTAGCTGTTGGCCAGCGCGGATTCCACCCGCAGCGACTTGAACACGCCGAGCATGATGAACACCAGCACGAAGGAGAACGGCAGCCCCATGATCACGGTGGCGCCCTGCAGGGTCGGCACCCCGCCCACCAGCAGCATGCCCAGGGTCAGCAGGCCGGTGGCCAGCGACCAGAACAGGCGCACCGGCTTGGACCCGTCGGACTGCGGGTCGGCCAGGTGGGAGGTGAAGTTCGCCATCACCAGGGCACCGGAGTCGGCGCTGGTGACGTAGAACAGCAGCCCGGTGAAGGTGGCGATCGCCGCGGTGATCGGCGCGCCCGGGTATTGCTCCAGCAGCGAGTAGAACGCCTGTTCCGGGGTGTTCATCGCCACCTCGCCAAACGCCTCATTGCCCCCGCGCACCAGGGCCAGCGCACTGTTGCCGAAGATCGAGATCCACAGCAGGATGAACGCGAACGGCACAACCAGCACGCCGGTGACGAACTGGCGGATGGTCCGGCCGCGGGAGATGCGCGCCAGGAACAGGCCCACGAACGGGGCCCAGGCGATCCACCAGGCCCAGAAGAACAGGGTCCAGCTGTTCAGCCAGTCATCGGGGCGGTCGAAGGCGAAGGTGTCCAGCGCCATCGACGGGAAGCGCGAGAGCGTGTCGCCGATGTTGGTGATAATCCCGTCGAAGAGGAACGAAGTGCTGCCGGCCACCAGCACGAACACCATCAACGCGATGCACAGCAGCACGTTCAGCTCGGAGAGCCGCCGGATGCCCTTCTCCACTCCGGTGAGCACCGAGATCGTGGCCATCAGTACCGCGATGACGATCAGGATGATCTGCCACATGGTGTTCTCCGGGATGTCGAACATGAAGTTCAGCCCGAAGTTCAGCTGGGCGACGCCGATGCCCAGCGAGGTGGCGATGCCGAAAATCGTGCCGAGCATCGCGGCGATGTCCACCGCATGCCCGATCCAGCCGTGGATCCGGTCCCCCAGCAGCGGGTAGAGCGCCGAGCGGATCGACAGCGGCAGGTTGTGCCGGTAGGAGAAGTAGCCCAGGGCCAGGCCGATCAGCGCATAGAGCCCCCAACCCAGCAGCCCGTAATGGAACAGCGTCCACACCACCGCCTGGCGTGCGGCCTCCACGGTGGAGCCCTCCCCGCGCGGCGGTGCCAGGTACTGGGTGACCGGTTCGGAGACCGAGAAGAACATCAGGTCGATGCCGATGCCCGCGGCGAACAGCATCGCCGCCCAGGTGAACAGGTTGAAGGTGGGCCGGGAGTGGTCCGGGCCCAGCCGGGTCTTGCCCACCTTGGAGATCGCGATCCCGATGACGAAGACCAGCACCGCCACGACGATCAGCGTGTAGTACCAGCCGAAGGTGTGTCCGATCCAGGTGACGCACGCGGTAATGACCGCGTCGGCCGATTCCCGGTCGATGATCGCCCACAGGGCAATGGCCAGCACCAGCAGCGCCGAACCGTAGAACACCACCCGGTTGACCCGGGTTTTTGGTGGGGGCGCCTGGTCCGCAGGCGGAGTTTCCCCGCTGGTCTTGGGTGGTTCAGGGGTTGTCGTAGGGGCAGTCATGGCCATTGAGCCTACCAATGAGTAATAAATAGGGCGAGAAATGCACCACAATTCCGCTTGAAGCTTCATGTTTCAACTATTCTTCGCGCCTAGTCACAGGGATTTGCGATTCAGATTTGAGAGTTGATGCACGTTCGGCCGGGACTGGGGCGAAAATCACCGTGCGCCGTCTCTTGCGCGGCGCCGCAAGACGTGTCCTTTTAACCCTTGAATTGGGGCGAGCCAGTGACGTTCCGAACGGCCTTTTTAAGCCGTTCCACGATACCGGATCCCTGAGCTTTTAACACTGCCGGAAATGGCGTCAAGAACCCATTGCTGCCCCGGCCGGTCCAAACCTCCGCGCAAGGGATTAACGCACCCCGAATCCTGGCCGCCCATTGCGGCCAGCTATATGCAACGTTGCCGGTTTTACGCCAGCGGATCGCCACCGCCATTAACTCCGGCCATGTCCGGATGCGCTTTGGGTTTCCTTAACCAATTGCCTGCAACACCCTGGGGTGAATACGATGGCGCCATGCGACCCGTTCTCCGCCCCTTGGGCGCCCTGACCACCGCCGCCCTGCTCGCGGCCACCCTCACCTCCTGCAGCGAATCCACCCCGGAGGTCAAGCCGGCCGCCGAGGCGCTGAGCGCGGCACTGGAGTCCGACGACTTTTCGCAGGTGCCCTTGGCCGCCGGTGCCGATACCGAGCAGGTCAGCCAGGTCGTCAAGGAAACCTTCCGGCGCATGGACGGGATCGGGCACACGCACACCGTGCAGTCGGCCGAGGTGGACGAGGAACCCCAGGGTGAGCAGAAGACCGCGACCGCGGTGATCAACACCGTTTGGGACGTCGACCCAGGCGAGAACGACCTGAGCTACCAAACCAACGCGGTCTTTGAGTACGACCAGGACGCCCAGGACTGGAAGCTGCGCTTCGACCCGGCCGTCCTGGCCCCAGGCCTGGAGGAGGGCGGCTACCTGGCCGCCCGGAATACCGCGGCGCAGCGCGGTGACATCCTCGGGGCGAAGGGTGCCAAACTGGTCACCGACCGTCCGGTCGTGCGCGTGGGCATCGACAAGACCCGCGCCGAGGCCTCCGAATGGGAGGACTCGGCCCGGGCCCTGGCCAAGCTGGTGGACCTGGATCCCGATGACTACGCCAAGCGGGTCGCCGCGGCCGGGGAACGGGCCTGGGTCGAGGCGATCGTGTTGCGCGATGACGCCGAGCGTGAGGCGACCGATGAAAAGATCAACGCCATCCCCGGGGCGGTCGCCACCCCCGATGAGCTGCCGTTGGCCCCCACCCGCAGCTTCGCCCGCCAGCTGCTGGGCACCGTGGGCCAGGCGACCGCGGAAATCATCGAGAAGTCCGAGGGCAAGGTCAAGGCCGGGGACCAGGTGGGACGTTCCGGCCTGCAGGCCCAGTACAACCAGCTGCTGGCCGGCACCGCCGGCACCACGGTGGCCAGCTACAACTCCGAGCACGAGCAGCAGGACGAACTGTTCAGCAGCGAGCCGGTCAACGGCAAGGACCTGGAGCTGAGCCTGGATCCGAAGCTGCAGCAGCTGGCCGACTCGGTGGTCGCCGACACCGACTCCCCCGCCGCGCTGGTCGCCGTGCGCCCCTCCGACGGGGCCGTGCTGGCCGCCGCCTCCGGGCCGGAAGACAACGCCTACAACACCGCGCTGCTGGGCAAGTACGCCCCGGGGTCCTCCTTCAAGGTCATTTCCGCGCTGGCGATGCTGCGCGACGGGGCCACCCCGGGCACCGAGGTCGACTGCCCCGCCACCACCACCGTGGATGGCAAGGCCTTCAAGAACTACGACGGCTACCCCTCCAGCGCGCTGGGCCAGCTGCCGCTGTCCGAAGCCCTGGCCCAGTCCTGCAATACGGTCTTCGTTGAGGCCGGGGCGGACCTGGGCTCCTCCAAGGTCGCCCAGGCGGCTGGCTCGCTGGGTTTGAACGCGCAGGATTCCACCGGCGCCAACGCCTTCCTCGGCACGGTGCCCGATGATTCCAAGGGCACGGAGCTGGCGGCCAACATGATCGGTCAGGGGGTGGTGCAGGCTTCCCCGCTGGGCATAGCCACGGTGATGGCCTCGGTGGTGGCCGGTGAGACCGTGCACCCGCAGCTGGTGCTCACCGACGCGCAGGACCAGCAGGACGCCGGGCAGTCCCAGCAGCCCAGCCCCTCGACGCAGGCCACCGAGCTGAGCGAGGATGAAGCCAAGCAGCTGCGCTCCATGATGGGCGAGGTCGTGGACCACGGCACCTTGAAGCAGCTGAATTCGGTGCCCGGCGGCACGGTGATCGGCAAGAGCGGCACCGCGGAGTACGACGCCGAACGCAACGCCCACGCCTGGGCCATTGCCGGGCAGGGCGACCTGGCGATCGCGGCCTTCGTCGAGGAGGGCGAGGGCGGCGCGCAAACCGCCGGGCCGCTGGTGCGCGAGTTCCTCACCGAGCTGCCGCGCTAGGGCGCTGCCGCAGGCAGCCGCCGGCAATGACAGATCGCGGCCCCGGGGATGATCCCCGGGGCCGCGATTCGCATCTTCATCGGCAGCGTGCCTGTTTTGCGCCGCAGCCCCGCATCGACCACCGGGACGGGGCGCTGGCTGCGGCTACAGCACGTCCGTGGCGCCGTCCTTCTTCAGCTGCTCCACGGTCTGCTTGACCTGCTGCGCATGTTCCTTCGTGGTCACCAGCAGCGCATCGGCCGTGTCCACCACGATCACGTCATCGATGCCGATCAGCGCCACCACCCGCGGATTGTCCCCATATACGACCCCGGAGGCGTTGTCCGAGTAGACCCGGACCTTGTCGCCCAGGATCGTCACCCCGGTTTCCTCGCTGGCCTTGTTCAACCGGCCGATCGCGGCGAAGTCGCCCACGTCGTCCCAGTTGAAGACGCCGGGAATGACCGCGACGTCCCCGGCGGCGGCCGCCGGCTCGGCAACCGCGTAGTCGATCGCGATCTTCGGCAGCCCGGGCCAGACTTCCTCCATGACCGCGTCTCGCTGGTCGGTGTCCCAGGCGGCGGCGATGCGCATCAGCCCGGCATGCAGGTCCGGTTCGTTGGCCTGAAGGTGCTGGAGCATCAGCGAGACCGGGGCGACGAACATGCCCGCGTTCCACAAAAAGCCGCTGGCCAGGTACTGCCGGGCGGTATCCGCGTCGGGCTTCTCCACGAACTGGGCGACAGCGCGGGCGGTGGGAGCGTGCTCGATCTCCAGCGGCAGGCCGGTCTGGATGTACCCGAACCCGGTCGACGGGTGGGTGGGGTGGATGCCGATGGTCACGATCTTGCCGGTGGCCGCGGTGTGGATGGCCTCGCGCACCGCCTCCTGGAAGACCTCCACCGGACCGATGACCTGGTCGGCGGCGAAGGAGCCCATGATGATGTTCGGGTTGCGGCGGTACAGGATGGCCGCGGCCAGCCCGATCGCGGCGGCCGAGTCACGCGGCTCCGGCTCCAACACCAGGTTCTCGTCGCAGATCTCGTTTAGCTGGCTCAGCACGGCGCCACGGTGCGCCCGGCCGGTCACCACCATAATCCGCTCACTGGCCAGCGGCACCAGGCGGTCGTAGGTGGCCCGGATCAGCGTGGAGCCCGAGCCGGTCAGATCGTGCAGGAACTTCGGGGCCGACGCCCGAGACAATGGCCACAGCCTGGTTCCGACTCCACCGGCCGGAATGACGCCATGGAAACGCGCTAGCAGGTCTTCATTCACAACAGCAAGACTAGTTCATTGGCCCATCCGCGCCCGGCTTGAACGCGTCAATGCACGTTGGATTTAGCGCACATTTCCGATAATTAGAACATTGAAAAATGCCCTAATCCACGGGCATTTGTGGCCATTCGGCGCAATATTCACCCCTATCGGTGAACCTGCTCACACAAAATAATCAGAACATAGAACACACCGGCACGAGTGGTTTAGACTCGGGCAAGGAACGCTCGCACAAGTGCGTCACATTTCATTGTGTGCAAGATACACATGCGCCGTTGCGAGTCTTGGAGGTTTAGTTCAGTGTCGAAGACTTCGTCAGGCACCCTCTACCGCGGCCGTGAGGGCATGTGGTCATGGGTGGGACACCGAGTCACCGGTGTCGTTATTTTCCTTTTTCTCTTGGTGCACGTGCTTGATACTGCACTCGTCCGCGTCGATGCCAGCGCATACGACGCCGTTATCGGCACCTACAAGAACCCGTTGATGGCCCTGGGCGAGACCGCCCTGGTTGCCGCCATCCTCTTCCACGCCTTTAATGGCCTGCGCGTGATCCTGGTGGACTTCTGGAAGCAGGGCACCAAGTACCAGCGCCAGCTGCTGTGGGGCGTGCTCGGCCTGTGGGTCGTCGTCTTCGCCGGATTCGCCATCCGCCACCTGTCGCTCGCCTTCGGAGGTCACTAAGCCATGAGTGTCGATATTCAAGCTCCGCGCAGCAGCCAGCGCATGGACCCGAAGTACATTCGTGGTCCGAAGTCGCGCGGCAACTTCGAAATGCTCGGCTGGCTCTTCATGCGCCTGTCCGGCGTGGTCCTGGTCGTGCTGATTTTCGGTCACCTGATCGCCAACCTTATTGTTGGCGACGGCATCAACGCCCTGTCCTTCGGCTTCGTGGCCGGCAAGTGGGCCTCCCCGGTCTGGCAGTTCTGGGATCTGGCCCTGCTGTGGCTCTCCATGCTGCACGGCACCAACGGCGTGCGCACCATCATCAACGACTACGCCGAGAAGCACGCGACCCGCACCTGGCTGAAGGGGCTGCTGTACGTGGCCACCATCTTCATCCTGGTCCTCGGCTCGCTGGTGATCTTCACCTTCGATCCGTGCGTGGCCAACAGCCCGCTGCCGCAGTGCGCCTAATTGCGCGCCACACCGCAATAGATTTCTAGAAAAGAGAGCCTCAAGAATGCAGGTACATAAGTACGACGTCGTCATCGTCGGTGCCGGCGGCGCGGGGATGCGTGCCGCGATCGAATCCGGCCAGCGCGCCCGTACCGCAGTGCTGACCAAGCTTTACCCGACCCGCTCGCACACCGGTGCGGCCCAGGGTGGCATGTGCGCGGCACTGGCCAACGTTGAAGAAGACAACTGGGAATGGCACACCTTCGACACCATCAAGGGTGGCGACTACCTGGTGGACCAGGACGCAGCCGAGATCATGGCCAAGGAAGCCATCGACGCGGTGCTGGACCTGGAAAAGATGGGTCTTCCCTTCAACCGCACCCCGGACGGCAAGATCGACCAGCGCCGCTTCGGCGGGCACACCCGTGACCACGGCAAGGCTGCCGTGCGCCGCGCCTGCTACGCCGCGGACCGCACCGGTCACATGATCCTGCAGACCCTGTACCAAAACTGCGTGAAGCACAACGTCGAGTTCTACAACGAGTACTACGTGCTGGACCTGCTGCTGGTTGAGGAGGACGCCTACCGCGAGGACGGCACCGCCTACAAGCAGAAGCGCGTAGCCGGCGTGGTCTCCTACGACCTGGCCACCGGCGAACTGCACGTATTCCAGGCCAAGAGCGTGATCTTCGCATCGGGCGGCGCCGGGAAGGTCTTCAAGACCACCTCCAACGCCCATACCCTGACCGGTGACGGCATGGGCATCGCCTTCCGCCGCGGCCTGCCGCTGGAGGACATGGAGTTCTTCCAGTTCCACCCGACCGGCCTGGCCGGGCTGGGCATCCTGCTGACCGAGGGTGCCCGCGGTGAAGGCGCGATCCTGCGCAACTCCGACGGTGAGCGCTTCATGGAGCGCTACGCACCGACCATTAAGGACCTGGCCCCGCGCGACATCGTCGCCCGCGCCATGGCCAACGAGGTGCGCGAGGGCCGCGGCTGCGGTCCAAACAAGGACTACGTGCTGCTGGACCTGACCCACCTGGAGCCGGAGCACATCGAATCCAAGCTGCCGGACATCACCGAGTTCGCCCGCACCTACCTGGGTGTGGAGCCGTTCACCGATCCGGTCCCGGTGTACCCGACCGCGCACTACGCCATGGGCGGCGTGCCGACCAACATCAAGACCGAGGTGCTGCAGGACAACGACACCGTCGTCCCGGGCCTGTTCGCCGCCGGTGAGGTCGCCTGCGTGTCCGTGCACGGCTCGAACCGCCTGGGCACCAACTCGCTGCTGGACATCAACGTCTTCGGCAAGCGCGCCGGTGTGGCCGCGGCCGAATACGCCAAGGACGCCGACTTCGTCGCCCTGCCGGAGGACAGCGAGCAGTTCGTCATCAGCCAGATCGGCGCGCTGATGGACTCCAACGGCACCGAGAAGGTCGCCGAGCTGCGTTCGATCCTGCAGGAGACCATGGACAGCAACGTCCAGGTGTTCCGCGACGAGCGTTCGCTGAAGGAGGCCCGCGACGTGATCGAGGACCTGCGCATGCGCTACAAGAACATCGGCATCCAGGACAAGGGCAAGCGCTTCAACCTGGATCTGCTCGAAGCCATCGAGCTCGGCTTCCTGCTGGACCTTGCCGAGGTCATGACCGTGGCAGCCCTGCACCGCAAGGAATCGCGCGGCGGCCACTACCGCGAGGACTTCCCGGACCGCGATGACGAGAACTTCATGAAGCACTCGATGTCCTACCGCGACGCCGATGCCGTCACCGAGGACATCAAGGGCATCCGCATGGAGACCAAGCCGGTGGTCTTCACCCGTTACCAGCCGATGGAGCGTAAGTACTAATGAGCACCGAACAGCCAGAACCAGCATCAAAGATCGAGCTGAAGCCCGGTGTTGGCGGCGGCGGAGAAATCCCTACCTTCAACATCACCCTGCGTGTTCGCCGTTACCTGCCCGAGAGCAAGTCCGAGGCCTACTGGGAAGACTTCAAGCTGACCATGTACGGCACCGACCGCGTGCTGGACGCCCTGCACAAGGTCAAGTGGGAGCACGACGGATCGCTGTCGTTCCGCCGCTCCTGCGCCCACGGCATTTGCGGCTCCGATGCCATGCGCATCAACGGCCGCAACCGCCTGGCCTGCAAGACCCTGCTCAAGGACCTGGACACCTCCAAACCGATCACCGTTGAGGCGATCAAGGGCCTGCCGCTGGAGAAGGACCTGATCGTGGACATGGAGCCGTTCTTCCAGTCCTACCGCGAGATCATGCCGTTCCTGATCAACAACAGCCACGAGCCGACCCGTGAGCGTTTCCAGTCCGTCGAGGACCGTGAGCGCTTCGACGACACCACCAAGTGCATCCTGTGTGCCGCGTGCACCAGCTCCTGCCCGGTGTTCTGGACCGATGGCCAGTACTTCGGCCCGGCCGCGATCGTCAACGCCCACCGCTTCATCTTCGACTCGCGTGACGAGGCCGGGGACATGCGCCTGGAGATCCTGAACGACAAGGAAGGCGTGTGGCGCTGCCGCACCGTCTTCAACTGCACCGAAGCGTGCCCGCGTGGCATCCAGGTGACCAAGGCGATCGCCGAGGTCAAGCAGGCCATCTTGTCGCGCACCATCTAATCCAGCTGCCCGACGGCACCCTAGGGGCCCCGAACCACTGCGGTTCGGGGCCCCTTTGCCATCCCCTCCCCCGGCCGGCGCCAGCTCCCCAAAGGTGCCGCTACCGCAGGGCGGATCCGGCAGGAGGAGATTAGTCTCCCAGCGAAAATCCACCCCGCGCTTATTTTGAACTATTCAAGTTTGTGGCATGATAGAGATATGGCACACGATCAGACCGACGCTTCGCATGCACGCTGGGCCGAGCCCCTGCGCGCCGCGGGCCGGCGTGTGACCAAGCAGCGTGTGGCCGTCCTGAACTGCGCCACCCGCCACCCGCATTCCACCGCCGATGAGCTGCACCGCCACGCCCAGCAAGAGATCCCCGGGATCGCCCTGGGCACCGTGCACACCGTGGTGAACGACCTGGCCAGCTCCGGGCTGCTGCGCCGGCTGGATGTGCCGCATGCGGGGGCACGCTACGAAACCCGAATCACCGACCACCACCATGCCGTCTGCACGCAGTGCGGACTCGTCGAGGATGTCGCGCTGCCCACCACGGCGCCGGCCTGCCTGGACCCCAACATCGTCCGCGGGATGAAAATCTCCGTGGCTGAAGTCCTCTATCACGGGACCTGCGTCAAGTGTGCAGCGTCCGCTGGACTGAACCTTCCCTGACCACCTAGCCGGATCCAAACAAAGGAGAGCACATGGCTGCCGAAAACAACGGTCACCACACCGGTTCGACCACTCAGGCTGGCATCCCAGCCGTCAGCGACCGCAATTCGCTGACCGTGGGTGCCGATGGCCCCATCGTGCTGCACGACCACCACCTGGTCGAGACCCTGCAGCACTTCAACCGCATGAACGTTCCGGAACGTCGTCCGCACGCCAAGGGCGCTGGCGCCTTCGGCGAATTCGAGACCACCGAGGACGTCTCGCAGTACACCAAGGCTGCACTGTTCCAGAAGGGTGTCAAGACCGAGACCCTGCTGCGTTTCTCCACCGTGGCCGGTGAGCTCGGCTCCCCGGACACCTGGCGCGACGTGCGCGGCTTCGCCCTGAAGTTCTACACCACCGAAGGCAACTTCGACCTGGTGGGCAACAACACCCCGGTGTTCTTCCTGCGTGATCCGATGAAGTTCCCGCACTTCATCCGCTCGCAGAAGCGCCTGCCGGATTCGGGCCTGCGCGACGGCACCATGCAGTGGGACTTCTGGACCCAGAACCCCGAGTCGGCCCACCAGGTCACCTACATCATGGGTGACCGCGGCCTGCCCAAGACCTGGCGTGAAATGAACGGCTACGGCTCGCACACCTACATGTGGGTCAACGAGGCCGGCGAGAAGTTCTGGGTGAAGTACCACTTCATCAACAAGCAGTCGGACAAGTTCGAGACCATCGACGGTGCCGAGGCCGAGCGCCTGGCCGGTGCGGACGCCGAGTTCCACCGCCGCGACCTGTTCAACGCCATCAAGGAAGGCAACTTCCCGCAGTGGGACCTGTACATCCAGGTCATGCCGTATGAAGAGGCCAAGACCTACCGCTACAACCCGTTCGACCTGACCAAGACCTGGTCGAAGAAGGACTACCCGCGCATCAAGGTCGGTACCCTGACCCTGAACCGCAACCCGGAGAACTTCTTCGCCGAGATCGAGCAGGCCGCCTTCTCGCCGGCGAACATGGTTCCCGGCATGGGCATGAGCCCGGACAAGATGCTGCTGGGCCGCAACTTCGCCTACGCGGATGCCCAGCGTTACCGCATCGGCACCAACTTCCAGCAGCTGCCGGTCAACCGCCCGAAGGTTCCGGTGCACACCTACAACTTCGAGGGCAACATGTGGTACGAGCACTCCGGTGCCCGCAGCTACTACGTCCCGAACTCCTTCGGTGATTCCTGGAGCGATGAGACCGGCCCGGTCGACAACTCCTTCGAATCCGATGGTGACCTGGTGCGCTCGTCCTACACCCTGCGTGAGGACGATGGCGACTTCGTGCAGCCGGGCATCCTGGTGCGCGAGGTCATGGACGACGAGCAGCGTGCCCGTCTGGTGCAGACCGTCACCGGCGCACTGGAGGGCGTCATCGAGCCGGTTCTGTCCAACGCCATCCAGTACTGGAAGAACATCGACGAGAACGTCGGCTCGCAGATCGAGTCCAACGTTCGCTCGAAGGCGACCGTCTAGGACCCTGCCTGCGGGCAACGGTCCAGGGGCCGGTCCCGGGCGCCGCGTGCGCTAGGGCGTGAAAAAACCTCCGTGGTGCTGCTGCACCGCGGAGGTTTTTTGCCTTTCGCGCCACCGCCGGGCAATGGGCGGCAGCGGTGACTTCCGTGGGGATTGGCCGGGATCGGCGGGTCGTGCCTAGCCCAGCAGCGCCAGCTGTTCGCGCAGCTGCCAGGTGCCGGCGTGCATCGCAAAGAGCTGCACCTGGTCCACAGTGAAGCGCAGCTCCACCCCGGACAATGCGTGCAGGGCCGCGTCCAGTTCGGCGTCGGTGACGTTCTGGGCGATCGTCAGGTGCGGGTGGTACTCGAAGGGCGAGTCGTGGCGCAGCGGGCCGTGCAGCAGCGCCTGGTGCAGTTGCCGGCAGGCGTCCAGCCCCTGGCGCAGCGGCAGGTACACCACCGGGCTCAGCGGCCGGAAGGAGATCGCCGCTCCCAGCTGCACGGTGAACGGGGGCTGTGCGGCGCAGACCCGGTGCAGGTGCTGTGCCGCGTCCCGCCAGCTGGCGCCGCCGTTCAGCGACCCGGTGACCAGGGTGATGTGCGGTTCGATGAGCAGGCTGGCCTGGCCCCCGTAGCTGGCCCGCCAGTCGCGCAGCTGGGTGCGCGGCGGTTCGGGCACCGGGATGACGACCCCCAGCGTGTACTGGGGGTCCTCAGGCGGGAGCGGGTGCGGCTGCACCGCTACCGCAGGCTTCCCAACGGCGGCAGGAAACCGACTTTCTCGTACACGTCGGCTACGGTGCGGCTGGCCACCTCACGGGCCTTGTTCGCCCCGGTCAGCAACAGCCGGTCCAGCTCGGCCGGGTCATCGAGCAGCTCCAGGGTGCGTTCGCGGATCGGGGTGAGCCGTTCTACCACCGCATCGGCCACGGCGACCTTCAGGTGCCCGTACATCTTGCCCTCAAACTCGGCGACCAGCTGCGGGACCGGTCGCTCGGTGACCGCGGCCAGGATGTCCAGCAGGTTCGAGACCCCGGGCTGGTTTTCCTTGTCGTAGGCAATGACGGTGCCGGTGTCGGTGACTGCGGACTTGATCCGCTTGGCGATCAGCTTCGGCTCATCGAGCACGTTGATCAGCCCGTTGGGCGACTCCGCGGACTTGGACATCTTCGCGGTGGGGTTCTGCAGATCGTAGATCCGCGCCCCCTCGGCCGGGATCTGCGCCTTGGGCACTACGAACGTCTGCCCGAAGCGGTGGTTGAAGCGCTGGGCCAGGGTGCGGGTCAGCTCCACGTGCTGGCGTTGGTCATCGCCCACCGGCACCCCTTCGGGCTGGTAGAGCAGGATGTCCGCGGCCATCAGCACCGGGTAGGTGAACAGCCCGACGCTGGCGTTCTCGGTGCCGCCCTTGGCGGTCTTGTCCTTGAACTGGGTCATCCGGCTGGCCTCACCAAACCCGGTGATGCAGTTGAACACCCACGCCAGCTGGGCGTGCTCGGGAACCTGGGACTGGACGAAGAGGGTGGACTTCTCCACGTCGATGCCCCCGGCGATGAACTGGGCGGCGGTCTTGCGGGTGCGGGCCTGCAGGTCCGCCGGGTCCTGGGCGACGGTGATCGCGTGCATGTCCGGGATGAAGAAGAACGCGTCGTACTGATCCTGGGTCTTGACCCAGTTGACCAGCGCTCCGAGGTAGTTGCCCAGGTGCAGGGAGTCGCCGGAGGGCTGCATGCCCGACAGGACGCGGGGACGGGTGGTGCTCATGAGATTTCGATCCTTAGAACTGGTAGTCGACGACCAGCGGTGCGTGGTCGGAGAAACGCAGGGCGTATTCGCTGGCACGGTCCACGTGGGCCTTGATCGCCTTGGCGGTCAGCTCCGGGGTGGCCATGTGGTAGTCGATGCGCCAGCCGGCGTTGTTCACGAACGCCTGGCCGCGCCAGGACCACCAGGTGTAGGGGCCCTGCTCGTCACCGGCCAGGGTCCGGGCCACGTCCATGTAGCCGATCTGCTCGCCGAAGAAGCCGTTGAAGTAGGCGATCTCCTCGTCCAGCACCCCGGCACGCTTGTTGTGGTTCGGCTTCCAGTTCTTGATGTCGCGTTCGGTGTGCACCACGTTCAGGTCGCCCACGACCAGCACATGGTCCTTGGTGGACTTCAGCACCGGCAGGTGCTCGGTCATCCGCTGCAGGAAGCGGTACTTGTCCTCCTGCTTGGGGGTGTTCAGCTCCCCGGAGTGCACGTAGGCGGAGACCACGCACAGCGTCGAGCCGTCGGCCATGGTGAAGTCCGCCTCCACCCAGCGTCCGGACTCGGCGAAGTACTCATCGCCAATGTGCTCGCGCACCGCCACCGGTTCGGCGCGGGAAAGGATCGCCACCCCGGCCCGGCCCTTGTCCTTGGCCTCGGCATGCAGGATGTGCCAGCCCTCGCCCACCAGCTCGCGCACGATCTTGTCCGGTGCGCGCACTTCCTGCAGGCACAGGATGTCCACGTCGCGGGCCGCAATCCAGTCCGCCATGTTGCGGCGGTAGGCGGCACGGATGCCGTTGACGTTCACCGAGGCCACACGCACGGCGCCGGCATTCTTGTTCAGGATTTCCGAGCTGGTAGGTATCACGCTTCCACCTTACAAAAAGACAGCGCAACGCCCGGGCAGGACGCTGCGCTGTGCGGTAACAAAAACTAGTCGATGATCTCGCCGTCGATCGGCTGCTCATTGGGTTTCATCATGTCCCGGGCGTTGGCAGCGGTCATGTTGATGGTGTCCAGGGCCCGGTCGATCATGGCGCGCGACTCGGGACCGGCCTTCTCCAGCTCCTGCTGGATCACCCCGGCCTGCACCTGGACGATCTTGAAGGAGTGGTCCAGCTTCATGTCGCGCTGGCTGGTGGCCTCATCGATCACGACGGTGGAACCACCCTTGGCCCGGTCGGCCACGGCCACGGTGGCCTCACGCAGCGAGGTGTTGATCCGGTCCGCCCCACGCTTGAGCCCGAACACCAGGAACGCCGAGAGCAGCAGCCAGCCTCCGGAAATGACGACCACGAACCACCCGACGATTTGGTTCGAGTTGGCGGCGAAGATGACCGCGACCAGGAGGATGATGAGCATCACGCCCATGGAGACCGTGGACGCGTTCAGCGTCAACTTCTTCCCGCGTGATGCGTTGCTGCCTAGAGATTCCATGCCACCCATTCTCCCATCGGTTCGCGGCGGCCACCAACTTTCGGCCCGTCGCTTCGCCCACAGCGTCAGGCCCGCCGCCGGCACCGGTGCCCAGGCGGGCTCAGAACGGCAGGATCCCCTCCAGCAGCCGGCGCAGCCCGCCCCACAGCCCCTGCCCGTCGGGCCGGGGTGAGAAGGCAAAACGCACCAGCAGGAACCCGACGATGCCCACCACCCAGGCCCCGGTCTCCGCCGCGTAGCGTCCCAGCTTCGCCCCGACCCGCTGCAGCCACCGGTCCATCCGCGATCCGGCCAGGCGCCGCACCGCGACCAGGCCCAGGGCCGGCAGGATCATCACCACGCAGTAGACGCCCAGCACGGCGCCCTGCACGAGGCCGCTCCAACCCAGCGTTCCCATCAGCCCCAGGGCCCCCAGGTAGGGCAGCATGGTCGGCACCTCCAGCAAACCGGCCAGCAGGGCCAGCACGATCACCCCCGCCCAGGAATCCAGTGCGGCGCCCAGGTGCCGGCGCAGCCGGGCGGGCACCGCCTGGTCGTGGGCCACCGCCGTCGTCCCGGGCTTCGCCGCAGGTGCCGGCTCCGTGCCCGGTGTGCGGCCGGCGGCGTGTTCAGCCGGGGCGGGCGGTGTGGGGCCTTGCGGGGACCCGGCGGCATCCTTGCCCGCCGGTTTGCTCAGCAGCGCCCAGGTGAGCATGGCCCCGCCCACCAGCAGCGCGAGCATCCGCAGCAGCGGGGCGTCGAAGAACCCGTCCGGCAGCAGCTGGGTGCCGGCCAGCCAGCCGGCCCGCAACCCCAAGCCCAGCAGCCAGTAGAAGACGGCGATGATGCCCAGGTAGGCCAGTACCTTGGGAATGGCGCGGCGGTAGTCGCGGCGCAGCAGCAGCCAGATCGGGATCACCAGGGTGCCGATGCTGGTGGCGTCGATGAGGGCAAGTACGGCCAGCGCGGCGGCCGGTGCCTGTTGCATGAAGTCCATGCCATCGAGCCTGCCAGTGGGCGGGAACGAGCACATCGGGCATCGGTCCACGCCGGTGTCCTACCTTTGGGGGACGGCAGCGGCCGGGCCGGTGGACGATGATGGAGGGGTGAAGATCGATTTTTCGCATACCCGGCGGCGGTTCATCAGCGGCGAGCAGGAGCCGGAGGTGGCCATCACCTACCTGGTGCTGGCCGTGGTGCTGCATGCCGCCGGGCTGGTGAACACCCCGGTGTTGCCCGCAACGCTGGCCGCCTGGTGGCCGCTGGTGCTGCTGGCCGGCGTCGGATGCATCCTGCTGCGCCGCCGCGCCCCGCTGCCCTGCGCGTTGGGCATGGCCGCGGCCGGCTCGGTACTGCTGGCGATGGGCAGCATCGGCGGCTACTTCCTGATCTTCGAAACCGTGTTCACGATCTTCCTGCTCTGCCCGCCGCGCACCCGCAATGTCACCGGAACACTGCTGGCCACGTTCACGGTGCTGGCCGCCGCCGCGCAATGGGCCAGCGACGCCGGGGCCAGCGCGGTGGTGCTCACCGTGTTCACGATCGGGTTCGTGCTGTTCACCCCGATGCTCTGGGCCCAGAACGTGCGCACCGCCAAGGAGCTGGCCGCCAGCCAGGCCGAACGGGCGCGGCAGGCCACCGCCGCGGCCCGGCAGCGCGAACAACTGCTGCGCACCGAACATGCGGCTGCGGTGGAGGCCGAACGCACCAGCCTGGCCCGGGAAATGCATGATGTGCTCTCCGCCCGCTTCTCCTCCATGGCGTTGCTCTCCGCGGCGGCGCTGAACCGGGTCCCGGCATCCAGTCAGGACCCCGCCTGGCAGGCGATCCGCCGACCGGTCGGCGAAATCCGCCGGGAGGCGCTGGCCGGGCTGGAGGAAATGACCCGGATGGTGCGGATGCTGCACGCCGGGGCACCCCAGGCCCTGCGCGCCACCCTGGACAGCGCCAACGCCCTGGTCGAGGCGCACCGGGCCGGCGGACGCACCATCGACTACACCGGTGAGGTGGACCCGTCCCAGGTGGGTGCCGCCGCGCAGACCGCCGCCTACCGCACCATCAGCGAACTGCTGGTCAACCACTCCCGCCACGCCCCGCACACCGCGCTGCGCCTCGTCGTGCGCGCCCACGGCGGCCAGTTGCGGATCACCGCCGCCAATCCGCTGCCCGGCCCGGACAACACGCCGGACCCCGCCGCGGACGCCGCCTTCACTCCCCCGCTCGTCCCGCACGGCGGCAGTGGACCGGGCGCGGGATCCGGGCTGCGGAACATCGCCGCGCGCGCCCAGGCGCTGGGCGGCCAGAGCAAGTGGCAGATCGACCAGGGACAGTTCATGGTGCACGTCACCCTGCCGCTGCAGCCCGGCCCGGGCGGCGGCACCGACAACCAGGAGGTTTCATGAAGGTCATGATCGTTGACGATCATTCAGCGGTGCGCCTGGGCATCCGGATGGTGCTGGAGGCCAATGCACGGATCGAAGTGGTCGGCGAGGCCGCCGACGGGCGCCAGGCGTTGGCGATGGCGCGGGCGCTGGGTCCGGAGGTGGTGCTGATGGATCTGCGCATGCCGGTCATGGACGGGATCGCGGCCACCGCTGCCCTGCGCGAACACGGCACGGCCAAGGTGCTGGTGCTGACCACCTTCGACGACGATGAGTACCTGTTTGGGGCGCTGCAGGCCGGTGCCCACGGCTTCCTGCTCAAGAGCGCCGAACCGGAGCAGATCATCGACGCGGTGCTCGCGGTCGCCGCCGGCCGGGCCGTGCTCAGCCCGGAGCTCACCGCCCGGGTCATCAGGCGGGCCGTGCAGCCGGCACAGGCCGCTCCGCCGCGCGAGCCGCTGCCCGAAAGCCTGACCGAGCGTGAAATCCAGGTGCTGCGAGGGCTCGGCCAGGGCCTGAGCAACCCGCAGATCGCCGCGCAGCTGGGCATCGGCGAATCGACGGTGAAAACCCATGCCTCGCGGGTCATGGACAAGCTGGGAGTGCAGACCCGGCTGCAGGCGGCGCGGGTGGCCTTCGCCCAATGGGGGTAGATGCCCGCCCCACGCCAGGCCAGGCTCGGGAACCGCGGACTTGCTACCAGCTGACCAGGCAGAAGGGATGCTGCTGCGGGTCCAGGTAGACGCGGAACGTCTTGGTGCCCTCTCCGGTGGCGGTGGCACCCAGCGCCAGCACCTCGGTTTCGGCCAGGTCCAGGTCCTTGACCCGCACGTCGATGTGCGCCTGCTGCGGGTGCACATGTCCCGGCCACTGCGGCGGAACATACGGGGTGACGGCCTGAAACGCGATGGCGGGACGATCCGGGGCCTCGCCGATGCTCACCCAGTCCGGGTCATTGTCGATCCTGACCATGCCCAGCAGCCGCTCATAGAACCCGGCCAGTTCATCGGGATCATCGCAATCAATTACCAGTGCCTGCCATGTGCCGATCATCGGTCCATCACTCCCGCCAAATGTTGGTGCCGTGCCTGTGCTGCTTGCCATTATGCCTCGTGCAGGCACTCGCACAACAGGCTCCGGCCACCGGATCGGCTACCGCGATCGGCTTCCGGGCAGCTCGGCCAGGGCGCGCTGCTCGGCCATCGCCTGGCCCATCAGGTCGGTGGCGTAATCCACCAGCGCCTGAACCCGCGGGGACAGGGTGGTATGCCGGGGACTGATCGCGACCACCGAATTGGGGTAGTTCGGTGGACTGAGCCGGCGGAAGGCCAGGGCCCTGCCCTCCAGGGACAGCTGGGCGTTGTTCGGCCGTTCCATCAGCATCCCGTACCCCAGCCCACGACCGACCATGGCGCTGACCAGGATCATCTGCGGCAGCGAGGCAATAATGTGCGGGTCCAGACCCTGCGCGGCGAACAGCTGCAGGACATAGTCGGTGCTGGGAGTGGATTCGTACATGATCATCGGTTCGTCCACCAGGTCCCGCAGTTCCAGGGGCCGCTCCAGGGCCGCCAACGGGTGCTGCGGGTGCAGCAGCACCTGCATCTCGGTCTCGTAGACCACCTGCTTGCGCAAATCCGGGGGCAGCATCAGATCGTAGACGAAGGCCACGTCCAGCTCCCCGGAATTCAACGCCGGGATCAAATCGTCATGCGTGCCCACCTGCACGGAGACCTGCACCTGGGGGTGCAATGGCGGGAAGCCCTCCATGATGGCCGGAATCAGGTGTGGGGAGAGCGAGGCGAAACAGCCAAAGCGCACCGGTCCGCGCAGCACGCCCTCGCGGTGCGGGAAGGTCGCGTTCAAATCCTCGACCTCGGCCACGATCTTGCGGGCCAGGGAGGAGAAGTAGCGTCCCGAGGCGGTCATCGTGATCCCGTGGGCCTTGCGGCGCAGGCACAGCTGCTCCCCCGCCAGACGTTCGATGGTGTTCAGCGCCTGGGACAGCGCGGATTCGGAAATGTGAAGCTCGGAAGCAGCGGACCCCAGGGTGTCATGTTCGGGCAGCTCCGCCATGATTTGCAGATGTCGCAGCGAGAATCCAGACACGTCTTAAGGCTTCCTTCAAAACTATTACAGATATTTGAAGTTTACCTTACGTGTGTGCGGTGCAACACTGAGGTGACACAAGACTCAGACGGTGGTCACGCACGACACACCGTCAACCGAGGAGCAACATGAGCATCGCCGCTTCGCCCAACACCCGCATTGAAAAGTCCAACCAACGGCGCGTCGCCTTCGCCACGGTCATCGGCACCACCGTGGAATGGTATGACTTCTTCATCTACGCCACCGCCGCCGGGCTGGTCTTCCCCCAGCTGTTCTTCGAACCGGCCGGCAGCAGGATCGGACTGCTGATCTCCTTCGCCTCGGTCGGCATCTCCTTCCTGTTCCGCCCACTGGGGGCCTTCCTGGCCGGGCACTACGGGGACAAGATCGGCCGGCGGGCCATGCTGGTGCTCACCCTGTCGCTGATGGGTGCGGCCACCACCCTGATCGGCGTGCTGCCGACCTACGACACCGCCGGGCTGCTGGCCCCGGTGCTGCTGCTCTTGCTGCGCATCCTGCAGGGCGTTTCCGCCGGCGGGGAATGGGGCGGCGCGGTCCTGATGGCCGTCGAGCACGCGCCGAAGGACCGCCGCGGCCGGGCCGGAGCCTACCCGCAGGTGGGCGTGCCGCTGGGCATGTTGCTCGCCTCGGGCATGATGGCGCTGATGACCGGGGTCATCTCCCCCGGCGACGCATTCCTGAACTGGGGCTGGCGTGTGCCGTTCCTGGTCAGCTTCGTACTGATCATCATCGGGTACTTCGTACGCCGCGCGGTCGATGAGTCCCCGGTGTTCGAGGAGATCGCCGAGAAGAAGGCCCAGACCAAGGTTCCGGTCGTGGAGCTGTTCCGCAAGCACTGGCCGCTGGTGCTGATTGCCGCCCTCGTCTTCGCCGGCAACAACGCCGCCGGGTACATGACCACCGGCGGATTCTTCCAGAACTACACCACCGACCCCGAAGGCCCCATCGGCCTGGAGCGCACCGACGTGCTGCTGGCCGTGGCCTTTGGTGCCGCGATCTGGCTGGTGATGACCCTGATTTCCGGGATCATGGCCGACAGGATCGGACGGGTGCGCACCTACCAGATCGGTTTCATCGTGCTGGCGCTCTCCCTCTTCCCGGTCTTCGCGATGGTCAACTCCGGTTCGCTGGTGATGCTGTACCTGGCCTTCGGGGTTTTCTCCATCGGCCTGGGGCTGACCTATGGGCCGCAGGCGGCCCTGTACTCGGAGATGTTCCCGGCCTCGGTGCGCTTCTCCGGGGTGTCGATCTCCTATGCGATCGGTGCGATCATCGGCGGCGCGTTCGCCCCGACCATCGCCACCGCCCTGGTGCAGGCCACCGGCGGAACGAACGCCGTGGCGCTGTACCTGCTGGCCTTCTGCATTGTTTCCCTGCTGGTGGTCAGCCTGATCCGTGACCGCCAGGGCATCGACCTGTCCTACACGAACCAGGCGGAACAGGAAGTCGGGGCACTGGTGGTGGGCCGCGGGCCCGCGACCGAGAATGAACCGGTGAAGTAGTTCCGGCTCGACGCCCCGGCCAGCGGCCGGCACCGGAGCTGTGAGAAAGGCTTGGGCCCTGCGGAAAAACCGCAGGGCCCAAGCCTTTCTCGCTTACGTTCCCCCCGCTGCCGGCGCCGCGCGTCGGCTAGGAGGCGCCCGGGTGGCTAGGAGGCCTGGCGTTCGGCGGTTTCCACCACATTGGCCAGCAGCATCGCCCGGGTCATCGGCCCCACGCCGCCGGGGTTCGGGGAGATCCAGGAGGCATGCTGCGCGGCGTCCGGGTCGATATCCCCGGTGACCCTGCCATCAACGCGCGAGACGCCAACATCCAGCAGGATCGCGCCGGGCTTGATCGCGTCGGCCTTGACCATGTGGGCCTGTCCCGCGGCGGCGATCACCACGTCGGCCTGGGCCAGCAGCTCGGGCAGATTGGTGGTGCCGGTGTGGGCCAGGGTGACGGTGGCGTTCACATCGCGGCGGGTCAGCAGCAGGCCCACCGGCCGTCCGATGGTCACCCCGCGGCCGATCACCAGCACGTGCTTGCCCTTCAAATCCAGCCCGTGGCGCGAGAGCAGCTCCACGCAGCCGGCCGGGGTGCAGGGGGCGGGGCTGGTCAGCGGCCTGTTGACGTTGGCGACCAGTCGGCCCAGGTTCATCGGGTGCAGGCCATCGGCATCCTTGGCCGGGTCCATCGCCTCCAGGATCACGTCCTGGTCGATGTGCTTGGGCAGCGGCAGCTGCACGATGTAGCCGGTGCAGGCCGGGTCCTCGTTCAGCTCGCGCACCTTGGCCAGCAGCTCCTCCTGGGTGGTCTGCTCGGGCAGGTCCACGCGAATGGACTCCAGTCCCACCTCCGCGCAGTCGCGGTGCTTGCCGCGCACATACCAGGCCGATGCCGGGTCATCGCCGACCAGGATGGTGCCCAGCCCCGGGGTGATCCCGCGCTCCTGCAGGGCCGCGACCCGCTGGGTGAGTTCCTGCTTGATCTGTTTTGCGGTCGCCTTGCCGTCGAGAATCTGGGCGGTCATGGGGTGTCCTTTCGTTCGCGAGCCCCGGCCGGGCGGGGCATCGTCGATGGTCAGGTTCCGCAAACCCAGGCGCGCGGTCTGCGGTGGAATGTCGGTTTTCGCTCCCCGGTGGTGATCCACCCAACGCCAGTTACGAGTTGAAGTTCAGTCCGTCACCGAGTTTATCGAATGCGGCGGGAATGTTGCACGTCATGTGAGCGTTGCAACGGGTAGGAGGTTGACACGTCAATATAATTTGGCGGGTGACCCCGAACCGGATGGCACGAGTCAAGGAGTGAGCTCAACGGTGGATCGCGGCAAGTTGCGCACCAGGTACCGTACGGTGGTCATCGGCGCCGGGCAGGCCGGCCTGTCGGCCGGATACCACCTGCTGGGCAGGGGGATGCGGCCCTGGGTGGACTTCGTCATGCTCGACGCCAACGACGGACCCGGCGGGGCCTGGCGGGACCGCTGGGACTCACTGACGTTCGGCAAGGCCCACCACCTGCACCCCCTGCCGGACTTCGAACTGGCCACCCCGGACCCCACCGAGCCGGCCTCGGCCGTGGTCAGCCGCTACTACGGGGAGTATGAACAGCACATGGGCCTGCCCGTCTACCGCTCGGGCCCGGTGGTTTCGGTCAGTCGCAAGGGAACCGGTTCCGCGGCGGGGTTCGAGGTGGAACTGGCTGATGGCACCGGGCTGCGGGCCACCACCGTCATCAACGCCACCGGCACCTGGAGCAACCCATTCTGGCCCAGCTACCGCGGCATGAACACGTTCACCGGCCTGCAGGTGCATACCCGGAACTTCACCGGGGTCCAGCAGTTCGCGAACCGGCGCACCCTGGTGGTCGGCGGCGGGGCCAGCGCCACCCAGTTCATCGTGCAGCTGGACGCGGCCGGCATCGACACGCTGTGGTCCACCCGCACCCCACCGCGCTGGAAGGACTTCGCCAGCACCAGGGACTGGGGGCTGGAGGTCGAACGCCGGGTCACCGAGGACACCCGGGCCGGGCGTCCGCCGCGGCCGGTGGTGGCCAACACCGGCCTGCCGCTGACCGGGCAGATGCGCGCGGCGATCGCCTCCGGGCTGATGATTTCCCGGGGCCCGATCTCCCGCCTGGAGGCCGATGCGGTGGTGTTCAGCGACGGCAGCCGCGAAAGCATCGACGCGATCCTGTGGGCCACTGGCTTCCGTCACGCGCTGAAGCACCTGGCGCCGCTGAAGCTGCGCACCGCCCAGGGCGGGATCCGGATGTCCGCCGATGCGGTCAGCGCCGCCGACCAGCCCGGACTGTACCTGGTCGGCTACGGGGCGTCGGCCTCCACCATTGGGGCCACCCGTGCCGGACGGCGGGCCGCCATCGCCGCGATCAAGCACCTGAAGCAGCATGCCTCCGGCATGGCGGGCACGGAGGCGACCGGCTACACGACTGTGCACCCAGAGGAGAAGTCACCGCAATCACTGCGGGTGTGATCTTTGCTCATCAATTCGGTGCCGGGGCGCCAGCCCACGTATTTTGGAATGCATGAGCAACCACTTCATCGTCACCCTCTCCTGCGTCGACCGTCCGGGCATCGTCCATGCCGTCTCCGGGGGCCTGTTGGGTGCCGGTTGCAACATCACCGAGTCGCAGCAGTATGAGAGCCCGGATTCCAACACCTTCTTCATGCGCATCGAGGTGGCCACCGGGCACACCCTGGACCAGGTCATGGCCCAGCTGGCGCCCATCCGCGACGAATTCGGCATGGACCTGAAGGTGTTCGAATCGTCCCGCCGCACCCGCACCATGATCATGTGCTCCAAGGCCGGGCACGCGCTGAACGACCTGCTGTTCGCCCAGCGCGCCGGCACCTTGCCGATCGAGGTCCCGGTGATCGTCTCCAACCATCGTGACCTGCAGCCGATGGCCGAGTTCTACGGGGTGGACTTCGTGCACCTGCCGGTGACCGCCCAGAACAAGGGCCAGGCCGAGGCCGAGCTGCTCAAGCTCGTGCAGGAGCACGGGATCGAACTGGTGGTGCTGGCCCGCTACATGCAGATCCTCTCCGACTCGCTGTGCGAGCGCATGGCCGGGCGGGTGATCAACATCCACCATTCCTTCCTGCCCTCCTTCAAGGGCGCCAAGCCCTACCACCAGGCCCACGCCCGCGGCGTGAAGCTCATCGGCGCCACCGCCCACTACGTCACCGCCGACCTGGACGAAGGGCCGATCATCGACCAGGAAGTCACCCCGGTCAACCATTCGCGTACCGCCGCCCAGCTGGTGGAGCTGGGGCGCAGCGTGGAGGGGCGCACGCTGACCCGGGCCGTGCAGTGGCATGCCGAGCATCGGGTGATGCTCGACGGGCAGCGCACCATCGTCTTCTCCTAGCGGCTTCCGGCGAGCCGCTTTTCCGGGCCGCTTGTCCGAGCCGCCTGTGCGAGCGGCGCGGTGGTGTCATCTGCGCGGGCCAGAATCGCTGCCGGTTCGCCCCCTGAACTACAGTGGGTGCCATGGCTCACATTATTACCATTGAAGGCGCCACCCCCAAGGTGGCGCAGAACGTGTTCGTTGCCCCCACCGCGACCTTGAGCGGGGATGTGGAACTCGGCGAGCGCGCCAGCGCCTTCTACGGCGTTTCGGTGCGCGGGGATTCGGCCCCGATCCGGGTCGGCGCCGGAACGAACCTGCAGGACAACGTGGTGCTGCACGCCGATGCCGGTTTCCCGTGCACGGTGGGCCAGTCCGTGTCCGTGGGGCATTCGGCGGTGGTGCACGGGGCCAGCGTGGGCGATGGGTGCCTGGTGGGCATGAGCGCCACGATCATGAACGGCGCGGTGATCGGCGAGCAGTGCCTGGTGGCGGCCGGGGCGCTGGTGCTGGAGGGAACCCAGGTTCCCCCGCGCAGCCTGGTGGCCGGGGTTCCGGCCAAGGTGCGCCGTGAGCTGACCGAGGAAGAGGTCGCGGGATTGTCAAAGAACGCGGACACCTACCTGGAGCTTGCGGCCAAGCACCTGGCCGCCAATTCCTAGGGACGCGAGCGCCGAGCCGGTGGAAACCGGCCTGGATTGGACGCCGCGTGGCGACAGTGGTGGTGTGCTGCCCTCGACCGTGACCGGTCGGGGGCAGTCCCATGTGTTTTAGGCGGCCAGCCGGTCGGCGGCGGCCTGCTCGGCCCGGGCGGCCGTAAGCGCCTCGGAGGGGCTGAGCCAGTAGGTGTTGATCCGCGGGCGTTGATGGGGGTCCAGGTCCTTGGGCAACAACACCATGGGTGGGCCGTCTTCGTTGCGGATCACCGTAAACAGGCCGCAGTGCCGGGCGTGGTGGTGCATCGGGCAGAACAGGCACCCGTTATCGATGCTGGTCTGCCCGCCTTCGTCCCAGGGTGTGATGTGGTCGGCCTCGCATCTGGAGGCGGGCATGGTGCATCCGGGGTAGGCGCACCCGCGGTATTTGGCCCGCAGGCCCTTGCGCATGTAGTTCGGGAAGAGCCGGTTGGTGCGGCCGATGTCCAGGATCTCGCTCTTGGTGCCAAAGACCGCTGGGCGCAGGATCCCGTTGCAGAGCATGGCCCGCATCGCGGCCGCGGAGATGGGGATGCCGTTTTCCGTGACGGCGAAGTCCTTGCCGTCGGCGACCATCTTGTCGTAATCCATGATGACCGTGATCTCGGGCTGCACCACCCCCACCTGCTTGCCGGTGCCGCTGTGATCGGCGCGCAGCAGTGAAAGCAGCGCGATCAGGTGGCGGAATTCGGGGCGCAGGTCCTCGAAGGGCTTGAGCAGCTCCTCGGGGAACTTGTCCGTTACGCCCAACTGGCCAAAGCTGCCGACGTCTTCCCCCGCCCCGGGGGCTTGCGCGGGGTAGGCATCCGGGGTGGGCGGTGTTGCAGTGGGCGGTGTTGCAGTGGGCGGTGCCTGCTCGGCGGCGTCGGTGGTGGCGGACGGGTCGTGAGGGCGGGCCCAGTCGGGCATGGTGTCCTGCTCGCCCCACTGCGGCGGGAGGCTGGCAGAGCCGGGTGCGGGGGCCTGGGCCGCCGCAGGCTGCTCGGCGGAGTCCGGTTCCGGGGTGGGCCGGGCGTATTGTTCGTTGACCAGGGCCTTGAGCTCGTCCCGGTTGCCGGCGATGGTTTTGGGGTTGTCGATCTGCACGCACAGGGATTCGATCAATTCCGCGTCCTGGGGCATGACCTTGAGCAGGTAGTGCATCAGTCCGCGCCGCATGCCGCGGCGGAACAGCCCGGCCTCGCCCAGCAGGGCCGCCAGCGGACGGTTCTCCCCCAGGGATTGCTCGATCAACCGCAGCAGGTGCCGGCGTGCGGTGCCCGGTTCGTGCCGGATCAGCGTGATCGCATCTTCCTGCAGCCGTTCGCACGCCTCGCCGGCCTGCGGTCCGGCACCCAGGTCCGGTTCGGCCTTGCGCAGCTGCCGCGCGGCGGTGAGCACCAGGGCCGGGTTCGTGCCGGGGTTGGCCAGTTCATCGCCCAGCCGCCCGAAGCGTGGCGCGGTTCGCTGCCCGGCCTCGGTGATCCCGGCGACCAGCGCGTCGGCCATGTTGATCCGGTCCTGGGCGACGCCGACGCCGAGGTTCAGCCACCCCTTGTACAGGTCCACGGTGTTCTTGAAGTAGCTGCGCCCGGTGGTTTTCCTGCCACGGGTGCGCGCCAGGTCCTCGACGCTGGGCTGCAACCCGGCCTGCCGGATCGCCTGGTAGGAATCGGGCTCCAGCAGGTGGGCGCCGCTGGCCCGCAGCCCGTGGGCGGCGTGCACCTGGGCGCGGGTGAGGCGTTCGCCGGCCTGTTCCACAAGCCAGGCGAAGTAGGCGGCGTGCCCGGCAGCCGGTTCATCCGCTGCAAAGGCCGCCGTCGCGCTGTCGATCAGGTTGACCGCCTGGGCCAGCTGATCCAGCGCCGCTTCGGTGCCGGAGGTGTTCATGGCCCCATCATGCCCCCGGCAGCCAGCCTGCACACCGGCGCCCCGGCCTGCTGTGGATAACAAGGCCGCTGGCCGCCGGAACAGCGGTACCGACGCCCCGGGGCCGCGTGACCAACCTGCCTGGGCAGCACAGCTAGCGCGGGGTTGGCACCAGCTTCCCGGCCGGGCGCCGTGCGGTGCCGGCACCGGCGGTGCGCGCCGCGCCGAGCCCCCGCTCCAGGTCGGCCAGCAGGTCCTCGGGCTCCTCGATGCCCACCGAGAGGCGCACCAGGTTCGCCGGGACTTCCAACGGGGTGCCGATCAGCGAGGCGTGGGTCATCTCCCGGGGGTAGCAGACCAGGGATTCCACCCCGCCCAGGGAGACCGAGAGCTGGAAGTAGCGCATGGATTCGGCGAAGGCGCGCGCGGTGGGCTCATCGGCCAGCGTCAGGGAGAGGATCCCGCCAAAACCGCGCTGCTGCCGGGCGGCCAGCTGGTGCCCCGGGTGTTCCTCAAGTCCCGGGTAGTAGACGCCGGTGACCTCGTTGCGGGTCTGCAGCCAGCGGGCGAGGCCTGCGGCGGTGGCGCAATGCCGTTCCATGCGCAGCCCCAGGGTCTTCAGCCCGCGGGCCGCCAGGTAGGAATCCTGCGGCCCGCACACCGCCCCGCCGGCGAACTGCTGGTAGCCGACCGCCTCGGCCAGCGGGGTGCCGCGGTGCAGGTGCTCGGCGACGATGACCGCTCCGCCCAGCACGTCCGAGTGCCCGCCGATGTACTTGGTGGTGGAGTGCACCACCGCGTGGGCGCCGAAATCCAGCGGGCGCTGCAGGTAGGGGGTGGCGAAGGTGTTGTCCACCACCAGCAGGGCGCCGGCGTCCCTGGCCAGCTGCGCCCAGCCGGCCAGATCGGCGATGCCCAGCAGCGGATTGGAGGGGGTTTCAAGCCACAGCAGCGCCGTGTTCGGGCGCAGGGCCGCGCGCACCGCATCCAGGTCGGTGATCGGCACGGCGCTGGCGGTGATCCCCCATTTGCGGTGCAGCCCGGTGATCAGCCGGTGGGTGCCGCCGTAGCCGTCGGCGCCGAGCACGATGTGGTCGCCCGGGGCCAGCACCGCGCGCAGCAGCGCGTCCTCCGCGGCGATGCCCGAGGCGAAGCCGAACCCGGCGGCCCCGCCCTCCAGGGCGTTGAGCTGGGTTTCAAATCCGTTGCGGGTGGGGTTGGAGCCGCGGGAGTATTCGTGCCCGGCCCGCAGCACGTTGATGCCGTCCTGGATGAACGTGCTGGTCTGGTAGATCGGCGGGATGACCGCGCCGGTGGCCGGGTCCTTGGCCTGGCCGGCGTGGACCGCCAGCGTGTTGAAGCCGCTCATGCGATGCTCACTTTCGGTGCGGGGGCCAGACACGGGGCGCCGGGTCCGGGGCGTTCGGCCAGCGCCGCGTTCAGCGCATGGTCCAGGTCGCGGATCAGATCCGCCGGGTCCTCCAGCCCCACCGACAGGCGCAGCACCGCCGGGTCCAGCCCGGCCTCGGCCAGCTGGGCGGCGGAGAGCCGGCAGTGGGTCATCGTCGCCGGGTGGGCGACCATGGTGCGCGTGTCCCCGATGTTCGCGGCCAGCGCGATCACCTGCAGCCGGTCGATGACCGCAGGCACCAGCGCCGCGTCGTGCAGCTGAACGGCCAGCACGCTGCCGGTGCCGCGCGGAAAGAGGGCGGCGGCGCGCCGGTGGTGGCGGTGCTCGGGGCGGCTGGGGTGGTGCACCCGGGCCACGGCCGGGTGGGGGGCCAGGAAGCGGGCCAGCAGCTGCACGTTGTGCTGCACCGCGGCGGCGCGCACCGCCAGGGTTTCCATGCCGGTCAGGATGCTGTGGGCGCTGGCTGCGGAGAGGGTGGGGCCCAGGTCGTGCAGGAACTTTGAGCGCACCAGCATCGCGTACGCCCCGGCCCCGTGGCGTTCAAGCAGGCTGGAGCCGGCGTAGCGTTCGCGGCCCCGGGCCAGCTGGGGCCAGCGCTCGGCGTCGGAGAAGTCGAAGCCGCCCCCGTCGATGACCACCCCGCCCAGCACCTGCCCATGCCCGGCCAGCGCCTTGGTGGCCGAATGCACCACGATGTCCGCCCCGTGCTGCAGCGGCCGGAAGTTCGCGGGGGTGGCCAGGGTGTTGTCCACCACCACCGGGATGTGGTGCCGGTGCGCGATCGCGGCCAGCCGGGGCAGGTCGGGCACCGTGGACAGCGGGTTGGTCACCGATTCGAGGAAGAACGCCCGGGTGTCCGGCTCGATCGCCGCCTGCCAGGCGTCCGGGTTGTCCGGGTCCACGAAGCTGACCCGGATCCCGAAGTCGTGGAACGTGTCGGTCAGCAGGTCCACGGTGCCCCCATAGAGCTGGTTGGAGACCACCAGGTGCCGCGGGCCCTGGGTGAGGGCCAGCAGGGACAGGGCCACGGCCGCCTGCCCGGTGGCGGTGGCCACCGCGTGCGCCCCACCCTCCAGGGCGGCGGCGCGCTGTTCGAACACCGCCACCGTCGGGTTGCCGGTGCGGGAATAGGTGAAGCCGGCCTGGCGCAGCGCGAACTTCTCCACCGCATCGGCGTGCGAGGTGAATTCGTAGGCCGCGGAGGGGTACAGCGGCACCGTGAGGGGACGGTGCTCGCCGCCGGGGCTGTATCCGGCGTGGATCGCTGTGGTGGACTGCTGCGCCATGGCTGGCTCCTTTACTCGTGCTGGTGCGTACCGGTGGTGGTGCGCGGGGTTAGATCGCGACCAGCTGGTCGGCGCGCACCTGCCGGGCGGCGGCGACCAGGTTGGCCAGGGAGGCGGTGGTTTCGGCGTAGCCGCGGGTCTTCAGCCCGCAGTCCGGGTTCACCCACAGCGCCTGGCGGTCCACCGAATCCAGGGCGGTGCCGATCAGCTCGGCGATCTCCTGCTGGGAGGGCACCCGCGGGGAGTGGATGTCGTACACGCCCGGGCCGATGCCGCGGCGGTAGCCGAAGGACTTCAGGTCCGCGGTCACCTCCATCGCCGAACGGGCCGCCTCGATGGAGGTCACGTCCGCGCCCAGCGCGTCGATCGCGCCGATCACCTCACCGAACTCCGAATAGCACAGGTGGGTGTGGATCTGGGTGCCGGCCGCCGCCCCGCCGGTGGCCAGACGGAAGGCGTCCACGCTCCAGCGCAGGTACTCCGGCTGGGCGGCGGCACGCAGCGGCAGCAGTTCACGCAGCGCCGGCTCGTCGACCTGGATGATGCGGATCCCGGCCTGCTGCAGGTCCTGGATCTCATCGCGCAGCGCCAGCGCCACCTGCCGGGCACTGGTTTGCAGCGGCACGTCATCACGCACGAAGCTCCAGGCCAGGATCGTCACCGGCCCGGTGAGCATGCCCTTGACCGGCTTGTCGGTCAGCGAGGCGGCGTGGGAAATCCAGGGCACGGTGAACGCCGCCGGGCGGGTGACGTCGCCGAAGAGGATCGAGGGTCGGGTGGCGCGTGAACCGTAGGACTGCACCCAGCCGTGCTCGGTGACCGCGAACCCGTCGAGGTTCTCCGCGAAGTACTGCACCATGTCGTTGCGTTCGGCTTCCCCGTGCACCAGCACATCCAGCCCCAGCTCCTCCTGCAGCGCGATGACCCGGGCGATCTCCTGCTCCACGAACCGGCGGTAGCCCTGGTCGTCCAGGGTTCCGGCGGCGTGGGCGGCCCGGGCGGCGCGCACCTCAGCGGTCTGCGGGAAGGAGCCGATGGTGGTGGTGGGCAGCAGCGGCAGCTGCAGGCCCGCCCGTTGCGCGGCGGCGCGCTGCTGCTCATCCGGGCGCTGCAGGTCCTGCTCACCCAGCCCGGCCAGGCGTTCACGCACCGCCGGAACCGTGGTGCCCGGGTAGGCGGCGCGGGCGGCCAGCGCCCGCTCGGTGGCCACCAGTTCGCGGGCGATCGCATCCTCCCCGTGCTCCAGGCCGGTGGCCAGGGTGAGCACCTCGCTGACCTTCTGGTCCGCGAACGCCAGCCAGTCGGCCAGCCCCTCGGGCAGGTTCCCCTCCAGGGCCACATCGTGCGGCACGTGCAGCAGCGAGGTGGCGGTGCCCACCGCCAGGCGTCCGCCGGCGGCGGTGACCGCCTGGCGCAGGGCGCGCAGCGCGATCAGCGAGGCGCCCAGGTGGTTGCGCCACACATTGCGGGCATCCACGATCCCGGCCACCACGGTGGTGCCCTGCAGCTGGCCAAGGAATTCAGGCTGCGGGGCCACCCCGCGCACCAGGTCCACCTGCACCGCGTCCACCCCGGCCCGGGCCAGTACCCCCAGGCCCTCACCGGGGCGGGTGAGCTGCCCGGCGGTGCCGTACCCGGTGGTGACCAGCAGCGCCGGGCGCGGGCCGGAGGACAGCTGGCGGTACACGCGTTCGGCCAGGCCGCCGGGCACCGCGTGCCGGGCACCGGCCTCGGTGACCAGGGCCGGCTCATCGAGCTGTACCCAGCCCACCCCGGCGGCGGCCAGCTCGGCCAGCAGCTGGGCGTAGACCTCAACGAGCTCATCGATCTGGTGCAGCGGCGTGAACCCGGAGCGGGCGGCGCCCTCCTCGGCCTTGGCCAGCAGCAGGAAGCTGATCGGGCCGACCAGGGTGGGGCGGATGGTGTGCCCGGCCCGGGCGTGGGCGGTGAAGTTCTCCAGCAGCCCGGCGGGGTTGGCGCGCAGGGTGGTGCGCTCGCCGAGCTCCGGGACCAGGTAGTGGTAGTTGGTGTCGAACCACTTGGTCATTTCCAGTGGGGCGCGCTGCGCGTCACCGCGGGCCAGCGTGAAGGCGTCGGCGGTGCTCAGCGGGGCGCTGAGCACCTCGGCGAAACGGGAGGGCACCGCCCCGAGCGCCACCAGCGTGTCCAGCACCTGGTCGTAGTAGGCATGGTCCCCGGGCAGGGAGCCGTTCGCCGGGTCAAGCCCCAGCTGCACCAGGCGTTCCAGGTTCTGCTGCTGCACGGCAAAGGCCCGCTCGTGCAGCTGCTGCTCGGTCAGGGTGCCGGCCCAGTGCGCCTCCAGCGCCTTTTTCAGTTCGCGGCGCCGGCCGATGCGCGGGTAGCCGAGGATGCTGGCCTGCGGGAAGTGCTGCTTGCTCATGATGTTCTCCTAGTTTTCTGCCGGGCCGGGGTGCCCGGCCGGGTCGTTGGGCAATTCGGTGGTTCGTCGGTGGAAGCGGGCGCCTAGGCCCCGCTGTGGGCGGCCCAGGATTGGGCCAGGGTGCTGCGGGCGCCGGGCAGCTGCAGCTGCTCGATCACGTCCAGGCTGCCGCGGTGGTCGTTGAACGTGTACAGGTGCAGCCCCGGGGCCCCGTCATCGAACGCCGCCCGGGCCAGGTCCACCGCCCAGCGCACCCCGATGCGGTGGCGTTCGGCGTCGCTGGTCGCGCTTTGCAGCGCGTGGGCCAGGATCGGGTCCGGCTGCACCCCGGTCAGCGCCGCCAGCCGGTTCAGCCGGCGCAGCGAATTGAGCGGGATGATGCCGGGGATGATCGGGATGCACACTCCGGCGCGGCGGGCCGCGGCGAGTAGCCCCCGGTAGTCCTCGGGCTGGAAGTAGACCTGGGTGATCGCATAGTCCGCCCCGGAGCGCTGCTTGCCCAGCAGCACCTCGATGTCGTGCTCGAAGCTCGGGGACTCGGGGTGGCGGTGCGGGTAGGCGGCCACCCCCACCCCCAGCCGGCCCCCGGCCAGGGAGGCGGCGTGTTCGTCCTCCACCTGGCGGATCAGCTCGATCAGGTAGCGGGCGAACGGGAATTCACCGCGCCAGCCCTGCGGGTCCTGCGGCAGGTCCCCGCGCAGCGCCAGCACCCCGCGCACGCCCAGGGCGATGAAGCGGCGGATCAGCACGCGCAGCGACTGCGCCGACTCCCCCACACAGGTCAGATGCGCCAGCGGGCGCAGCTTGGTCTGGGTGACGAGGTGTTCGATCAGCGCCAGGGACTGGGCGCGGCGGGCCGGGGTGCCCGAATACGTGACCGAGACGTAGTCCGGGCTGGTGTCGGCCAGCTGCTCGATGCTGTGGTAGACCGACTCGGCCACCTCGCGGTTCACCGGCGGGTAGAGCTCGTAGGACAGGGACGGTGGGGCCACCGAACCGGGCATGTGTTCCTCCTCGTGTCAGCGACGAGGCAGTGCACCGTGACCCGCACCCTGGGATGCGGCCGGCAGCGGCCGGGCCCGGCGCGGCGGCCGGGGCGGATCGGACGGTACTGCTCCATCGTTTCTGGCATTAGCACCTTTCGGA
>Ga0153920_1000086_pt1 | contig 35945 bp, 34 predicted proteins | sample TSNJ004MetaG_FD_104713 | JGI IMG/M metagenome (GOLD analysis project Ga0153920, IMG submission 104713) | Attine ant fungus gardens microbial communities from New Jersey, USA - TSNJ004 MetaG | ecosystem: Host-associated > Fungi > Mycelium > Unclassified | place: USA: New Jersey, Brendon T. Byrne...
CGAATCATTCCCGCTGCCCCAGCACCGCCGCCGCTGGGTGGCGCACGTGGGCCGCCACGCCGCCCTGGAGGGGCCGTGGGACTTGCCCCGGATTGTCCACGAACGCACCGGCTGGCGGCTGGAGGAACACACCTGCACCATGCGCAGCACCTTTTGCACCGCCAACCGGCGGGTTCCCGGCATGGTGCACGGCCGCACCGTGCTGATCGGGGACGCCGCCCATGAAGTCAGCCCGATCGGCGGGCAGGGCATGACCCTGGGGCTGGGGGACGCGCAGCAGCTGGCCCGGCTGCTGACCACCGGCGCCACGACGCAGCAGCTAAACCACTTCAGCAGCATGAGGCTGCGCGCCGCCCGTCGGGCCGGATACCAGGCCCACCTGAACATGCTGCTTGGCCGTCCGCTGCCCACCGCCCTGGTCCCGGTCCGGGACCGGCTCTTTACGGCGCTGGCCGCCAACGACCGCATCCGCACCGCGGTGGCCCGCACCTTCACCATGCGCTGGGCGCAGGGCACCGGGACACCCGGGCGCTGAGCGCCCGCCATCGGCGTGCGGCAACTCACCGCCCATTGCCAGGCAAGACATGAAACAATGGAAACGATGACTTCTATCGACTCTTCCACACTTTCCGCGGCTGAACGCAAGGCCCTGCGCCAGGAGCAGGCCGCGGCCCAGCGCGCCCAGCAGCTGCGCATCTCGCAGTCCCGCGCCAAGGCCGAGGGCCGCACCCAGGTGGTGCCCACCCCCGAAGGCTGGAAGCAGGAGATGGGCGCCGATGGCCGCCCGCAGCTGCAGTTCGCCGCCAAGCGCCGCGTCTCCCAGCCGCCGACCCACCTGGCGGACCTCACCCTAGCCGAACGCCAGGAGAAGCTGAAGGAACTGGGGCTGCCGGCGTTCCGCGCCAAGCAGCTCTCGGTGCACTACTTCCAGCACTACACCACCGACCCGGCCAAGATGAGCGACCTGCCCAAGAACGGGCGCGAGGAACTGGCCGAGGCGATGTTCCCGACCCTGCTCACCGAGGTGAAGCGGCTGACCACCGATGACGGGAAGACCATCAAGTTCCTGTGGCGTTTGTTTGACGGCTCGCTGGTCGAGTCCGTGCTGATGCGCTACCCGAACCGCATCACCCTGTGCATCTCCTCGCAGTGCGGTTGCGGCATGAACTGCCCGTTCTGCGCCACCGGCCAGGCGGGGCTGACCCGCAACATGTCCACCGCGGAAATCCTGGACCAGATTGTCCAGGCCAACCGCGTCATCGCCGAAGGCGGGCTGGGCGGCCAGAAGCACCCGGACGAACGGGTGGGCAACATCGTTTTCATGGGCATGGGTGAGCCGTTGGCCAACTACAAGCGCGTCATGAACGCGGTGCACCGCATGGTGGCCGACGCCCCGGAGGGGCTGGGCATGAGCGCGCGCGGCATCACCGTTTCCACCGTTGGGCTGGTCCCGGCGATCCGCAAGCTCGCTGATGAAAACATCCCGGTCACCTTCGCCCTGTCCCTGCACGCTCCGGACGACGAGCTGCGTGACGAGTTGATCCCGGTGAACTCGCGTTGGAAGGTCGACGAGGCGCTGGACGCCGCGCACGACTACTACGTGAAGACCGGACGGCGGGTTTCCATTGAATACGCGCTGATCAAGGACATGAACGACCACGAGTGGCGTGCCGAGCTGCTGGCCAAGAAGCTCAACGCCCGCGGCCGCGGTTGGGTGCATGTGAACCCGATCCCGCTGAACCCGGTGCCCGGATCCATCTGGACCCGCTCCGAACCGGACATCACCTCCAAGTTCGTGCACCGCCTGGATGAGCTGGGCGTGCCCACCACCCTGCGCGATACCCGCGGCAAGGAAATCGACGGGGCCTGCGGCCAGCTGGCCGCCGACGGCGACTAGGCGCCCCAGCATTTTTTGACGGCGGGACGAGCCTGCCGCACAGGCCGCGGGGCGTAGGCAGTGACTTTGTCACTGCCTACGCCCCGCGGCCTTCTGTGTGCGCTGGCGGATCTTCCGCTACCGGGTGGCCAGCGGGGATTCGCGGATCATCGTGGAGAGCAGCAGCGCGGCCCCAGCCAGTCCCATCCCGATCAGGAAGATCTGCGGCATGGACCCGGCCACCGCCTGGGCCACCAGCACCGAGGCGATGCTCAGCAGCACCATGACGGCGTAGTTCAGGGTTCCGGTGCGCCGCGGGGTGTCGGGCACATCCAGGTACTTGAGGATGAAGCCCAGCGCGATCGCGCCCAACGGCAGGTTGATGTAGAAGAACCAGCGCCAGCCCCACGCCTCGGTGATGATTCCGCCCAGCAGCGGCCCGTTGATCGAGGCGACCGCGAACGCGGCCCCCAGCAGGCCCATGTACTTGCCGCGGTCCCGCGGCGGGACCAGGTCCGCAATGATGCCCTGCGCGCCGATCATCAGCCCGCCGCCGCCCAGGCCCTGCAGGGCGCGGAAGGCGATCAGCAATGGCATGGATCCGGCCATCCCGCTGAGCACCGAGCCGGCCAGGAAGACCGCGATCGCGAAGACGAACACCGGCTTGCGCCCGAACTGGTCGCCGAGCTTGCCGTAGATCGGCAGCCCAATGGTGGAGGCCAGCACATAGGCGGTGATCACCCCCGGCCAGCTGGTCGAATCCATGTAGTTCACCGACCATGGTCGGCAGCGCGGTGGCCACGATAGTCTGGTCCAGTGCGTTGAGCAGCACGGCCAGGATGAGTCCGGCGACGACGAGCTTGAAGCCGTCGGCGCGAGTGGTCTCGCGGTTCTCCAGAAATTTCTTAGTCATTCCCTGCCAAGGGGCGTGGATACGGGGCGGCGCACAGCAGCGGAAACCGCATTGCCATTAACGATACTGAGCAGTTTTGTTAATGGTAATGCGGTAGCGAGATGAGCTCCGGCACCGCTGGCAGCCAGGCGGCGGGGCTACTTCTGGTGATGCATCGCCGGCAGGATCACCTCGTCCACCACGCCTTCCACATACGCGCGGTCCACCGGGCGGCGTTCGACCACCAGGCGGTGGAAGACCATGGCCGGCAGGATGCCTCGGGTGGGCTGGGTGCTGGACAGTGCGCTCAGCTCCCCGCGGGCCCGTGCCTGCTCCACCACGGTCTGCACCAGGTGCGCCCGCGGGGTGGCGATATTGGCCATGTACAGCTCGTGCAGCTGCTCGTCGCTGGGCAGGGCCGCCAACAGGTTCACGAAGATCGCATCGAGCATCGGATCTTGGGCGAACCAGATGGCGGTGAGCTGGATCAGGTCCTCGCGCAGCGACCCGGTGTCCGGGGCAGCGGTGTTCCATTCCAGGGAGCTGATTGCCGCGGCCAGCAGCTCGGTGCGCGAGGACCAGCGGCGGTACACGGTGGCCTTCGAGGCGCCGATGCGCGCAGCCACCTCATCCATGGTGAATTGGGCAAACCCCTGCTCGGCCAACACCTGCTGGGCGCACGTGAGGATCTGCTGATCGCGCGCGGCATCCCGGGGACGACCGCGGCGCGGGGTCGGGGAGGAGGCGGCGGGGAGATTGGCGGGTTCTGCTTGATCACTCACCCTGCCAGTGTAGCCAGCGGGCGGCGCGAGGCCGGCGGGGCGCTCGGGCGTTGGGCAGCCCTCCGCGTGTTGCCGGTCACGGGGACGGCAACCGGGGACCAGGCGGCGGTGGCCGGTGTCTGGCGCAGGACACCGGCCACCGCCGCTTGCGCCTCGAATCGCGGGGGACCGGCTCCCTGCCCGGGTTGCCGCCGGGGCGCTTGGGGTCGGTGGGGCGAGGCTGCTAGCGCTGCCCGGCCGTGGCCGGTTCCCGCTGCGGGGTCCGGCCTGCCGTCCCGGCCAGCTTCTGCGGGTCCAGCTCCACGCGGCGCAGCAGCTGGGCGTTCAGCGCCACCACAATGGTGGACAGCGACATCAGCACCGCACCCACCGCCGGGGAGAGCACGAAGCCAATCGGGGCCAACACGCCGGCGGCCAGCGGCACCGCCAACACGTTGTAGCCGGTCGCCCAAGCCAGGTTCTGCAGCATCTTGCGGTAGCTGGCGCGGGAGAGCTCAATCATCGAGACCACGGCGCGCGGGTCGTTGCCGGCCAGCACCACCCCGGCCGATTCCATGGCCACGTCGGTGCCGGCGCCAATGGCGATGCCCACCTCGGCGCGGGCCAGGGCCGGGGCGTCGTTCACCCCGTCACCGACCATCGCCACCGACTTGCCGCGGCGCTGCAGCTCAACCACCTTGCTGTCCTTGTCCTCCGGCAGCACGTTGGCAAACACCTCATCGATCTGCAGTTCGGCCGCGACCGCGTCCGCCACCTGCTGGGCGTCCCCGGTGATCATGGCCACCTGGACCCCGCGCTGGTGCAGGGCCGCCACCGCGTCGCGGGAGGCCTCGCGCACCTGATCCTCCAGGGCCAGTGCCCCAATCACCTTTCCCTCGCGCAGCACGTGCAGGATGCTGGCGCCGCGCTGCGTCCAGGTGCTGATCTCCTGGGCAATTTCCGCCGGGGATTCCACGCCCAGCTCGCGCAGCAGGTTCGGCCCGCCCACGCGCACCTCTGCGCCGTCCACCGTGGCGCGCACGCCCCGGCCGGTCTGCGAGGAGAAGTCACTGCCGTGCAGCTGGTGGGCCGAGGCCTGCGGGTGCTCCTTGGCGGCCGCGACGATGGCGCGGGCCACCGGGTGCTCACTGTCGGCTTCCGCCGCGGCGGCCACGGAAAGCAGCTCGCCCTCGGAAACCGGGGAAACCGCCGCGGTGCTGGTCACCGCGTGGGCGCCCTCGGTCAGGGTGCCGGTCTTGTCAAAGAGCACCACGTCAATGTTGCGCATGCGCTCCAGTGCGATGCGGTTCTTCACCAGCACCCCGGAGCGCGCGGCGCGTTCGGTGGAGATGGCAATCACCAGCGGGATGGCCAGGCCCAGCGCGTGCGGGCAGGCAATGACCAGCACCGTCACGGTGCGCACCACCGCGTCATCGGGTTGGCCGATGAGCATCCAGATGATGAAGGTCAGGATTCCGGCACCCAGGGCGAACCAGAACAGCCAGGCGGCCGCCCGGTCGGCCAGCGCCTGGGCGCGGGAGGAGGACTGCTGGGCCTCGGAGACCAGGCGCTGGATTCCGGCCAGCGCGGTGTCCTCGCCGGTGGCCTGCACCTCAACGCGCACCGAGTTGTCCGTGGCCACCGTTCCGGCCACCACGTTCTGCCCGGCGTCGCGGTAGACGGTCTTGGACTCGCCGGTGATCATCGACTCGTCGAACTCCGCGCCGCCATCCACAATGCGTCCGTCGGCCGGAACGCGGGCGCCGGAGCGGACCAGGACGGTATCGCCGGCCTGCAACTGGTCCAGGGTCACGGTTTCGGTGCCGTTCTCCGTCACCTTCTCCGCCTCATCGGGCAGCAGTTCGGCCAGCGCGTCCAACGCGCCGGAGGCCGCGCCCAGGGCGCGCATCTCCATCCAGTGTCCCAAGAGCATGATGACCACCAGCAGCGCCAGCTCCCACCAGAAGTCCAGCATCAGCCCGCCAATGCCCAGGCTCGTGGCCCAGGAGGCGACCAGGGCCACGGTGATGGCCATGGCAATCAGCAGCATCATTCCCGGCTGGCGGGACTTCAGTTCAGAAACACCTCCGGAGAGGAAGGGCCAGCCGCCGTAGAAGTAGATGACGGTGCCCAGGATCGGGGCAATCCACTGGACCCCGGGGAATTGGGGAATCTGGTAGCCGAGCAGGTCGGCGAACATCGGGCTGAAGTAGACCACGGGAATGGACAGCACCAGGCTGATCCAGAACATCTTGCGGAACACGGCGGCGTGGTCGCCGTGGCCACCATGTCCGCCATGTCCACCATGTTCGCCGTGGCTGGCGTGTGCCGAATGGTCTTCGTGCCCGGCGTGATCCTGGTGATCCGCCGGATGCTGGTGCTCCAAGTGCTCCGCGTGCGCTGAAGTTTGCGGTTGTCTTGAGTGGCCGTGGCGGCCTTGGTGCTCTTCGTTCTCGGAGGTACTCATGATGCCCCTTTCGCGTTCGCTGTGGAAACCATGGGTTGTGGTTGCCCGTCCTGGTTAGAGCTGCCGGTGGCGGCTTGAGTGCTCTTCATTTCCTCCACCACATCCGAGACTATACCCCCTAGGGGTATTAAATCCAGTGAGGGTGAGCGAATCATCAGGCACAGACAAGGCCCCTGTCAGCCCGCGCGCCGGCGTGAAGATGGAACTTCACTGCTTAGGGGGCTCACAGTCCGTGTGGCTAGAATCTGCAGATATGAGCATCCCACCCGTCCTGCGGCAGCCGCCGGCGCCTTCGGTGCCCGGCACCCTGCCCGGCATGTTGCGTGGGATTCTGCTGGCCGCGGCCGTCGTGGTGGGTTTGCTGCTGATGCATGGACTGAACCTGCACGGCACCGCACCTGCCCATGAGGCCCATCCCTTCACCGCCGCCGGGCAGGTGGCACAGACGCCGGCGGCCACCGAAAACCAGCATCTGCTGGCCGATACCTCTGCCGTGGGATGCGCCGAATGCCAGAAAAGCGGTGACCAGCAGGTGGTGAGTGCCGCCTGTGTCGCCGCGCTGCTGCTGCTTTTCCTCACCCTCGGTGTGCTCCCAGCCTTCTGGGCCCGCCGCATCGGGTTCTGCCGGGCAGGGCCCGGGTACCGCCTCCGGGCACGGCGCTTCCGGCCAAGCCCATCGCTGCACGCGCTGTGTATTAGCCGCACCTGATCGGCAGGCTCCCGCGCGCCTTCCTGCGCTTCCGGCGGGAGTCGAAAACTCATGCCCCGGCACGCGGACTTTCGATCCGTTCGTGCCCTCAGCGATGCGAAATAACGGAGAAAACCCACATGAAGAAGCCAATTGCCGTTCTTGCTGCCCTGAGCCTGGGCCTTGCCCCAGTGCTGGTCGGGTGCGCCACCCAGGATCAGGATCCGGGGGCCACCCCGGAGCAGACCGCCACCTCGGCCCCGGCAGCAAGCGTTAACGACGCGGACAAGTCCTTTGCCGCGATGATGAGCGTTCACCACGAGCAGGCCATCGAAATGAGCGACATCGTCCTGGCCAAGCAGGGCATCGACACGCAGGTGGCCAACCTGGCCGAGCAGATCAAGGAAGCCCAGGGCCCGGAAATCGAGAAACTGCAGTCCTGGCAGCAGGAGTGGGGCGTGGAAGAGTCCCACAATATGCACGACATGGGCCACGGGGACGGGATGATGAGCGAGGAAGACCTGCAGGCCCTGCAGGAAGCCGAAGGGGTGGACGCCTCCAAGCTGTTCCTTGAGCAGATGATTGCCCACCACGAGGGGGCCGTGACCATGGCCGAGGACCAGATTCGCGACGGGTCCTACCAACCGGCCATCGAAATGGCAGAACAGGTCGTCAACGATCAGCAGGCCGAAATCCAGCAGATGAAGGACATGCTGGCCGGCCTGTAACCGACCCCCAAAAAACCACTCCACTCCATGCGCGGTGGGCCTCTGGCCCACCGCGCACCCCAGCACGAGGAACCACCATGGCAAAGCCGACAACAACCAAGCACAACCGCCACCGCACCGCCAGCGGACACACAGCCCGTGTCCTTGGAGTGCTCGCCGTGGGGGCGCTGGCCCTGACCGGGTGCAGCAGCACCCCGGAACCGGCCCCCACCACCAGCGTGCAGGCCGCCGACTCCACGCAGCAGTTCCTGACCGCCCAGGGGCTCGACGGATTGAACACCACCCAGATCATCGACCGGCTGGATGCCCTGCCGGTGAGCGAACGCAGCCAAAGCCTGATCGCCTCGGTGCGGCCCGCGGGACTGGTTCTCATGGATGACCAGCAGGAAGTCACCCTGCCGATACCGGAGGACAAGTTCTACCTGTCCTTCGCCCCCTACCAGCAGCAGACCCACGACTGTCACTTCCACAGCCTGACCACCTGCCTGGGGGAGATGCAGAACTCCGACGTGAAGGTCACCGTCATCGACAACAAGACCGGGCAGAAGCTCGTGGACGAATCCATGCAAACCTTCGACAACGGATTTGTGGGGCTCTGGCTGCCACGCGGCATGGAGGGAACCCTGACGGTCGAGGCACAGGGCAAGAGCGGAACGACCAACATTTCCACGGTCTCTGATGAGGACGCGACCTGCCTGACCACCTTGCAGCTGACCTAGCCCCTCGGGCCCGGGCAGTCGCGCGCTGACCGGCAGCGAAAGGAAATTGGGGACTCGCGCCGGCGGGCCGTGCCGGAACCGGCACGTACCGCCGGCGTCCGCTGGCTCGGGGAGCGGGGGCGCATACTAGACTCGGCTTATGGCTGTTTCTGATCCGCTGTTCCTGGACAAGTCCAATCCCGAGCTGTGGCGCTCCATCGTCGCCTTCTCCGAGCAGCTGGGGGAGTCGTACCGCATGGCCGGCATTGACGCCCGCTTGGCAGAACTGGTGAACCTGCGGGTTTCACAGATCAACGGGTGTTCCTACTGCCTGGACCTGCACACCCGCCACGCCCTGGAGGCCGGGGAGAGCATGCAGCGCATCGCCCTGCTGGGGGTGTGGGAGGACGCGGATCTTTTTGACGAGCGCGAACGCGCCGCCCTGGTCATCGCCGAAGCCGCGACGGAGCTGCCCTGCCATGACGAGCGGGTCGCCGCACTGGCCAGCGCCCGAATGGTGCTCAGCGACGAGGAGTTCTCCGTCATCCAGTGGCTGGCCATCTCCATGAATGCGTTCAACCGCATCTCCATCCTCTCCCGCCATCCGGTGCGCCCGCGCGAATTCAAGGTGCAGGCCAAGAAATGAAGGTTTCCCGCCGCGCCCAGGTTCCGGGCTTTGAAGTCATGAAGATTGTCGAGCAGGTGGCGGTGTTGCGCGCCCACGGCCAGGACGTGATCTCCCTGTGCGTTGGCGAACCCGGTGGCGGCGCCCCCGGGGCCGTGAACGACCGGGCCGCCGCATTGCACGGCGAACACCAGGAATTTGGTTATACCCCCGCCCGCGGCCTGACCTCCACCCGCCAAGCGGTGGCCGGGCACTACCACCGCCAGTACGCGGTGCCGGTGCCGGTGGAGAACGTGGTGATGACCACCGGCTCCTCCGGAGCCTTCCAGCTGGCGTTCCTGGCCGCCTTTGACCAGGGAGACGTGGTCGCGCTGGCACGGCCCGGATACCCGGCCTACGCCAACATCCTGCAGGCGTTGGGGCTAACAGTCGTGGATCTGCCCACCGGGCCGGCCGAACGCTTCCAACCCAGTGTCGAACTGTTGGAAAAGGCCCGGGCCGAACACGGACGACTGGACGGGCTGATCATCGCCTCACCGAACAACCCGACCGGCACCATGTTCTCCGAAGCCGAATTGGGCCAGCTTGCCAGCTGGTGCCACGAACAGGGGGTGCGGCTGGTCAGCGACGAGATCTACCACGGCATCGAGTTTGACCCCGAGCGTCGTTCGCAGACCGCCTGGAAGTATTCGGACAGCGCCATCGTTGTTTCTTCCTTCTCCAAATACTGGGGCATGACCGGCTGGCGGCTGGGCTGGATGCTGGTGCCAGACGACCTGGTCGAGGCCGTGGATGCGCTGGCCTCAAACCTGGCGCTGTGCGCCCCGGCCCCAGCACAACAGGCGGTGCTCGCGGCATTCGAGGAATCCAGCTACCGGGAGGCCGAGGAACGGGTGGCGGAGTTCGCCCGGACCCGCGCCCTGGTCCTGGAGGGGCTGCACAAGCTCGGCATTAGCCTGGCGGCCCCTGCCGACGGCGCGTTCTACCTTTACGGAAAGCTCGCCCAGGAGGTGTTGGCCCAATTTGAAACGGCCTCGGACTACTGCACCGCCCTCTTGCAGGAGGCGGGAGTGGCCCTGACCCCGGGCGGCGATTTTGATCCCTTTGCAGGACACCAGTACATCAGGCTGTCCTTTGCCGCCGGGTACGAGCGCGTGGCCGAAGCGCTGGACCGCGTCGAAGCATTCCTTGCAAAGCATGTAGGGTAGTCAACCGGGCTTTGTAAGGCAAGAGACCTATTGCGGGGCGGTTGTCCACAAACCGGCGGCGACTGGCCGCGGCGCGGGCGTGAAGCGGTGAAGCTGGCAGGGACCTCATCCCTCCAGCAGTAAAGGAGCCGACATGTCGGATCTGCCCGAACCCGTGGACCACGAATGTCTGATCTGCTTTTTGTACCGAATGGCCCGGGACTTTGACTGCGATTGCACGCTGCGGTTCCTCATCCACTACCGGAACACCGCGGCACCACGCGCCACTGCCCTGGAACGCAAGATCAATCTGCTTGGTGCGTACTGTGACTGCGAGGTGTTGATGAACGCGGTACGCCCGGCCAGTGCGGCCACGGCCCGGCTGTTGGAGGATGCCGCCGACATTGTCTGCCACGGAGTACGCCGCGGCTGCATCCAACCCTGTGACCAGTGGTTGATGCGCCGCGGCGTGCAATGGGGCGGCGGGCAGTTCCGCCGCCGTTCTGCCTAGCCCTCCTTGCGCCGGGAGACCCGAAGGTGGTCGCCCGGGCGCAGGATTCCCGGCAGCCGTGGTGATCTAGTTGTTGGTGGAGTTCGAGCGAGAGTCCTGAACCGGAGTATCCTGGCTCTCGGCCTTGGCGTTCTTCCGCGCGGCCATCGATGCCTTGACTAACTCGAAAACGATCGGGATGATCGAGATGAAAACGATCAGGATGAAGATCAGGTCGATGTTCTGCTCGATCCACTCGATCTGTCCCAGCCAATAGCCCAGCATGGTCACCCCGACGCCCCAGAGCAGGGCACCGAGAAGGTTAAACCATACAAAGGTGCTGTGCTTCATTTTCGCCACACCGGCGATGACCGGGACGAAGGTGCGCACCACCGGCACGAAACGGGCCAGGACCACAGCACGGCCGCCAAAGCGCTCAAAGAAGTCGTGGGCACGCTCGACATTGGACTGCGAGAAGAAGCGGGAGTCCTCGCGTTTGAAGATCGCCGGCCCGGTCTTCTTACCGATCATGTAACCGGTCTGGTCCCCGGCGAACGCACAGACGAAAATCGCCAGGCAGAACAGCCACAGCGGGATGTGAATGGTTCCGGTGGCGATGAGCATGCCCACCGTGAACAGCATGGAGTCCCCGGGCAGGAAGAAGCCGACCAAAAGGCCGGTTTCGGCGAAGACGATGCCGCACACCAGCAGCAGCACCCATGGGCCGAGGGCAGGGTCGTTCAGGAATACGGCAGGGTTCAGCCAGTCAGGCAGAAACGCTGCACCCAGCGGCAGTACGCCGCCCTGGGAGGCAAAAGAAGCTAGGGAAGAAAGATCAGGCACGGTAAGAAGATTACGGGATTATTCTGAGAGTTTCCCAGCCAATTGAGCCAAATCCCTGCCCCCGCGGGCGCTAGACGCGATGCCGCCCCATGACATTCGTCATGCCCAGCTCATGACTTTTGGCTCTTCGCGTGGCCCCCAGCCCAAGCCAGACTGGGAAACATGCAAACACTGACGAAAGCCGACGCCGTCACCCTGCAGGGGTTGGGCAAGACCTTCAGCGCCGGCGGCACCCGCGTCGAGGCGGTCAGGGACCTGAATTTGGTGATCCCCACCGGGCAGATCGTCGCGCTGCTGGGCCCCAACGGCGCGGGCAAGACTACCACGGTGGACATGATCCTCGGGCTCACCCCGCCAACCAGCGGCACCGCCCGCGTGCTGGGTCTGGACCCGCACCGCGCGGTCAAGAGCGGACGGGTCTCGGCGGTCATGCAGACCGGAGGGCTGCTGCGGGACATGACGGTACGCGAAACGATCACGGTCATCGCCTCCATGCACCGGATGCCCGAACGGGTTGAAGCGGTCATGCAGCGCACTGGCCTGGACGCCATCGGCAAGCGGCGGGTCGGCAAATGCTCCGGCGGTGAACAGCAGCGCATCAAGTTCGCCCTGGCCCTGCTGCCCGACCCGGATGTGCTGATCCTGGACGAGCCGACCGCCGGCATGGATGTGCGGGCCCGGCGTGACTTCTGGCAAACCATGCGGGCCGAGGCCACCGAGGGGCGCACCATCATCTTTGCCACCCACTATCTGGAAGAGGCGCAAAACTTTGCCGAACGCACGGTGTTGATGGCCCACGGCCAGGTGGTTGCCGACGGCGCCACCGAACAGCTGCGCCAGATGATCTCCGGGCGCAAGGTCGTGGCGACCCTGCCCACCGCCGCATCGATTGACCGCGCACTAAACGGTGCGGGCCAGGTGCGGCTGGAGGAGCGCAACGGCCTGCGCACCACCTTCCGCTGCCAGGACTCGGACGCCTTTGCCCGCCTTCTGCTGACCGAGTGCGGGGCCTACGACCTGGAGATCACCGCGCCCAGCCTGGAGGAAGCCTTCATTCACCTCACGCAGGACGCATCATGAACGCCACCTACATCCGGGTCGAGTTCGCCCGGCACCTGCGCGACGGCTACAACCTGGTCTTCTCCCTGCTGATGCCCAGCGCCATGTACGTGCTCTTTGGCAACATCCCCTCCTACACGGATCAGGAACTGGGCTTCGGCAACGTGAAGTTCTACGTCATGGTGTCCATGGCCGCCTACGGCGCGGCCGTCTCCACGGTGGCGATTGCCGGCACCGTGGCCACCGAAACCATGCAGGGCTGGGGCCGCCAGGTGGCGTTGACCCGCATGCCGCCGGCGACATTTGTCTCCTCGAAGATGATCGTGGCCACCACGGTGGCCGCGATCTCCTCGGCCCTGGTCTTTGCCCTGGGCGCGGCGACCGGGGCGCAAGTGAGCGAGAACTGGATCTGGGCGGCCAGCTACCTGATCACCATCGGCGGTTCACTGATCTTTGCCTGCTACGGAATCGGGGTGGGCATGGTCTTCAAATCCGAGTCCGCACTGGGCCTGGCCGGTGGGCTGATGGTCTTCTTCGCCTTCTTTGGCAACGTGTTCATGCCGCTGGAGGACATGATGCTGGATATTGCCCGGTTCACCCCGATGTACGGTTACGTGGCGCTGATCCGCTACCTGCAGTTGCGCGAGGTGGCCCCGGAAACCGGGTTCGCCCCTGACCCATTGTGGGTGCCAGTGACTAATCTGGTGCTATGGGCAGTGATTTTCGCGGTGTTCGCGGTCGTTGCGACCCGCAAGGCGCGGGCGCGACAGTGACGGGATTAGAGGCCTCGCAACGCGAGGCCGACGAGTTTTGGGCCCGTTTTGGCTGGTGGATCTCCGGGGTTTGGATTCTGTTTCTGATTTTCCCGGTCCTGCAGCTGATCCAGGGGGAGTACCCCGCCGCCATCCGGGTCATTGGGTTGGGTCTGACCGCGATGTTCGCCGCCGTGTACCTGCGCGGCTATGCCCGGTTTTCCTGGGCGGTGGGTTTTGGCGGTGCCCGCCAGGCGGAGGCGTTGTGGTACTTCGGCGCGCTGGTGGGCATTGTGCTGCTGGGCATCCCGGTGCTGCGCAGCGGCAGCCTGGGCCTGATGCCGTTCATCACTTCCTATGCCGCTTTCCTGCTGCCCCGCAGGGTCCTGTACCCCACCTACGCGGTGGCCACGTCGCTCTGCTTTGCGTTGCCGGTCATTTTTGGCGATTTCCTGGACATGCTGTTTTTGATCGGCCTGAACCTGGTGCTGATGGTCATTTACTACGTCACCTCCAGCGCGATCGAGCATTCGGTGGCGGCCGAACAGTTGCGGGCGGACTACCTGGTGCTCAGCGAACAGGAACGAATGGCCCGCGACGTGCATGACGGGGTGGGGCATTCACTGACTGCCCTGAACCTCAAGGCCCAGCTGGCGTTGCAGCTGATGGACGCCGGGCAGTACGAGCGGGCCCGCGGCGAGGTGGAGCAGCTGTCCAGCCTGGCGGTCTCCGCCCTGGATTCGGTGCGCACCACGGTGCACGGGATCAACCGGGAGGATCTGGGTGCGGAGCTGGAGGAGCTGCGTCGGGCGTGCGCCGATAACGGGATTACCTTCACCCTGGTGGGCAACGCCGAGCACATTCCCTCCGCGCTGCGCTCCCATGTGGCCTGGGTGGTGCGCGAGGCCATGACCAATGTGCTGCGCCATGCCCACGCCTCCGCGGTGTGGGTGCGCCTGGAGCAGCACAGCGTCAGCGTTGATGATGACGGGGACGGGCTGGGCGCCGCCGCCGAAGGCCACGGCATCCGCGGCATGCGCGAACGGGCCCGGCTGTTTGGGGCCAGCTGTACGGTGGGGGAGTCGGCGCTGGGCGGCACCAGCGTGCACATTGATTTTGGGCGGACGGGGAGCAATACATGATCAGGGTGTTGATCGCCGATGACCAGCATCTGGTGCGTGGGGCGCTGGCCGCGCTGCTGAACCTGGAGGCGGACATTGAGGTGGTCGCCGAATGCTCCGACGGGGACGAAGTGGCCGCGGCCCTGGCTGAACACCCGGTGGACGTGGCCCTGCTGGATATCCAGATGCCCCGGCAGGATGGGTTGAGCACCGCGGTGCAGGTGCGGGCGGAGCATCCGGGGGTGAAGATCCTGATTGTCACCACCTTTGACCGTCCGGGATATTTCCGCCAGGCCTTCGACGCCGGGGCCCACGGCTTCCTGGTCAAGGACGCCTCCCCGGCCGAGCTGGCCGCTGCGGTCCGCCAGGTGCACGCCGGGGGCCGGGTGGTTGATCCGAAGCTGGCGATTATCAGTGTCCAGTCGGCGGTGAACCCATTGACGGAGCGGGAACGTGAAGTGCTGTCCTTGGCGTCCAGCGGCCAGCCGGTGTCCGCGATCGCCACGCAGATCCACCTCTCCGTGGGCACCGTGCGCAATCACCTATCCAGTGCGATTGGCAAGACCAGTGCGGCGAACCGGATCGAAGCGGCCCGGGTGGCGCAGGACAACGGCTGGATCTAGGACGGTTTTCCGTTCCGCATCAGCGGGTGGCGAAGTGGGTGATCATGCCGATGACCCAAATGGAGCTGGCCAACAGCATGCACCCAAATTCAATCAGGATGCCCCAGCCCATCGCCTTCAGCGCCGCCCAGGACGAGTCAAAGGCGGTGCCCAGATCCCGGTGGCGGCGGGCTTCGCCGGCGAACAGGCCCACCGCGAAGCCGACGAACAGTCCGAGCACCGGAATGACGAAGGCGCCGATCACCGCGCCCAGCAGGGCCCAGAAGATGGAGCCGCGCGGCACCCGGTGTTGCTTGAGCTTGCGTCCGGTGAGCACCGCGGAGGCGGACCATCCCAGGGCGGCGATCAGCATGCCCAGGCCGGCCGCCCACCATGAGGCGGCGCTGCCCAGCAGCCAACCCCACCCCAGCAGGGTCAGGATCGCCAGCAGGGAGCCGGGCAGCACCGGGAAGATGGTGCCCAGGGCGGAAACCACCAGCAGCACGCCGGCAAGGATGGTGTAAATGATCTGTGCGTCCACGGTTACAGTGTGACACGCCATCCCCGGTGGAACCCCCATTGGCCTTGCCACCGCTCACCGGGAGGGCAGGGCAAGCCAGGGCTGGGGCACTCGGGCTGGGAACGGGCCACGCAACACCCCGGTTGCCCCCGCCCAGCGGTGGCCGGTGCGCTGGTTGCCCGGAGGTTAGGGACCTAGGCTTCCACGCGCTCGGTGACCGCCGGGGTTGGCGATTCCGGATCCTGCCATCCGCGGGCCTGCACGAGCCGGGGACGGCTGGCGGCGATGCCGGCCACCAGCTGGGCCACCAACAGCACGCCCAGGACGCCGATCGGCACCACCCATTCACCGGTGAGCCCGTGCAGCGCGCCGATGCCGATGGGCCCCAGACCCGCCAGCAGGTATCCAAAGCCCTGCGCCATGGTCGAGAGGTGGCCGGTGAAATGGGTGTTGGGTGAGCGCCAGACAATGTAGGACAGCGACAGGCTGATCGAGGCGCCCTGCCCCAACCCGAGCAGCGTCATCCACACCAGCGCGCCGGTGGCGGGGAGGAACGCCAGACCGACGTAGGCGGCGCCGGTCAGGGCCACGGCCAACACCACCGGCAGCCAGGTGGCCCGCACCCGCACGGCCAGGGCCGGGGTGAACAGCGAGGCCACGATGCCGGGGAAAGCGGAGTAGGCAAGCATCCACCCGGCGATGCTGGCATCCATGCCGGCATCCTGCAGCATCGTGGGAACCCAGGTCAGCGCGACGTAGTAGCTGACGCTTTGCAGGCCCATGAGAACCGTGACCGCGATCGCCACCGGATCGGTGAGCATTGCCCGGAACGGCGGTTCACCGCGTTCGGTGGGGGCATCGGCCACGGCCGGGCTGGCCTTGAGCCGTCCCGGAAAGCGGCCCAGCTGCGGGATCCAGACCAGCAGCGCCAGCAGCGCGGGCACCGCCCAGAGCGCCAGGGCCGCCTGCCACTTCCCGTCCAGCGCGGTGACCAGGGGTGCGGTGAGACCCGATGCCAGTGCGGCGCCGACAAACAGCGCGGTGGAGTACAGGCCCATCATCAACCCCGCACGGTGCGCAAAGTCCTGTTTGATGGCTGCGGGCATCACCACATTGCCCACCGCGATCGCGGCGCCCACCAGCACGGTGCCGGCGAACAGGGCCAGCAGGCTGGGGTGCAGGCGAAGCAGGATTCCCGCCGCGAGCGTCAGCATGGTCACGCCCAGCAGCCGGTGCATCCCGATCCGACGGGTCAGCCCGGGGGTGAGGAACGCGAAGACCCCGAAGGCGAAGACCGGGATGGTGGTGAGCAGGCTTGCCGCGGTGGCCGACAGGCCCAGCGTCTGGCGGATCTCTGCCAGGACCGGGCCGATCGCCGCCACGCCAATGCGCAGGTTCAGGCCGATCAGGATCAGCCCCGCACCGAGCAGCAGCAGCGCCCACCGGCCATGGGCGCGTTCGGCGGGCTGGCCCACCTCCGGGGCGGAGGGAGGTTCACCGCCGGGAACGGGATAGGTTTCCAGGGCAGCGGCGTCTTCGGGGCGCGGGGTCATCGGATCCTTGCTTCAACATCGTTCGGGGGGATAAAAGTGCGTTGGGCCAGATCCCTGGCCGTGGTCGCCGGCCTTAGGCGCGGTGGTGCACTGTGCTTCCATGTTTTCGCCCGCCACCCCTGACGCTCAACCGGTAGAGTGACTCTTGATGCTGAAAACTCGCCACGACCTGCTTTCACCCGAGCAGACGCTGCTGCTCGGGCACGATCACTTCACGCCCGCCCACCTTCACGATGAAGGCCACCTGGTGTATCCGGCCAGCGGGGTGCTATCCATGCTCACCGATGCCGGATCCTGGATTGCCCCCTGGAACCGTGCGGTGTGGATCCCCGGAGGGTTCATGCATCAGCACCGCGCCCACGGCAACACCGACATGCGGATCGTTTTCATGGGAGAGCGTTTCGCCGCGCTGCTGCCCGAACGCCCGGCCGTGCTGGCCGTCTCGCCACTGGCCCGTGAGGCCACCCTTGCCCTGACCGGGCAGCGGCGGCGGGCAGCGGCGGTGCGTGACCGGTTGCGCATGGTGATCATTGATGAACTCACCGTGACGCCGGAACAGCCCCTGCACCTGCCCGAACCGCACAACGACCGGCTGCGGGCCGTCACCCGCCTGGTGGGACGCGACCTGGCCGACCCGGCCAGCCTGAGGGAACTGGGGCAACGCGTCGGGGCGAGCGAACGCACCCTCAGCCGCCTTTTTCAGGCCGAAACCGGAATGAGTTTCCGACAGTGGCGTACCCAGCTGCGCATCCACCGCGCCCTGCTGCTGCTCACCGACGGGGTGTCCGTGCTCGATACCGCCACGGCCTGCGGGTGGAGCAACCCCAGCACCTTCATTGATGCATTCACCGCTCTGGTGGGGGTGACCCCGGGCAACTATCAGCGGACGCTGCATGCGCCGGCGGGAACCGGGCAGGAACGCTGGGGATGAGCTTGCCGGACAATGACCGCAAGGACGGGGCCAAGGGGCCGGGCGGCCGGACAAACCCGGCGGCGGGCGAACCACGAAACCAAGGCACGGGGATGACGCAAACCTTCCAGGAAATAGCAGTGGACAAAAGCGGGCAGGTCGCGACCATCTGGTTGCGCAATCCGGCCCAGCACAACGCGCTGACGCTGGGCATGTGCCAGGAACTCATCCAGGCCCTGGCGTGCCTGGGGGAGGATCCGCACATCAGGTGCATCATTCTGCGCGGAGAGGGCAAGGAATTCAGCGCCGGCATCGCCATCAACGAGATGGACCGGGTGCTCTTCGATGAGGATCGGCAGGGCAACCCGCTGAACCACTTTGACCTGCTCGATACGGCCATCGTGAGCTGCCCGGTGCCCACCGTGGCGGCCGTGGAGGGCAACTGCTTTGGTGGAGCATGGCAGCTGGCCGCGGCCTGCGACATCCAGCTGGCGGCGGAGAACGTCCGCTTCGCCATCACCCCGGCCAAGCTCGGGCTGGTCTACCCGCAGCGCGGCATTGAGCGCCTGCGCGACCGCGTCGGCCAGAGCCGAGCCCGCTACCTGCTGTTCAGCGCCGCGTCCATCAGCGCGGCGAAGGCCGTGGACTGGAATCTCTTCACCGACCTGGTGCCAGCCGACGGCATGGAGCGGGCGCTGGAGGACCTGACCGGGCGGCTGGTGGCCAATTCACCGTTCTCCATCCGGCAGACCAAGCAGGTCGTGGGGATGGGTCCTGCAAACGGGCAGGTGACGGAGCACTGGCGGCGGTTGTGGGCGCAGAACGCGGCCAGCACGGACCTGGCCGAGGGGCGCCGGGCGTTCCTTGAACACCGCCGACCCGATTTTTCCACCCACCGACCCGAGGGCGGGGCGGGCCAGGATTCCTGAAGGTCCACACTGCTTCACGCCACGCTCCGGCCGGGACAGTCCGCAGGGTGCGAACCGTCCCGGCCGGCAGGCGGGCTTAAACCGTGGCGCTGTCCTGCCCGGCCAGCGTGCCCCGGCCCGGCGCGTCCTCCTGGCCGTGGCGTGCCACCAGCTCGCGCTTGAGGATCTTGCCGCTGGGACCCAGCGGGAACTCGGAAATGACCTCAATGTGGCGGGGGTACTTGTAGGCGGCGACCCGTTCGCTGATCCACGTGCCGATGCTCCGGGCGTCCAGGTTTGAACCGGCTTCCAGTGTCACTGAAGCGGCCACCTCCTGGCCATGGGTGGGGTGCGGCACCCCGTAGACGGCCGCGTTGGAGATCTCGGGATGGCTGATGAGCACCTCCTCCACCTCTCGCGGATAGACGTTGTAGCCGTTGCGCAGGATCATGTCCTTGGTGCGGTCCATGATGCGCAGGTAGTCATCCTCGTCCTTCGTTCCCAGGTCCCCGGTGCGGAACCACCCGTCCACCATTGCCTCGGCCGTCGCCTCGGGCCGGTTCAGGTAGCCGGAGAACAGGTTGTGGCCGCGGACCACCAGTTCGCCCAGTTCCCCGCGCGGCAGCAGCTTGATCGAATCGCGAACCAGCGGGTCGGCGATCTCCACATCCACACCCCACACCGGGGTGCCGATGGTGCCCGGACGCGGTTCGCGACCCACATGGTTGAAGGTGGCGGCCGGGGAGGTTTCGGTCAGCCCGTAGGCCTCGTGGATGCGCGCCCCGAAGCGGGCCTCGAACGCCTCGAGCACCGCCACCGGCAGCGACGCGCCGCCGGAGACCCCGTAGCGCAGCTTGGTCGGCTTGTCGGTGCGCTGCCGTCCAGCCTCCAAAAGCGCCACATACATGGTGGGCACCCCGATGAACACGTCGATTTCCTCATCCAGCAGCAGGTCCAGGGCACCCTGCGCGGTGAACTTGGGCAGCAGCATGAGTTCGCTGCCGGCCCGCAGCCCGGTGTTCAGCACCGCGGTCTGGCCGAAGATGTGGAACAGCGGCAGCCCGCCGAAGATCTTGTCTCCGGCGCGCATGTCAATGGTGTTCACCAGCAGGGTGTTGGTCTGCTCCACCAGGGCCAGGTGTGAACCCATGGCCCCCTTGGGCTTGCCCGTGGTGCCGGAGGTGTACAAGATGGTGGCCATGTTCTCCGGATGCTGCGGCACATAGGTGGTGATCGCTTCCGCGCGCTGGGCCCGGTCCTCCAACCGGTCCGAGCCCAGCTCTTCGGGGGCCATGACGCTGAAGACCTGCACCCCGGCGGCCTGGGCTCCGGCGCTGCCCTCGCCCAGCAGCGGGGCGGCGCAGATCATGAGGGTGGCCTGCGAATCTTCCAGCACGTAGGCAATCTCGTGCCGCTTAAGCAACGCGTGGATCGGTACTACGACGGCCCCCAAGGACAACACCGCGTAGTAGACCCGCGCGAAGTCGGTGACGTTGGGGATCAGCACCGCGACGCGGTCCCCTTCGGTGATGCCGTGTTCCCGCAGGGCCCCGGCATATGCCCGGGTCTCATCCCACAGCTGCGCGTAGGTGGTGCTCACCCCGCTCATGGTGATGGCATTGCGCTCGCCGAAGCGGGTAGCTGATTCGGCGAGGATCGCGGCAACGGACATGGTGAGGTTTGATGCTGGGCGAGTCATCGGTACTCCTTGCGGGATGGAAGTGTGAGTCCAGTCACAAACTGTGATTACTCCATAGTAGTGAAACTGGGTATCAATTCAAGGGATGAAGTGTCATGTCGAGTCATCGGGGGCGCCAAACCGCGCCAGCAGGGGTGCTCGGTGAACCTGAAAAGTTCCCGGTGGTCGTGGCCAGCGCGGCGCGCGCCTGCGTAGCGTGGCGCCTATGGGCCCCGTGACCTGTCACCGCACACGCCCCGGTGCCCGCGGCAAACACCGATGAGTACTAGGAGGGAACATGGCTTCCGAATCGAAGACCACCGTGGACCACGATGAGATTCGTCAGTGGGTGGAGAAGAACGAGGGCAGCCCTGCCTGCGTGCGTTCCACCGGGGACGCGGATGACCCGGGCATCCTGCGCTTCGACTTCCCCGGGGGCGCCGGGGAGGACGCCTTGCAGCACATTTCCTGGGAGGATTGGTTCGACAAGTTCGACGCCGAACGCCTGGCCCTGCTCTACCAGGAGCACAAGGCCGACGGGGAGGCGAGCACCTTCTTCAAGATCGTCAAGCGCTGACCGGCAGTCAGGTCAGCCGGCAAAGACCCGGCCGACGGCAGCAGTGCCGTCGGCCGGGTCTTTGCCTGTGCCGTGGTTCTAGCCCTTGACGGGCCGCGGGGAATCCAGGACCACATCGGCCGCTTCGGTGGAGCGGTCGGTCACCGTGGTCTCCGATTCCAGGTGCACCGCGGGGGAGGGGATGAGCCCGGCCCCGCCGAAGCGCTCCATGACCCGCAGCTGGGCCACCATGTCCTCACCGGCGTGCGCCGCCGGCAGCTGGCGCCAGAATTCGAACCCGCCGCATTCCTCGAGCTTCGCCCGGTCAAAGAGCACGCAGCCGCCCACCCAGGCGACCTTGTACAGCCGCCACTGCTGCGGCGCGATCCCCAGCTGCTGGGCAATGTGGGACAGGTTCGCGGCGTTGTGCAGCGTCCAACGCTCAAAGTTCGCATCCCCCGGACGCAGCCTTTCGGGCCGCGGCGGCTGCTCCCACAGCTCGAACGGCTCCTGCTCCTGGGGCCGGCGGTCCTTCAGGTAGGACAGCCCCTGCACGGCGGCCCCGATGAAACCGCAACCGGCCCAGTCCATGGCCTGCTGCAGCTGGCTGATCCCCTGCGGGGAGAGCCAGATGTCATTGTCCAGGAACAGGACCCGTTCCGCGGTGGCCCGGCGCAGCAGGAAGTCGCGCTGCTGGGCCATGCCGCGGCGCGGCAGGTTGCGTTCCAGGGCGACCGTCCGGCCCTGGGTGCGCAGCACCCGGACCATCGCCTCCACGGCAGGGTGCTCCCACCCGGGCGTCGCGTCGTTCTGGTCGGCGATGATCACGCCGAACTCACAGTCCTGCTGGCCGGCCAATCCGGCCAGGGTGACCGCCAGTTCCGCTTCCCGCGCGAAGCTGGGAATCAACACCTGCAGACTTGGGGTGATGCCCGTCATCTCAGCCTCCCGTTTCCGGGGACTGTTCGGCGACCTGGGCCGCCGCGCCGTTGCCGGCCGCCCCCTGCTGGGACATGCGGCGCAGCAGTCCGGTGGTGGAATGATCCGAGACGTAGTCCAGGATCCGCACCTGACCGCCGTACTCGCGCACGCTGGCGCTCTCGGCGAGCATCTGCTCGGTGTAGTCCCCGCCCTTGGCGTAGATCTCCGGCTGCAGCGACTGGATCAACGGCACCGGGGTGTCCGAGTCGAAGACCGTGACATAGTCCACGCAGCTGAGCGCCTCAATCACCGCGGCCCGGTCGGCGACCGGATTCACCGGCCGCCCCTCACCCTTGAGCCGGCGCACCGACTCATCCGAGTTCAGGGCCACCACCAGCACATCACCCAGCTCCTTGGCCTGCTCCAGGTAGCTGGTGTGCCCCCGGTGCAGCACATCAAAGCAGCCGTTGGTCAGCACCACGCTCTGCCCGTCCTCACGGTGCCGGGCAATGGCCTGCGCCAGATCCCCCGTATTGAAGTGCACCCGTGACGCGCCGCCCAGGTGGGCCCGCAGGTCCGCGGTGCTGCACACCGAGGTGCCCGGACGGTGCACCACCACGGTGGCGGCGGCCTGCGCCAGCTCCAGTGCGATATTGCGCGGCAGCCCGGCCGCGCAGCCCAGCGACAGGGCGGCCACGAACGTGTCCCCGGCCCCCGAGGCCTGCTTCTCGGTCACCGGCCGCGCCCACGTGCGGTGTTCGCGGCCGCTGGCGGTGAAGTAGATGGTGCCCTCCTGGTCCAGGGTGACCACCACCGCCCGGGACCCGGTGTGCGCCAGCAGCTCGGTGTGCCGCTCACGCAGCAGCGCCACCCGGTCCTGCGGGCGCTGGCCCTCCCACCCCAGCAGGCCCAGGGCCTCCTGGGCGTTGGGGGTGGCCAGGTCCGGGACCAGCGCGGCCCACGGGCGCGGGTCGTGGGCGTCAATGATCACCAGCTGGTCCGGGTCGCGGTCGGCCAGCTCGGCCACCAGCGCGTCATGCACCTGGCCGCGCAGCATCCCCGAATCGTAGTCGCACACCACCACCACGTCCGCTCCCTTCACGGCCGCGGCCACCCGGTCGGCGACCGCCTGCAGCGCCTCGGCCGGCACGGTGCGGGACTGCTCGTCGAGGCGGAAGAGGATCTGGTCCCCGCCGATGATCCGGTCCTTGGTGGTGGTGGCCGCCTGCTCGTGCTCCACCAGGGCGCTGGTGTCGATGCCCTCCTGCTCCAGCAGCTGGCGCAGCCGGATGCCGGCCCGGTCCCGGCCCACCAGCCCCAGCATCCGCACCGCCCCGCCCAGCCGGGCGGCGTTCATGGCGGTGTTCGCCGCACCACCGGGCGCGTAGGAGCGTTCACGGACCTCCACCACCGGGGCCGGGGCCTCACGGCAGAAGCGTTCGATGTCCCCGTGCCACCAGCCGTCAAGCATGACATCGCCGACCACGGCCACCACCGGGGCGGCCTCGGCCAGCAGCTGGGGGACCTGTTCGGTCAGGGCGTGCAGTTGGTCTAGTGGCGACTTCATGGGGTCCTCCGTTCCGGGGCGCTCACGTGGACGACCTTGGTGAGCGTGAATTCATCCAACAGCTCCGGCCCGTAGCCGAAGCCGGCGCCGCTGTCCCCGCGGGGTTCGGCCGCTCCGCCCGGAGCCCCGCCGAAGACCGCGTTGACCTTCACGGTGCCCACCGGCAGCCCGGCGACCGCCTGCTGCAGGTGGGCGATGTCGGCGGTGAGCACGCTGGCGGCCAGTCCATAGCGTCCGGCGCGGGCCTTGGCCAGTCCCTGTTCGAAGTCGTCCACGACTTCCACCGGGGCGATTGGTCCGAAGGTTTCCTCGTCCATGACGCGCATGCCCGAGGCGCACTGCAGCAGCACCGTGGCCGGGTAGTGGGCGCCGGGTCCCTCGGGCAGCATCCCGCCCTCGGCGGCGACCGCGCCGCTCGCCAGTGCCTGGCGCACCTGTTCGTGCACGCCCTCGCGGTGGGCGGCGTCCACCAGCGGCTGGAAGTCGCCCGAGGCGTTGCGCTGGCGGGCCTGCTCGGTCAGGGCCCGGCAGAATTCGGCGGCAATGTCCCGGTGCACGTAAATGCGTTCCACGCTGGTGCAGATCTGCCCGGCGTTGGCGAAGCAGCCCAGCGCGGCCTGCTCGGCCGCCCACTGCGGATCCACCCCGGCATCCACCAGCAGCGGGTCGTTGCCACCGTTTTCACGGATCAGATGCGCCGAGGTGGCGGCGGCGACCTCGGCCAACCGGGCGCCGGTGGCGCTGGAGCCCACGTGGGCGATCACCTGCGCCTGCCCGGCCTCGCTTAGCACCCGCCCGGTGGCGGCATCCCCGAGCACGGTGCTGAACACCCCGGGGGCGAAGATCGGTTCGAGCAGCTCACCCAGCCGCGCCCCCACCTGTGGGCAGCGTTCGCTGGGCTTGTGCACCACGGTGTTGCCGGTGACCAGTGCGGCCCCGATCAGCCCGGCCGCCACCGCGACCGGGTCGTTCCAGGGGGTGAGCAGCAGTGCCACGCCGCGCGGTTCGCTGACCGTGTAGTTGGTGGCCAGCTGGTCACCGCACAGGGAGTGCCCGCGGTGCACCGGGCCCAGCTCGGCGTACTGGCGCAGCGTCGCGGCCCCGGCCTGCACCCCGCCCAGGGAATCCTGCAGCGGCTTGCCGGTTTCCCGGCGGTTCAGCTCGGCCAGTTCCTCGGCGGCGTCCTCCAGGGCCTGCGCGGCCCGGTGCAGCAGCTGGCCGCGCTCGGCCGGGCTGGTGGCGGCCCAGTCGGTGGCTGCCGTGCGGGCGGCGGCCAGGGCCCGGCGGGCTTCCTCGGGGCCGGCGATGGGGAGGGAGCCGACCTGCTCGCCGGTGGCCGGATCCATGATCACCATTTGCCCGGTGTCGCGGTCTGCTTGCGTGCTTGGTGCCGGAGCGGTGGACATCGCGTTCCTCCTTCAGATAAGAAAATCAGCTCTCAAAGCTCTGGTTCAGCGGCCCCGGGCACCCAAGGTGTCCACAAGGCCCTGCTACCGCTGAGGTACCCGCTTGGCGGCATTTCAGTCACCGCGAACCCAAGTTCCCGGCAAGTGCTCAGGATCACGTTGCCAACCTCCGCCCGGCGGTAGGGTATGCCCTCAGAAGCCCATCTGACGGCGCGAATGCGCCCCGGGAGCACGTGTGGCAGGAAAGGCAAGGAGATAATGAACGAGACCGCCGTCGGGCCCGTGGCCCCACCTTTCGAATCCATTGGGAGCATCGCCGTGCTGCGTGGCGGCGGGTTGGGAGACCTGCTGTTTGCCATGCCGGCCATCCATGCGCTGGCCGCGGCCTATCCGCAGGCCCGGATCACGCTGCTAGGCACTCCGCTGCATGCCGAACTACTGGCCGGCAGGCCCGGACCGGTGGATGAGGTGGCGGTGCTGCCCTTCGCCGAAGGTGTGCGCCCGGGCGGCAGCGGGGACACGGCCGCGGATGCGCAGCAGGTGCAGGACTTCCTGGCCAGGATGCGTGAACGCGAGTTCGACCTGGCCGTGCAGGTACACGGCGGGGGGCGGTTCTCCAACCCCTTCCTGCTCGAACTGGGCGCGAAGCACACGGTGGGCACCCGCACCGAGGACGCGGCGGAACTTGAACGCACCATCCCGTACCACTACTACCAGCACGAGGTCCTTCGGGCCCTGGAGGTGGCCGGGATGGCCGGGGCCACCACCACCGCGTTGAGCCCGCGCATCGAGGTGACCGAACACGATCGGGACGAGGCACGCACGGCGTTGGAGGAACTGACCCGCAGCCTGCCGGACGCCGCCGGGCGCCGGGCACCGCGCCTGGTGATCCACCCCGGAGCCTCCGACGCACGCCGGCAGTGGCCGGTCGAATCGTTCGCCGCCCTGGCCACCCGGGCCGTGACCGACGGCTACCAGGTGCTGCTGGTCGGTGCCGGGGCGGAGGCCGAACTGTGCCGGCGGATCTGGGAGCAGGTGCCCGCCGAGCAGCGCGAGGCCGTGCACGTGCTGGCCGGGAAGCTCAGCCTCCCGGGCCTGGTCGGGGTGCTGGAGTCCGCGGACGTCATGCTGGGCAATGACAGCGGGCCGCGTCACCTGGCCCAGGCGGTGGGGACCCCCACCGTGGGAATCTTCTGGGCCGGGAACATGATCATGGCCGCCCCGCTGGAGCGCAGCCGCCACCGGGTGCACCTGGGCTGGGTGACGCACTGCCCGGAATGCGGCATCGACGTGACCCAGGTGGGATGGAATGCCCCGCGCTGCGACCACACCTTCCCGCTGACCGCTGCGGTGAGCGTGGATGAGGTTTATGCGAACATCACCGCCCTGACCGCCAGCGGCGAGCTGCTCTCGGCAGGACGCCAGCTGCAGAGCGCGACCGAGTAGCCAACGCCCGCAGCCGGAAACGCAGAGGAGAACACCGCGGGGCGAAGCGAACCGTCTACCGGTCCGCTTCGCCCCGCGTCATTGAGTGCCGCTAGCGGGCGGTGTTCTTCCGGGCCATGCGCAGGAACACGCCGCCAAGAAGGATCACCAGCAGGCCGGCACCGGCGGCGAGCACGCCGCCAAACCCGGTGTCGGCCAGCACGGCATCACTTGCCGGGGCCTTGGCCTGAGCGGCGGCGTCTTCGGTGCCGACCTTGTGCGCAACGGCTGCGCCGACGATCGTGGCCTCCGGAGTCTTGGCGGCTTGTGGTGACGCATTGCTGGAGGGCTTCACCTCACCCTTGCCCTTATCGTTGCCGTCCTCGGTCTGATCGCCGAAGTACCAGGCGAGGAAGTCCTCAAACCAGGCAGCGTCCTCGCCCTCCAAGAGCTCCCGGTAGCTTTCGATCAGTTCCTTCAGCTCGGCCTCGCTTTGGGCCATATCGAACTCGACGCCGAGGAAGATCCCGAGCAGTTCCCTACCCTGATCGGTGCTGAAGAACTGCTCCCACTGTGCTTCGTCCCAGCTTTCGCTGCCGTCCGGCAGCAGGCGCAGCACCTCATCGAGCCAGGCCTGTTCTTCATCGGAGAGGTCCGGGTCCTCGATGCTGGACTGTTCCAGATATTCATCGACGAGACGGTCCCATTCCCGGCCCTGAGCAGTCTTGAAGAAGGCCTCCCATTGTTCTTCCGTCCAATTTTCATCGACCTGGGGGAAGCGTTCATCAAGGTAATCCCAGAACTCGTCCTCGTCGGAGAAGGACACGCCATTGACGTTGGCCGCGAAGAGGGATGCAAGATTCCTTGTGTCATTCCCACGGGTTTCCGCGGCCGGTTCCGGTGCTTGGTTCAGCTTTTCCTGCTTCTCCGGCACCGGCCCACCCTCCGGTTGGGCGGCGGGGACATTCTTCTCCGCGGACCCGGGAACCTCGGTGACCAGCGCGTTGTCCTCATCTGTCGTCCCGGAGCCGTTTGCCGGGGCCTGGTCCGTGGTGGGCTGGTCCGCAGCGGTGGGCGCGGCGGATTCTGCCGATCCCGGTTCGGTGCGCTCTGTCTCGGTACCGTTCTCGGCTGGTGCCGCGGTTTCCTCAGGTGAAGCGGCCGGGTCGGTTGCCGCTTCAGCCGGCGCGTTCTCCGGCGGGGCCTGCTCGCGGCCAGCCGCTGTCACCGGTTCAGCCACGTCGGCCGCGCTCAGCTGTACCGGTTCCGACGGCACCGGAAGGGCGGCCGGAGCATTGGCCGCCGGTTCCTGGAGGGAGCTTGAATCGGCCGCAATTGCGGTGGGGGACTGCACGGTTTCGTCGGCCTGCGCCGCAGCCGGCGACAGCAGTAGGCCCGAAACGACGGCGGTGGAGAGGAGCGCTCCGGAGACGCGAGAGGTCATGGTTTTCCTGTTCTATACGGAAAGACAGCGGCTGGGACTGCGACCCTTGAAAGGTGGAAGAAAAGGCCCCGGCCGATCGCGTGCTCTTGAAGTGAACGCGTGACAAAGATCAACCTAGCGTACTTATTACCCGGCACAAAGCAGACGCAAAGAATGACTTGAGCCGCCGGTCTGTTCCAGTTAAGGACGCAGCCCCGCACCAACGGGTGCGGGGCTGCGTCCTTGCCTTCAATGAGCGTGGTTGGGACCGCTCTTTACGGCCAGGAATCCTCACCTTCGTGGCAGATCAGCAGTTCGCGCACCTCGCAGCCCCGCGGCTGGGAGAGCGCGAACAGGATGGCGCCGGCCACCCGCGAGGGGTCATTGAGCCGGGAGTTGTCCGCCGGGCGGTACTGCTCGGTGCGGTCATCGAAGAAGTGGGTGTCCATGCCGCCGGGGATGATCGTGGTGACCCCCAGCCGCCCGGCCGTTTCGGCGGCCAGCGCCTTGCTGAACCCGAGCACCCCGAACTTCGAAGCGCAGTAGGCGGTCGCATCCGAAACCCCGCGCAGCGCCAGGGTTGAGGCGATGGTCACCAGACGCCCATGGCTTTTCTCCAGGTGCGGCAGCGCGGCCCGCGCCGTGGAGACCGTGCCGAGCAGGTTGACCCCCAGCACCAGCTCCCACTGGTCCGCCGGGACCTCATCCAGTTTGCCGCAGCGGTCAATGCCTGCGGCGGTCACCACCGCGTCCAGCCCGCCGTCCGCGGCCGCCTGCTCGACGGCGTGCTCCACCGCTGAACGGTCGGTGACATCCACTTCGTAGTACTGCGCCTGGACCTCGGCCGGCGCCTGGATGTCCAGCACCACCGGGGTGCCGCCGGCCTCGGCGACCGCCTTGGCAACGGCGGCGCCCAGCCCGGAGCTGCCGCCGGTGATCAGTACGCGTCCGGGATTGTGCTTCTGGTTGTCCTGGGACAAAACTAACTCCTTGCGGTAGTGGTTGTTCGGTATTCTTGTGCCGCTGATCCTGGGTCGGGGCTAGCCGACCCGGGCCAGCGCGGCAGCCAGCGACGTGGTGGAGCGCGCCACCCGGTAGGGGACGGTCACGCTGCGTCCGCCCCAGGATTCAATCAGCGGGGTTTCCGGCAGCGTCTGCGCGTCGTAGTCCCCGCCCTTGACCCAGATATCCGGCCGGATCTGTTCCAGCACCGCGTGCGGCGTGTCCTCGTCAAAGATCACCACCGCGTCCACGCAGTCCAGGGCCAGCAGCAGCTCGGCCCGGTCGTCTCCGGCAATGATGGGCCGGGTGCTGCCCTTGAGCCGGCGCACCGACTCATCCGAGTTCAGCAGCACGATCAGGCAGTCACCCATCGCCCGGGCCTGCTGCAGGGTCCGGGTGTGCCCGGCGTGCAGCAGGTCAAAGCAGCCGCCGGTGGCGACCACGGTCCCCTCTGCACCGCGCACCTGTTCAATGACCCGCCACGGGTCCGGTTCCCCGGCCACCGTGCCCACGTCCATCGGCCGCGCCGTGGCGGCCGGCAGCTCGCCCAGCGCCGCGACCCCGCCCGAACCGAGGAACCCGGCGGCGGCATCCACCGCGGTGGCCACCGCCTCGGGCAGCTCCTGGCCCTCGGCCAGGGCCACCGCGAGCGCGGAGGCGAACCGGTCCCCGGCGCCGCACGGGTCGTGGGCGCCGACCTGCGGGGCGGGAAGCCGCACCGGCTGCCCGTCCTGGTGCTGCAGCAGGGCGCCGTGCTCACCCAGGGTGACCACGACCGGGCACCCCCACTCGGTGTGCAGCGCAGCGGCCGCCGCGGACGGTTCCTGGGCCGGTTCGGTACCCAGGGCGCCGGCGAACTTCAGGGCCTCCGAATGGTTCGGGGTGATCGCGCTGCAGCCGGGCACCGGCCGGGCCCCGGCCGGGTGCGGGTCCCAGACCACCGGGTGGGTTTCGGCCTTGGCCTGCAGGGCCGCGCGGATGCGCGGGTTCTCCACCACCCGGCGCCCGTAGTCGGCCACCACCACGGCGTCCGCCCCGGCGATGGCCCCGAGCATGGTGCTGGTGGCCTGCGGCACCGGCGGCAGGGCACAGCCCTCGTCAAAGCGCACCACGCCCTGGCCGTTGGCGCGCACCCGGCTCTTGACCGGGGTCGGTGCCCCCGAGGGCCCGCAGGCCAGTTCCAGGCCCGCCAGCGCCCCGCGCAGCCGGTGCGCGGCGGCGTCATCCCCGAGCACGGAGACCAGCACCACCTGGTGCCCGTCCCCGGCCAGCATCCTGGCCACCAGTCCGGCGCCGCCGGCCCGGTAGCTGTCATCCTGCACATCGACCACCGGCACCGGGGCGTCGGGGCTGAGCCGGGTGGCCTGCCCGGACAGGTCGCGGTCCAGCAGCAGGTCACCGACGACGGCGATACGCATCACTGCCACGCTCCCTTCGAGGCCTCACGCTCATGCGCGGCGATGGCCGCGTCGAAGACCCGGCAGATCGCGTGGATGGCCACCAGATGGCATTCCTGCACGCTGGCCGAGGGGCCCTGGATTTCCACGCTCTCATCGCACAGGTCGGAGAGCCGGGTGGGGCCCTGGCCGACCAGCGCCCAGGTGGCCAGGCCCGCCTGGCGGGCGGCCTGGGCGGCCTGCAGCAGGTTGGGGCTGCGTCCGCTGGTGCTCAGCAGCAGCAGCACGTCCCCTTCCCGGCCGTGGGCCCGCACCTGGCGGGCGAAGGACTGATCGTAGCCGTAGTCGTTGGAGATTGCCGAGAACGCGGAGGTCTCGGCGTGCAGCGAGATCGCCGAGTAGGCCCCGCGCTCCCCGTCGAAGCGGCCCACCAGTTCGGCGGTCAGGTGCTGGGCCTCGGCGGCCGAACCGCCGTTGCCGGCGACCAGCAGCCGCTGCCCGGCCGCCAGCTTCTGGGCCAGCACGGTGCCCCAGCGGGCCAGGGTGTCAGCCGAGCCGCGCAGTGAACTGACCGCCGGGGCCAGCGCGTCCAGATGGCCGGTGACCAGCCGCGCCGCCTGCGGGGCGCGCACCGTGTCCAAGTTGATTGCCGCATTGACTGCCTGTTCCATTACTGAGCCCTTCCCATCATCCGTTCATCGCGTGCCGCCGAGGGGCGGGAGACCAGCTGGCCGTACACCCGTTCGGTGTCGGCGGCGATGCGCTGCCAGCTGTAGCGGGTGACCGCCCGTTCCCGGCCGGCCGCACCCATCCGGGCCGCGAACTGCTCGTCGTTCAGCAGCCGCTGCAGCGCCTGGGCCAGGGCGGCCTCATCCCGCGGCGGGATGTGCAGCCCGGTGACCGAGTCCACCACGGTGTCCACCAGCCCGCCCACGGTGCTGGCGATCACCGGCACCCCGCAGGCCATCGCTTCCAGCGGCACGATGCCGAAGGGCTCGTACCAGGGGTCGCAGACCACGGCGTTGCAGCTGCGGATCAGCTGCGGCATCTGCTCGCGCGGCAGCTGGCCGCGGAAGATCACCTGATCGCCCACGCCCAGCTCGTTGGCCAGGTGCCGCAGCCGGGCGGCCTCCGGGTCGGATTCCAGGGACCCGGCGCCGCCGGCCCCGCCGATGATCACCAGTTCAATGTCGGTGATGCCCAGCTTGGCCAGTTCGGCCAGGGAAGCGATGACGGTGGCCACGCCCTTGCGCGGCACCAGCCGCCCAATGCTGGCAATCCGGTAGCGCCGGCCGCGCGCCTCGGCCGGGCCCTGGGCGGTGAACAGGTCGGTGTCCACCCCGCACGGCACGATCGAGATGCGCTGGCCCTCGGCGCCCATGGCGCGCAGCTCGAACACCTCATCGGAGCAGGTGGCCACGATGCAGTCCACATCCTGGGCCACGGCCGGCTCCATCCAGGAGCGTTCCTCCGGGCTGGTGTCCGCCGCCCCCTGGTGGCGGCGCTTGACGGTGCCCAGCGCGTGGAAGGTCTGGGCCACCGCCACCGGCGCCTCGGCCAGCCGCGCGGCCTGCAGCGCGGCCAGCCCGGACATCCAGAAGTGCCCGTGCACCACCGCCGGGGGCGTGGTGCCCCAGTCGGCGGCCACCGAGCGGGCCAGTTCCCCCATGTAGGGCAGGATCAGGTCCTTGGAGATCGGCTCGGGCGGCCCGGCATCCACGTGCACCACCTCGAAGCCCTGGCACACCTGTACCCGTTCGGGCAGCTGCGGATCATCGCGGCGGGTGTACACGCTCACCTGGTGCCCGCGTTCGGCCAGCGCCGTGGACAGCGCCGCAACATGCACGTTCTGCCCTCCGGCGTCCACGCCGCCGATGGCGGCCAGGGGGCTGGCATGCTCGGAAATCATTGCGATTTTCATGGGGTTGATCCTTCCGTCAATTCTTCGGCAAGCTGCGTGGAACGCACATCGCCCACCTCGGCCAGCACGGTGTCCCAGCGGGTCAGGAACCGCTGCAGGCCGTAGTGCTTCAGCGCGAATTCGCGCGCCGCCCGGCCGCGGGCCACCGCCTCCTGCGGGTCGTTGAGCAGCACCCGCGCGGTGCGCTGCAGTTCGGCCACGTCGTTGCTGACCATCCCGGCCTCGGGCGGTACCGCCCGGAACGCCTCGGTGGCCCCCAGCGCCAGCACCGGCATGCCCAGGTGCATCGCCTCCAGCAGCGCCAGACCCAGCGAGGTCCAGCGGAAGGGGTGCAGGTAGGCGCGGGCCTGGCCGAGCATCCCGTGCAGCTGGGCCGGGTTCACGTCCCCGCGGATGATCAGCTGCCCCTCGGGCAGCTGCAGGGCCTCGGGCAGCTTCTTCGTGCCGATCCCGTACACCTCCAGCGGGGCGATCTGCGCGAAGCCGGGCAGCAGGTCGGTGCCGGTGACCCGCCAGCGGCGCACCGGTTCGTTGATCGCCACCCCCAGGGTCGGGTTCGTGCCGGTGTACTGGTAACCCGGGTCCACGATGCCGTGCTCAATGACCAGGGTGCGGGCCCGCCCGCAGTCCCAGAACAGCCGGTTGAAGTGGGTGACGTGCACGATCGGGATGTCGCTGCGCTCGGCCAGCGGGTGCACCGAGTTCGGCACGTTCCCGCTCTTGGGGGTGTTGTGCTCCAGGAAGACTGCCGGCAGCTCGCTGCCCGGCGCCCGGCCGGTGAGCCGGTGCACCTCGGCCAGCTCCTCGGGCCGCTGCAGCACCACCACGTCAATGTGTTCCTCGGCCAGCTGCTCCTGGCTGACTTCCCTTACCGAGGCCGGCCAGTCCCGGCCCCCGGTGCCCAGCCCCCAGGCGTCACGCTGCGCGTTGACCGGGACCAGGTATTCATGCGGTCCGTGCACGAAGGAGTCCATCCATCCGCCGTGCACATGCCAGATCAGGATTTTCACGATCTCTTCCTTTCGTTCTCAACGACCTCGTTGCTGCGGCGCAGCTGGCGGCGGGTGGTGAAGGACGCGACGCCGGAACCCAGCCGCTGCACCGCGGCGAACACCTCTTCGGGGGTGACCTGTGTCAGGCAGGGGTGGCCCGGGACCGGACATTCGCGGGCCCGGCTCAAGGCGCAGGGCGCCTGCTGGTCCCCGAGCAGCTCCACCGCCACCTTGTACGGCGCCCAGCGGATCGCCGGGACCACCGGGGAGAACAGGCTGGCCACCGGGGTGCCCACGGCCGCGGCCAGATGCGCGGGCCCGGTGTTGCCGGTGACCACCACCTCGGCCCCGGCCAGCACGCCGCCCAGGGTGTGGAAGTCGGTGGCCCCGCCCAAGTCCAGTCCTGCGGTGCCGGCCACGGTGGCGGTCAACTGGCGTTCGGAGGGGCCGCCGGTGACCACCGGCAGCCAGCCGGCCGCGTCCAGCAGCTCCACCAGCGCCGCGTGGTGCAGGGCCGGCCAGGTGCGCGCCGGCACGGCGGCGCCCGGGTGGATGACCACATAGGGTTTGGTTCCGGTCAGGTGCCGGGTATCGGGGATGTCCCGCACCGCCAGCGCCCCGTCATCCCCGGCAGGCAGCCGGTAGCCGGCGGCCTCGGCGATCCCCAGGGCGCGCAAAGCCTCGGGCTGGTCCTCGGCAAAGTCCTCGCCGGGGCGCAACCGCACATCCAGCAGCGAGCCGGGATAGTCGACCGAGGCCCCGGTGATGCGCGGCACCCCGGCCAGGCGCAGCAGCAGCGCGAGTGGCAGCGGGGACTGGTGGAAGGAGGTGAGGATGAGCGCCTCGTCGAATTGCCGCTCGGCCAGGAAATCACGCAACGGCTGCAGGTGCTCATCGGTGGCCGCCGGCGCCGGGGCGATGATCCAGGGGCTGTTGAAGGTGAAGACCTCATCCACTCCCGGCAGGGAGCGGGCCGCGGCCTGGCCCTGCGGGCCGCACAGGTAGCTGACCCGGGTGTCGGCGGCGGCGACGGCGCGCACCGCAGGTCCGCTGAGCAGCACGTCCCCGGCCGAGTCCAGCCGGGCCACCAGTACCCGCCTCATGCCCGGCCTCCCGCGCCCTGGTCGGCCGGGGCCGGGATCCCGCCCAGCAGCCGCATGGCCTCGGCGAGGCTGCCGGCCACCAGGTCGGCATCGCGTACCTCCTCGGGCCGGGTGACTGCGGTGGGCACCAGCACTCCGCGTGCCCCGGCGGCCTTGGCCGCCGCCACGTCCGCGCCGATGTCCCCGACCACGGCCACCTCCCAGGGCTCCAGCCCCAGTTCCTCGCACGCCCGGTGCACCATCCCGGGGGCGGGCTTGCGGCACCGGCAGCGGTCCTCGGGGCCGTGCGGGCAGAACTGGAACGTGTCAAAGGGGCCGAGCAGTTCACTGACCCGGGCGTTGACCGCGGCCACCTGCTCTGCGCTGATCAGCCCGCGTGCGATGCCCGACTGGTTGCTGATGACCCCGCAGCGCACCCCGGCCGCGCGCAGCGCCTGCAGCACCCGCCCGGCGCCGGGCACCGGCCGCACCAGATCGGGGTCGCCGTTGTACGGCACGTCCACGACCAGCGTGTCATCGCGGTCGAAGAGCACCGCCCGGGGAAAAACTGTTTCATTGCCCATACGACCTGAGGTACCCGTCACACCGGGGGATAATCAGCCGAGAAGAACTTCTTTGGGTTCTCCCAGCTTCTGTGAATTTTTAGGAAATGTGTGCTTCCCTTGGGATTTGCCTGAAAGCGTATGGCACAAACCGGTGCCGGTCAGCGGCGGATCGCCGGGAAATGCCGCACGGATTGGGCTGTACTCAAGCGTCGTGGAAGGAGCATCCGGTGGGTGAGAAGAAGGATGAAGTGCTGGTGTTGCGGGCACTGAAGCTGGGCGACCTGCTGGTCGCGGTCCCGGCCCTGCGGGCGCTGCGCCGCGCCTTCCCCGAACACCGGATCACCTACGCCGCCCAGTCCTGGCTGCGCCCCATCGTGGACCTGGTGGGCGGCATCGAGCTGCTGGACACCCACGGCCTGGACGTGCCCATCGACCGGGCGCCGGGCAGCGTGGATGTGGCGGTGAACCTGCACGGCAACGGCCTGGAGAGCCGTTCGCGCATCGCCGCCCTGAAGGCCAACCGGGTGATAGGTCACCGGGCCGACGGCCAGCAGGGGCCTGAATGGGACCCGGACGCCCACGAACGGGTGCGCTGGAGCCAGCTGGTGCAGTGGCATGGCATCCCATCCGACCCGGCCGACTACTTGCTGCTGCGCCCCGCCGCGCCCAGCCCGGCCCCCGGGGCCGTGGTCATCCACCCGGGCGCCGCCTACGGCAGCCGGCACTGGCCGGTGGAGCGCTTCGCTGAGGTCGCCGGCACCCTGCACGAGGCCGGGCACCAGGTGGTGTTCACCGGCAGCTCCTCCGAACGTCCGCGCGCGTTGGCCGTGGCGGAGGCCTGCGGGCTGGGGGAACAGGCGGTGCTGGCCGGCACGCTGGGGCTGGACGAGTTTGCCGCCCTGGTGGCCGAGGCTGCCTGCGTGGTCTCGGCCGACACCGGGGCCGCCCACCTGGCCTCCGCCTACCAGGTGCCCTCCGTGGTGCTCTTTGGCCCGGCCCCGGTCTCCTCCTGGGGCCCGCCCCCGGGCCCGCACGTGGTGCTCACCGATGAGAGCCTGCGCCGCGGGGAAACCTTCGCCACCGACCCCGACCCGGCCCTGCTGGCGGTGCAGAGCGAAGATGTCATCCAGGCGCTGCGGGGACTGGGGATCCTGCAGGACGCCGGGTGCGCGCAGATACTGCCGGGAAGCTAAGCGCCGTCCGGGGCCTAGCTGTTCTTCCCACGGAGGTTGTGGGCAACGGCGCGTGATGTGAGAAGAGGTGAGGACCTCCGGTATCGATATGGGTAACCACACTCATCTCGAATCACACGAAGGTCCTCATGTCTTA